>VFQO010000003.1_pt1 | contig 334193 bp, 313 predicted proteins | sample 3512331 | NCBI WGS metagenome assembly VFQO01 (sample SAMN10412371, study PRJNA504923) | tailings metagenome | isolation source: Replicate 3 from Balatoc abandoned mine | place: Philippines: Itogon, Benguet | collected 2017-08-28 | reverse complement strand
GCTGCTGGCCATAGCCCATCCCGTAGGTGGTGATGTTGTTGGTGGTCTTCGCGTCATTGATCAGATCGGCCGCGGTCGGGCCCATGGCGAAGGCAGGGACGGACAGTGCAGCGCCGATCGACGCTGCCAGTGTCAGGCCAAGGAATCTGGATTTCATGACATCTCCTCTGGTTTTTTGTAGTGATACGGGGTTAATGAAAGTCACAGCAGACCAGACGAGGCCGGTCTGCTGCAACGGGGGAAAGTGCGGGATTCATGCGCGGACCAGGCGCTTCAGCGCCTCGTCCAGCTTCTGGTTTTCGGCGAGGCCGAGCGCGCGCGCCGCATCGTTCACATGCGAGATCACGCCGTTGTCCCACATGTCCTGCGAGTCGCCGATGCAGGCGCTCAGGTGCGACACGGTGCCGCCGGCCACCTGCCGGCCGTCCAGCATCGCGAGTGCCGCGATGCCGGCGTCGTTTTTGCCTACGCCGGCGTCATTGAAGAACACGGCCTTCAGCGGCACTTCCAGCGCGAATTCGCCCGAGCTCGAGCCGCCGTGCGAAGCCGACACCACGACTTGCCCTTCGTCCTCCGGCGTCACCTTGGTGATCGAGTCCATCAGTATGACCTTTGCCAGCGAGCCGCTGGCCACTTCCTTCTTCAACATGCTGTGTTTCCTCCTGAATCCGGCGGCCGATCAGGCCTCGACCTGCGTAATCATCCTGATGCTCTCTTCGATCGCCTCGCGTTCGAACACCTTCTTCCAGTCGGGCGCGAAAATCTGCTGCTTGGCACGCTCGACCGCACGGTTGGCGGCGTCGGACATGCGCACGCCGGGCAACTGGTCGAACAGAATCGCGAGCTCGACATTCAGGTGGCCGAGGATGAAATCGTGTGCGACCTTCTTGGGCACGCCTCGGCGCACCGCCTCGTCGGTCGCCTCTCGGATAACCGTCAGGCAGGTCGCGCAGATGGTTTCGGACAGTACCGGCTCGAGGATCGCCATCTGGTCGACCGTCGCACGATGCGCCTCGATCACCGGCGCATACATGCGGGTGGCGATGTCGGCGGCGAGTGCGTAGTGCTCCTCGGGCCCGCGCATCAGTGCGCAGACGATGCTCTGCTTTGCCTTCAGGCCGCCGAAATAGTCGCGCCGGGCCTCGGGGTCGTTCTCGTCATTGAAGATCGACGGATGGCACGGATGTGCGACGAAAACCGACAGGTCCTCGCGGTCCGGCAGTTCGCCGGCGAAGGGTGCCGCGGCGTCGAGCGCGATCAGGATCGCGCCCGGCTTGAACAGGTGGGCCAGCGCATGCGTGGCCTTGCCGATCACGTTGTCCGGAATCGCGAGGATCACCACGTCGGCCTCGGGAAGTACGTCGTTCGCGTCGCGGCATTGGACGCCGAGGGTCTTGAGCCGCTCCTGGCCGGCGGCGCTCGGCTCGACATGCGCCACCTGCCACGGCGAACCGAGCAGGTTGGAAGTGCAGCGATAACCCATCTTTCCGCCTGCACCGAGAATCACGATATTTGTCATTGCTTGCTCCTTCTTGTGATGTCCGGCTTGTGGCCGGCGCTACTTGCTTCTTGTGAAAGTATCGTGAGGCATCCGCCGCGGGTCACGCGGCGGCCGCCTCGCGCGTTCCTGCCCGCGCCGTTTCGAAGAAGGATGTCTCCCCCATCTGGCCGCCCTTGAGGGCGACCTCCAGCCCGTGCAGCCACGGCTGTGCCGGCGAGATCATCCGGCACAGCGGCGCGCCGCGCGTGAGCCTTGCTGCTACTACGAGTCCGTCCGGCGCCAGCGCCTGCGTTACCTGGCTCGAGGTATCGCCGCCGGACAGCAGCAGCCGCGATACCGGCCGCTGCTGCAGGATTTCGCGTGCCACCTGGCCGAGCCGCTGCCCGAGCAGGCGCCCGCCTTCGTATCGCGCACGCTCCCGGCTCCATCCGAGCTCGCACAGCGCATCCAGCGTGCGTGCGATGCGCGGATCGTCCGGGCCGCGCGCGGTATGCAGGATCACGCTGCGGCCATTGAGCAGCGACGACAGCGAAGCCGCCACCAGTGCCTGCGACGCAGCCGACCAGCGGGCGTCATCCAGCAATGCGGCCGCATCGATCGCGACCGGCTCGAAACCGGCGTCGATCGCGGCATCGATCTGCTGCATCGACAGCGTCGACGCGCTGCCGGAAATCGCCAGCACCGCCGGAACGGCATCGAAATGCGCGTAGGCCGGATCCGGCTCGACCAGCGTGCCCTGCGCGCGCCACCACTGGGTGAGCGCATATTCGACGCCGGAAGGGCCGACCACAAACAGCGGCGACTGCCGCGCGGCCTCGGCCTCCAGCAGGCCGCCGACGGTGGTCAGCTGCGCTGCGGATGCACTGTCGATCAGCACGGCCTCCGGCGATCGCGCGAGCGCCTGCTCGAGGCCGGCCGTTGCGGCGGCCAGTCCCGGTTCGATCGCCGGGAATTCAAGCCGGCCGACCGTCAGGCTGCCCTGCTCCTGTAACTGCTGCTGCAAGTCGCTGTCCCCGGCCGGCGTGACCGGGTGCACGCGCATGATCGGGTGGCGGTCAATCCGGTAAATGCGGCCGTCGGTGCCGGAGCGTGCAAACAGGTGGCCGAACAGGCAATAGCGCTGCAGCGCCGGCGTGCTGCCGACCACCGGGATGTAACGGTTGCGGAAAACAGGCTGCGCGAGTTCCATCGCGCGGCCGATGCTGCCGATGCGCGGCGAGCTGTCGAAAGTCGAGCACACCTTGTAATGCACGATCGGCGCGCCGCAGCGCGCGAGCGCCTCGAAGACCGGCGGCAGGTGCCGGTCCATTTCCATCGGCGTCATCGCGCGGCTGTCGCCGGCCACACCGACGGCGTCCAGCGCCGGAAAGGCTGCCAGCAGCTCAGGCGTCGGCGCCTTCAGCAGCAGTGCGGTGCGCATGCCGGCAAACGCGAGCACTTCGAGCGCATCGGTCGAGCCGGTGAAGTCATCGCCATAGAAAGCGAGCTTGAGCGCATGGCCGTGCATGCTCATGCGAGCACCCCGCCGAAGTGCTCGATCGCGGCCCGCAGCGCCGGATGGGTATCTGCATAGTCATCCAGCGACACGCCTTTGCGCGCCGCCTCCCAGCCTTCGCGCATGCTGGTGACGCCGGCCTCCACGCCGTGCGGGTGGCCGATGATGCCGCCGCCGGCGAGGTGCATCAGGTCGTCGCTGCCGAGCTGGCCATGGATGATCGGCGCGAGGCCGGCCCATTGCCCGGAAGAGAACACCGGCATCAGCGGGCTGACGCCGGCAAACGGCGCGAGGCAGGCCGCAGCCGATGCAATCACCGAGTCATCGGGCTCCCAGAACTTGCCCTGCACGCCGTTCACATGCAGCTGGTCGGCACCGGCGAGGCGCAGGATCTTCTGGTACGCGCGGAATGCAATACCGAGCGCCGGATGGCGGGTCAGCGCGCCCCATCCATTGCGGTGCGCATGGATCGGCACCGCGGTGTGCTGGCGCAGGTGCTGCAGTCCGGCCAGACCGATCCAGTTGGTGCTGGCCATGATGCAGGTGCCGCCGGCGGCCACCACGGCATCATGCCGGCGCAGCATCTCGTCGATCGTGCCGGAGATATTGATCGCGTACATCGGCATCTGGCCGGTGCGGTCCGCATGCTTCTGCAGCACCGGCATCACCGCCGCCAGCCGCGCATCGAAAGGCGCATAAGGCGGATCGGCCATCAGTTCGTCATCCTTGATGAAGTCGATGCCGGCCGCGCACAGGTTGTCGACCAGCTCGGCCGTCTTCTGGGGCGAGAGGCCGACGCTGGGCTTGATAATGGTGCCGATCACGGGACGTCCGTGCACGCCGGCCATCCTGCGCGTTCCTTCGACGCCGAACTTCGGGCCGGGAAACTGCGCGGCAAACGATTGCGGCAGGTCGATGTCGAGCAGGCGCAGGCCGGTCACCTCGCCGAGCTCGAACAGGTTGCCGGCAATCGTCGCCATCAGCGTCGGCAGGTTCGCGCCGACATTCTCGATCGGGAAAGCGATCTCTATCTCGCCGCGATGAAAAACTGCATCGGGTGCATGGCGTGCCGCCCATGCGCTGTGCAGCGCAGGCGCCAGCGCCGGTGCCTCGGGTGTCACGCGGGTCACGCGCGCCCGGAAACGCTCCTTGAGCTCCAGTGTTTCGCCGGGCAGGGTGAGGAAGGTGCCGCTCGACTGCTCGCCGGCGATCACTTCGGCCGCCTGCTGCAGCGGGACTGCGCTTTCAAGAAAATAAGTGGCGCGGAATTCGTTCCGCTGGCCGCCGTCACTGCGCAACATCAATGCTGTCTCCTCATCACCCGCGCGGTCGCGGGCAGGTTTCCGGCCGACGCTCGCGACACGGTTGTGCCGTGCGCCTGCCGGTCGAATGAGAAGAATGTTATGAAAGCTGTCATGCTGCAGACAATCGATTTATACTCGCCCCCCGTTGAGCGAGGCTCACAACCCCGGGAAACAGCATGACCATCACGCATTCGCTGCATGCGCTGCGCGCCTTCGAATCGGTGGCGCGGCTCGGCAGCATGAGCGCTGCCGCCGATGAACTGGCGGTCACGCATGGCGCAATCAGCCGCCATGTGCGCGCGCTCGAGGAGTCGCTCGGCGTGCAACTGCTCAAGCGCGGCGTGCAGGCCAGCGAACTGACGCCCGAGGGCATGCGGGTGGCCGAGGGTCTGACGACGGCTTTTGCCGTGATCGAATCCACGCTCGAGCAGGTGCGTCCCGGTCCGGCGACGATTTCCTGCTCGGAGTCGATCATGATGTTCTGGCTGCTGCCGCGCATCGCGCGCTTCCAGCAGGCGAACGCCGACATGCCGCTGCAGTTCAACCTGCACTACCGCGGTATCGATCCGATCCGCGACAACATCAGCGTTGCCATCCGCAACACCATGCTGGCGCCGCCGCAAGACATCATCGTGCGCGACGTGGCCGACGAGTGGATCGGCCCGGTGTGCACGCCCGAATATTTGCGGCTGAATGCGCTGCGCGAACCGTCCGACCTGGCACGCGTGCGCCTGCTGGCCACGCGCAGCCGTCCGCTGGCCTGGCAGGAATGGGCGAAAGCTGCAGGATTCGCGGGTGCGGCGCTGCCGGTGCAGGAGGAGTTCGAGCATTTCTATCTGCTGATCCAGGCAGCCGCCTGCGGCCTCGGCATCGCGAACGTGCCGCGCATGCTGGTGCTCGATGCGCTGGAATCGGGCCGGCTGGTCGCGCCCTTCGGCTTTGCGCGCGGCCCGCACCGCATGGTGCTGTGGCTGAATCCCCATGTGAGGGGCCGGGCGGACGTGCAGGCACTGGCCGACTGGATCGCGGGCGAACTCGCAGAGTCCGCCTGAACAGCTGCGCGCCGCACGACTGACCTAGTTCTTGTCGTCCAGAATGGCCCGCAGCCGGTCGGCCTGCACGTCATCGATGCCTCCCGCCTCTTTGCCCAGGGCGATGCTGCGCAAGCACAGGGGCCGGTAGACATCCAGCACCGACGGCTGCAAGTGCGCGAGAGACGCGAGGTGCTTCTCGATGGAGACTACGTCGCCACGCGACACCGGCCCGGGCATGCCGCGCGCAAGGCCCGCGCTGCCGATCGACGCCAGCGTGCCCTGTACCAGCGGCAACAGGGCGGCGACAGCATCTTCCTCGGTCGCGCCCCACGAGCGCCAGATGGTCGACGCTTCGCGCAGGATCACGTTCACGAATTGCGATGCATAACCGGCAGCGGCATGATAGCGACCGCGCATGCCGGGCGGCAGCAAGTTGACGCGGCACTTCAGTCGAACCGCGATCGCATGCAGCACGTCGTACAGCGGCGACGGCGCCTCGATGGTGATCGTGCAGCCCGGCAATGAGCGGCGCGCCGCCTCCGGATCGCCGAAAGTCTGCATCGGATGGAAGCCGCCGATCAGTGCGCCGTCGGCAGCGGCCTTCGCCATCACCGACACTTCGGTCGCCCCGCTGCAGTGGACGACGCCGGTGCCGGCCCGCCACTGCACTGCATCGACTGCCGCGCCGATCGCGCCGTCGACCGTGGTGACGAATACCAGGTCGCAACTGTCGGCCACCTGCTGCGGCAGCACATTGGCGCAGCCCGGAATGGCGGCCGCCAGCGGCGCCGATTCTTCCAGCGTTCGGCTGGCGGCGGCGTTCACCTTCAGCCCGCAGTCGCCGAGCGCGAGCGCCAGCGCAGTGCCGAGCCGGCCGGCGCCGATGAAGCCGATCTTCAGCGCATCGACACGGCCGGCATCGAGGATGCCGCTCATAGCATCGGGTATTCGTACACGACCAGCGGATTGATGCTGTCAGTGAAGTTCGGCAGGTCGGCCAGCAGGGTCTTGCCTTCCGGGCTGCCGAGCGATTCCTTCAATGCCTCGGCCGAGTCGAACCACAGCTCGGAAAAGCCTTCATAGCCGAAGGCCTCGACCTGCTCCGGCGCGATCAGGTTCACCGAGTAGCGGCGCATGTTCGGCAGCTTTTTGCACAGCTCGGCGTGCACGTTCAGCCAGTGGTGCTTGAACTCTTCGTAGCTCAGGTCCTTGCGGCGCTTGACCAGACCGATGCGCTTGACGCTGGTGGGATTCATATTTTCTCCTTCAGATGTTGGACAGGTAGTGGATTGCAGATTCAGTTGCCGTCGACTGCCGGCGCGCCCGAGGTCACCGCGCCCTGCGATGCGTCGGTCACCAGTCGCGCATATTTCGCGAGCACGCCGACGGTGTAGCGCGGCGGCGGCGGCGTCCAGCCAGACATCCGCTCGCGCAGCTGCGCTTCGTCGAGGTCGACGTCCAGGCGACGGTTATCGACATCGATGGTGATGATGTCGCCATCGCGCAGTGCGGCGATCGGGCCGCCATCGACCGCTTCGGGAACGATGTGGCCGATCACGAAACCATGCGACGCGCCGGAGAAGCGGCCATCGGTCATCAATGCGACCGAATCACCAAGGCCCGAGCCCTGCAGTGCGCCGGTGACCAGTTGCATCTCGCGCATGCCTGGGCCGCCGCGCGGGCCTTCATTGCGCAGCACCATCACGTCGTTCGGACGGATCTCGTTGGCCTTGACCGCGGCAAACGCCGCCTCCTCGGTCTCGAATACCCGTGCCGGGCCGCGGTGCAGTTTTTTCTTCTGGCCGCCGAGCTTGATCACGCAGCCGCCGGGCGCGACGTTCCCGTGCAGGATCACGATGCCGCCTTCGGGCTTGACCGGGTTGTCGACCGGACGGATCACTTCCTGCCCGGCGGGCGACGTCGCCAGCCGCGCTTCCTCGCCGAGGGTGCGGCCGGTGACGGTCATGGCGTCCGCATGCAGCAGGCCGGCATCGCACAGGTGCTTTGCGACCAGCGGTACGCCGCCTGCCTCGTGCATCTCGGGCGCGGTGAACCGCCCCCACGGACGCATGTCGGCCAGCACAGGCGTGCGGCGCGAGATGCGGTCGAAATCGGCCAGCGACAGCGGCAGGCCGAACTCGCGCGCAATCGCCAGCAGGTGCAGCACCGCATTGGTCGAGCCGCCGGTCGCCATGACGCCGGCGATCGCATTCTCGAGACTCTCGCGGGTGACCATCTGGCGCGGCGTGATGCCGGCATTCACCAGCGCCATCACCATGCGGCCGCAGTCATAGGCTGCCTGTTCCTTCTGCGGATCGACAGCCGGAATGTCATTGAAACCCATCGGCGAAATGCCGAGCATCGCGCTCGCGGTCGCCATGGTGTTGGCGGTGAACTGGCCGCCGCAGGCACCGGCGCCCGGGCAGGCATGGTCTTCGACGTCGCGCAGTTCCTCCGCACTGATGCGTCCGGCATTGAAGGCGCCGACCGCTTCATAGATTTCCTGGATGGTGAGCTTGCGGCCTTCGAACAGTGTCGACGGCTTGGTGCATTTGCCGGACAGGATGGTGCCGCTGTAGAACGACAGGCCCGGCAGGTTCAGGCGGCCGAGCGCCATTGCCATCGCGGGAATCGTCTTGTCGCAGCCGGAAATCGTGACCAGACCGTCGAGCATGTGGCCGCGGGCGACCAGCTCGACCGAGTCGGCAATGACTTCGCGGCTGACCAGCGAGGTCTTCATGCCCTCGGTACCGGTGGTGATGCCGTCGTTGATCGCGACCGTGTTGATCTCGAGCGGCGTGCCGCCGGCAGCGCGAATGCCCTCCATCACCTGCTGCGCAAGCGCGCGGTGGTTGAGGTTGCACGGCATCGTGCCGATCCAGCAGTGGGCCACGCCGATCTGCGGTTTTTTCAGGTCGTCGTCAGTGAAGCCGGCGGCCTTCATCATCCCGCGCGCGACGGCGCGATCGGGGCCGTCGAGCAGCGCGGTGCTCTTGTGTCTCGGGTTGGCGGACATGGATGGGATTTCCTGCTGCGGTCAGATCGGATATTGGGAGATGAAACGGCGGATCTCGCGCAGCGTCTCGGCCGGCTTCTCTTCGGGAACGAAATGGCCGCAGTCGAGCGCCTTGCCGCGCACGTCGGAGGCCACCTCGCGCCAGTCGGACAGGCAGTTGAACAGGCGGTTGACCACGCCCTGCTTGCCCCACAGGGTCAGGAGCGGCATCTTCAGCTTGCGGCGGCGGTCGGCGCGGTCGTGCTCGAGGTCGATGGTGCCGGCGGCACGGTAGTCTTCGCAGCTGGCATGGATCGCCTTCGGATCCTTGAACGCCTTCACGTATTCGGCGACGGCACGCTTGTCGAAGGCCGACAGGTCAGGCTCCGAACGGCCGACCATGCCGAGGATGTTGAACGGCACGATCCCCTGCAGCATCTTCTCCGGCAGTGGCGCCGGCTGCAGCATCTGGAACCAGTGATAGTAGGCAGTGGCAAAGCGCAGGTCGGTGCTTTCGAACATCTTCAGCGTCGGCGAGATATCGAGCACGGTGACCGTCTGCACGCGGTCGCCATGGTCTTTCGCGAGGCGATGCGCGACGCGGCCGCCGCGGTCATGGCCGACCAGGTGGAAACGCTGGTGGCCGAGCTTTTCCATCACTTCCACCATGTCGAGCGCCATCGCGCGCTTCGAGTAGTTCGAGTGGTCGGGCAGGCCCTTCGGCTTGGACGATCCGCCGTAGCCGCGCAGGTCGGCGCAGACGACGGTGTATTCCTTCGCGAGTTCAGGCGCGATCTGGTGCCAGCAGGCCATGGTCTGCGGATAGCCGTGCAGCAGCAGGACCGGCTCGCCCTGACCGGCGGTGACGACATTGATGGTGGCGCCGCTGGTGCGGACGCGCTTGTGCTTGAACCCCGGGAATAGGGACATGGGTGTCTCCGTGTTGTGCAAGTTGTTATTGAGCGTTGCCGGTGCCGGCCTGGCGGCCCGGGCTGCGGTAGCTTTCGTTCGCGCGCGTGAGATGCTCGCGGATCGCCTGCTCTGCGCCGTCCGGGTCGTGCCGGGTGATGCAGTCGAGCAGGCGCACATGCTCGTCCAGCGTGACGGCCTCGGCGCCCGGCGCACGCACCAAGTCTTCATGGAAGCGGGTCAGCCATTGCAGCATGGCCTGCGAGACGGCGACATAGACCGGGTTGCCGGAGACCGCGGCGATCAGCCGGTGCAGTGCGAGGTCGGTTTCAAGAAAGCGGGCGGGGTCGCCGAGGCTGGCGCGATGCGCATCGAGCGCGGCGCGCAAGGCGGCAATGTCGGCCTCGGTCGCGCGCTCGGCAGCCGCACGGGCCATCGCCACCTCAAAGGCGAGGCGCGCTTCCTTCAAATGATCGAGCAGCCGGCCATCGACCTGGAGCAAGTGGACCGCAGTCTCGGAAATCTGGGAGATCACGGAATCGGCCGACAGCGCGCGCACGCGTGCGCCCTCCCCGTGCTGGATGCTGACCAGGCCCATGCGCTCGAGCGCCTGCAAGCCTTCGCGCACCGCCGGTCGCCCGACGCCGAAGTGCGCCATCAGCTCGCGCTCCGACGGCAGGAGCTCGCCAATCGGGTAGGCTCCGGAACGGATGCCGGCGAGCAAGCGCTCCTGCACCTCCTGACCAAGCTTGCGGCGCACGATAGGTGCGGACTCGACAGCTATTTCTCGTTGACCGGACATTCGATTATTGGCATGATCGTGAGCTTGTGTACTCATCATACCAGTGGGTTGAGGGGTAAACAAGCGTTCAAATGCCAGCCCGCTCGGAACCGGCCGTCCGCTGCGCCACAAGCGCAGCGGGCGGGCCGGGGCCGTAAGCAGCTGCAATAACAAGCCAAGGAGACACCCCATGCAAGATTCGGCCATCGCGCCAGAGGCCGCCGCCATGACCGGCGCGACCAAGGGCAATTCGCCGCGCCGAGTGCTGTTCGCCAGCCTGATCGGCACCACGATCGAGTACTTCGACTTTTATATTTTCGGCACCGCCGCCGTGCTGGTCTTTCCGTACCTGTTCTTCGCAGGCGGCGACCCGACGCTGGCCACGCTGCAGTCGCTCGCGACCTTCGGCCTCGCCTTCGTCGCGCGCCCGGTGGGCTCCGCCCTGTTCGGCCATTTCGGCGACCGCATCGGACGCAAGGCCACGCTGGTGGCTTCGCTGCTGACGATGGGCATGTCGACTGTGTTCATCGGCCTGCTGCCCACCTATGAATCGATCGGCCTGCTGGCGCCGGTGCTGCTGGCGGTGCTGCGCTTCGGCCAGGGCCTCGGCCTCGGCGGCGAATGGGGCGGCGCGGTGCTGCTGGCGACCGAGAATGCGCCGCCGGGCAAGCGCGCGTGGTACGGCATGTTCCCGCAGCTCGGGGGCCCGATCGGCTTCTTTCTGTCGGGCACGGTATTCCTCGTGCTGACCACGCAATTGCCGGAGCAGGATTTCCTCGCGTGGGGCTGGCGCATTCCGTTCGTCGCCAGCGCGGTGCTGGTGCTGGTCGGCCTGTACGTGCGTCTGAACATTACCGAAACGCCGGAATTCCAGAAGGTGCTGGAGAAGCATGAGCGGGTCAAGGTGCCGATGCTGGCCGTGATCACGCAGCATACCCGCCCGCTGCTGCTCGGCACGTTCGCCGGCATGGGCCAGTTCGTGCTGTTCTACCTGATTACGGTATTCACGCTCAGCTGGGCAACCACGTCGCTGGGCTACACCCGCAGCGAATTCCTGGTGCTGCAGCTGATCTCGGTGTTCTTCTTCGCCGGCTCGATCCCGCTGGCGGCCAAGCTGTCGGATGCGCGTGGCCGCACCTCGGCGCTGATGATGGGCTCGATCGGCATCATCGTGCTCGGCATCTTCCTCGGCCCGATGCTGGCGGCCGGCAGCTTGGCGACAGTCATCGCGCTGTCGATCGGCATGGCACTGATGGGCATGTGCTTCGGCCCGCTCGGCATGCTGATGTCGGCGCTGTTCCCGGCCGAAGTCCGCTATACCGGCGCATCGCTGACCTTCAACCTCGCGGGCATCCTCGGCGCGTCGTTCGCACCCTACATTGCCACCTGGCTGGCCTCGAATTACGGCCTGCAGTTCGTCGGCTACTACCTCGGCATGATGTCGGTGGTGAGCGTGGCGGCACTGCTGCTGATCCGCCGCCTGCCGGACCAGCCGGCCTGACGCAGAAAAGGCCGCGCACCTTCGTGCGCGGCCTCGGTTTCCTCCCGGGGCTGGCGGCTTACTTGCCGTCGGCCAGCAACACCTCGTGATGGCCCGCGCCCGCCGGGATCATCGGGAAACAGTTCTCTTCCGGCTTCACATGCACGTCCAGGAAATACGGACCCTCGCTCGCCAGGCATTCGGCGAGCGCAGCGTCCAGTTCGTCGCGCCGGCTCACACTGCGCGCCTGCCAGCCGAAGCCGCGTGCCACCGCCACGAAATCCGGGAGCGCCTCGGTGTAGCTGTGGCTGTAGCGTCCGCCGTGCACCAGCTCCTGCCATTGCCTGACCATGCCCATGTAGCCGTTGTTGGACAGGATGAGCTTCACTGGCGTGCGGTGCTGCATCGCAGTCGACAGTTCCTGAATGTTCATCAGCACCGACGCATCGCCGCTGACGCACACCACGGTCTTGTCCGGATGCGCGATCTGCGCGCCGATCGCGGCCGGCAGACCGTAGCCCATGGTGCCGGCGCCGCCGGACGTCAGCCAGCGCATCGGCCGCTCGAATTTCAGGTATTGCGCGGCCCACATCTGGTGCTGGCCGACGTCGGTCGACACCACCGCGTCGCGCCCCTCGAGCTGCGCCTGCAGCCGGCTGATCAGCGCCTGCGGCACGATCGCCTCGGGCGTGTCAGTGAAAGCCAGCGAGCGCCGTGCGCGCCAGCCGTCGACCTGCGCCCACCAGCCGGCGAGGCGGGCCGGATCCGGCTTCGCCCTGGCTACCTGCTGCAGCAAGCCCTCGAGCACTTGCGCGCAATCGCCGACCAGCGGGAAATCCGCGCGCACGATCTTGCCGACCGAAGCCGGGTCGATGTCGACGTGCATGAATTTCGCGTTCGGGCAGAAATCGGACAGCCGGCTGGTGACGCGGTCGTCAAAGCGCGCGCCGATGCAGATGACGAGATCGGCGTGATGCATCGCGAGGTTGGCCTCCAGCGTGCCATGCATTCCCAGCATGCCCAGCCATTGCGCGCCGGACGCGGGGAAAGCGCCCAGCCCCATCAGCGTGAGCGTGCACGGCGCGCCGGTCTGTTCGACCAGCCGGCGAAACAGCTCGCAAGCGCGCTCGCCGGAATTCACCAGCCCGCCGCCGCCGTAGATCACCGGGCGGCGCGCGCCGGCGATTGCGGCGGCCGCCTGCGCCAGCGCGTCCTGCGACGGACACCGCACGGCCGCCGGCGCGGGTTCGGCCAGCGCGGCGTTGCTGACGTTGACAGTCGCCAGCTGGATATCTTTCGGGAAATCGATCAGCACCGGACCAGGGCGGCCGCCGGTCGCGGTCGCCACCGCGCGCCGCACGGTCGCTTCAATGTCTGCAGCGTCTCGCAGCTGCACGTTCCACTTGGTGATGGTGCGCGAGATGCCGAGCGCGTCGCACTCCTGGAAGGCATCGGTACCGATCAGCCTGGTCGCGACCTGGCCGCTGACGCACAGGATCGGGACCGAGTCGCACATCGCGTCCAGCAGGCCGGTGGTGGTATTGCTCATGCCGGGGCCCGACGTGACGAACACCACGCCAAGCCGGCCGGTGCTGCGCGCATAGCCCTGCGCGGCATGCACCGCCGCCTGCTCGTGCCGCACCAGCACATGGCGCAGCCGCGGCTCGGCATGCAGCGCGTCATACAGCGGCAGCACGGCGCCGCCCGGATAGCCGAACACGGTGTCGACGCCGAGGTCGAGCAAAGTGCGGATCAGCTGCATCGCGCCGTTGGGTTGGTCGGAGGCAGCCGCCTGCTGCGGCGCCAGGGAAGCAAAATCGGTGACAGTATTCATGCTGACAATGTAGTCGGGAGCAGCCAGAAAAGGCTTTTGCATTTGCTCGGCTGAACAGAGAATTCAGAAAATCCATCCGCAAAATCACGAAACCACAAAATGGACCTCGACAAATTCGACATAGCGATCCTGGAAGCCCTGCAAAAGGACGCGCGCATCAGCCTGCAGGAGCTGGGCAAACTGGTGGGCCTGACCTCGTCCCCTTGCTGGAATCGCATCAAGCGGATGGAAGAAGCCGGCGTCATCGAGGGCTATGCGGTGCGGGTCAATCCGGAACGGGTCGGGCTGACCGAGACCGTGATCCTGCACGTGACGCTGGACAATCATTCGGACCAGGCGCTGTTCGAGTTCGGGCAGGCGCTGGAAGCGATACCCGAAGTGCTGGAGGCCTATCTGGTATCGGGCGACTATGACTACTACATCCGGGTCGCGGTCGAGGGCACGCGCGGCTACGAGCGCTTCCTGCGCGAAAAGCTGTACAAGATCCCCGGCATCCGCCACAGCAAATCGAGCTTCGTGCTGCGGCGCCTGAAGCAGAGCCAGATACCGCTGCGCCGCTGAATGCCGGCGCTGGCGACCCGCTCAGCGCGGCGGCGACAGGCCGAACAGCGGCAGCACTGGCGCCAGCCCCTTGTACGCAAGCATCGCTGCGCTCATCGAGCCCAGTGAACGCGTGAGCAGGTCGAGGCGCCCCGGCATCGCCGTCACCTCGGCCAGCGGCGCGACGAACACCCGTATGAGGAACAGGCTGGCATCGCCGCCGAGCGGCACCGTCACCTGGCGTTCGCAGCGGAACCACAGGTCATCCAGCGAATGCACGCCGGCGAATGCATCGCCCTCCGGATCCTTGTGCAGCGAAGCACTGCCGGCGAGCGTCCAGACATGCCGCAGGAACGGCCCCTTGGTCGCCATTGCCTGCGCGAGCCCGCGTGCCGACTGCTGCAGCCGCGCGTTGTCGGCCACCGGCGCATGGATGCGGAACATCGACTGCCCGACCTTGTCCGCCGGCCGCCAGCCGCTCGGGAAACTGACCGCCAGCCATTGCGCCACCAGCTCGCCGCTGCCGTCGTCCGCCATCAGCACCAGGTCTTCCTGCAGGCTCAGTGCGAGGCCGACAAGGAATTCTGGCGGCGCAAGCCCGGCTGGCAGGCCGGCCCACGGCAGGCTGCCGTCGGCCGCGACCGGTCCGTCCGGCACCCGATCGCGCATCGCCGCCGCGACCCGCGTCGAGAATTCCTCCAGCCGCCGGTCATCTAGCCCGGGCCAGCGCTGCACCGCCTGCGCCTGACGCGCCTGCTTTTGCGCAATCCATTGGGCCCAGTCGGCGTCCTCGACCAGCAGCGGTGCAGCGCCGAGCTTCTGGAGGTCGGCCCGGACTTCATACGCGGGCGTCACCGGAAACGGGCAATCGCGCGCGGCCAGCGAAAAACCGGTAGCACGAGGCCCGGGCGGGCGGGAGGCTTCAAGGGCGGGGACGATCGACATCGGGCGCGGGCGGTTTCGTTGGGCAGCCGCATAGCCTACCGCGGCGGCGGTGCTTTGCAAGGCAGGGATACCGGGGCATGGCATACTTTTGCAAGTGGTTAACAGCCCGCCAGTGCCATTGACCGTCTCCCCATGAAAAAATTCCTGCTGCTGCCCGCCCTGCTCGCCTGCACGCCGCTGTCAGCGGCCGAACTGGTCAAAGTGTTCGAGAACATTCGCGGCACCACCGTGCATGTCGATACCGGCTCGTTGGTCGCCCATGGCAGCCGGCGCCGCGTCACCGAGATCCAGTCCTACCGCGAGCCGGGGCCGCGCGGCATGCTGTCGATGCGGCTGCTGAAGGAATACGACTGCCGGAACGAGACCGCGCAGATCATTTCCTACACGATGTATGCGGGCCGCATGGCCACCGGCGAAGTCGTGGGCAAAGTCGAGAGCCCGGGCGATGTGCAGAAGCTCACGCAGAACCCCGGCGGCACCGGCGGCTTCCGCTTTGCCTGCGAACGCTAGCCTTCGCCGGACTGACCTCCCTTCGCCACGGCTCGCCTCATGCAGATCCACATCGTCACGCCTGCGCCGCCCGGCAGCCTGCACGGCAACCGCGTGACCGCGCTGCGCTGGCAGCGGCAGCTGCGCTCGCTCGGCCAGCGTGCGAGCGTCGGCGAGGCCTGGAGCGGCGAGGATGCGCAGCTGCTGGTCGCACTGCATGCGATGCGCAGCCATGACGCAATCGCCGCGTTCCGGCGTGCGCATCCGCAGCGTCCGGTGGTACTGCTGATGACCGGCACCGACCTGTATCGCGACCTGCCGGCCGGCGGCGCGCCGGCGGCCCGTGCGCTGGCATCGATGGAGGCCGCCGACCGGCTGGTGCTGCTGCAGGACGAAGCCATCCGGCAGCTGCCGCGGGCGCTGCAGGCAAAGGCGGTGACCATCCACCAGTCGGTGCCGCCGCTGCGACGCCAGCCGACGCCGCTGCGCAGCTTCCTGGTGAGCGTGATCGGCCACCTGCGCGACGAGAAGGATCCGCTGTGCATCGTGCGCGCACTGCAACTGCTGCCGCAGGCCGGGCGGCTGCGCGTGGTCCACCTCGGCAAGGCCCTTGACGAGCGCTACCGCGCCGAGGCCGAAGCAGCGATGCAGCACGACCCTCGCTACCGCTGGCTGGGCGAGCGTCCGCACCGCGACGCAATGCGCTGGCTGGCGCGCAGCCACCTGATGGTGATCTCGAGCCGGATGGAAGGCGGCGCGCATGTCGTGTCGGAGGCGATCGCGGCCGGCGTGCCGGTGCTGGCGTCCGACATTCCCGGCAACCGAGGCCTGCTCGGCGCCGGCTACCCGGGCCTGTTCCCGGTCGGCGACGAAGCGGCGCTGGCCGCGCTGCTGCAGCGAGCGAGCGAGTCGCCGCCCTTCATCGCGCGCCTGACGCAGGCAGTGCTGGCGCGCGGCCCGCTGGTGTCGCCGGCCACCGAGCGCGAGAGCATCGGGCGGCTGCTGACCTCGCTCGGTGCAGCCCACAGGGTGATCGCGGCACCGTCTGCGAGACACGCGAAACCGGTTTAGACTCGTGCCAAATTAACAAACAAGGAGTGATCCATGCGCCACCTGTTCGCCGCCGTTGCCCTCCTGCTGTCCGCTACCCTCGCCCATGCGCTGCAGGTCCAGCCCTACACTCCCGAGACCCTCGCGGCGCTGCAGAAGCAGGGCAAGCCGGTCGCGCTGCATTTCCATGCCGGATGGTGCGGCACCTGCACCGAACAGGAACGCGTGCTGAACCAGATGAAGGCGGCCAACGCACTGCCGGCAATGACCCTGCTGGTGGTGGACTACGACGCCAACAAGCCGCTGCGCAAGCAGCTGAAGGTCGCCAGCCAGTCGACCTTCATCGTCTACAAGGGCAATGCCGAAATTGCCCGCAGCGGCGGAGAAACCAAGCCCGACGCGATCCGCGCGCTGCTGTCGAAAGCCCTGTAAGCGTGGGCGAGCTCGGCATTGCGCTGATCGCCGGCGCGCTGACCACCCTGAACCCCTGCGTATTTCCCATCCTGCCGCTGGTGGTGGGGTCGGCCCTGCAGGACAACCGCGCCGCGCCGCTGCTGATGGGGCTCGGCATGGCCGGCGCCTTCGCGCTGCTCGGCCTGCTGACCGGGCTGCTGGCCGACAGCATCGGACTGGACCAGGACCTGATCCGCACCGCGTCCGCCGTGCTGCTGATCGGCTTCGGGCTGGCGATGATGCTGCCGCAGGCAAAGGAGCTGTTCGCGCGCGCGGTGTCGCCACTGGCCGACCGCGCGTCGGCCCTGAGTTCCGGCCTGTCCGGCGGCGGCCTCGGCGCGGATCCCGACGCGCCCGCACGTTTCAGCGCGGCGCGCGCGCTGGCCATGGGCATGCTGCTCGGCTTCGTATGGACGCCCTGCTCCGGCCCGCTGCTGGCTTCCACGCTGACGCTGGCAGCCGGCGGCGGCGCCGCCAAGGCATCGGGCACGCTCGCGGTGTTCGGCCTGGGTGCGGCGATCCCGCTGATGTCCGTCGGCTACCTGTCGCGCGCGACGCTGGGCAAGCTGCGCAGCTGGGTGATCGCGCACGGCACACGCGCGCAGCAGGTGATGGGCGCGCTGCTGGCACTGGTCGGCGTGATGGTGCTGCTGGGCGCCGACAAGGCGATGGAGGCCGCGCTGAACCGCTTGCTGCCGTCCGGCTGGCTCTCGCTGACCACCCGCTTCTGACGCCGGAAAGCCGCGCTTGAGCCACCGCCCCCCGCCTTCCGCCCGCCGCGTCGGCCTGCTGTTCGACCAGGACTACGATGCGCTCGCGCATGCGCGGCTCGAGCATGGCGGCCTGCAGTTCGACCGGCGCGGCTTCGATGCCGGCGGGCTGCTCGGCAAGCTCGGCGTGCCGGGGTTCGACTTCAACCGCTTCGCCGACCTGCAGGCCGCCACCGCGCGCCGCCACGGCTGGCATGCAGTGCTGTCGCACCACAAGTTCCAGGGCGCGCTCGCCGCGGCGCTGGTGGCCGAGCGCTGCGGGCTGCCCGGCACCTCGCCGGAATCGATCATCGCGTGCCAGCACAAGCTTTATATGCGGCAGCTGCTGCGGCAGGCCTGTCCGGATGCGAACGTCGGGTTCCGTGCGGTCGACCCGCTGCAGGTGCGGGGCATCGGCGGCGACTTGCGCTATCCGTGCCATGTAAAGCCGGCGCGCGGCACCTTCTCGATTCTCGCGCGGCGCGTGGAAGACAGTGCCGCGTTCGAGCGGCTGGCCGGGTTCGGCCCGCTCGAGCGCTGGTCGCTGCGCCGGATGCTGGCGCCGTTCGAGCGCATCGTCGCCGAACGCCTGCCGGCCGCCGGCAGCGCGCTGCGGCTGCTGGTGGAAGAAGCGCTCGAGGGCAGCCAGCACAACCTCGACGGCTGGGTCGACGAGCGTGGCGTACACCTGCTCGGCGTGGTGGATGCACACTGCTACGGCGGCACGCAGGCATTCCAGCGCTGGCACTACCCGAGCGCATTGCCGCAGCCGGCCCAGCAAGCGGCGCTCGAGGTGGCACGACGGTTTCTGCAGGCAGCCGGCTTCACGCGCGGCCTGTTCAACATGGAGTTCTTCCACGATCCGCGCAGCGCGCGCATCGCCGTGCTCGAATTCAACCCGCGGCTGTCGTCGCAGTTCGGCGACCTGTACCGGATGGTGGACGGCATCGACCCGCATGCGATCGCGGTGGCGCTGGCGCTCGGCGATGATGTGCGCGAGCTGCCGCGCAGCGCGCCGTCGGCCGGCGTCGCCGCCAGCCTGGTATGGCGCAGCTTCGGCCGGCGGCGGCCGCCGCCGCAGCCTGGCGCACGGGCGCGGGCTGCGTTCGCACAGGCGCTGCCGCAGGCGTCGCTGGTCACCTATCCGCTCGCATTCTCGCTGTTCGCGCGCAGTGCGCGCTGGCTGGACAGCCACCGCTATGGCGTCGTCAATCTCGGGGCGCCTGACCTCGAGGCGCTGGCGGCGCGCTCGGCGACGGCGTCGGCGCTGCTGGGCTGGCCGAATGCGCCGTATGCGGCGTCGCCGGACGACGCACGGCCGAACGCCACGAGATGGCGGCCAGCGCCAGTGCCGCCAGATAGGGCAGCGACTGCACCGCCAGCACTGCCTGCCAGCCCAGCAGCGATGTCTGCTCCGCCGGCAGCGAAGGCGCCGCCCGCGCCAGCAGCCACTGGCATGCCGCCAGCGCTGCCAGCAGCAGCGCTTCCTGCCGAACCGAGTCCGCATGCCTGAACAGCGACGAGCGCGCTGAGGGGGTGCCACCCGCTTTCTGCGTAATCTCGAAGCGTGCATTGCGTCCGAACAGCCCCGCCAGCACGCCGCGGGCGATCACATGCGACAGCGCCATGCCGGCCAGCGCCGCGCCGGCGATCTCGCGCCAGCCGCCGCCGACCCGTCGCGCATGCAGCAGCGGGCCGAGCAGCAGCCGCCACAGGGAAAAGGCGGCGATCGGCAGCAGGAACAGCAAGTCGGGCAGGCCGAACAGCGAGGGCGCACCGATCACCGCCAGCGTCCAGCCGACCGCGGCCACGCTGAACAGCAGGTGCAGCGTATCGCCCCACCACGGCAGCCAGCCGGCGAGAAAGTGATAGCGCTGGCCGCGGGTCAGCCGGCCGCGCCCGGCCCGCAGCAGATCCTTCGCATGCAGCTTCAGGATCTGCATCGCGCCGCAGGCCCAGCGACGGCGCTGGCGGAAATAGCTGACGCTGTCGGCCGGCGGCAGCCCCGTGCCGGCCACCCGGTCGACGTACAGCGCGCGGCCGCCGGCTTCGAGCACCCGCAGGCCGAGTTCGGTGTCCTCGCAGATGCAGCGCGTCTCCCAGCCGCCGAGCGTGCGCAGGCGCGCCGCGCGCACCAGCGTCATCGTGCCGTGCTGGATGATCGCGTTGCGCTCGTGACGGTGATGCATGCCGATCCGGAAGAAGCCGTCGTACTCGGCATTCATCAGCCGCTCCAGCGGGCGAGCGGGATCGGACCGGTGCGCCTGCGGCGACTGCACGATGTCGATTGCAGGATCCAGCAGATGGCCGGCCAGCGAGCGCAGCCAGTCGGGCTGCACCTGATAATCGGCGTCCACCACCGCGACCCACGCGGCCGCGTCGCCGGTCTCGTCCAGCGCAAGATTCAGTGCGCCGGCCTTGAAGCCGGTCAGCCATGGCCGGTGCAGGAAGCAGATCCTGCGCTCGCCGGCCTTCACCTCGATGCGCAGCCCTTCGCCCTCGACGCTGTGCAGCACGTGCGCGTCCGGCCAGACGGTGCCGAGCGACTCGACGAAGGCGGCCACCGGCCGCCACAGCGCCGGATCGGCGGTGTTGTTGTCGACCACGCAGACTTCCAGCGCCGGCCAGTCGAGCGCCAGCACGCCCTGCAGGGTGGCGATCACCATGGCCGGCGGCTCGTTGCTGCACGCGATGTGCACGCTGACCGGCGGCAGCGTCGCGCCGGCCGGCGCCGGCCGTGGCGCGGCGCAGCGCCGCAGGCCGCCCGGCCAGTAGAGCTCGGCGAATTCGAACGCCTGCGCAGCCAGCAGCAGGGCTATCAGTGCCAGCGCCGGCATCAGCCCCAGCCAGACCGCGATGTCCAGCGGCCGCAGGTAATCGACCAGCGGCAGCGTCACCATCAGCACCGTGCCGGCCGCGATGCCGTGCGCGACGCTGCCGAACGCCAGCCGCGCGCGCAGGCCGAGATGGGAAAACTTCAGCAGGAAAGGCAGGGTGAACAGCAGGCCGAGCAGCACCGACGGCACGGCCTTGTTGCGCCACCACGGGTCGCGCTCGACCGGGCCGGCCAGTGCGAATTTCGGTTCGCGGTAAGCATCGAACAGCCCCCAGTGCGCGCCCGCGCGACCCTCGATCGTGGTCTTCCACGGCTGGTCGATTGCCTCCATCAGGTAGTAGTCGAGCTGCAGTGCCTGTGCGCGCGCGAGGAAGCCGCGCACGAACCGCGCCTGCGCGGCCGGGTCGGCGACTGCCGCGCCCTGCGTAATGCCGCGCCCCGGCCAGCCGACTTCACCGATCACCACCGGCTTGCCCGGAAAGCGGTCAACCACCTGCCGGTAGCGCCCGAGCGCGACATCGACCGCGCGCTCGACCGGCACCTTCTCCCAGTACGGCAGCAGGTGCACGGTGATGAAGTCAACATGGTCGGCCAGCGCCGGCTGCTGCAGCCACACATGCCAGGGCTCGGCAGTCGACACCGGCAGGTTCGCTTCGCGGCGCACGCGGTCGAGCTCGCGCGTCAGGTCGGCCTCGCTGAGCCGCCGGTGCAATTGGGTCTCGTTGCCGACGATCAGGCGCTCAACGCTGCGGTGGCTGCGTGCGGCGGCGATCGCCAGCGCCAGTTCGCGCTCGTTGCGCGCGCGGTCCGGCCCCAGCCATGCGCCGAGCGCCAGCCGCAGGCCGTGCCGCTCGGCCAGCGCCGGCAGTTGCGGCATCTCCAGCGTGCTGTAGCTGCGAACGCGCGGCGTGACACCGGCCAGCAGCGCAAGGTCGCTTTCAAGGCTCGCATCCGACGGCCGCTCGCCGTCGCCCGGCTGCTGCCAGCGCTGGTAGGCGCTCAGCGCCAGCCCGCCCACGGGCCCTGCCACGTCCGGCGCAGGCAAGGGCCGGTTGAGTGCCCACCACAGGGCAAGATGGGCGAGCGCAAGCACTGCCGCGATCAGCAGCGCCACCAGCCGGCTGCGCCATCGCTCAGCTGCCATGCGCTGCCATGAAAGGGACGAGGTTGAGACCGGCTCGCATCGGTGCGAGGCTCCTTCTGAATGATGGTGTTAGCATGCGGCCGGACCCATGCACCTGCCGGACGATCATGCGCGACTTCCACACTAACGCAAGCCATGCAGCTGCCGCTTGACGCGCGCCGGGCGGCGGCGCTCGCCGTCCTGCTGCTGGCCTGCGCGGGACTGTGGGTGCTGCTGCATGCCGGCTCGCTGCGTGCGCCGCTGCAGGATGCCGCAGGGCTGCACATGCCCTGCCTGTCGTATGCGCCGTTCCGCACGCCGGGCACGTCGCCTAATGACAAGGGCCTGATCATACCTGCGCAGGCGATCGCGCGTGACCTCTCGCAGCTGGCTGGCATTACCGATTGCGTGCGCATCTACGGCGTCGCCAATGGCCTCGACGCCGTGCCGGACATTGCACGCGGACTGGGGCTGCGCGTGTGGCTCGGTGCGTGGATAGGCAGCGACCCAGAACTGAACCGCCTCGAGGTCGAGCGCGCGCTGGCGCTGGCCGACGCCCACGCCGATATCGTCGAGCGGCTGGTGGTCGGCAGCGAGGCCCTGCTGCGCGGCGAGCTGCGGCCCGCGCAACTGGCCGCGCTGCTGGCCGACGCTCGCGCGCGCTCGCCGGTGCCGGTGGCCTATGCGGATGTCTGGGAATTCTGGCTCAGGCACCGCGAGCTGCTGCTGCCGAATGTCGACGAAGCGGCGGTGCACATCCTGCCCTACTGGGAAGACCGGCCGGTGGCGCTGGACGGCGCGGTCGACCATGTGCTCGGCACCTACGCTCAGGTACAGTCCGCGCTGGCGCCGCTGCCGGTGGTCATCGGCGAGACCGGCTGGCCGGCCGCCGGCCGCATGCGCGCGGGCGCGCGTCCGGGCACGGCCGAACAAACCCGCTTCCTGCGCGAACTGCTGCTGCGCGCGCAGGGCCTGCCGCTGAACGTAATCGAAGCCTATGACCAGCCTTGGAAGGCGTCGCTGGAGGGCGTCGCCGGTGCCGCATGGGGCGTGTTCCGTGCGGACGGCAGCGCGCGCTACCGGCCGTTGGGTCCGCCGGCGGACGATGCGCAGGCTGCCGCGCTGGCTGCGCTGGCCGGTGCGCTCGCCTTGCTGCTCCTCGTGCTCGCGCGCGGCCGGCCGCCGGCCCTTCGCTGGCATGCCGGCGTTGCGCTGCTGAACGGTGCGCTGCTCGGCCTGCTGGCGTGGCTCCCGTTGCGCGAACTGCTGATGCTCGCACCGCTCAGCTGGCCGTGGGCCTCGCGCGCCGCCCTGCTGCTGGCGTCGATGGCCTGGGCGGCGATGGAAGCGATGGCACTTGCGGATGCGATGGCCGGCATCCAGCGCGACACGAAGCTGCTGCAGCGCATCCGGCTGGGCGGCCTGCTGGCGACGATCGCCGGCGCGCTGTGGCTGCTGGCCGACGGCCGCTATCTCGACCTCGCGTGGCCGGCGCTGGCCGCGCCGCTGGTTCCGCTGCTAGTGCAGCGACTGTTCGCGGCGCCAGCGCCGCAGCCGCTGGCGCCCGCGCTCTCGGTGCTGCTTGCCGGCTGCGCGATTGGGCTGGCAGTGTCCGAGGGCGCTAGCAACCATGACGCACTGGCGCTGGCCGGCCTGATGCTGATGCTGGCCGCCGGCTCAGTGGGGTTTCGCTCCGCCCGCGGCACCGTCGCCGAGCGCGCGTAGCACCGCAGCGCCGAGGTCGTGCAGCCCGCCCAGCGGCGCCGGCGCCGGATGCATGCCGTCGCTGAAGCCGAGCGCGCGGAACCGGTCGAGCAGCGCGGGATCGCGTGCGACCAGATAGACCGGCACGTCCCAGCGCGCGCCCTCGCCGGCCACATTGGTGGTGGGCTGGTGGTCGCCGATCAGCAGGTAGACGGTATCGCGCGGCTCCGGCCGGCGGAAATAGCCGGCCAGCCAGGTATGGGCATAGTTGACGGTGCGCAGGTAGTCGGGGCGCATGTCCAGCCAGTTCACCTTTTCCGACTGCACGCGCGCAATGTCGGCCGCATCGAACGGCTGCTCGCCGAGCACGCGCGACCAGTCCGGCTGGTAAGGCGGCACCGGGCTGAACGGGAAATGGGTGGACATGGTCGCCAGCACCGTCAGCCGCGGCTTGGCATCGCCGGTGCGCGGATGCATCTGCTCGACGCGAGCAGCAGCGAACTGGTCGGGAACGCGCCAGTAGCCGATCGCCGGGCCGCGATAGCCGAGGTCGGGGCCCGACAGGTAAGTATCGAAGCCGTAGTACGAGCGCTCGACCCAGTCCCACCAGACCGAGTGGTAGACGCCGAACACCTCATAGCCGGCATGCTGGAACACCTGCAGCAGCGTCGGCCGGCGCGTGGTCAGCAGCAGGTCGTGCCGGCGCGGATCGGACAGGTCGATGCCGGACAGGATCGACATGTGCGCAAGGTCGCTCGCGCCGCCGATCGTCGGCGAGCGATAAAAGGCCGACACCACGCCGAGGCCGGCATCGCGCATCGCGCGCTGCCAGTCGCTGCGCGTGGCCTCGACGGCGGCCGCTGCCTGCGGGTCGTCATACAGCACCGCGCCGAAAGATTCGAGGAACACCAGGTGCAGGTCGCGCCCCGCGAGGCCGGCGAGCACCCGGTCGGACGGGCGCGCGAGCGCATCGTCGATCACGGTGCTCGGTGGCAGCGCGCGCGCGAGGCTCTCCGGCGATGCGGCATCGATCACCAGCATCATCTGCTTCCAGTAAGTCGGCATCACGGGCTTGGACACGTAGGGCCAGGTGGCCTGCACGCCCGCGTAATTGGCCGCCACCAGCAGCGTGACGGCGCCGGTCACTGCCCAGGTCGCGCGCCGCTGCAGCAGGGGCTGCGCGCCGTCCAGCATCATTTGCATCGCGCCGCGCAGCAGCCGATGAAAGCCCCAGGCCGCCAGGGCAACGGCCAGCAGCGCGAGCGCGGTCGCCCACCACGGCAGGCCGGCCGCGGTCACCCACAGAAAGCGCGGAATCTGCGGCACGTCCCAGTACAGGCTGATCGGCCGGCCGAACAGGCTCGGCGCCACCACATCGACATAGCGGCCGAGCACCAGCAACGCATACAGCGCGGCGAGCAGGTTCAGCAGCCGGCGCGGCGGCTGGCCGCGCAGCGCGAGCCAGCCGGCAAGTATCAGCCACAGGCCGACAAACTCGGGCGCGATGCGCGCGTCCGGCAGCACGCCGACCGTCGGCCACCATGAGGTGAAGCTGAGCACGCCGTTCAGGAACAGCAGCGCCAGCGCAAAGCGCAGCCAGGCAGGGCGGCGCGCCTGCGCCGGCGGCGGTGAAAATACGATCCCGGCTTCGCGCTGCATCACGCGCCGCCCGTTCCGCCGGCGAGGAACACGCCAAACCAGCGCCGCTCGTCGGTCCAGACCTTGACGTCGCCAAAGCCCGCCGAGCGCAGCAGTGCGGTCGCGCCGTCGATGCCGTACTTGTAGCTGTTTTCGGTGTGGATGGTCTCGCCGGCCGCGAACTCGCGCAGCGGGGCCAGCCCCGAACCGGGCGGAGGCGACCAGCGCACCGCCAGCGGCTCGCGCGCGCGCAAGTGCATCTCGATGCGCGAAGCCTGCGGATTGAAAAAGGCAAGGTGCTCCCACTGCGCGGGCCGGAAGTCGCTGCCGATCAGGCGGTTCAGGTGGCGCAGCAGGTTCAGGTTGAAGGCGGCAGTCACGCCGAGCGCATCGTTGTAGGCGGCGTCCAGCACCCGCGTATCCTTCACCAGGTCGATGCCGATCAGCAGCGCACTGTCCTGCCCGTCGTGCCGGCGCAGCCGCGCCAGCAGCGCGCGCGCGTCGTCCGGCGTGAAATTGCCGATCGACGAGCCCGGATAGAACCACAGCCGGCGCCCGGCCGGCAGCGGCGGCAGCGGCTGCACAATGTCGGCCGCGACCGCCTTCATCGCGGTGGCCGGATAGTCGGCGCGCAGCGACTGCAGCGCCTGTTCGACGAAGTCAGCCGACACGTCGAGTGCCACATAGTCCGACGGGCGCACGAAGGGCAGCAGCTGGCGCACCTTCTCGCAGTTGCCGGCGCCCGGCTCGGCCAGCACGTCGACCGGCCCGGCCGCTGCCGCGATCTCTGCCGCGTGCCGGCGCAGGATCGCGTGCTCGGTGACGGTCGGATAGTACTCGTCGAGCGTGGTGATCACTTCGAACAGGCGCGAGCCGGCGAGGTCGTAGAAATAGGCCGGCTCCACCGAGGCCTGCGGGGCCAGCAAGTGCCGGATGATGCGCGCGCGCTCGTCGTCGCCGATGCGCGCCTGCTTTTCTGTCATGCGTGCCCCTTTCGTCTGTGGCGCCAGCCGCGCCCGCTCATGCGAGGTGCGGCATGTTCATCCGTCGCAGCTGCGCGCTGAGCCGGTCGACTGCCAGCGCCAGTACCAGCATCGCCAGTATCACGGTTGCCGCCTGTGCCTCGCGCAGCAGCGACAGCTCGTAATACAGCATCTGCCCCAGCCCGCCGGCGCCGACGAAGCCGAGTACCGTCGCCATCCTCAGGTTCATTTCCCAGCGGTACAGCAGATAGGCGATCAGCTGCGCCGACAATGCCGGCAGCGTACCGTACAAAAAGGCGCGCCAGCGCGCTGCGCCGCAAAGCAGCAGCGCATCCCGTGCGCCGGTCGGCGCATTCTCGAGGCTTTCGGCAAACAATCGTCCGAGCACGCCGCCGGTATGCAGCGCCAGCGCCAGCACACCGGCAAAGGGGCCGAGGCCGACCGCCAGCACCATCAGCGCCGCCCACACCAGCTCAGGCACCGAGCGCAGCAGGTTCAGCAGGCCGCCGGCGCCCCAGCGCCTCAGCAGGCGCAAGCGGCCGCCGGACAGCCGCACTGCCGCCAGCAGCGCGCCGAGCACGGCGGCCAGCAGCGTGCCGAGCAGCGAGATCGCTACCGTTTCGAGCGCCGCCTGCGCAATCCGCGCGAGGTAGCCGCCGCCCAGCTCCGGCTGCAGGAAACGTGACGCATAGCTGGCCATCTGTGCCAATGCGTCGGCCGACCACAGCGCAACCAGCCCGCCGTCGAGGCTGGCCACACTAGCGGCGATGGCCGCGGCGATGGCCAGCGGCAGCGCGATGCAGCGCACGCACAGCGGGCCGCCGAAGTCGCGGCCACCGGACAGCAGGCTGCGCAGCAGCGCGCTCAGCAGGTCGGCCAGCAGCACCAGCAACAGGAACACCAGCAGGATGGTGGACACCTCGCCGCCGTTCAGCATGCGCATCGCCTGGTCCATCAGCTGGCCGAGCCCGCCGGCGCCGACGAATCCCATCACTACCGACGCGCGCACCCCGCACTCCCAGCGGTAGACGGTGTAGGACGCCAGCTCGCGCAGAGTGGACGGCAGCAGCCCCCAGCCGAGTGCCGCGATGCGTCCGCTGCCGGACAGCAGCAGCGCGCGCGCCGGGCGCGGATCGGCCGAATCGAGTATTTCGGCATAGACCTTGGCCAGCATGCCGCCGTAGGTGAGCGCGAGCGCCAGCACGCCGGCCCACGGCCCGAGCCCGAGCGCTCGCACCAGCAGCAGTGCCCAGACGATCTCGGGCACGCCGCGCAAGCCGAGCACGACGGCGCGCAGCAGCGCGCGCGCCGAACGGGCAAGCCGTCGGCCCGGCCCCGGGCCGAGCGCGGACACGGACAGCGACTCCGACAGCGCGATCCCGGCCGGTATCGCCACCAGCATCGCCAGCGCGACACCGGCGGTCGCCATGGCGAGCGTTTCCAGCGTCGCAGCTGCCAGCAGCCGGAGGAAGCCGGCGTCGAGCGCCGGCGGGAAAAATTGAGACAGGAAACCGCGCATGGTGGCGAGGTTGCCGTCGTCGAACAGGGCGGCCGGCGACACCTGTGCGACGCGCGCCAGCTGCAACAGCAGCGCGAGGCCGGCCACGAGGCCAACCGCGCGCAGCGCCGCTGCCGGGTCGAGCGCGGTGCGCAGCCCGCGCGCCGTTGCCGGGCTCACGCGAGCTGCCTCGGCACCTGCCCGGCCTCGGCCGCGTACAGGTCGGCCAGCACCTGCTCGCCGACCTCGGCCGCCGGCAGGTCGAAGGCGACCGTGCCGTCACGGATGCCGATGATGCGCGGGAACCAGCGCAATGCGACATCGACCGCATGCAGGCTGACCACCATGGTGGCATCCGGCCGTGAGCGCTGGTGCAGCACACGCATCGCCAGTTCCGACAGCGCCGGATCGAGCGACGACACGGGCTCGTCGGCCAGTACCAGTTCCGGCTGCTGGTACAGCACGCGCGCCAGGCCGACCCGCTGCAGCTGGCCGCCCGACAGGCGGTCGCAATGGCTGAACAGGTAGTCGGCCATGCCGAGCGCATCGAGCACCTCGCGCGCGCCGCCGATATCCGCCGGATACAGCAGCGAGACCAGCGATTTCCACGCCGGCCACTGGCCGAGCCGCCCGGCCAGCACGGCGGTGACCACCCGCTGGCGGCCGGGCAGCGGCGGCGCCTGGTGCATCAGGCCGATGCGCGCGCGCAGCCGGCGCAGCGCACCGCGCGGCAGCTGCCATGGCTGCTCGCCGAGCAGCGCAATGCCGCCGTCCTGCGGCCGCAGCGCGGTCGCCATCAGGTTCAGCAGCGTGCTCTTGCCGGCGCCGGACGGACCGATGATCGCAACCCGCTCGCCGCGCGCGACCTGCAGCGACACGCCGCGCAGTGCGATGCGGCCGTTCGCGTGAGCGAAATCGACCTTCTGCAGCACGACGCTCATCGCCGCCCCGGCCGCACGCAGGCTGCGCTCACTTGAGGAGTCCGGCCGCCTGCGCCGCTGCCTCGATGCCGTCGTAATTCGATGCCTTGGTCGGCAGGTAGCGCGACGCACGCTGCAGCTGCATCAGTTCCTTGTGCTCGGGATTGTTCGCATCCAGCTTCAGGAAGGCGGCCGTGATCTTTTTCTGCAGCGCCGGGTCGAGGTCGCCGCGCGCGGTCCAGTTGTAGTCGAAGTAAGGCGGCGTGGTCGACAGCACCCGGACCTTTGCGGCATTCGGGTTGCCGGACTCGGCCAGCTTGTCCAGCACCGACGCATTCAGCACGCCGGCCTCGGCGCGGCCGCTGGCGACGAAGGCCACGGTGGCATCATGCGCGCCGGAGAACGCGATATTCCTGAAATCTTTCTCCGGGTCGATGCCGGCCTGCTGCAGGAAATGGCGCGGCATCAGGTGGCCGGAGGTGGAAGACGTCGAGCCGAATGCAAAGCTCTTGCCTTTCAGGTCGGCCAGCGATTTTGCCGTGCTGTTGAGCGGCACGATGAAGCGGCTGGTGAATTTCTCGTCCTCGGCGCGCTGCACCAGCGGCGTGGCTGCGCCATTCGTGCGGCGCTTGGCCTGGACGAAGGTGAAGCCGCCTAGCCATGCGAGGTCGACCTTCTTCGCAGCCAGCGCTTCGACCACGGCCGCATAGTCGGATACCGGGACGAAGCGCACCTCCATGCCGGTCTCCTTCGACAGATAGTCGCCGAGCGGCGCGAACTTGCGCTGCAGCTCGGTCGGCGACTCGTCGGGAATGGCCGACACGCGCAGCACATTGTCGGCGGCTGCCAGCGGCGCGACGGATGCAGCGCACAGCAGCAGCATGGCGGCAGCGGCGCGCGCCAGCAGGCGGCAGGCAGCGCGGTGCGCGATGCGAAGCACACCGGAATCGTGGTCGGGATGGATGCTCATGAGAACTCCTGAATCGAGATTGCGCGGGGATGGCGTCCGGCCTGCAGGCGGCTCGGGCGCGGCGGCGCGTAGCTTAGCGTGAATCGGCCGCGCAGGTGCGGAAGCCGCAGAACATGTCTCCGCGCGATGGCTGGTAGAAATTGCGGAACGCGGCCCGGCGCAGCCGCGGCGGCGTCCAGCCGCTCGCCCCTTTCAGCACGCGATAGCTGCCGTCGAACCACGGGCGCGAGTAGTCTGCATAAGGATCCGGGCTGAAACCGGGGAAAGGCGCGAAGCTGCTGGCTGTCCATTCCCAGACGCCGGCAAAGGCGTCGGTGCCCGCCTCCTGCGCAAAACGCAGCCACTCGGCTTCGGTCGGCAGCCGCCGCCCGCGCCAGCGGCACCACGCCTCGGCCTCCTCTGCACTCACATGGCAGACCGGCTGGTCGAGCGCCAGCGGCTGCCAGCGATCATAACTGCGCTGCTCCCATCGGGCGCCGCTGCGCCGCCAGTGGCGCGGCGTGCGCTGTGCGGGATCCTGCTCGACGAACTCGAGATAGTCGCGCTGGGTGACGGGCGCCGCCGAAATCGCGAATGCCGGCACCGTCACCGGGTGCGCCCATTTTTCATTGTCGAACGCGAAGCCCGCTCCCGGCCGCGCGCCGGCCTCGATCACGGCGCTGTCGAAGGCGAGATCGCCGCTGCGCGCCGGCGGCGCGCTGTCGTAGGGCAGCAGCGCTTCCGGCCATGCCCAGCCGACGGTCTGCCAGCTGTAGGCGAAAGCCTCGTTGTGCATGTCCTGGTGGAACAGCGCCAGCTGGACGAAGTACGCGGTCGCAGCATCGGGCTCGCCCTGCTGCAGCAGGGCGGCGGTGTCCTCATGCACGCTGTCGAGGTAGTCGCGCACTTCGGACGTTGCCGGCAGCGGCAGGTCCCACCGGGTGTGGTGCGGGACGATGGAGGAATTGAACAGCGCGTCGGCCCGGGCGAGGCGGGACGGGCGGCGGCTGTCGCCGCGCCGGTGCACCCAGAATTCCTGGAACCAGCCGACATGACCGAACTCCCAGTGCGGCGGATTGACGATGGCCAGCTTCGGCATCGGCTGGCCGTTCTCCTGCCAGTGGCTGAACAGCTGCATCGTGCGGCGGTGGCTGTCAGCGAGATCGGCCAGCAGCGCTCCGGCTGCCGGCGGCGCTCCGTAGCTCAGGTAGTCCGGGGTATCCAATCGCGCACTCCGTCGTCTTCGGGTCAGGAAAGGGCTCTGCCCGATTCTACCCGTGCGCCCCGGACCGCACCGCGCTCACATGTGCGAGCGCACGAAGGCGTCGATGCGGCGCACGCCTTCGCGGATCGCCTCATCGGACGCTGCATAGCTGAGGCGGATGTGCTGACCCTCGCCTGCCGCGCGCGGGCCGAAGTGAATGTCGGCCAGCACCGCGATACCCGCCTCGTTCAGCAGGCGCTTGCGGAACTGCTCCGAGTCTTCGCAGCCGGTGATCCGGCAGGCTTCGGTCACATTCGGCCATGCGTAGAACGCACCGCCCGGGGATTTGCAGGACACGCCCGGCACCTGGTTGAGCAATTCGACCACCAGGTCGCGCCGGCGGTGGAACACCTCGCGCATGCGGTCCGCGTCGTCCTGCGGGCCGTTCAGTGCCTCGACGCCGGCCCACTGGGTGATCTGCGATGCGCAGGACTCGGTGTTGGTGATCCAGGTGGTGAAATAAGGCGCGAGCTTGCGGTTGGCGACATAGCCGAGGCGCCAGCCCGTCATCGCATACGTCTTGGACAGGCCGTCGGCGATGATGGTACGTTCCTGCATGCCGGGCTCGGCGGCGATCGACGAGAACTCGCCGTCGTAGATCAGCCGGCCGTAGATCTCGTCCGCATACACCCACACCTGCGGATGCGCGCGCAGGATCTCGGCGATTGCCGCCATGTCCTGCTTCGGGATGATGCCGCCGGTCGGGTTCTGCGGCGAGTTCAGGATCAGCAGCTTCGTCTTCGGCGTGATCTTGTCGGCCAGCTCCTGCGGGTCGAGGCTGAAATTGCGCGCCTCGCGCAGGAAGATCGGCACGCCGACCGCGCCATTGGCCTTGATCTGGGATTCATAGATCGGGAAGCCGGGCACCGGATAGATCACTTCGTCGCCCGCGCCATAATCGGTGACGGACAGGATGGAGTAGCCGATGAAGGGCTTGGCGCCCGCAGCGATCACCACATCGTCGGCGGCGACCTCGATGCCGCGGGTGCGCGCGATCTCGTTTGCGGCTGCCTGCCGAAGCTCGGGTATGCCGGCCGACGGCGTGTAGCCGTGCCGGCCCTCGCGGATCGCCCTGACTGCCGCGTCCTGCACGTTTACCGGCGTCGGAAAATCCGGCTGGCCGATGCAGAACGATACGATGTCGCGCCCTTCTCTCTGCAGCCTGCTGACTTCCGCAAGGACGATGAAGGCGTTCTCTGTGCCGAGGCTCTGTGCGCGCTGACTGACTGCTGACATGCTGTCTCCGTAATGCCGTGAGTGAATTGTTCCGGGTTGCCGGCACGGGCCCCGCCCGCGCCGCAGCCCGAATCATGGCACGAGGTCGCGCGCAATGCTTCAATCGTGCCGAAGGCGGCCATCGCCGCCGGCAAACCCGCACGGGCCCGCGCTGCAGGGAGCGCGCAATTCGGTTAAAAAGATGGCAGCACAGGCTGCCGGCGGTCGCGCTGCAGAACCGCCGGCCCCTTGGACAATCAACCCACAACGGAGAACCCCACCCATGAAATACGCCGTATCCGCGCGTGCGCTGGCCGCCGCGCTCGTCACCGCCACCCTGGCGTTTGCAGCACCGGCGATGGCCGAACCGAACATTGACGAACTGCTCGACCAGGCCATCGAGGGCAAGCACCGCAGCGAAGCCAATCGCGCGCGCGATCCGTTCCGCCGCCCGAAAATGACCTTGCTGTTCTTCGGCCTCGGGAAAAACTCGACCGTGGTCGAGATCTCGCCGGCGGCCGGCTGGTATACCGAGATCATCGCGCCGGCGCTGAAAGACAGCGGCCAGTACATCGCTGCGGTGCCGAAGCTCGGCGACGACGCGCCCAAGGCCATGCGCGAGCGCGATGCCGGGTTCCGCGACAGGCTGGCCAACGGCCGCGACCTGTTCGGCAACGCAAAGATCAACACTTACGACCCGGCAAAACCGGTGTTCGCGCCGGCCGGCAGCGCCGACCTGGTACTGACCTTCCGCAACGTGCACAACTGGGCCAAGGCCGGCAATACGGAAGCCATGTTCAAAGGCTTTTTCGATGCGCTGAAGCCGGGCGGCATTCTCGGGGTGGTCGAGCACCGCGCGAAGCCGGGCACTGACTTCAGGCAGCAGGTTGATTCCGGCTACATGACCGAGGAATACGTGATCCGGGCCGCCGAGCGTGCCGGTTTCAGGCTGGATGCCGCGTCCGAGCTGAACAGCAACTGGCGCGACACGAAGGATCATCCGGGCGGCGTCTGGAACCTGCCGCCGAACCTGCGCGGCGTGCCCGAAGCCGACAAGCCGAAGTACCAGGCGATCGGCGAATCCGACCGCATGACGCTGCGCTTCATCAAGCCCTGAGTCCGGAAAGCCGCCGGGCGCACGCTCTTGCCCTCGTGCGCCCGTGCAGCGGAAGTACTGTTTGCTGCACGGGCGCCTCAGGTCATCTTGTCTCCCCCCTGGCAGCTCACAGCGCAGGAAAACATCTGTTGCGGCAGTACATATTGCTCTTCATCAAAAATCCGGGGCGCCACGCACGTTAAAACGTAGTGAGCACTGGGGAGGACTCGCGATGAAGCTGCGCTGCAAGGCCGGCGATCTGGCCGTAGTCATTTATGCGGAGCACCTGCACAACATCGGGCTGATCGTGCGCGTGCTTCAGCCATACGAGGGCGGCGACATCGAGCTGCCGGACAAGGGCTTCCTGTGGGAAGTCGAATGCCGGCGCAAGCAGCTGTGGGTATCGCAGCGCCGCGCGCTGTGGCGCAATCGCGGCCCGGTGCCGGATGCCTACCTGCTGCCGCTGCACGGCCTGACGGGGCAGGCCAGCGCATCCGATGCGCGCGCACTGCCGGGCGCCCGCGACCGCTGAAGTCCCCGGGATTCACAGGAAGAGCACGCGGAAGCGAAACGCGCCCACCGCACGCCAGAACAGAGCCAGCGGCGGTATCAGCACCGAGGTCAGCAGCATCTCCGCCACCGAGCGCCAGGATTTGTCGGTACCGCGCAGCCGGCCGCCGGCAAACCAGGCAAACAGCAGCAGCCACAGGCCGGCCGCCAGCCCGGCCGCCGCCGGCACGCCGGCGACGAGGGCGGCGACGAGCGCCAGCAGCGACAGCGTGTACAGGTAATAGTCCCAGCGCGGTCCGCGCCTGACCTGCTGCCGGTAGCGCTGCGGATGTTTCTTGTAGAGCAGCGCGTCGAACAGGATTTTTTTCTGCTGCGACAGGCTCACCCCCCAGCCGGCCGGCCGCACCGGATGCTCGACCACCGCGTGCGGCAAGTGCCGCAGCTGCATGCCGGCCGCGCGCAGCGAAAACTGCAGGTCGGTGTCCTCGCGCCACGCCATCTCGAACCGCTCGTCGAAGCCGCCGATCCGCTGCAGCGCCGCGCGCCGGCAGAAACAATTGGCGGTCACGAATCCCGCAGTCTCCAGCCGTTTTGCATCACGCTCGTAGTCGGTCGGCTTGGCAGGCACCGGCATTACCACCCGGCCCCAGCCAGCGTCCAGCAACGGCGCGGCGGCAAAGGCCGCGCATCCCTGGCGCAGCCAGTCCGCATGTGGAACGGTGTCGTCATCGGTAAAGGCTACCAGGTGGGCATGCGCATGGCGCCAGCCGAGATTGCGTGCGGCGGCCGGTCCGTGCCGGCCATGGTTCGGCAGGTAGACCAGCTTCAGGCCGCGTGCCGCGGCACGTGCAGTCCAGCAGGCGACCAGTGCCTGCGTCTGTGCGGCCGGACGGTCATCCACCACGATGACTTCGAAAACATGGGGCGGACATGACTGCCGGCACAGCGCGGCCAGGCAGCGTGACAGCAGTTCGATCCGGCCGCAGGTCGGTATCACCAACGAGACTTCGGGATATCTCATGCGACCGGCCGTGCAAATCCCGTTCCTGCCGCGGTGGCACGCGGCTTGCCTGAGCACGCTGGCCTCTTTGTCGACCGGGAATCCCATGCTGACACTAGGAATCAACGCCGCCTTCCATGACTGCTCCGCATGCATCGTGCGGGATGGCACGGTACTCGCTGCCGCCGAGGAAGAGCGCTTCACCCGCATCAAGCACGGCAAGCGGCCATTGCCGTTCACCGTCTGGCAACTGCCCTTCCATGCGATCGACTATTGCCTGCGCGAAGCCGGCGCGCAGCTGGCCGAACTCGACCACGTCGCCTATGCGTACGATCCGTGGCTGCAGCTGGGCGACCGGCGCGACGCACTGTCGCTGCCGCTGGAGCCCTCGCGCACACCGGATGCCGGGTGGCTCTCACCGTGGGATCCGCTGTCGCTGTCCTATGTCGTGAACGCACCGCGCCAGCTCGCGAGCGGCGCGCCGCACCACCTGCGCGAGCGCTTCGCCGGTGCACGGGCCGACGGGCCGTATCGCTGGCATTTCGTCGAGCACCATCTCGCCCACGAGGCCAGTGCCTTCCTGGCCGCGCCGTTCGACGACTGCGCGGTGCTCACGCTGGACGGGCGCGGCGAGCGCGCCAGCACCTGCTACGGGGAGTTCAGCGACGGCCGCTACCGGCGCCTCCATGAAGTCGGACTGCCGCATTCGCTCGGGCTGCTGTACGAGGCGATCACGACCCACCTCGGCTTCCTGCACTCGTCCGACGAATACAAGGTCATGGCGCTCGCGTCCTATGGCAAGCCGGCCTTCGCAGCCGCGCTGTCGGAACGGGTGCGCTGGCAGGGCAACGGCGACTACACCGTGGCCGACACCGACTGGCGGGAGCTGTTCGGTCCGGCCCGCACGCGGGGCGCGCCGCTGGAACCGCGCCATTTCGATATCGCGCGCTCGCTGCAACTGGTGCTGGAAGAGACCGTGCTGCAGATGTCGCGCTGGCTGCACGGGCGCACCGGCGCGCGCCACCTCGCGCTGGCCGGCGGCGTCGCGCTGAACTGCGTGATGAACGCGCGCCTGCGCGACGAGGGGCCGTGGCAGCAGGTCTGGGTGCAGCCGGCCGCCGGCGATGCCGGCACGGCGCTCGGCGCCGCGCTGTGGGTAGAACACGAGCAGCGGGGAGACCCGCGCCGGCACTGGCGGATGGAGCACGCCTTCCTCGGCCCCGCATACGACGATGCCGACATCGAGGCACTGCTGACGCAGGCCCGGCTGCCGTTCCGGCGCAGCGAGGACATCGCGCGCGATGCGGCCGCGCTGCTGGCGCAGGACAAGGTGATCGGCTGGTTCCAGCAGCGCATGGAATTCGGCCCGCGCTCGCTGGGCGCGCGCTCGATACTTGCGTCTCCGCTGAGTCCCGGCATGCAGGCCCACCTGAACCTGATCAAGGACCGGGAAGACTTCCGTCCGGTGGCGCCGGTCGTGCCCGAGGAGGCGGCGGCCGACTGGTTCGAGCGCGCGACGGTCGCACCGTTCATGACCTTCGTGTTCCGGGTGCGCGCCGACCGTGCCGGCCGCATTCCCGCAGTGCGCCACGTGGACGGCACCGCGCGCGTGCAGACGGTGCGCGCCGACCAGAACCCGCAGCTGCATGGGCTTCTCCAGGCCTTCGGCGCGCTCACCGGCGTGCCGGTGCTGGTGAATACCTCGTTCAACACGCGCGGCGAGCCCATCGTCTGCACGCCGCGCGATGCGCTCGAGTCCTTCTGCACCACGCCGCTGGATGCACTGGCGATCGGCTCCTTCATCGTCGACAAGGCGGCCTGGGGAAAGGCATGAGCCTGCGTGCGATCCGGGTGCTTGTCACCGGCGGCGCCGGCTTCCTCGGCTCGCACCTGTGCGAGCGGCTGCTGCTGGACGGTCATGACGTGCTGTGCGTCGACAATTTCTACACCGGCAGCAAGCGCAATATCGCGCACCTGCTCGGCCATCCGCGCTTCGAGCTGCTGCGGCATGACGTCACCTTTCCGCTGTATGTCGAGGTCGACCAGATCTACAACCTCGCATGTCCCGCGTCCCCGGTGCATTACCAGACCGACCCGGTGCAGACCACCAAGACCAGCGTGCATGGCGCGATCAACCTGCTCGGCCTCGCCAAGCGCACCCGCGCGCGGATACTGCAGGCATCCACCAGCGAGGTGTACGGCGACCCGGCGCTGCACCCGCAAGTGGAAGACTACTGGGGCCATGTGAACCCGATCGGCCCCCGCTCCTGCTATGACGAGGGCAAGCGCTGTGCCGAGACCCTGTTCATGGATTACCGGCGCCAGCACGGCATGGCAGTGAAGATCGCGCGCATTTTCAATACCTACGGGCCGCGCATGCAGGCCGATGACGGCCGCGTGGTGTCGAACTTCATCGTGCAGGCACTGCGCGGCGAGCCGATCACGATCTATGGCGACGGCCGGCAGACGCGCTCGTTCTGTTACGTGGATGACCTGATCGCCGGCCTGGTGAAGCTGATGGACAGCCCGGAGGAATTCTGCGGCCCGGTCAACCTCGGCAACCCGGCGGAGTTCACGATGCTGGAACTGGCGCAGCAGGTGACGGCCATGACCGGCTCGGCGTCGGTCCTGCAGTTCCGTCCGCTGCCGGCCGACGATCCGGCACGGCGCAGGCCGGACATCTCACTGGCGGTCCGCCAGCTCGGCTGGCAACCGACGGTCAGGCTGGCCGACGGACTGGCCCGTACCATCGATTACTTCCGCGGGCTGCTGCCCGAGCCGGCGCACGACGATGCGGCTTGGCAGCCTGCGCGGCCGCCGCTGCGGGTGGAAACCATGCCGACGCACAGCCGCGCGCGGCACTGAGCGCTCAGGCAGGCGCCAGCAAGTGGCGAAGCAGGTCGCGCACCGGGCGGATCTCGCTGCCGAACGGCAGCTCGCCCGCGCCGCGAAAGTACAGGCCGCGGTCGACATCGCCGTCAAGTGCATGGCCGAGCTGCTTGTCGATGCAGAACTGTCCCATCTCGGCGCGGCCGTCGCGCAGCCCGCATTGCGCAAGGCAGTCGAAGGCCATGTTGCACAGCTTCTTCGGATGGGCGGCTGCCTTGAGCCTGTCCTCGAGGCGCAGGTATTTGTCCAGCCATGGCGTACGCACCGCGCGCGCCGGCAGGCCGGCCACGCTGACGAACTCCACCAGGTCTTCCTGCTTTGCGCCGGCCAGCACCTGCTTGAAATCGAGTGCCGCGTCCGACTCGGTGGTGACGGCGAACGGCGTGCCCAGTTGCACCGCGTCCGCGCCCAGTTGCTGCAGGCGCAGGATGTCCTGGTGCGAGCGGATGCCGCCGGCAGCGATCAGGGGAATGGCGAGTCCCTCGCGCGCGAGGAACTCGCGCACCTGCGGAATCACCACGTCGAACTCGAAGCGGGCATCGGTCAGGTCCTCGACCCGCGCGGCGCCGAGATGGCCGCCGGCGAGGCGCGGGTGTTCGATCACGATCGCGTCCGGCACGCGTCCCTTCTTCTGCCACTTGCGCACCACCAGCTGGACGCCGCGCGCATCGGACAGGATGGGAATCAGCGCGACCTGCGGATGGTCCTTCGCGAGTTCCGGCAGGTCGAGCGGCAGGCCCGCACCGACCACGATCGCATCCGCACCGCTGGCCAGCGCCTGGCGCACATACGCTTCATAGGCACTGAGTGCGCGCATCACGTTCACCGCGATCATGCCGCGGCCTTCCGCGATCGCTCGCGCACCGCAGATCTCGCGGTCGAGCGCCTCGAGATTGGCGGCGTCGATCGTCGCCTTCGCTTCCGCCTTCGGCAGCGTCCCGGAGCGGGCCATCAGGTCCGGATGCAGGCGTCGCAGGTCGACCGCCGACAGCGTACCGAGACCGCCCTCGCGCGCGACTGCACCGGCCAGCCCGCCGGCCGATACGCCGACCCCCATCCCGCCCTGTACCACCGGTATCAGTTCACGGCAGGCCAGCCGCAGCGGGCGCAGCCCGCCGGAGATTGCCATTCTCAGAAAATCGTCGCGCAATTCGGTTCCGGAGGTGGGTCCGAGCATATGTTTGGTCATTCGAAAATCGACGGCGGATAGTCCCATTTCACCTGCGGAAAATATTTGACTGAGGTCAAATAATCCCGAGCCGCACGAGGAACAGCCCATGAAGGCGGCAGCGAATGGCGCCCTGCATGCCGCACCCGGACAGTGCGGCGCCGTTCGCCAGGCACAAGCTATAAAACCGGCAGATATCAGGAGGAAGTCAGGAGGAGGGTCGGACGTGCGGGCGCCTTGGCGCGGGTCGATGGCCGGACGGCGGGATGGAAGATTGGGACAGACGCTACAATCGCTCGTCTAAAAATAACACCAGAGCCCGACGCAGCGGCCCGTCATCCATTGGACAAGCACATCCAGCAGCAGCCCCAGCGCCAGCACCGGCAGCCCGAAATACACGAGGCCCCAGACCGCGGCCATCGCGGTGAGCCGCGGCTCCGGCAGCCGGTGGCCCATGACGGTCTGCGCGCGGCGGCGCTCTTTCAGTCGCTTGAACAAGCTTCGCTCCGGAGCAAATGATGGGAGCCGATTCTAATCGAATCATCGTGCACTGGAGCGGCCACCGGCGCGAGGCCTGGGACGCCGGCCATGCGGCCGCCTGCGGGTCCCTCCAGCAGGACTGGGCGTATGGCGAGGCGATGCTGTCTCTGCTGGTGCCGGTACTGCGCGCGCGGATCGAGATCGACGGCCAGCCGGCAGCGCTCGCCCAGTGCCTGGTGCGACGCTGGGGCCGCTTCGGTGCAGTGGCCTTGTGTTCGCGCGGTCCGGTCTGGCTGCGCGACGTCAGCGTGGAGGACAAGGCGCGCGCCTTGGGCTCGCTGAAACGCTCGCTGCCGCTGCCCGGCCTGCGCTTCCTGCTGGTGACGCCCGACGAGCCGGCCGGCCTGCCGAACGGCCTGTCGCCGCTGCGCCGGGTGATGACCGGCATGTCGACGGTGACGCTCGACCTCACGCAAGAGACTGACGCCCTGCGTGCCGGGTTCGAGGTCCGCTGGCGCAACCGGCTGGCGAGCAGCGAGCGTGCCGGCCTGGATGTGCAGCGGGTCGGCACCCATCCGAACCAGTTCCGCTGGCTGGTGGACGCGGACATCGAGCAGCGCCGGCTCAAAGGACTGTCCGGCCTGCCGGCGCCCTTCTTCGAGCGCTATGCCATCGCGCGGTCGCCGGCCGGCAAGGCGCTACTGACTCTGCGTGCCGATGCCGGGCGTGAACGCGTAGCCGCAATGATGTTCATGATCCACGGCAGCGTGGCCACCTACGAAATCGGCTGGACTGGCGAGCAGGGACGCGAACTGCATGCACACAACCTCATCCTGTGGAACGCGATGCAGATACTCAAGTCGCAGGGCATACGGCAACTGGATCTCGGCGGCGTGAACACGATGCGCAGTGCCGGACTCGCACGCTTCAAGCTCGGCACCGGCGGTCGGGTACTGACCCTGGCCGGCACCTACCTCGCCTGACAGTAACGCAGTGCCGTGCGCTGCATGCACGGCGCCCGCTTTCCGCAGCAAATTTTCGGCGCCTCAATTGCGCGCGCTGTCTGCGAAAACTCAATGGCCATGCACGGCAGTGGCCCAACTTCGGGCCGCACCGCAGAACTAAGCAGACTCGGATGCCCAAAGGAGCCTGCCATGAATTTCCTCTCTCCACTTGCAGCGGCAGTTGCCGTTGCATTGCCGATGCTCGTCGTTGCACAGGACGCGCCGCCAGTGCTGCCTCCTGCCGTCGAACCGCTTCCGAACACGCTCGGCGAGCCGGTCGCGGACGCACCCCTCACGGAACCCGCGCCGCCGGTGCTGACCGCAGAGCCGGTTGCCGCCGGCGACACGGCCACCACCACGACCACGCTACCGCCAGGCGGCAGCGCGACCACGACCACCACCACGACCACCGTGCCGACGGCCACCATCGAGCCGCCTCCGCCGCCGACGCCACCCGCACCGATCGATGCGAGCACCACCAATACCAACACCAATGTCGGCACGAATGTCAACAACAACACCAACACATCGTCGTCGACGAGCACTGCGACGAATACCAGCACCACCACGAATACCGGCACGATCCAGCCGCCGCCGATCATCATCCCGCCGGCCGCCAACACCGGCACGCTGCCCGTGCCGCCCACCGGCGCGACGAATGCGAACAACAACCAGGCGACCGCGAACGTGATCGTGCGGAACGAGAACCGCATCAACAACACGTTCAACCTGCAACTGCAGAATGCGGTCGACCGTGCGCTGCGCGAGCAGTCGAAGCAGGACTACCAGCAGAAAGTACAGCAGGCGCGCACGGCACCGCAGTCAGCGCCGCCGCCCGCACTGGTCTACTGGACCCCGGGCGCGCCCTACTGGGCAGTGCCTCATTGCACCGACATCCGCCACCGCACCGTCGCATCGATCATGCGGCATGCCCTCGACCGCGACGTCGGCCTGATCGTCGCCTCCGGCCGGGATGCCTGCTTCTACCAGCCGTTCCAGCCGCGCGGCATCTGCGAGTGGTACATCGACCTCGGCTGCCAGCGCGAACGGCTTGAAAGGGAGATGCAGACGATCAATCCGCTGGCGCAGTAAGGACGGTCCGCGATGGATTACCATGCGGGGTGAAGCGTGCCGGATCGGGCGCACACCCCGCATGGAATCATGAAAAGACTATTGACCCTGATGGCCCTCGCAGCCGGCGTGCTGACCGCCGTACCGGCATCCGCCCAGACCTCCCGCCTCGCCGGCCAGGCGCTGCACTGCTCGGCCGTATTTGCAGTGTTTGCCGAGACCCATGCGGACGATGCGGCGCTCGCGCGCAAGTTCGGCCGCGCGGTCGAGATCTTCGGCGAGGTGTATGCCAAGGAAAGCGGCGCCACGGATGCGGCAGCGCGCCGCGCCGCGCTGCTCGACGAATTCCGCGCGAAGCTGGCCGAGCGCGAGCCCTACCTGCGCGAGGACGGCGTGGTGTGCGGCGCGTGGGCCGAGGGTTTTCTGGCGCAGGGCGAGCAGTGGTCATACGAACCGGTCTATCCGAAAGTGATCGGCGCCGGGGTACGTGCAAGCTACGAGAAGATTGCTGCCGATGCCTTTGGCCGCTGGGGACGCTAGGCGGGGCGGGCCGCCTGTTCGCTCAAGTTAGTCTTTGGAGTGCCGATTCTTCGGGCATGGAAGCCGCAGAAAGCCACCCATGTTCGTGATCGACAAAGCCTCGGATGCGCACGCGCCCGCCGAGCGGGTGTCCTACCCGTTCGCGGCGATGGTGGTCGGGGACAGCATCCTGATCGAGGATTTCCGGCGCGCCGAAAGCGCGCGCGTGGCCGCGATCCAGTTTTCGCGGCGACGCAATGGCGCGTGCAAATTCTCGCTGCGGAAAACGCGCGAGGGCTGGCGCATCTTCCGCATCGCCTGAGCGAAGCTTCGCTAGAACACGCCGGGATACGCGCCGCCGTCGATCAGCAGGTTCTGCCCGGTGATATAGCCGGCATGGGCACTGCACAGGAAGGCGCAGTAAGCGCCGAACTCGTCGGGATCGCCGTAACGCTGCGCCGGCACGAGCTTCTTGCGCTGGGCCAGCAGTGCCTTCAGCGATTTGCCTTCGGCCTCGGCCATCTTGCCCATCATGCCCAGCAAACGATCGGTCTCGAACGAGCCGGGCAGCAGGTTGTTGACGGTCACGTTGCGGCCCGCGGTCTGGCGGGCGATGCCGGCGACGAAGCCGGTCAGTCCCGAGCGCGCGCCGCCGGACAGGTCGAGTCCCGCGATCGGCGCCTTGACCGAACTCGAGGTGATGTTCACGATGCGGCCGAAGCCGCGCTCCATCATGCCGTCAACCGTGGCCTTGATCAGCTCGATCGGGGTCAGCATGTTGTTCTCGACCGCGCGCCGCCAGTCGTCGAGCCCGAACTTGCGGAAGTCGCCGGGCGGCGGGCCGCCGGCATTGGTGACGAGTATGTCGGGCTGCGGGCAGGCCTTCAGCGCCTTCTGCCGGCCTTTGGCGGTGGTGATGTCGCAGGCAACGCCCTGCGCGCTGGCGCCGGCCTTTTCCGCCAGCGGCTGCATCTCGGCCAGTGTTTCTTCCAGTACCGTCGCGTCGCGCGCGACGATGGTCACATGCACTCCCTCGCGCAGCAGCGCTTCTGCACACGCGCGGCCGAGGCCCTTGCTGGCGCCGCAGACGAGCGCGCGTCTTCCTCTGATTCCAAGATCCATAAGAATGAATTTGTTTTATGGGCGACGAAAGCCGCTGGACCCCGGCCTGCGCCGTGGTGACTCATCAACAGGGATCGGCTTTTAAAACGTCATCCCGGCGAACGCCGGGATCCAGCGTCTTTGATCGCGAATCGACGCCAGCAAAGCCGAACGCAAGCGGCTGTTTTCAGTCCGCTTCCGCCAGGAAGTTTGACACAAGCTGAGCAAACCGTGCCGCATGCTCGATCTGCGTCCAGTGCCCGCAGCGCCCGTACACATGCAGCTGCGAGCGCGAGATCAGCTGCGACAGCCGCAGCGAGTTCTGCAGCGGTATCACCTGATCGTCGCGCCCGTGCACGATCAGCACCTCCTTGTCGATGCGTGCAATGTCCTCTTCCGGGCTGGCCAGTGCGTCGACCCAGCGCTGGCGCGGCGCCGGGAACATCTGCGCATAGCTCTCGTGGAAGCCGGGACGCGCGCTCGCCTCGTAGCGCAGGCGCGCGAGGTCGTCGTTCACCAGGCCGCGGTCATAGGCGAACACATCCATGATGCGGCGCATGTTCTCGAACGACGGCTCATAGCCCCAGACCGCGTCCAGCGCCGGCGTGATCGGGAAGGACACACCGGCAGCGCCCATCAGCACCAGCCGCCGAACGCGCTGCGGATGCGCAATCGTGAGCGCCAGCGACAGCGCGCCGCCGAAGGAATTGCCGACCAGGTCGACCTGCTCCAGCCCCAGCGCGTCGATGAAGTCGATCGCCTGTTTCACCCAGTTCTGCATCGTGTACTGGTAGCCCGCCGGTCGCTCGGTAAAGCCGAAGCCGACCATGTCGGGCGCGAGCACCCGGCACTGCTTCGACAGTTCCGGCATCACCAGCCGCCAGTTCACATAGGCCGACACGCCCGGCCCCGAGCCGTGGATCAGCAGCAGCGGAAAGCCGCTACCGTGATCGTGGTAATTCACGCGGATGCCGCCCGCGTCGATGCTGCGCCCGATTTCGGGCGACGAAACGGAGGTGCTCATGAAAACTCCTCAGGAGGTGGCGAAAAGATTGTGTCCGTCGCGGATGGTGCGGGCGATCAGTTCGGGCGTCGCGCGGATGTGCGCCTCGAGCGCAAGCGCTGCACGCGCATCCTGCCCGGCGATCGCCGCCTCGAAGATCTGCGCATGCTCCGCATGTACATCGCGCCCGGCGTGCAGCCCGATCGAATAGCGCCGGTAGCGCTCCGCATGCTGGGTCAGCTGGCGCACCACGCGCAGCGTCCACGGCGAGCCGCAGGCCGACAACAGCGCCTGGTGGAATTCGGCATTGGCCTGCTCCCAGCGTCGCACGTTCTCATCTTCCAGCGGCTGCTCCAGCGCAGAGAGCTTGTCGTACGCGATGCGCAGCCGGTTGCGCTAGAAGTCGTCGCCGTTGCGAATGGACGAGCGCAGGGCCTCGGTCTCGAACGCCACCCGGACATTGGTGACATCGGCCAGGTCCTCGATACTGATCGGCGCGACCGTAAAACCGCGCTGGCCCTCGGCCACCACCATGGCCTCGCTGACCAGCCGCGACAGCGCCTCGCGCATCGTGCCCGCGCCGACCTCGTAGCGCAGCTTCAGGTGCTCGACCAGCAGTTTCTCGCCGGGCGCCAGCCGGCCGCTGAGTATGTCTTCCCGCAGCTGGCCGTAGGTGCGCTCGATCAGGGTGCGATAGCCCGTCGCATCGCTGTCGTCGCCGACCAGATTGATGAAGGATTTCTTTGCCAATCAATGACTCCGTCAGTGTGCGGCGTTTGGCATGCCGCGCTCAGCGCTCGCGTATCCGCTGCAGCCGGTACGACAGCTGCGGCCGGGTCAGTCCGAGCGCGCGCGCGGCGGCCGACAGGTTGCCGCCGGCGCGCTCGACGGCCTGCTGTATCAGCCCGTCCTCAAGCGCGTCCAGCGACAGCCCGCGCCGCTGCAGTTCTTCATAGAGGGACTCGATATCGCCGACGTTGGAGGGCTTGAGCTCTCCGCTGGCGTCGACCATCACCCCGGGCCCGGCCGGCACGACTGCGAACAGGTCTTCGACGTCCACCATCTGCCCGGGCGAGGTGATGATCAGGCCGCGCTCGATCAGGTTTTCAAGTTCGCGCACATTGCCCGGCCATGCATAGCTGCGCATTGCGGCCAGCGCGCGATCGGTGATGCCTGCCACGCGCTTGTTATGCAGCGCCATGAAGTGGCGCAGCATGTGGTTGGCCAGCGGCTCGATGTCCTCCACCCGTTCGCGCAGCGCCGGTATCTTGATCGGATAGACATTCAGCCGGTACATCAGATCGCGGCGGAAGCGCCCGGCCTCGACCGCGGCCTCGAGGTCGACGTTGGTCGCTGCCACCACCCGAACGTCCACCTTGCGCGTCTGCGTGCCGCCGAGTCGCTCGACCTCGCCGGTCTGCAGCACGCGCAGCAGCTTGGCCTGCGCGGCCGGCGGCAGCTCGCCGAGCTCGTCCAGGAACAGGGTGCCGCCATCGGCGCGTTCGAAGCGGCCGGGGCGCGCAGCGCCAGCGCCGGTGTAGGCACCCTTCTCCGCGCCGAACAGCTCGCTCTCTATCAGTTCGTGCGGCAGCGCCGCGCAATTGACTGCGACGAAGGGCTTGCCCGCGCGCGGGCTCATCGCATGCAGCGTGCGGGCAAACCGCTCCTTGCCGACGCCGGTCTCGCCGGTCAGCAATACCGTGACCTGGGTGGCCGCCGCCTTGCGCAGCAGCGCGATCGCCTTCTCGAATGCCTTGGAACGGCCGATCAGCTCGCCGAGGTCGTCGGACGGCGACAGGGATACGCGCAGGCTCTCGAGGTCAGCCTGCAGGTCCTCCATCCGGACCAGCAGCGAATCGGCCTGGTAATCCTCCATCAGTTGCTCGCCGTCCGGCCAGTCCTCCAGCGCACGGCCCTCGATCCGGCAGTGCTCGTGGCCGCAGCCCGCGCATTCCAGTTCACGGTACAGGAACTTCTTGCCGAAAAATCCGGTAGTGAAGCCGGACGCATACCCGATCAGCATCCAGCACACCGGCTCGGACTGCGGGCCGAAATCGCGCAGGTGGGACTCGACTTCCCATGAATGGTCCCAGCGAAAGATGCCGTGATGGGCGCCGGCCTCGAGATCGAACTCGCACACTTCAGGCGTGACCTGGACCGCGCCTTCCAGCATGTGCAGCTGCGGGCCGACCGAAAACTGCTCGAACGGGCTGGCGTTCGGACGCACCTGGCGTGCCAGCGTTGCGTCCCGGACGCCGGACTCGTAGCCGGCGCGCTTGAGCACGCGCCGGGTCTGCTCTATGCCGATGGTCTGGATCAGTTCCTTGCGCAGGTTGGCCAGACCGCCCAGATGAAGCAGCACCATCCGGTGTCCGGCCAGCCATATCCGGCCGTCACCGGCCGAAAAATGGACTAGGCGGCGCAGGTCGGCGTCGCTGGGCATCGGAAGCTGGGTTTCAGAGCTCATGGCGAAATTATCGATAATTTTCAAACAAAACGGAAGCCTTCTTTGGGGAGCAAAGCTGGAAGGCGGCTAATTTATTTGACGATTTCATCAAGTTTCAAAGCTAGCACTTCATGAAATCATCAATTTTTAGCTGATTTATCTCAACTTATGCTGCTTTGCACCAAAGTGCTGCCTGAGCTACCGGCATCGATTCTTCCAGCAAAAATGCGCATTCCGGGGACTTTTATCGAGATTATTCGCTCGTCCGACCCTCGCTGGCACACCTATTGCGATATGGGTCATGCGATCAACGAATACCTTGTTATAAGGCAATTAATCCGATGATGAGCCCACCGCCCGCAAATGGCAATACAGCCGCGGCAGCCCCGGGAAGCCTCGATTCCCTGGCCACCGATGAGGCCACGCTGGCCCGTCGCTATGTCCGCATCACCGGGCGCCAGCCCAACGGCATCGTCGCTTTCGAGTTCTCGGTCGGCTGGCCCGACATGAGCGTCGAACTGGCGCTGCCCGAACCGATGTTTCACGAGTTCTGTTTGAAAAACAAAGTCGAAGTCCTCACCGAAGCCGTGGGGGACAAGCTGGGAGACCACCATGACGAGCATTGACCTGCAGGCCAAGGAAATCAAGCCGACGCGCAATACCTTTACGCACGTCGCGAAATACATCGGCGGCGACAAGCCGGCCACCCGCTATCAGGAAGCGACCTTCGGCGCGCAGCCGACGCAGAACTTCCACTACCGCCCGACCTGGGATCCCGCGCACGAACTGTTCGATGCGTCCCGCTCGGCGATCAAGCTGGCCGACTGGTACGTACTGAAAGACCCGCGCCAGTATTACTACGCGAGCTGGACCATGGCGCGCGCGCGCCAGCAAGAGGCGGTTGAGGCGAACTACCAGTTTGTCGAGGCGCGCGGCCTGCTCTCCCGCATGACCGACGAGGTACGCGAAAGCGCCGCCCGCGTGCTGATGCCGCTGCGCCACGTGGCATGGGGCGGCAACATGAACAACACCTTCATTTGCGCCTACGGCTACGGCACCGCGCTGACCGCCGCCGCCAACTTTCACGCGATGGACCACCTCGGCATCGCGCAATACCTGACCCGCCTCGGCCTGGCGATCGACGAGCCGGGCGTTCTCGAGGCCGGCAAGAACGACTGGCTGCAGGACCCGCGCTGGCAGGTGCTGCGCCGCCTGGTCGAGGACACCCTGGTGCTGAAAGACCCGATGGAGCTGTTCGTTGCGCAGAACCTCGCGCTGGACGGGATGCTGTATCCGCTGATCTACGGTGCGTACGTGGACGAGCACCTGACGCTGAAGGGCGGCACTGCGATCGCGATGCTGACCTCGTTCATGCCCGAGTGGGCGGACGAGACCGCACGCTGGGTCGACGCCGTCGTGAAGGCCGCCGCTGCCGAATCCGAGGAGAACAAGAAGCTGCTGTCCGACTGGGCACGCGACTGGACCGACCGCGTGCAGGCCGCTCTGGCGCCGGTGGCCGAGATTGCGCTCGGCGAACACGGGCAAGAGGCGCTGACCGAAACACGCACTGCATTCAACGCCCGCCTCGCCAAGGCCGGGCTCGCGATCTGAACCCATACAACACAACGACTTTCGGGGGAGCACACCATGTCCAATGTTTTCATCGCCTTTCAGGCTAACGAGGAATCCCGTCCGCTGGTGGACGCGATCGTCGCCGACAACCCCGAGGCCCAGGTGGTGTACTCGCCGGGCCTGGTGAAGATCGACGCCCCGGGCCGGCTGGTGATCAAGCGCGAGACAGTTGAAGAGATCATCGGCCGCCCGTACGACCTGCAGCAGCTGCAGATCAATCTCGTCACCTTGTCCGGCAACCTGGACGAAGACGATGACGAGTTCGTGCTGAGCTGGAAGCACTGATTCCGCCCCGCGACCTTTCCAACGCAAGGAAGCCTGCACATGGACAAGCGAGTCGAGAGAAAGACCCTCGGCGTCGGCGACCGCTACGCGGCGATGACGCATGACCTGCACTGGGAGACCAGCTACCAGACGATGGACAAGGTGTTCCCGTACGACCGGTACGAGGGCATCCGCATCCGCGACTGGACGGAGTGGTCGGATCCGTTCCTGATGACCACCGATACCTACTGGCGGCTGCAGGGCGAGAAGGACAAGAAGCTGTATGCAGTGATCGAAGCATTCGCTCAGAACAACGGGCAGCTGGGCGTATCCGATGCGCGCTATGTGAATGCGATCAAGCTCGTGCTGCAGGCATTCGCGCCGCTGAAGTATGTACTGCACCGGGCGTTTGCCCAGGCCACCCGCCAGCTGCGCGGCGACGCGCTGCGCATTGCGGCCCAGATGCAGTCGGCCGACGAACTGCGGCAGTACCAGGGCGACACGCATGCGGCATCGGTGTTCAATAAATATTTCAACGGCCTGCATGAGACGCCGCGCTGGTTCGAAAGCGCCTGGTACCTGGCACCGTTCCGCAGCTATGCGGATGACGTCGCCAGCGCCGGCCCGTTCGAGCAGCTGGTCGCGGTCAGCTTCGGCTTCGACCGCCTGCTGGCGGACACCCTGTTCGTGCCGTTCATGTCGGGCGCTGCGCACAACGGCGACCTGTCGCTGGTGCCGGTCAGTTTCTCCGCGCAGTCGGACGCGGCGCGCCACAAGGCGCTCGGGCAATCGCTGGTCCGGTTCCTGGTCGCGCAAGACCCGGCCAACCTGCCGGTCGTCCAGCGCTGGATCGACAAGTGGTTCTGGCGCAGCTTCCGCCTGATGCCGGCGGTCGCCATGATGCAGGACTACATGCTGCCCAAGCGGATGGCGAGCTGGAAGGAGGCGTGGGAGGAATTCGTCGAGGCACCGGTGAATGCGCTGTTCGACGAACTGGCGCCGCTCGGCCTGCGCCGTCCGGCCGGCTGGGCGCAGGCCTGCGATGCGAAAGACCACCTGAGCCACCAGGCATGGAGCGCGTTTTATGGCTATGCGGACGCCCTCGCCTTCCACACCTGGGTGCCGATGGCCGACGAACTCGCCTGGCTGGACCGCAAATATCCGCAGAGCTTCGACCGCTGGTACCGGCCGCGGCTCGATTACTACGCGCAGCGCGAAGCCGCCGGCAAGCGCTTCCACAACCATGCGCTGCCGATGCAGTGCCAGGTCTGCCAGCAGCCGCTGCAGTTCACCGAAGCCGGCAGCCCGCGCTGGATCGCGTACCGCGAGACCGAACACGACGGCGATGTCTTCCACACCTGCAGCGACCATTGCGCGCAGATCTTCGCCGACGAGCCGCAGAAGTATGTGCAGGCGAAGCTCGCCTCGCACGAGATCCTGCATGCGCACCGCACTGACCACGTCGCCGCGCCGCTGCAAGCTTCGCTGGCCGAGATCGGCGTGATTCCCGGCCGCGACAACGGCGGCTTCGCCACCTCGGAAGACGCCCGCAATTTCGAAGACTGGGGCGGCGGACAGGACATGAAGGAGGCCCAGCTATGAGCGTGAACGCCATCGGCAACTATGACGCCGCCGCCCGCGACGGCGCCGGCCGCTTCGCGCAGCCGCTGCTGTATGTGGGCTGGGACGAGCACATGATTTTCGCCGCGCCTGCGGTGCTGGCACTGGCGCCGGAGACCACGTTTGCCGAACTGATCCGCAAGGTGCTGCCGGCACTGTATGGCGAACACCCGGATTTCGCGCTGGTCGACTGGTCGCGCGTGCAGTGGTTCCGCGGCGCGACGATGTTCACGCCGCGCATGGACGGCACGCTGGCCGCCCAGGGCTTCGGCCACAAGTCGGTGCTCCGGTTCCGCACGCCGGGGCTGGAAGGTCTGCGGGGTTCCTGCGGCTGACGCGGGAAGGGGAAAACGCAGGTAGTTGCATTGCAGCCTGAGCGGTCCCGGCTGCAGTGTGAAGCAAGCTCGGGACCGGTTCGTCAAAACGATAACGGAGACAGCAACAGATGAAAAAGACCACCATTCTCGGCGGCGCCGCCGCTGTGGTACTGGGACTGGCCGCCAGCGGCGCGATGGCGCAGGACAAATGCGGGCTGGGGAACGGCAAGAAAGCCACCGGCGAGCCGATCCAGATCGGCGCGATCGTCGGCAAGACCGGCCCGGAAGACTTCTCGTCGTCGGCGCGTGCCGCTCAGGCCTACTTCAATTGCGTGAATGCGAACGGCGGCATCAACGGCCGTCCGATCAAGTACACCGTGCAGGACGACACCTGGAACCCGGAAGTCGCCTCGCAGGCGGCCAACAAGCTGGTACGTGACACCAAGGTCGTCGCCATGGTCGGCTCGTCCTCGTTCGTCGAGTGCGGCGCGAACAACGACCTGTACGTGAAGGAAGGCGTCGCATCGGTATCCGGCGTGGGCGTGCCGCGCGCCTGCTTCTTCGGCAAGAACTACATCTCCTTCAACCAGGGCCCGCGCCAGTCGACCCTGGGCGCTGCGCAGCACATCGTCGAGACCTTCAAGCTGAAGAGCCTGACCTGCGTCGCACCGGGCATCCCGGGCTTCGGCGACTGGGTGTGCGGCGGCGTCGAGTCCTACGGCAAGGCCAACAACATCCCGGTCAAGACCGTGATCTTCGATCCGGGCCAACTGGACGGCAACGCGATCGCATTGCAGATCGCCGCCGCCAAGAGCGAAGGCGTGGTGCTGGGCATGCCGCGCGGCATGATGCTGCCGATCCTGACCGCCGCCGAGCAGCAGGACCTGGGCAAGAGCATGAAGTGGGGCCTGCCGACCTCGGCCTACCACGCGGACATGCCGAAGGCTGTCGGCAAGTACTGGCACGACAAGCTGTACGTGCACATGGAGCTCGAGCCGATGGACGGCACCGGTCCGGACAACACGAACTGGAAAGCCATCATGGACAAGTACGGCGACAAGAAGGATCCGCGCGACACCTTCTCGCAGGCCGGCTTCCTGGCCGCCAAGGCAGCGACCGATGCGCTGCTCGGCATCAAGGGCAACGTCGATCGCAAGTCTGCCTACGAGGCCATCGTCGGCACCAAAAACTGGAAGAGCGACATGATGTGCGCGCCGTGGTACTTCGGCCCGGGCGAGCGTCACCAGCCGAACCACAAGGGCCGTGCGGCACTGCTGGTCAAGGGCGGCTTCAAGACCCTGACCGAGTGCTACCAGTCCAAGGACAGCGAGCTGGCTGACGTGCTGCAGCTCGAGTCCAAGGGCGGCCTGGTGAACTGAGTGAACTGAACAACGCGAACCGGGCTGATCATGGAAACTCTGCTCCCCTTTATCGTCGTCGGCATTAGCGTCGGCGCGGTGTATGCACTGTCGGGCGTCGGCCTGGTCGTGCTGTACCGGGCCAGCGGCGTGGTCAACTTCGCTTTCGGCGCACTTGGCGGCCTCGCTGCCATGGTGTGCTGGCAGGTGATCGACCTCGAATATGCCGACTGGATGGGCTGGGCCGCCGGCATCGGATCGGCCACCCTGCTGTCCTGGGCGTACGGGCGCTTCATCGCGCCGTCTCTGACGCACCAGGACCGTGTGGTCCGTGCGATGGCGACGCTCGGTTTCGCGTTGATGGTGATGGGCATCGCCCAGTGGTACTGGGGCGATGACCCGCGCCGGCTGGTGCTGCCGACCGATGCCTCCGGCATCGAAGTCGACGGCCGCCGCCTGATCAGCCACACCCGCGTCGCGGCGCTGCTGTTCGCCGCCGGCGCGACGGTCGGCATGCTCTGGCTGCTGGCACGCACGCCGCTGGGACTGCGGATGCGTGCGCTGCAGAGCAACCGCGTGCTGGCCGGCCTGGTCGGCGTGCGCGTCAAGCGCGTCGACACCTGGGCGTGGACGCTGGCCGGCCTGCTGGCGGGCATCAGCGGCCTCTTCATGGGCAACATGGTGCGACTGAACCCCACCGTGCTGACCTTCCTCGTGATACCCGCCATGGCAGCGGCCATGGTCGGACGCATGAATTCCCTGACGGCGACCGTGATCGGCGGGCTCGTGATCGGCGTGATCGAGTCGCTGCTGAACCTGGTTCCCGACGTGCAGCGCTACGGCTCCGCCACCGCCTTCGTGGTCGCGATCGCCGCCGTGCTCTGGCAGCAGCGGCATGGCATCGGCCTGTCGCGTGACAACAGCCACCTGGAGTAAGCAATATGGCACGCAACAAGGACAAACCCGATATCCCGCCCGGCACGCCGTTCCAGCGCGTGCGCCCGATGCTGATCACCTTCCTGGTGGTCGCGCTGATCGGTCCCTGGGTGTTCTCTTCATACTGGCTGAATACGTTCTCCACCGTCGCCTGCCTGACGCTGGCCGCCGGCACGGTGTCGCTGCTGTACGGACAGCTCGGCATGGTGTCGCTCGCGCAGTTCGCGCTGTCGGGCGTCGGCGGCTGGTTCTGCCTGCGGCTGATCCATGGCCTCGGCCTGCCGTTCGAGGTCGCGCTGGTGCTCGGCGCCGTGATCGCCGGCCTGTTCGGCCTGATCCTCGGCCTGCCGGCGCTGCGCATGCGCGGCCTTTACCTGGCACTGCTGACGCTGATGATCGCGGCAGCGGTACAGGTGGTGGTGAACGTGATCGGTTTCCCCGACGGCGGCCCGGGCTGGGCCGGCAAGGTCGTCAATGGCCAGCGCCTGATGATCGACCGTCCGTGGATCGCCACCGGCGATGACGCGTACTTCCGCTACGTGATGTTCTGGCTGGCGCTCGGCATGGGCGGCATCGAGTGGGCGCGCGCCACCCTGCCCGGCCGGGCGTGGGGCCTGATCCGCAAATCCGAAGCGGCGGCAATTGCAGCCGGCGTGTCGGTGGTGCGCTACAAGGCGCTTGCGTTCGCGATGGCCGGTGCGCTCGCCGGCCTCGCCGGCGGCCTGCTGGCCGGCCTGAACGGCCAGCTCGACAACACCGGCTTCCCGGTCTCGCAGTCGATCCTGCTGTATGCGCTGACCATCGTCGGCGGCGCCTATCACTGGATGGGCGCGGTGTTCGCCGGCCTGCTGATCCGCGCATTGCCGGCGCTGCTGAACGACCACGGCGTGGACGGCAACCTCGCCAACGCGTTCTACGGCTTCGCGCTGCTGGTGTCGCTGATTCAGGGCCGCAAGGGACTCGCCGGGCAGCTGGCCGACTTCTACAAGTTCGTTCGCATGAGCCGCATCGTCGAAGGCTCGGTGATCTGGGGCGGCATCTCGATCGGCCTCGCGCTGGTCGCGGCAAACACCGGCGCGATGGGCTTTGCCGGCGCGCTGTTCCTGTCGCTGGTCGCGCTGCTGTTCCGCCAGGCGATCCCGGGCGTCTGCTGGCTGCTGCTCGGCTTCTTCGGCAAGCGCGTGCAGGACGCGGCCGAGGATGCGGAAGCGTGGGCGTCGCTGCGGCTGGCACGCGTGCAGGAAGCCCTCGGCCTGATGCCCGACCACCGGCTGCTGAAGCGCACGCTGAACGTGCTGTTCATCGGCTTCTTCGTCGGCTGGGTGGTCTGGGGGGTGTTCGACGTCGAATTCAGCGTCGCGCTGTCCATCATCTGGGCATCGATCGCGCTGAAGTTCCTGATTGAACTGTCGCTGTACCCCGCGATCCTGCCGCTGCGGCAGAAGATCGACGAGAAGTATCCCAAACCCTTTGCGTCGTACCGCTGACGGAGCCGCCATGATCGAGATTCACGACCTCTCTGTGCAGTTCGGCGGCGTCAAGCCGATCGACGGACTGACTGTCACCCTGAACCGCCCGATCGTCGGACTGATCGGGCCGAACGGCGCCGGCAAGACCACGCTGCTGAACGTGCTGTCCGGCTTCGTCACGCCGAAGCGCGGCTGGGTGAAGCTGAACGGCCAGATGCTGACCGGCATCCCGGCCCACCAGCGGGCCGACATGGGTCTGCGCCGCACCTTCCAGACCGACCAGATCGCCGAAGACCTGACGCTGCTGGAGAACGTGCAGGCCATCGCCGACCACGTGCGCTTCGACAGCCGCGAAGCCGAGAAGAAGGCGGTACTGGGCGCGATCGACTTCGTCGGCCTGTCGCACCGGCTGCACCGCAAGGGCAGCGACCTCTCGACCGAGGAGCGCCATCTGGCCGAAATCGCGAAAGCGCTGATCGGCAGCCCGAAGCTGGTGATGCTGGACGAACCCGGCGCCGGCATGAGCGGCGCCGAAGCCGAGCACCTGCAGAAAGTCATCAAGGGCATTCCCGGCTACTGCAAGGCGCAGGTCTTCCTGATCGACCATGACGTCGACCTGATCTCTGCCTGCTGCCACGAGACCATGGTGCTCGATTTCGGCAAGCTGCTGGCGCTCGGCCCGACGCTGGAAGTACTGAAGAAACCAGAAGTGCAGCAGGCCTACCTGGGCAACTTCGACGACCTGGAGGTGGCCGCATGAGCACCAAGACTCCCCCGGCGAACCTGCGCCGCGACCATCTGGACATCAGCAACCTGGTAATGGTGCGCGGCACCAAGGCGGTCACCCATGCGATCGAACTCGCGGTCGCTCCCGGCAAGATCACCGCGCTGATGGGCGCCAATGGCGCCGGCAAGACCAGCACCGTGCTCGGCATCGCCGGCGTGGTCGAGCCTGCATTCGGCGAGATCTGGCTGGACGGGATCGACCTGGTCGGCATGGATGCCGACGAAGTGCGCCGCCGCGGCGTGGCGACCGTGCCCGAAGGCCATCAGGTGCTGCGTGAACTCACCGTACGCGACAACCTGCTGGTAGCCGGCGGCGGCCTGTCGCGATCCGACATGAATGCAGGCATCGAGCGCGTGCTCGACCTGTTTCCCGAACTGAAGGAGAAGCTGCAACAGCCGGCCGGCGACCTGTCCGGCGGCCAGCAGCAGATGGTGGCGATCGCGCAGGCACTGATCGTGACGCCGCGCTTTCTGGTGATCGACGAACTGTCGTTCGGCCTTGCGCCGACCATCGTCGCGCGCCTGGTGCCGATCATCCGGCGAATTGCGGACAGCGGCATCGGCGTGCTGCTGATCGAGCAGTTCACCCAGCTGGCGCTGGCCCTCGCACACCATGTGTACGTGATGTCGCGCGGCCACATCTCCTACGACGGCGAGCCGCGCAAGCTGCGCGACGACCCGGAGATCCTGCATCGGGCCTACTTCCCTGTCAGCGACCGGGAAGCAGTGGGATTGTAAGACCCCCAACAAGAGAGCTGAAGCTCCTGTAACCACCTTAAACACACACGCGGAGACTGCTGATGGACACACGTGTCGTCAAGAAGAAACTGGGACTGAAAGAACGCTATGCTGCGATGACCCGCGGCCTGCACTGGGAGACCACCTACCAGCCGATGGACAAGGTGTTCCCGTACGACCAATACGAGGGCATCAAGATCCATGACTGGGACAAGTGGGAAGACCCGTTCCGCCTGACCATGGACGCGTACTGGAAGTACCAGGGCGAGAAAGAGAAAAAGCTGTACGCCGTGATCGAGGCATTCGCACAGAACCACGGCGAACTCGGCGTGACCGACGCGCGCTACATCAATGCACTGAAGCTGTTCATCCAGGGCGTGACGCCGCTCGAGTACTACGCGCACCGCGGCTTCGCGCATGCAGGCCGCCAGTTCACCGGCGCCGGCGCCCGCGTGGCAGCACAGATGCAGGCGGTGGACGAGCTGCGCCACTTTCAGACCGAGACGCATGCGATCTCGCACTACAACAAGTACTACAACGGCCTGCACAACGCGAATCACTGGTTCGACAATGTCTGGTACCTGTCGGTGCCGAAGAGCTTCTTCGAAGACGCCTATACCGGCGGCCCGTTCGAGTTCCTCACCGCGGTCAGCTTCTCGTTCGAATATGTGCTGACCAACCTGCTGTTCGTCCCCTTCATGTCGGGCGCCGCGCACAACGGCGACCTGTCGACCGTGACCTTCGGCTTCTCCGCACAGTCGGACGAATCGCGCCACATGACGCTGGGCATCGAGTGCATCAAGTTCATGCTCGAGCAGGATCCTGGCAACGTGCCGATCGTGCAGCGCTGGATGGACAAATGGTTCTGGCGCGGCTACCGCCTGCTGACCCTGGTCGCGATGATGCAGGACTACATGCTGCCCAAGCGCGTGATGAGCTGGAAGGAAGCCTGGGAGATGTACGCCGAGTCCAACGGCGGCGCGCTGTTCGCCGACCTCGCGCGCTACGGCATCCGCAAGCCCAAGGGCTGGGACCAGGCCTGCGAAGGCAAGGACCACATCAGCCACCAGGCCTGGGCCACCTTCTACCAGTACGGCCATGCCGCGGCTTTCCACACCTGGATCCCGAGCAAGGACGAGATGGACTGGCTGTCGTCCAAGTACCCGGACACTTTCGACCGCTACTACCGCCCGCGCCTCGAGCACTGGGCTGAGCAGGCACAGGGCAAGGAAGGCCGCTGGTACAACCAGATCCTGCCGATGCTGTGCCAGGTCTGCCAGGTGCCGATGCTCTTCACCGAGCCGGGCGATCCGACACAGATCGCGTTCCGCGAGACCGACTACCACGGCATGAAGTACCACTTCTGCTCCGACCACTGCTGCGAGATCTTCGAGAACGAGCCGAAGAAGTACACGCAGGCCTGGCTGCCGGTGCACCAGATTTACCAGGGAAGCTGCTATCCGGAGGACATCAATCCGGCGTCCCCCGGCGACAGCCCGGTGCGCGAGGTGATCCGCTACTACGGCATCCACGGCGGCGAGGACAACGGCGAATTCGCGACCAGCGAAGACCGCCAGCACTTCAAGCAGTGGAGCGGCCGCATGAAACCGCAGGACAACAAGGAGTAAGGCGATGGCAACCCAGGACCTGATGAAAGCGATCGGCGATTACCCGCTGCAGCAGCAGGACACCCAGGACAAGTTCCACGGCAAGCAGCTGATTTACCTGTGCTGGGACAACCACCTGATGTTCGCAGCGCCGATGTGCATTCCGGTGCCGCCGACGCTGCCGTTCGGCGCGCTGATCCGCGATGTGCTGCCCGAGTTGTACGGCGATCATCCGGAGTTCGAGTCAATCGACTGGAAGCGCACCGTCTGGACCAACTCGGGCAAGCGCTTCATTCCCGATGTCGGCAAGTCGCTCGCCCATCACGGCCTGGGTCACAAGTGTCTGATCCGTTTCCGCACCCCGGCACTGGAGGGCAGCCGCGCGCCCGCCACCGCCGGCGGCGCAGGTTTCTGATCGGTTCCCTGAAACACATCGTCAACGCCTACCACCCGAGAGCATCATGTCACAGCAACTGACCATCGAACCGCTCGGCGCGACCATTGACGTCGAAGACGGCCAGACCATCCTCGATGCCGCGCTGCGCCAGGGCATTTATATCCCGCATGCCTGCGGCCACGGACTGTGCGGCACCTGCAAGATCGATGTGGTCGACGGCGAAGTCGACCACGGCGAAGCAAATCCGTTCGCTCTGATGGACTTCGAGCGCGACGAGGGCAAGACCCTCGCCTGCTGCGCGACGCTGCACAGCGACGTCACCATCGAGGCCGACATTGACGAAGATCCGGACGCGCGCATCATCCCGGTCACCGACTTCGACACCACCGTCAGCCGCATTGAGACCCTGACACCGACCATCAAGGCCATCTGGCTGAAACTCGACAAGACTATCGATTTCCAGGCCGGCCAGTATGTGCAGGTCAGCCTGCCCGGCATCGAGGGCGACCGTCCGTTCTCGATCGCGAACTCCCCGCAGGAGATCGCCGAAACCGGCGAGCTCGAGATCAATGTGCGCATCATTCCCGGCGGCGCCGGCACCACTTACCTCCATGAGCAACTGAAGGTCGGTGACAAGCTGCACATCACCGGCCCGTACGGCCGCTTCTTCGTGCGCACCTCGCAGAACGCGCCAATGCTGTTCATGGCCGGCGGCTCCGGCCTGTCCAGCCCGCGCTCGATGATCCTCGACCTGCTGGCCAACGGCTGCACGCAGCCGATCACGCTGGTCTACGGCCAGCGCAACCTCGCCGAGCTGTACTACGACGACGAGTTCAAGGCGCTGGCGAAGGCCCATCCGAACTTTACCTACCTGCCCGCGCTGTCCGAGGACGCCGCTGGTTTCGACGGCCTGAAAGGTTTCGTGCACGAAGCCGCCCAGAAGCATTTCAACGGCGACTTCTCCGGCCACAAGGCTTACCTGTGCGGCCCGCCGCCCATGATCGAGGCCTGCCTTGGCGCCCTGATGCAGGGCCGGCTGTACGAGCGCGACATCTATGCGGAGAAATTCATTACCGCGGCCGATGCCTCCAAGCCCCGCAGTGCGCTGTTCAAGCGGGTCTGAGGAGCCGGCATGTTCGACTTCCGTCCGAAGGTGCAAGTCACCATTGCGCAGACCGGCGAGAGCTATCCGTGCGCCATCGGCGAGAGCCTGCTGCAGGGAATGATGCGCCTCGGCCGCAAGGGCATTCCGGTCGGCTGCGTGAACGGCGGCTGCGGCGTCTGCAAGGTACGCGTCACGCAGGGCAAGACCGAGCTGCTCGGCCCGGTCAGCCGGGCGCACGTGAGCGCCGAGGAAGAGGCGCAGGGATACACCCTCGCCTGCCGGGTGGGGCCGACCTGCGAGGTCGCGCTCGAGGTGGCAGGCAAGATGAGCAAACCGTTTTTCAAGGGGTTCGACGCGCAGGCCACCCCACCTGCGACCATAAAATGAGGAGAGAACGATGGGTGTTATGCGCATCGGGCATGTGAGCCTGAAAGTGATGGACATGGGGGCCGCGGTCAGGCACTACACCGAAGTGCTGGGCATGAAGGTGACGATGGAAGACAAGGCCGGCAATGTCTACCTGAAGTGCTGGGACGAATGGGACCGCTACTCGATCATCCTGACGCCGTCCGACCAGGCCGGCCTGAACCATGTCGCGTACAAGTGCGAAAAGGACGGCGACCTGAACGAATTCAAGGGCCGCATCGAGCAGTACGGCATCAAAGTCACCGAACTGCCCGAAGGCGCGCTGCCGGCGACCGGCCGCATGCTGCAGTTCAAGCTGCCCAGCGGACATGAAATGCGCCTGTACGCACAAAAGGAATACGTGGGCACCGAAGTCGGCACCACCAACCCGGATCCGTGGCCGGACAACATTACCGGCGCCGGCGCACACTGGGTCGACCACTGCCTGCTGATGTGCGAACTGAATCCGGAAACCGGCGTGAACAAGGTCGCCGAGAACACCGAATTCATGTCCAAGGTGCTGGACTTCTATCTGGTCGAACAGGTCAAGGTCGGCCCCGGCGGCGCGATCCAGGCCGCGACCTGGCTGACCCGCACCAACACGCCGCACGACATCGCCTTCGTCGGCGGCCCGAAGGCCGGCATCCACCATGTGTCGTTCTTCCTCGACTCGTGGCATGACGTGCTGAAGGCAGCGGACGTGATGGCGAAGAAGAAGGTGAAGATCGACGTCGCGCCGACCCGCCACGGCATCACGCGCGGCGAGACGATCTACTTCTTCGACCCGAGCGGCAACCGCAACGAGACCTTCGCCGGCCTCGGCTACCTTGCGCAGCCGGACCGTCCGGTCACGACCTGGACCGAGGACAAGCTGTGGACCGGCATCTTCTACCACACCGGTGAAGTGACGCCGTCGTTTACGGATGTGTATACCTGATCCAAGGTAGCGACATAGCGGGCATGGATCCCAGCTTGCGCTGGGATGACGGTTTAACGGGCGTCGCCCTCAACATCGTCGTCCCAGCGCACGCTGGGACCCATCGTTGCGCTAAGTGGATCTCTTTTTTGAGGCGCCCCCACCCCGCGCCGCAAACTCCCGCACCACCGCAACAAACGCCGCCAGCACCGGCGATTCATCCGACCGGCGGTACAAACAGCTCAACTCGATTTCGCGCAGATGCTTACTGACCAGCGGACGATAGACCACTCCCGGCAACCGCAGGCTTGCGGTCGACGCCGTGGTCACGCACGCGCCGAAGCCGCCCGCTACCAGCGCGATCGCGGTCAGCACGTCTTCCACTTCCTGCTCGATCCGCAGCACTGCCTTCTCGCGATGGAAAGCCTGCATGACCTGCTGCGCGAGTCCCGCGATCGGCAGCCGCGGATACAGGATCAGCGGCGAATCCGACAAATCCGGAATGCTGATCTCGGCCCGGCTGGCCAGCGGATGCCGCGCCGGCAGCGCAACCGTCATGCTTTCCCTCAGCACTTCCTCGACGACCAGATCGTCCTCCGGCGGCACCAGCCGGTTGAAGCCGACGCCGATGCGCCGCTCGCGCAGCGCGGCGATCTGCTCGTTCTTGGTCAGGTTGTGCAGCACGATCTTCACCTCGGGCCGGTCCGCATGGAAGCGCGCCAGGATGCGCGGTATCAGGTCCAGCACTGCGGAGCCGAAGATGCCGATGTCGAGCCGGCCGCTCTGTCCCTCGCTGGCCAGCACCGCCCGCTCCTTCGCGCGCTGCGCCAGCGCCAGCAGGTTCGGCACCTCGGCCAGCAAGGCCTGCCCGGCCTCGGTCAGCGCGACGCCTTTGCTGGTGCGCACGAACAGCGGCGCGCCGACGTCCTCCTCGAGCGCCTGTATCTGCCGCGTCAGCGGCGGCTGCGCGATGTGCAGCCGCTCGGCGGCGCGCGTGAAATTGCGCTCCTCGGCTACCGCGAGGAAATAGCGCATCTGCTTCAGGTCCATGCCGCCCTCCGTTCTGCAGGCCATACCGCAAAGGTATCGCCATCACAAAATTCAGTATTGGACAGTATAGCTGCCAAAGCCTAAAGTTCATTCAACCCAAACCGGATACCCAGCGATGAGCACTCCCTCCCCTACCGTCAGCGTGAACCAGCCGGTGATCTCGGCCGAGGCCGCGCACAAGGCACTGGAAGCCACCGTCGCGCATGCGCGCGAGCTCGGCATCGCGATCAACGTCGCCATCACCGACAGCGCCGGCGTGCTGGCCGGCTTCCTGCGGATGCCGGGCGCCTTCCTGCATTCGGTAGAGATCGCAATCGACAAGGCCTACACCTCGGCCAGCTTCGGCTTCCCGACCGCCGCATGGAAAGACATCCTGAAGAACGACGAGATGCTGCGCGCAGGACTGGCGGAGCGTCCGCGTCTGGTGATCTTCGGCGGCGGCCTGCCGATCGTTGCGAACGGCGTGCGCATCGGCGGCATCGGCGTGTCCGGCGGGTCGGCCGAGCAGGACGAGGAATGCGCGCGCGCAGGATTGAAAGCCATCGGACTCGATTAAAACCAACAGAGCCTGTCCGGTTGGGTCGCTGGCAAGGCGCGCCGACGAAGACAGTACGATTTGTACGGCGAGTAGGCGCAACGCGGCCAGCGGCCCAACCGGACAGGCTCCCAGACAGCGGAAGACACCATGAAACAATTCCTGAATTTCATCAACGGCGAATTCGTCGCCACCAGCAAGACCTTCGAGAACCGCGCACCGGTCGACAACAGCGTGATCGGCCTCGTGCATGAAGCCGGCCAGGCCGAGGTGGATGCCGCGGTGAAGGCTGCACGCTCCGCGCTCGCGGGCGACTGGGGCAAGCTGAGCGTGGTCAAGCGCGTCGACATGCTGAATGCGGTGGCCGACGAGATCAACCGCCGCTTCGACGAATTCCTCGAGGCCGAACTGGCCGACACCGGCAAGCCGCATTCGCTGGCTTCGCATATCGACATCCCGCGCGGTGCGGCGAATTTCAAGATCTTCGCCGACATCATCAAGAACGCGCCGACCGAGAGCTTCCAGATGACGACGCCGGACGGCGGTACCGCCATCAGCTACGGCGTGCGCGTGCCGCTCGGCGTGGTGGCCGTGGTCTGCCCGTGGAACCTGCCGCTGCTGCTGATGACGTGGAAAGTCGGCCCGGCGCTCGCCTGCGGCAATGCGGTCATCGTCAAGCCGTCCGAAGAGACGCCGGCCACCGCGACGCTGCTTGGCGAAGTGATGAACACCGTCGGCGTGCCGAAGGGCGTGTACAACGTGGTGCATGGCTTCGGCCCGAATTCGGCCGGCGAATTCCTGACCCGCCATCCGGATGTGGACGGCATCACCTTCACCGGAGAGACCCGCACCGGCGAGGCGATCATGGCCGCGGCCGCGAAAGGCGTGCGCCCGGTGTCGTTCGAACTCGGCGGCAAGAACGCAGCCGTGGTGTTTGCCGACGCCGATTTCGAGAAGGCGGTCGCCGGCGTGACCCGTTCCGCATTCGAGAACTGCGGCCAGGTCTGCCTCGGCACCGAGCGCGTCTATGTACAGCGCCCGATTTTCGAGAAGTTCGTGAATGCGCTGAAAGCCAAGGCCGAGTCGCTGAAAGTCGGCCCGTCGCATGAGCCCGGCGTCGGCCTCGGCCCGCTGATCTCGGCCGAGCACAAAGAGAAAGTGATGGGCTACTACAAGAAGGCGAAGGAGCTGGGCGCGACCGTCGTCACCGGCGGCGGCGCACCGACCATGACGGGCCAATACGCGAGCGGCCACTGGGTGGAGCCGACGATCTGGACCGGCCTGCCGGAGAGCTCGCCGATCATCCGTGAAGAGATCTTCGGCCCCTGCTGCCATATCGCTCCGTTCGATACCGAAGAGGAAGCGGTGCGCCTTGCGAATGACACGCCTTACGGCCTTGCGACATCGATCTGGACCTCGGACCTGTCGACCGCGACGCGGATGGCGAATTCGATCCACGTCGGCCTGTGCTGGATCAACAGCTGGTTCCTGCGCGACCTGCGCACGCCGTTCGGCGGCTCGAAGGCGTCCGGCATCGGCCGCGAAGGCGGCGTGCACTCGCTCGAGTTCTATACCGACCTGCGCAATGTGATGATCAAGATCTGAAACCGACACAACACCGGAGACTGCAGCCATGGCGATGAGCCCCAACAAAATCCAGCTGTACGGCGACGAGCTGTATGAATCGCTGGTGTCGCGCGTGCCGATCGAGCCGCTGACCAACCGCGAAGCCGAGATCACGATCGACGACGCCTACCAGATCCAGCTGCGCATGATCGAGCGTCGCCTGCAAAAAGGCGAAACGGTGGTCGGCAAGAAGATCGGCGTGACCAGCAAGATCGTGATGGACATGCTGGGCGTGAACCAGCCCGACTTCGGCCACCTGCTGTCCGGCATGGTGTTCAACGAAGGCGAGGCGGTCGACACCAGCAAGATGATCGCGCCGCGCGCGGAAGCCGAAGTCGCGTTCATCCTCGGCCGCGACCTGACCGGCCCCGGCGTGACCGCGGCCGACGTGCTGCGCGCAACCGATTGCGTGATGCCCTGCTTCGAGATCGTCGATTCGCGCATCAAGGACTGGAAGATCAAGATCCAGGACACGGTCGCCGACAATGCGTCGTGCGGCGTGTTCACGCTCGGCGGCACCCGCAAGAGCCCGCGCGACCTCGACCTCGCGCTGGCCGGCATGGTGCTGGACAAGAACGGCGAGATCATCAGCACCTCGTGCGGCGCGTCGGTGCAGGGTTCGCCGGTGAATGCGGTCGCCTGGCTCGCGAACACGCTCGGCCGCCTCGGCATCACGCTGAAGGCTGGCGACGTGATCCTGTCCGGCTCGCAGTCGCCGCTGGTGCCGGTGAAAGCCGGCGACAGCCTGCACTGCTCGGTCGGCGGGCTCGGCAGCACTTCGGTGCGCTTCATCTGATCGCGGGGACGAACATGCAACTCGACAAGGCAACGATAGACAAACTGGCGATCCATCTCGAGACCGCGGAGCTCGAGGCACGCGACGTGCTGAAGATCACCGACGAATATCCGCAGATGGACTGGGAAGACGCGTACGCGATCCAGGACGCGATCCGCGCGCTAAAGGAAGCGCGCGGCAACAAGACCGTCGGCCTGAAGGCCGGCCTGACCTCGTTCGCGAAGATGAAGCAGATGGGCGTGGACGTGCCCGTGTTCGGCTTCGTGTCCGACTACATGTCGCGCCCGGACGGCAGCGACATCAAGACCTCGGACCTGATCCATCCGAAGGTGGAAGCCGAGATCTGCGTAGTCACCAAGGCGCCGCTGAAGGGCCCGGGCTGTCATGTCGGTGCGGTGATGGCGGCGATCGACTTCGTGATTCCGGCGGTCGAGATCATCGACAGCCGCTATCGCGATTTCAAGTTCGACCTGAAGAGCGTGGTGGCCGACAACACCTCGGCGTCGCGCTTCGTGATCGGCGGCCGCTCGCGCAATGTTGAGGAACTCGACCTGCGCACGCTGGGCGTGGTGCTGGAGAAGAACGGGCAAGTGGTCGCGATGGCCGCCGGCGCAGCAGTGCTCGGCCATCCGGCCGCGGCAATCGCGATGATGGCCAACCACCTCGGCGCACGCGGGCAGGAAATCCCGGCCGGCACTTTCATCATGACCGGCGGCGTGACCGAGGCGATTCCGGTAGCGGCCGGCGACAGCGTGAACGTGCGCTTCCAGGACCTCGGTTCGGTCTCGATGCGCTTCGTCTGACGAGACCTCGTCCATGAGCACCGCCACCCTGAACCACCCCGGCGCCGTCACGGTGCTGGTGACCCGGCGTATCAAGCCGGGCCACGAGGCGACGTTCGAGCGGCTGATGGGCGACATGATGCGCGCGGCGCAGCAGTTCGACGGCCATCTCGGCGCGCAGCTGGTGCGGCCCGGCGAGCAGCCGGGTTCCGAGCCGGGGCTTTACCATGTGGTGTTCGCGTTCGACACGCAGGAGCACCTGCAGCGCTGGCAGGACTCCCCTGCCCGCTCGCTCGGGCTGGCGGCGATGGAGCCGCTGGTCGAAGGGCCGGCGCAGATGCAGGTGATCGGCATGGCGCACTGGTTCATGACCGGTTCGCAGCAGTTGCCGCCGCCGCGCTGGAAGGTGGCCGTAGTCAGCTGGCTCGGCATCTTCCCGACCGTGCTGCTGCTGTTCACGCTGCTGGGCGAAACGATCGCGCCATGGCCGCTGGTACCGCGTACCATCCTGATCACGGTGCTGGTGGTGACGATCATGACCTGGGTCGTTGCGCCGCAGCTCACGCGCTTGCTGAAGCCGTGGCTGCATGCGGGAAAACATTAAGAACACAGGAGACACGATGGATTTGCAACTACAGGGGCAGCATGCGCTGGTGACCGGTTCCACCGCCGGCATCGGGTATGCGATCGCGCAGGCGCTCGCGGCCGAGGGCGCGACGGTGACCGTGAATGGCCGCACCGAACAGGGCGTCGGCCGCGCGCTAGAGAAGCTGCGCGCCGAGCTGCCGCACGCCAGCCTGCGCGGCATTGCCGCAGATGCCGCCACTGCCGATGGCTGCGCGAAGCTGACGAGCGGCCCGGCGATCGACATCCTCGTCAACAACATGGGCATCTTCGATCCGAAGCCCTTCGAGCAGATTCCGGACGAGGACTGGCAGCGCTTCTTCGAAACGAACGTGATGAGCGGCGTGCGCCTGTCGCGCGCCGTGCTGCCCGGCATGAAGCAGCGCAATCGCGGCCGCATCGTATTTATCTCGAGCGAATCGGGCATCTGCCCGCCGGCCGAGATGGTGCATTACGGGATGACGAAGTCGGCGCAGCTGTCGATCTCGCGCGGCCTCGCCGAAACCTGCGCCGGCACCGCAGTGACGGTCAACAGCGTGCTGCCCGGCCCGACGCTGACCGAAGGCGCGAAGGATTTTTTCGACAAGCTCGCGAAGGAACAAGGCGTGAGCTTCGACGAGGCGGCGAAGGCCTTCTTCGCGAATGCGCGGCCGACCTCGCTGCTGCGCCGTTTCATCGATCCGAAGGAAGTGGCGGCCATGGTCGCCTATGTATGCAGCCCGCTCGCTGCGGCCACCAATGGCGCCGCCCTGCGCGTCGACGGCGGCGTGGTGCGCAGCCTAGTGTGATGACATTCATTTTTCAGGAGTGAAGCCATGAGCAAGAAAATCAAATGCGCGCTGATTGGTCCCGGCAATATCGGCACCGACCTGCTCGCGAAACTGCAGCGTTCGCCGGTGCTGGAGCCGGTGTGGATGGTCGGCATCGACCCGGAATCGGATGGCCTGAAGCGCGCGAAAGAGATGGGCCTGAAGACCACCGCCGAAGGCGTCGACGGCCTGCTGCCGCACGTGCTGGAAGACGGCGTGCAGATCGCGTTCGACGCGACCTCGGCCTACGTCCATGCAGAAAACTCGCGCAAGCTGAACGAGCTCGGCGTGCTGATGATTGACCTGACACCGGCCGCGATCGGCCCGTACTGCGTACCGCCGGTGAACCTGAAGGAGCATGTCGGCCGCGGCGAGATGAACGTGAACATGGTCACCTGCGGCGGCCAGGCCACGATCCCGATGGTGGCCGCGGTGTCGCGCGTGCAGGCCGTGAAATACGGCGAGATCGTCGCCACCGTGTCGAGCCGCAGCGCCGGCCCGGGCACGCGCAAGAACATCGACGAGTTCACCCGCACTACCGCCGGCGCGATCGAGAAGGTCGGCGGCGCGAAGCAAGGCAAGGCGATCATCATCATCAACCCGGCCGAGCCGCCGCTGATCATGCGCGACACCGTGCACTGCCTGACCGAAGAGTCGCCGGACCAGGCGAAGATCACCGCGTCGATCCACGACATGATCAAGGAAGTGCAGAAGTACGTGCCGGGCTATCGCCTCGTCAACGGCCCGGTGTTCGACGGCAATCGCGTGTCGGTCTACCTCGAGGTCGAGGGCCTCGGCGACTACCTGCCGAAATACGCAGGCAACCTCGACATCATGACCGCTGCCGGCGCGCGCACGGCCGAGATGTTTGCCGAAGAAATCATCGCCGGCCGCCTCGTGCTCGAGCCGACCGTCGCCGCCTGAACGCAAAGGAGACTGCAATGGACATCCAAGGCAAGAAAATCACGCTGCATGACATGACCCTGCGCGACGGCATGCACCCGAAGCGTCACCTGATGACGATCGAGCAGATGAAGACCATCGCACAAGGCCTCGACAAGGCCGGCGTGCCGCTGATCGAGGTCACGCACGGCGACGGCCTCGGTGGCTCGTCGGTCAACTATGGCTTCCCGGCGCACACCGACGAGGAATACCTCGGCGCGGTGATCCCGCTGATGAAGCAGGCAAAGGTATCGGCGCTGCTGCTGCCCGGCATCGGCACCGTCGACCACCTGAAGATGGCGCGCGAGCTCGGCGTGCACACGATCCGCGTCGCGACGCACTGCACCGAGGGCGACGTATCGGAGCAGCACATCACGATGGCACGCAAGATGGAGATGGACACCGTCGGCTTCCTGATGATGGCGCACATGAACTCGCCGGAAGGCCTGGTCAAGCAGGCGAAGCTGATGGAAAGCTATGGCGCGAACTGCATCTACGTGACCGACTCGGCCGGCTACATGCTGCCCGACGATGTGCGCGTGCGGATTGACGCGGTACGCCAGGCGCTGAAGCCGGAAACCGAGCTCGGCTTCCACGGCCACCACAACATGGCGATGGGTGTCGCGAACTCGATCGCGGCGATCGAGGCCGGTGCGAACCGCATCGATGCAGCTGCTGCGGGCCTGGGTGCCGGCGCGGGCAATACGCCGCTCGAGGTGCTGGTCGCTGTGCTGGACCGTATGGGCGTGCAGACCGGCGTCGATGTCTGGAACATCCAGGACGTGGCCGAGGATCTGGTGGTGCCGATCATGGATTTCCCGATCCGCATCGACCGCGACTCGCTGACGCTCGGCTATGCGGGTGTCTACGGTTCCTTCCTGCTGTTCGCGAAACGTGCCGAGGCGAAATACGGCATCCCGGCGCGCGAGATCCTGATCGAGCTCGGCCGCCGCAAGATGGTCGGCGGCCAGGAAGACATGATCGAGGACGCGGCGCTGACGATGGCGCGCGAGCGCAAGGAGCGCGCTGCCAAGGCGGCGTAATTCACGGGACAAGGAGCACACCATGCCGTTCGCACAGATCCACATGATCGAGGGACGTACCGAAGACCAGAAGCGCGCCGTGATCGAGAAGGTCACGCAGGCGCTGCACGAGGCCGTCGGCGCGCCGAAGGAAACCATTCGCATTTTGATATCCGAAGTGCCGAGCACCAATTGGGGGATTGCGGGGCAGTCGGCGAAGGATCGGGGGCGTTGAGGCGCTCTTGATCTTCGACGAAAGCCACTGGCTCCCCTGCGGGTCCAGTGGCTTTTTTTACACCCTCGATTTACCCGGGACTGCTATTCGGTGTTTCGGATCGTCTCCCTCCCCGACTTGTGTAAAATTCCGGCTGCCCTGCGGCTTCCGCCTGTGGAATCGCACCGCAACGACAGTCATGGAAAACCCTCTCCTCATTCCGCTCATCGTTACCGGCGTCACCGCGATGATCATCGGCGCGTGCTACCTGCTGATGCTCGTTCTGCGTGAAAACCGCGACGACCGGGATCAGGACGACGAATAAGAGCTCCTGATGCAATTGACAGACGCGCTGCTGGTCGCCGGCGGTGCCTTCCTCGCCGGCGGCATGAATGCGATGGCCGGCGGTGGCACCTTTTTCTCTTTCCCCGCAATGCTGGCGGCCGGCGTGCCGCCAGTGATGGCGAACGCCAGCAATACCGTCGCGCTGTGGCCGGCCAGCCTGTCGAGCGCCTGGGCCTACCGGCACGAGGCGATGCGCCACCGTCGCTGGGCGATCCTGCTCGCGATTCTGTCCGTCATCGGCGGTCTGGTCGGCGGCCTGCTGCTGCTGGCGATATCGAACGAGACCTTCATGCGGCTGGTTCCCTGGCTGCTACTGCTGGCGACCACGCTGTTCGCGTTCAGCCCGCAGGTCGGCAGACTGATCCGCTGGATGAAACGTCACATGAAAATCGCGCCCGCCGACAAGCCCGGCAGTGCCGGTGGTGCCCTGTTCCAGCTGGCGGTCGCGATCTACGGCGGCTTCTTCGGTGCAGGCATGGGCATCCTGACGCTGGCCGCGCTGGCGATCCAGGGCTTCGAGGACATCCAGGAAATCAACGCGCTGAAGAACCTGACCTCGGCAATGAACTACACGGTGGCAGCGATGACCTTCGTGATCGCCGGCGCGATCAGCTGGCCGCACACATTGGTGGCGCTGGTCACGGCGGCGATCGGCGGCTATGTCGGCGCAGGACTGGCACGCCGCCTGCCGGCGCTCTGGCTGAAGCGGCTGGTGATTGTGGTCGGCGCGGTACTGACCGTCATCTATTTCATCAAGACTTACTAAAGTCAGTGTGCGCGAGCAGCGGCTGGTGACGCCGCTGCCATGCAGGCAACGCGTCCGGATCACCCTCCAGCGTCTCGCGCAGGAAGGCCAGCGCCAGTTCCCTCGTCGCCCGCTTCAATTCGCCGTTGCGCTGCAGCCCGCCGGTCAGGTTGCGGTCGGTGAACACGCTGTGCGAGCCCCCCTTGAACACTGCCAATGACTTGCGCTCGCTGCCGATCATCTCGTAGATCGCCAGCCGGTCGGACAGGTCGCTGTAATACCCGGGAATGCGGATCACATCCTCGGTCGCGGTCACGTGCAGGCTGGGCACCCGCACCGGGGCCAGGATCTGCTGCATCGACGCCTCGCCGTAAAACGGGGGCGCCGAGACCAGCATGATCGCGCCGACCCGTTCGTCCCTCAGGTCGAGCAGGCGGCCATCGCGCTCGACGCAGGCACCGCCGAGCAGCAAGGTAGTGTTTGCGCCGTACGAATGGCCGGCGGCGACGATCCGGTGCGGGTCGATTGCCTGCGCAAGCTCTCCGGCGGTGATACGGTCGAGGGCAAAGCGCACGTCGTCGACCCGGGCGCGGGCCTCGCGTTCGTCGGCGGCGCGACGCAGGCGGTCGACAACCGACAACGGCCCGCCGTCCCACCAGACCCGGCGATCGCTGCCTACATGCTGCAGGTGCAGGCACGCGATGCCCTCGCGCGCAAGGAAGCTGCCGAGGTAGCTGTAGCCTTCGCGCGAACCACCGATCCCGTGCGAGAACACCAGCAGCGGCACGCGATGCGCGGGCAGCGGCTGCGGCAGGTAGAGCCGCGCCGGTACCGGCCGCTTTCGTGCGGGGTCCGACCAGTCGCGGTCGACCACGGCGACATTCGGCATCCGGGTACGGGTCGTGCAGCCGCCGAGGCCGAGCAGGCCCGCGGCGCCGAGCGCACCGCCGGCCAGCAGCAGCCGTCTGCGGGACAGGTCAATGGGCAAGATTGGTCCCCGCGGCTTACCTGACCGTCACTTCGATGGTTTTGCGCATTTTCTCGCCATACGAGCGGTGCGCGCCGTCGGCAAACTGCATGGTCAGCCGGTGGCGACCCGGTGGAAGCGTCAGCTCAGTTTCCGTCTGTCCCTTGCCGAAGTGGCGGTGCGACTCATCCATCGGTATCACCTGCCCTTCCGGCACGTCCGGCACGTTGACGAGCAAATGGTGATGGCCGGTGCCCTCGCTCATGTCGCCGGCCGGCGCGACCTTCATGCCGTCGAGTCCGAATTTCACCTTGAAGGTGGCGGGCACTGTCGCACCGTCTTTCGGCTCGATGAAGTCGACCGACTGTGCCAGTGCCGGCGAAGCCAGCACGAGGAACGACAAAGCAGCGATGGCGAGACGCTTCATGTGTTTTCTCCGTTGCATGTGGATGAATGCGAAGATCATAGCAAGCAGGGCCCGATCGCGCAGGCGACCATGGCGCGCGCCTATTTTCGCCGCAGTCGCTGGCTTTTGCGCGTACGTTCGCGAAAGTCGTCCGGCTTGCGCCGCACCCAGTCGACGAAGCGGGCGATGCCGGGATGTCCGAGCAGTTTGTCGATGCTCGGGTAGTCGCGCTCCAGTTCCTTTTCGGTCAGCAGCGCATGGATCTGCCGGTGGCAGATGCGATGCAGGGGCACGGTGTCGCGGCCGCCGCGGGATTTTGGAACGAGATGATGCTGGTCGAGTTGCGAGGGGGCGATCTCGCGCCCGCAAAGAGGGCACAGCACCGGCGCCTCGTCGCTGACGAGCGGCGCCTGCTGCGCGATGAGTTTCCTGCGTATGCGTCCGGCCATGGGCAGAGCGTACAAAAAAACGCTGCGGCGTGCGCGGGCCATCGTACTGCCCGGGTCGGTGGCAAGCCGGGGCACTCAGCTGATGATGCACTTTGCCGGATTCTCGTCGGGTGGCATGGCGTCGTCGCGGCCCTGTCCCGTTGCCGGGCTGCGTCGCCACTCGGCCGGCGGCCCCTCGCCCACGGAGGCATAGAGCCTCGCTGCCATCGATGGGTCGGCCCCCGCGCGGATCTGGCCGAAAAAAAGGCCGGCGCGCTCGAGAGCGCTTTCTTCGGACTCGGAGGACAGCAGGCGGCTGCACGCATGCCGGCTCCCCTGCCGGTCTGCGCAATGAATGCCGAAGCTCACGCGGGATTTTCCGCGCCGCTGCCTTTCCAGCAGCGCATCACGCAGTGCGACAAGTGAAGCCTCATCCGTCAGGCGGTCGCACTCGATCGTGACCAACCGAAGTGCATGCAGTTCGCTGCAGCGAACGGCCAGTGCGGCCAGCAGCGGACTGGCATCTTCCAGTGCGTTAAAGCGCAGCCACTGAATTCGCCCGGGAACGCACAGCACACGGAGGAGCTCGTCCAGCCCGGCAAGGTTGATCACCGAAGTGCCCTCGCTCAGCAATGAGAAACCCGTCATCTGCCGGGTCGAGGCGACCTCCCCGATCAGTCTCGCCGCCTCGGACAAGCCGGCCTGTGCACCCTCGATTTGCAGCGCAATGCAGGTTTCGCGCGGCAGCGCATGCGCGATCTCGACAAGCTTGCCGCTCTCCCATGGCCGGGCGTTGGCCCTGATCGACAGATAGCGTCCCGAATAGTCCCGGAAGCCCTGCAGCCAGTCGCCCGTCAGGGCGTCCTTCGTGCTGCTCTCGTTAATCAGCAAGCTCAAGGGCAGGCCGTAGTCCCAGCCGGACAGGCTCACCAGCATGTTCCGCAGTGAGCCCGCGGTAGCGGCATGGAGCGTCCCGCAATGGTCGGACTGAAGACTGCCGAGGTGAGCGCGAGTCCACTCGACCATGCGCGTATCGTCCCATGCAGAGCGGATCTCGGCGTAGCTTGCGCTGTTTCGAAACGCCTGCGCAGAAGCACCTACATTCTTGGATGCGATAGCCAGTCGATTGACACTGTCCTCGGTTCCCTCAGTCCGCATCAGCCAGGCCATCAGCTGGTGAATGATGTCATCGGGCAGGTCGGCCCAGACGGCGCGAGGCTGCAGGTTGATGCCCGGGTTAGCAACCGCTGACAAGGACTGCGGGCCAGCGGGGTCGTTCGCGCCCGGCAGCGCGGAAACGGGAGAACGGGTACAGGCGTGCATGGCGGGATGCTCTCGGTGGAATGGACGCTGGCTTGCGGCCTGGCACAAACAAAAGGCTCCCGTAGGTGTCCGTCGCTTGCCGGAAGTTCTCACCGTCACGGCCCGGATCGATGCAGCATGCCTACTACTGCGGCCACGTCACCGGACGCTGCAAAAAAATGGCCCGCGACCAGCGCGGGCGGAACCCGAGTCTTCGTTGCCGAAGAACAGGGAGGAGACAATCAGTACGTTAATGCCTGTCGGTCAACGGTGTTCTTCAGAGAAGCACGAAAATCCTTCCCCATTTCGGTCGGCGGCAGCCAGCCGTGCCGGCGCCACAGCGCTTGCACATCGTTCACATGGGATCGAAGCGGGCGCCGCTGATCCGGCGCGATGGATTTCAATGTGGTTTCGATAATTTTCCTGGCCTGCTGCTGCATGTTCTCGCCCTCCACGAGCTCTATCGTTTCAGATAAGAGAACCTTTGCAAGCGCCATGCCAGCAGATTCGGCGGTTTTCCGACGCACCTGAAAGCAAAAAGCCCGCGAGCAATCGCGGGCTTTTCGGGAGTCGGGCGGTTGCGTTTACTTGCCACGCAAGCCGTCGAAGACTTCGGCAAATCCCGGCTGGTTATGGTGCGAGATCACGCCGCGCGCGGCCTCGATCACCAGCGGTACCGGATGGCCGCGCAGCGTGTTGACGATCATTTCGTTGATGACTTTGAAGACCTGTCCGTCCTCGTCAATGATCTGGCCAAGCCGGTTGGCCAGCGGGTCGAACAAACCGTAGGCAACGAACACCCCGAGGAAAGTGCCGACCAGCGCGGAGCCGATCAGGCCGCCGAGCACCGGCGGCGGCTGGTCGATCGCGCCCATGGTCTTGATAACGCCAAGCACGCAGGCCACGATGCCCAGCGCCGGCAGGGCGCCGGCGATCGACGCCAGCGTGCCCTGGTACTTCAGCTCGTCGTGGTGATGGGTCTTGATCGCGTTCTTCATCACGTCATCGACGGCGTCCGCGTCGAGGTTGCCCTGCGCGATCACGACCAGGCGCAGGGTGTCGCAGATCATGTGAACGATCGCATGGTCCTTCGCCAGCTTCGGGTATTCGCCGAAGATGGCGGATGAGTCCGGGTTCTCGACATGCGCCTCAAGCGCGACCGCGCCCTCTTTCTTCATCACGTTCAGCAATTTGCCGACGAGAAGAATGAGGTCGAGGTAGTCGGACGACTTGTAGGTCGGCCCCTTGATGCATTTGACAATGCCGCCGATCGCGCCCTTGAAAATGCCCATGCTGTTGCCGACCAGCGCAGCACCAATTGCGGAGCCGACGATGATGAAGCCTTCGACAGGCGCCGCCTTGATGATCGGCGCCATTTTCCCGCCCGCCATGATGTAGCCGCCAAACACGCAGCCGAACACCACCGCCAGACCCACGAAAAAAAACATCTGCTTCTCCTTGTGCCAGCTGCACGCCGTCCCGAGGATGCGAGACGCGCGGTATCGATAGGTATATCGACCCGAATTCCCGTAACTCAAGAGAGTTGCCGGAGATTATTATTGCAATTGTGAAACAAAGCCGGAAATAAAACCACCCTCGACCCGAGTCGGGCTTTGTTGAGCAAAGGAAATTATTTATTTGACAAATAGCTACGGCAGGTAGCACCAGAACCCGACGCACGCGCCGCTCAGCCATTGCAGAAGGAAGTCGAGGCCGGCGCCGACCAGCATCGCCGGCACCCCGAGCCACGCGAAGATGAGCAGCCAGCCCGCTGCGGTCAGGCGCGGCTTGCCGAGGTCATGGCCGCGGACGCGGACGGATCCGGGCGGCGTGTGCTTGCTGGGGTTCATTCGGGCCGGATTATATGCCGGGCGTGAAAAGCCCGAGGACGCGGAATGTCGCTGATGATGGAAATTCTCTGGAACCGCACCGAGCGCCAACGCTGGGATGCCGCGCACGCAGCGCTCGGGGCGGCGCTGCAGCAGCACTGGGCCTACGGGGACGCGCTGTGCACGTCCGCAGTGCAGGTCATGCGGGCCGAAGTACGCCTGCGCGGCGAGACGGTAGCGCTGGCGCAGTTCCTGTGCCGCCGTTACGCCGGCCTGTTCGGCATCGCGCTGTGCACGCGCGGGCCGCTATGGCTGGCGCCGGTGGCCGCAGCCGATCGTGTGCACATCTACCGCGTGCTGAAAAGCTCGCTGCCGATGCGCCGTCCGCGCTTCATTCTGTTTTCCCCCGACCAGACAGATGCGCAGGACCCCGGCCTGTCCGGGCTCACTCGGGTGCTCACCGGCTATTCGACCGTGATACTCGACCTCACGCAACCCGAGGCCCGGCTGCGAGCGGGCTTGCACCCTTACTGGCGGAATCGCCTGGCAGCAGCCGAGCGCGCGGGCCTGAACATCTGCGAAGCGGACGGTTCGGCCGATGCCTGCCGCAAGGTACTCGACGAGGAACTGCGGCAACGGCAGCGCAAGCACTTCTACGCGCTGCCGGTGGCCTTTATCGACAACTACATGGCCGCGCACGCGGAACCGCGCCAGGCCGCAGTGATTCTGACGGCCGAACTTCAGTCGCAGCAGGTCGCCGCAATGCTGTTCCTGATTCACGGAAGCGCCGCTACCTATCAGCTCGGCTGGTCGACGCCACGCGGGCGGGCAGCGAATGCGCACAACCTGATCCTGTGGCGCGCGCTGGGGCTGCTCAGGGAGCGCGGGGTGCATACCCTGGACTTGGGCGGCGTGAATACGCGCGACCTGCCGGGCATTTCGCGCTTCAAGATCAATACCGGTGGCGCCGTAGTGACGTATGCGGGCGGCTATGTCTGAGCGGGCGCCAGCGGCGCACGGTACAGCCAAACCGGCTTGCCTTCGACTGTCTCTACCCGTGCCGTCGGCTGCAGTTCGAGTGCGACGAATTCGAGGCTCACCAGCCATGCGCCGGGCTTGAGTTCCGCCCTTGCCTTCTGCACCGCCCGCGGCATGCTCTCCGGGCGCTGGAACAGGTAAACCATGTCGTAGCCGGACCAGTCGGCCTGCCACATGTCGCCCTGCCGGATCCGGGCCCACGGGCAGATCAGTGCCGCGGCCGCCCGCAGCGGCCAGCTCCATTCGATGCCGGACAGCTGCGCCTGCGGATAGGCGACTCGCAATGCGCGCAGCCCGTGGCCGAGGCCGCAGCCGGCATCAAGCACGCGCGCGTCGGGCGCCAGCGGCGCATGCCGGGCCAGCTCAGCCAGCGCGGACGCCGGTGTCGGAAACAGCGGCGCATCGCGCCATGCATTGATTGGATAGACCAGCAGGATCAGCATCAGCGGCAGCAGCCACGCCCAGGGCGGCAGCGCGACGCTGCCGGTCAGCAGCAGCGACAGCGGAAAGCCGGCAGCGACAGCGATGCGCCGCCAAAGGTTTCCGGCCAGCGCGCTCATCAGCACACCGGCGCCCGTGGCGAGCGCCACAGACATCCAGGCCGGCAGCCCGGCACGCAGCAGCAACCCGTGCAGCAGCCAGCCAGCGCCCCAGGCCAGCAGCGCGGGCAGCGGCCATCGCAGAAAAGGAATGGAAAAAGTCACGGCGCGATTATAGGGGCGACGGACGGCGGGCGAAGTGCGCGCGCCCTCGGAATTGACTACACTGCACGACCAAAATCCTCTCTCTCATAAAGGAACGACAGATGAAAGTGAAGCAGATCCTGACCGGCGTCGAGCTCGTGATCGCCGACCTCGAGGTCGAACTGAACGGGGCGCTGCGCTCCTCGCACACGCTGTGCGCGCTGCTGAAGGACGACCAGGGCAAGGAAATCGTGATTCCGCTGAATACGCCGGACGGGCGACCGATATTCATGAACCCGGAGAATGCGATTGCGGAGGCCGGCGGCGGGCACTGAGGCCCGCGCCACGTCACAGGAAGCGATCCAGCAGCTTGCGCGACTGCCGATCCAGCTGGCGCATATCGATAACGCGGTAGGTGACGCCATGGCTGTCGGTGATCAGCAGCCCGCCGTCGCGCAGGCGGCGAATATCCTCTTCGCCTTTCAGCACGAAGCGGGTCGGACCGCGATCGGTCTGCACGTCCCAGGTACTTGGCGTCGCGAAAGTCGACACGGACAGCAGCCGGTCGACCACAGGAAGGAAGTCGCGCTGCGCTATTTCTTCGAGCACCAGCCGGCGCGTATCGGAATCCAGTCCCGATAGCTGGGGAATGAACACCAGTTCATTTCCGTCCGCACTGACCAGCGAGACGTTCTCGCCCGGCGCATCGATCGGGAAGGCCTGCACCGGCACCACGCCGACGTGCGCGATCCCTGACTCGTCGGTAAACACGAGCCGGCCATAACTGTCGCGCGCGAGCCGGTGGGCCACCGGCATCCATCCCCTTCCGCTTGCTTCTTCGATCATGTGCTGCCTGCCTTGGCCAACGGGAGATGCAGCGGTACCGGCGCCGCATCCTCGGTATCGACATTGCGCGCCTGCGCCTCGTACAGGCGCCAATAGGCACCCTGCTTTGCCATCAGCTCGTCATGCGAGCCGATCTCGATAACCTCGCCGCGCTCGAGCACCACCAGCCGGTCTGCACGGCGCAGCGTCGACAGGCGGTGCGCGATCGCGATCGTGGTACGACCCTTGACCAGATTGTCCAGCGCTTTCTGGATCTCTTTTTCAGTCTCGGTATCGACCGACGAGGTGGCCTCGTCGAGCATCAGGATGTGCGGGTTGATCAGCAGCGCGCGTGCGATCGAGATGCGCTGGCGCTCGCCGCCGGACAGGCCCTGGCCGCGTTCGCCGACGATGGAATCGTAGCCATGGCGCAGGCGCAGGATGAAGTCGTGCGCATGCGCGGCGCGGGCCGCGGCAATGATCTCGGCACGCGACGCACCCGGTTTGCCGTACGCGATGTTGTCGGCGATGGTGCCGTGGAACAGGAAAGGCTCCTGCAGCACGAGGCCGATATGCTTGCGATAGTCTGCCACCGCATGGCGGCGAATGTCGACGCCATCGACCATGATCGCGCCGTCGCTCACGTCATAGAAGCGGCAGATCAGGTTCATCAGCGTGCTCTTGCCTGAGCCGCTGTGGCCGACCAGGCCGATCATCTCGCCCGGCCGGATGTCGAAGCTGATGCCTTTCAGGATGCGCCGGCTACCGTGCCTGAAACCGACATCGCGAACCGAGATGATCCCGGGCACCGGCGCGACCGGCACCGGCTGCGCCGGCTCCGGCACGCTCGAGCTGTGATCGAGGATGTCAAAAATGCGCTTGGCGCCCGCGGCCGCTTTCTGGGTATGCGACACGATCCGGCTCATCGAATCCAGCCGGCCGTAGAAGCGGCCGATGTAAGCAATGAAGGCAACCAGCACGCCGACCGTCACCCCGCGGTGGATGACCAGCCAGATGCCGAACCCCCACACGATCAGCAGCCCGACTTCCGTCAGCATAGTGACGGTGGGCGCGAACAGGCTCCAGGTGCGGTTCAGCTTGTCGTTGGTGACGAGGTTATGCTGGTTGGCATCGCGGAAGCGCTGCGATTCCCGCTTCTCCTGCGCAAAAGCCTTGACCACGCGAATGCCCGGGATGGTATCGGCCAGCACGTTAGTGACATCGCCCCAGATGCGGTCGATTTTTTCGAAGCCGGTGCGCAACCGGTCGCGCACTGAATGGATCAGCCACATGATCAGCGGCAGAGGCAGCAACGTGACGATGGTCAGCCACGGGTTGATGGTGAAGAGCACGACCGTGGTCATCGCCAGCAGCACCACGTCGGTCGCAAAATCCAGCGCATGCAGGGACAGGAACACGCAGATGCGGTCGGACTCGTTGCCGATGCGGGCAATCAGGTCGCCGGTGCGCTTGGCGCCGAAGTAGTCAAGCGACAGCGTCATCAGGTGGTCAAAGGTCGCGGTGCGCAGGTGCGCGCCGATGCGCTCGGACACCAGCGCAAGCAAATAGGTGCGCCACCAGCCGAGCCCCCATGCGGTGAGCGCCGCCCCCAGCAGCGCAGACAGCAGGATGATCACGTCATGGGTATCGATCTCGGTGCCCTTCTGCGTCGGGATCAGCACCTCGTCCATCAGCGGCATCGTGAGATACGGCGGCACCATCAGTGCGGCGGTCGAGGCCAGCGTCAGCACGAAACCGAGCAGCAGCTGCATTTTGTAGGGCCGGGCGAAGCGCCACAGCCTGAGCAGCACCCAGGTCGAGACCGGCTCGAGCAGCTCGCGGTGACAGACCGGACACTCCTCGCTCTCCTCCGGAAGCCGCGCCTGGCAGCTCGGGCATCGCGCAGCGCCGTCATCGGCCGGCAGCGGCTGCCCGGCGCGCGCAGCCTGGATCTTTTCGAAGCACTGAATGAAGCGCTGTGCGCCGACTTCCTGCGCCAGGGTAAAACGCCAGCGCGCAAGCGCGCCGCGTGCGTCGTGCAGCGCGAGCGTGGCGACCCCGCCATGGTCGCCATGGTGAACCGACAACTCGGCAGTCAGGGGCCAACTGGTCCACCCGGCGCCATCCGAATCGCTTATGATTCGCTCCGTCGTCAGGAAAACCTTGCTGTGCTCAAACTGCAGCGCGGCGTTCAGGTCCGGCTCGAGGGTCGCCAGGATGTTTTCCCCGTCGCGCAGCGGGGGCAGCGAAAACGCCCCGGCGGGCGTATCGGCAGGCGCGGCGTCCGCGAGAGTGGTAGCGCTGGGCGGCATGAATCAGAACAGAGAAATGCAATCGAATCGATCATAACAGCGGCGGTCGCCGCTGCTGTCCCTTTCGGGGCAGCGCGGATTGTCGCTGAAACCGGCGCCGCCGTCCAACCCGTCAGCACACTTACGCAATCTTTTACTTCGTCTCCCGATGAGCTCCACTGATCTTCCTGCAGAAATGCCGCCCGGCCCGCTGTCCATCCGTGTACCGCGCCTCACCTACCTGCGCGGCCCGAACATGTGGACCTACACCCCCGTGATCGAAGCCTGGCTGGACCTCGGCGTGCTGGAAGACTGGCCCAGCCACCGGCAGCCGGGTTTTATCGACCGACTGTTGTCGATCCTGCCACAAGTCGCCGCCCATCATTGCAGCCCCGGCGTGCCCTACGGTTTCGAGCAGCGCCTGCGCGAGGGCACCTGGATGGGGCACATCCTCGAGCATGTGATCATCGAGCTGCTGGAAATGGCCGGGCTGGAAGCCGGTTTTGGCCAGACCCGCGAGACGACGAAGCCGGGCACCTACCGCATGGTGTTCCGCGTGCCGGACGAGACCGTCGGACGGATCGCCTTTTCGTCCGGGCTGGCGCTGCTGCATGCGGTGATCAACCGCGAACCGTTCGAAGTCGAGCCGGAACTGGCCAAAATTCGAAAGGCGATTGATGAATACTATTTGGGACCGTCGACTGCACACATCGTCGCCAGCGCGAAAAAACGCAAGATCCCGCACATCCGGCTGAACCAGGGCAACCTGGTGCAGCTTGGCTATGGCGCCCTGCAAAACCGCATCTGGACCGCGGAGACCGACCTGACCAGCGCGATCGCCGAGGGCATCGCCGGCAACAAGGACCTGACCAAGGCATTGCTGCGCGGCTGCGGCGTACCGGTTCCCTATGGCGAGGTAGTGCACAGCCCCGAGGCCGCATGGGAAGTCGCACAGGACATCGAGGCGCCGGTCGTCGTCAAACCGCGCGACGGCAACCGGGGACGCGGTGTAATGCTGAACTTGCGCACCCGCGAGGAAGTGCTGGCCGCGTATGCAGTGGCGCGGGCCGAAGATCCCGATGTAATCGTCGAGCAGTTCATCGAGGGCGACGAACACAGGGTGCTGGTGGTCGGCGGACAGGTGGTTGCGGTGGTTCGGGGCGAGAGTGCATGGGTGACTGGCGACGGCCGCTCCACCGTCGAGCGGCTAGTCGATGTGCAGCTCAACAGCGACCCGCGGCGCGGCAATGCCGATATCCATCCGCTGGAGACGCTGCAGCCGCGGGCCAACAGCGTGATCCTTGCCAACCTAAAGCGGCAGCAGCTGACCCCGGATTCGGTGCCGGGCGACGGCCAGCGCGTGCTGATCGCGGCCAATGGCAATCATGCGATCGAATGTACCGGACAGATCCACCCCGAAGTGGCCCACACCTGCACGCTGGCCGCCCGCATCGTGGGTCTCGACATCGCGGGCATCGACATTGTCTGCCGCGATATTTCACGACCGCTGCCCGAACAGGGCGGCGCGGTGGTCGAAGTGAACGCCGGCCCCAGCCTGCTGATGCACCTGAAGCCTGCAGAAGGCGAGCCGCGGCCGGTGGGCGACGCCATCGTTTCCCACCTGTTCCCGGAAGGCCAACGCGGCCGCATCCCGATCGTCGGCGTGGCCGGCAGCCGGGGCACGACTGCGATCGCCCGGCTGGTCGCATGGCTGATGCAGCTCTCGGGCGTGCGCGCGGGCGTGGCCTGCACGGATGGCCTGTTCGTCGGTGGTCGCCAACTGGAGAGCGGCGACTGCGCGCACTGGGAACCGGGCCAGCGCCTGCTGATCAACCGGAACGTGGAGGCTGCCGTCTTCGAAAACGGGCCGATGTCCCTGCTGACCGAAGGCCTTGCATATGACCGCTGCTGGGTTGGCGTGGTGACGGACAGCCAGCCGGTGCCCGGCCTCGACGATCAGCTGATGACCGGGCCTGAACACCGCTACAAGATCCTGCGCACGCAAGTCGACGTGGTTCTCGAAACCGGCGCGGCCGTGCTGAACGCGACAGACGAGACCGTTCTGTCGATGGCGGAACTGTGCGACGGCGACGTGTTGCTTTACGCAGAGGACCGCAACCACCCGGCGCTGCGCGCGCACCGCGAGGCAGGCGGACGGGTACTGTACATCGATGGCAACTGCCTCGTGCGCTCCGCAGGCGCGGACGAAATCGACCGCATGCACCTGCAGCGTGAGCTGTCGCCGACAGCTGCCGCGCTTCCACCGGAGGTGCTGCTGGCTGCGGTCGGCGCCGCGTGGGCGCTCGGGCTCGATGCGCAGACCATTCGCACCGGCCTCGATACCTACGGCACCGTGCTGCCGCAAACCCTGGTGATCGCCTGACCGACTTCCCGACCTGCTGAACAATATGGAACTGAACACCATCCGCGCGCTGCGCGGCCCCAACCTGTGGAGCCGCTACACCGCCATTGAAATGGAAGTGCAATGCACGCCCGCCGAGTGCCAGATCGACGCCCTGACGGGATTCGAGGACCGGTTGCGTGCGCTCTGCCCCGGCGTGGCCGACTTGCGCGCGCCCGGCTATCACGGGCCGATCACGCTGGCGCATGTGCTGGAAGCGACCATGCTCGCGCTGCAGGTCAAGGCCGGCTGCCCGTTGTCTTTCTCGCTCGTGAATGCAACGCCGGTGCCGCACCTGTATCAGGTGGTGGTCGAGTACAGCGAAGAAGAGGTCGGAAGGCTGGCGCAGAAATTTGCGCTGCAGGTCAGCAGCTATGTATTCGACCTGATGCGCGGCACCCTGTCGCCGGACACTGCCGCGCCCGACATCCCGGCCATGCTGGCCGAGTTGCGCGAACTGGATGAGGACCTCAGGCTTGGCCCCTCCACGGGGTCGATCGTGAATGCCGCGGTTGCACGAGGCATCCCTTTCCGCCGCCTCACCAGCGGCAGTCTGGTGCAGCTGGGCTGGGGCGTGCGCCAGCGTCGAATCCAGGCAGCGGAAATCGATACCACCAGTGCGGTCGCCGAGACGATTGCGCAGGACAAGAACCTGAGCAAGCATTTGCTGCAGGCCGCCGGCGTGCCGGTCCCGACCGGCGCACCGGTGGCCAATGCCGGCGAGGCATGGGAGGTCGCACTCAGGATCGGCCTGCCGGTCGTCTGCAAGCCGCAAAATGGCAGCCAGGGCAAGGGCGTCACGGTAAACATCCAGACGCGGGAACAGCTTGATTTGGCCTTCCAGGCCGCGACGGTGGCCGCCCGCGGCAAGGGCCCTGTGCTGGTAGAAAAATTTTTTCCCGGCAGCGACTATCGACTGCTGGTCGTCGGCAACCGTCTGGTGGCGGCCGCGCGGCGCGATCCGCCGCATGTGATCGGCGACGGGAAGCACACAGTGCGAGCATTGGTCGATCAGGTGAACGCCGACCCGCGGCGCGGCGACGGCCATGCGACCGCGCTGACAAAGATCAGCTTCGACGATATCGCGATCGGCTGCCTCGCCGGTCAGGAACTGACGCCGGATTCGGTGCCAGAAGTGGGACGCCGGGTGGTGCTGCGCAATAACGCGAACCTGTCGACCGGCGGCAGCGCGACCGATGTGACTGATGATGTGCACCCGGAAGTTGCCTCGCGCGCGATCGATGCGGCAGCCATGGTCGGACTGCATGTGTGCGGCGTGGATGTGGTGTGCGAGAACATCATGCGACCGCTGGAGGAACAGAACGGCGGCATCGTCGAGGTGAATGCAGCGCCTGGCCTGCGCATGCACCTGAACCCGTCTTACGGCAAGGGCCGCAACATCGGCGAGGCAGTGATACAGCAAATGTTTGCCCCCGGCGACGATGCGCGCATCCCGGTGGTGGCGGTGACCGGGGTCAATGGCAAGACCACCACGACTCGCCTGATCGCGCATGTGCTCGCGCACAGCGGGCTGTGCGTCGGCATGACCAATACCGACGGCGTCTATGTCGACGGCAGGCAGACGGACAGCGGCGACTGCAGCGGCCCGAAGAGCGCGCGCAACGTCCTGTCGCATCCGCATGTGCAGGCAGCGGTACTCGAAACGGCTCGCGGCGGCATGCTGCGAGAAGGCCTCGGTTTCGATCGATGTTCGGTGGCGGTGGTCACCAATATCGGCGAAGGCGACCACCTCGGCATGAATCATGTGCACACCCCGGAGGAGGTGGCGCGAGTCAAGCAGATGATCGTGCAGAACGTCGCACCGACCGGCTATGCGGTGCTGAATGCCGCCGATCCGCTGGTGGCCGGCATGGCGCCGCACTGCGCAGGCAAAGTGATCTTCTTTGCCCAGAACGCGTTCCACCCGGTGCTGGTCACGCATCGCGCACGCGGCCATCGCGTCGTATTCGTCGAGGATGGCGACATCGTGGTTGCCGAGGGCGCGCACTTGCACCGTATGCGGCTGGCCGATGTGCCGCTTACCCGGGGCGGACTGCTCGGTTTCCAGGTCGAGAACACGCTGGCTGCGGTCGGCGCGTGCTGGGCACTTGACCTTGGCTGGGACCTTATTGCCGCTGGCGTGCAAAGCTTCAACAACGACATCAAAGGGGCGCCCGGGCGCTTCAACGTAATGACCTACCGGGGCGCGACGGTCGTGGCTGATTACGGACACAATCCGCATGCGATGCGGGCACTGGTCACCGCGTTCGATGCGTTGCCTGCATCGGAATCCACCCGTCGCACAGTGGTCGTCAGCGGTGCCGGCGACAGGCGCGACGAGGATTTGCGCGAACTGACCCGCGTGCTGGGCGCCGCTTTCGACCATGTGCTGCTGTACGAGGATGCATGCCAGCGGGGCCGCGCCGACGGCGAGGTGATTGCCTTGCTGCGCGAGGGACTGGCGGGCGCTCCGCGGGCATCGCTGATCGAGGAAATCCGTGGGGAATTTGTCGCCATCGACCGTGCGCTGGCCTTGCTCCGACCTGGCGACCAGTGTCTGGTACTGGTGGATCAGGTCAGGGAGGCCCTGGCACACCTCTCGCAACGCGTGTCCGAGGACTGATTCGGTCGGGCGGCCTTCATTGGAGCCGCCCGGTAGGACACAAAAAATTGATTAGTGCGACGAGGGCCCAAAAACCTCGTCGAGCGAGCCGGCCGACAGCACATGGTCGGTCCACGCATCCAGTTCGGCATCGTCAGCCTGGCGCAAGCGCTCGCCGACCCAGGCGGGCAGCAGGCCAAAGCGCCGGCCGAGCAAGCGCTGCAATAACTGCAGCTTGCCCTCCCTCATTCCCTGCTGCATTCCCTGCTGCATTCCCTGCTGCATTCCCTGCTGCATTCCCTGCTGCATCCCAGCCTGCATGCCTTTCTCAAACCCGCGCTCGATGGCGAATCGCTCAATGGAGCTTACGTAGGGCATCTTCATTTCTCCTTCCAGTTCTTCGAGTTTCCGACAAAGTTCGCGATCAAGATCCGCCGGAAGATGCATCATCCAGTCGATGATCTTGAACAGGTCAATCACTTGCTGCCTTCCCCATCCGCGCCGGTACAGGCCCTGCACCAGCTGCCACTTGGCCGCCAAGCGGGCCCGCATGTCGCTGCGCGTGGTTCGCGTGCTCAGGTGCGCCTGAGTGACCATGGCGAAAGGATTGCTCCCGTCGCGCAGTGAAACCTCATTGCCGGCCCAGTCCAGCAGCTTGGCCACCGGAAAATGCAGGCTCAGGCGGCATCCGCAGGTTTGGTATCGGAAACAGTCGGGCCGCCAATTCGCCCGCTCATCCGCGAGTACCGCGAGGCTTGCAATCGGTTGCCGGTACCGATCGTACAGCCGGTAGTGGTAGACAAACATGCGCTCGGCAAAATCGTCACGCGGATCCGCCTGCACCTCAATATGGATGTAGAGCCACTCCGAATGGCCTCCCCGCCGAGTGACGCGCACGAGCTTGTCGACAAAGCGTTTCCCTGCCCCTGCCTCGGGCACAACCGCACGCAATTCCTGGTCGAGGAAGACCGGCGATTCAGCCCAATCGATCTGCGCATGCGCGTGCGGAAAATAGAAATGCAGGAAGTCGGCAAAATAACGCTCGATCGCTTCCTTCCACGGACTGTCGTAATCGTCGGCCACCCGGCGCTCCAGATAATTGGAGCTCCCGATCATCCGGGCGCGTGGCACCGGTGGCGTGAATTCTTGCGGAACAGACGGGGCTGGCGAGTAAGTTGCCGAAACGGCAGTCAGAAATGTCGTATTCCTGCCTCTTTGGCACGCCGTCTGTTTTCGGACCGTTACTGTAGTTTGACCTGGCGAGGTGCCTGATGGAAATCCTGATTCTTTTCGGACTGATCCTGCTGAACGGCCTGTTTGCCATGTCCGAGATTGCACTGGTCACTGCACGCCGCCTCCGGCTGGCGCGTGCGGCCGACGAGGGCAGCCTGGCGGCGACTGCTGCACTTGCGCTGCATGACGAACCCACGCGTTTCCTGTCAACCGTACAGATCGGCATCACCTCGATCGGCATTCTGTCCGGAATATTCGGCGAGGCAGCGATCGCAGCGCCTCTGGCAGACTGGATCCATTCGCTTGGGGGGGAGCGCGAGGCGGCAGAGGTGGCAGCAACCGCGTTGACAGTGGCAGGCATCACGTATGTGGCCATCGTGTTCGGCGAACTGGTGCCAAAGCGGATCGGGCAACTGGATCCGGAACGCATCGCACTGATAGTTGCGCGACCGATGCACAGCTTGTCAGTCGCCTCCCGTCCCTTCGTACGGCTGCTGACGATTTCCACCGACGGCTTGCTGAGATTGCTGGGCGCACGGACCGAGAGTAACGCGCCGGTGACGGAGGAAGACATCGAAGCGGTACTCTCCGAGGGATCGGAAGCCGGCCTGATCGAGCGACATGAACACCAGATGCTGCGCAATGTCTTTCGCCTCGACGAACGGCGCGCGAGTTCACTGATGATTCCGCGCTTCGATGTGGTGTTCCTCGACGTGAACCGGCCGGTTAACGAAAACCTGAAGCTAATTGCCGACTCCGAGCATTCGCGCTTTCCCGTTTGCCGCGGCAGCCTGCGCGAGGTGCTCGGCATCGCTAGCACCAAGCAGCTCCTGAACCAGATGCTCAGGGGACAGCAGCCCGACCTGGTGGCCGCCTGCCAGCCGGCAGTTTTCGTGCCGGCCGGGCTGACTGGCATGGCGCTGCTCGAACACTTCCGCGCGTCACAAATCCAGATGGTACTGGTCGTCGACGAGTACGGAGAGGTCGAAGGTCTGGTTACGGTGCAGGATGTGCTTGAAGCAGTGGCCGGCGAGTTTACGCCCACTAACCTGGAGGAAGCCTGGGCGATCCAGCGCGAGGACGGCTCCTGGCTGCTGGACGGGCTGATACCGATCCCGGAGCTGATGGACAAGCTCGCCCTGAAAGACGCACCGGACGGAGGCAAGTCGCGCTACCACACGCTGAGCGGAATGCTGATGTGGATGATGGAGAAGATTCCACAGGCCGGCGATGCGGTGAACTGGGAGCGCTGGCGGCTGGAGGTCGTCGACATGGACGGCAAGCGCATCGACAAGGTGCTGGCCACGCCCATCGTCCCGACCGCAGCGCCAGAGCAGGCGGTCGACTGAGGCTACAGGAAGTGCACCCGCGGACCGAGCGCTTCGATGCTGATGGCCGCATCGGCCGGCGCATGGCCGTCTGGCGCGCTTCCGCTGATCACTCCCTTGCCGGCCACCGGCGCCAGACTATCCACCCGAAAGCGCGGCATCTCCGGGCCATGGCGGATAAAGCAGGACTCGTCGAAATACAGTCGTCCCCCATGGTCGTCGATCTCGTCGAAATCGATGCTGTCATAGCCGATCAGCCGGCTGATACCGGAGAGGCCATCGGTCACTTCCTCCGCAGTGATGGTCTTTGCAACCGGATCGATCAGATAAACGCGCATACCAAGCCTCTCAATAAATTCATCAGGCCCCCCGGCCGACACCGAGGTAAATCACCCGCGTGACACTGCGCTCGGCGATCGCACTGTCTGCCTGAGCATCGTACAGGGCTCAGGCAGCCGAATAGCCGAACAGCTGATTGCCCGAACGCGAGTGGATCTGCAGATTGAACGAAACGATGATGCGATCACGGCTGCCTTCATAGGCCATCGCCTTGTGCGGCAACCACGAAGGAAACAGCACCAGCATCCCCTCCTCCGGCTGGATGTCGATACTGTTCTTCTGCAGGTAGGCATTGCCCATGTCCATGTAGGCGCCGCCTTGCAGCGCGCTGTAGGGACCGTAAAAGCGCGTCACGCCGTTCAGTTCGCCGAGCGTCGGATGACGATGGCGTTCGGCAGCCGGATCGATCTGCACATAGTAGACGCCCGACCACGAGCAATTGCCATGGGTATGAATGTCATGGAAGGCCTGCCCGTTCTGGATCTGGAACCAGCAGCCGGCAAAGCGCAGGTCCAGCGACAGTCGGCCTTCCGGCCACGCCTGCGCGTTCACTTGCTTTGCAAACTGCTGCGCACTGCCGGCGATGAACTGCACCAGCTGGCTGAACTCGGGCAGCGACACGCGATCGAGCAGGTCGTCCTGGCTGGCGAAAAAAGTGCCGCGACGTTCGCCCTCCTGCGTCGCACGCATCGCCCCGAACGCGCGCGCCAGCAGCGGGTTCACGCTGTCGGCCTGCGAAAACTTCTGCACCTCGATCGGTACCGGCCACAGCAGCTGCATCACGCCCCCGCCGTTGCCGGCAGCGCCAGCTTCCAGCCTGTGCGGCGCTCGAACGCCTCGACGTCGTCGCGTGTATCAAGATCAAGGATGAAGCGATCATTGTCGGTGACGTGCACCTGTACCAGCTGCGGATGTTCGTCGATGAACTTCCTGCACGCGACCTGGCGACCCGACTCGAGCATCTCGGCGATCAGTTCGCCGGCGAACACCACCGGATTGCCGCGCTGCTCGCCCACCTGCGGATAGACGATCTGCGTGCCCGGCGCACGCTTCTTGAACGCGGAGATCAGTTCCGTCAGTTCCGCGCTGCCAACCAGCGGCTGGTCGGCAAGCGCGACAATCACGAGATCGAATTTCGTGCCCAGCGCTTCGATGCCCAGCCTTACCGACGATTGCTGGCCGGCGCCAGGATCCGGATTGCGGACGATCGTGACCGGGAAGGTCTCGACCGCCGGCTCGACCTGTTCATGGTAATGGCCGGTCACGACCACCACCTCATCGATACCGGCGCCACTCATCGCGACCAGGTGGCGGTTGATCAGCGGCACGCCGGCCAGCGACAGCAGGCATTTCGGTACGCCGCCCATGCGCGATCCCTCGCCGGCGGCCAGCAGTACTGCGCCAATCCGCAAGCGTGCATACAGCCCGCCGCCGCCTTTCAATATGCAACCCATCTGTCAGTCTCTCCTCATCCTCGGGGTGCCCAGGTGCACCAGGTTTTCCAGGCTCTTCAGCGTATCGACTGCGAGAAAGCCGCTGATCAGCTCGCGGCTGCGCTGCATCGCCTCCGACGCCGGCACTTCCCGGTTCGGATGCAGCCAGTACAGCTGCGCGCCGCGCTGCCGGATCGCGCGGATCGCGCGTTCGGTGTCCTCCGGCGGGTCGGTATCGTAGCCATCGCTGAGAACATACACCAGGTCACGTGAACCGAGCTTTCTTCCGATATGCACCTTCATGAAAGTCTCCAGATTGCTCGCGATGCGCGTGCCGCCGCCAAAGCCGAAGGTGACCGCATTCACCTTCTCCTGCACCCGCTCGCTGTTACGCTTGAGCAGCGGGGTGACCTCGGCCAGCCGCGTGTGGAACACGAAGACACGCGCATCGAGCAGCTGCCCGAACGCGCGGCCGATGCGCAGGAAAAACTGCGCATGCGCCTCCATCGATTTGCTGACATCGACCAACACATAAATGCGCGGCATGACCTCGTCGCGACGCTTGTGCCGCAGCCTCAGCAGTTCGCCGCCGGTTGACAGGCCCTGCCGTATCGTCGCCGGCAGGTCCACGCGTCGCCGGTGGTGGGCGGAACGCCATTTGCGGACCAGCTTCCTGCGCAGTCGCTGCTCCAGCGGCGCGATGCAGGACTCCAGTTGCGCGATGTCTTCCGGCAGCCAGCTGCGAAAATCCTGATGCAGCGGATCGACCTTGCTGGCGCCGCCCATCGCCTTCGGCCGCTCGAGGCCCTCGCCTGCGGCCGCATCAAACTCCAGGCCAACCGACTGGCCTGCGCCACCCGCCTTCGCGTCCATGTCCGCATGCATCTGTGCGACCAGCTGCTGCAGGTTGCGCGACCGGCGCTGCGCATTCGTGCTGCGCGTGCTGCCGCGCACCCTGCGCGGAAACCAGTACGCATCGAACAGCTCGGGGAACTTGCGCCACTGCGGCGCCGACGAGGACGCGATACCGCGCCAGCAGTGCTTCAGCTGCCCATGCTGCTGCGGCTCGAGCGCCAGCGCGGCTTCAAGCATCGCCTTCAGCTCGGCCAGCCCGAGCAGAAAACCGTGGTCGCGCAGATAGCAGGCGAAGCGGCTAATTTCCGCGACCGGATCAGCGCAGCTGGGCGGCGACGCCGGCATCGATGCCCACCCTGCTCTCGGACTGCAGGCGCCGGATCACGTCGGCGCCCATTTGCCACTGGTCGGCACGCGTCTTCAGCAGCGCCGACAGGCAGGCACGCAACTCGTCGGGTTCCTCGGGCAAATCATTGCGGCCGAGCGCGCACAGCGCGCGCACCCAGTCCAGCGTCTCGGCAATGCCGGGCACCTTCTCTAGGTCCTGCTTGCGCAGGCGCTGCACGAACGCGACCGCCTGCTGCACCAGCACGATGTCGGCGTCCGGCACCAGCTTTTTCACGATCGCGATTTCCTGCGACAGCGACGGATAGTCGACGTAGTGATACAGGCAGCGGCGACGCAAAGCGTCCGACAGGTCGCGCGTGCCGTTGCTTGTCAGGATCACGACCGGCCGCGTGGCTGCCTTCACCGTTCCCAACTCGGGCACCGAGATCTGGAATTCGCCGAGCACTTCGAGCAAATAGGCTTCGAAGGCCTCGTCGGCGCGGTCGATTTCGTCGATCAGCAGCACCGCGGGCTGCTCGGACGTGATCGCCTGCATCAGCGGACGTTTCAGCAGGAATTCCTCGGTGAACAGGTCGTCGCGCAATCGGCTTGCGTCGCCCTGCCCCGCCTCGCGCAGCCTGATCTCGAGCAACTGCCGGCTGTAGTTCCATTCGTAGACAGCCTGGTTCAGGTCGAGGCTCTCGTGGCACTGCAGCCGGAACAGCGGCCGCGACAGCGCACGGGAGATCGCCTGCGCTATCGCAGTCTTGCCAACGCCGGCCTCGCCTTCCAGCAGCAGCGGTCGGCCAAGCGACAGCGCCATCCAGACCAGCGTAGCCAGCCCCTCGTCGGCCACATAGCCGGCCGCATCGAGCTGGCGCCCAACTTCTTTCGGCGGCGGAATCGGCATGGTCAGGCTTTCTTGCCGAACAATCCGCCAAAGAAGTTCTTTATCAGCGCCCAGAAAATCGCGAGGCCGTTCAGCTCGGTCTGGACTTGGGGGGCAGGCGTGGCCGGTGCTGCCGTCGACGCAACCGGATCCGTGCCCACGGGAGCTGCTGCAGCGGCAGGGGCCGGCGCGGCAGCGATCGCCTTCGCTTCGAAATTGCCGGCGAACTGTCCGAGGATCATGTCGGCCACCGAGGTCATCATGCGGCCGCCGAACTGCGCGAACTTGCCGTTGACGATCACGTCGGCCTGGCCGATCAGGCTGGTGCTGCCGTCGGCCTCGGCGCGCAGCGTCGCGGTCAGCTGCATCGACGCCGATGAGCCGCCCTTGTCGGCGCCCTTGCCCAGCATGGTCAGCGCATGGGCAGCCGCATCGACTGCCTGCACTTCGATGTCGCCAGCGAACGCGGCCGTGGCCGGGCCGACCTTGACCTTCACCTGCCCTTTGTAATGAGTGTCATCGGTTTTTTCGGTGATCGTAGCGCCCGGCATGCAGGTCGCAAGCTCCGGAATGTCGGACAGCACGCTCCAGCAGGCCGGCAGCGGCGCCTTGATCGGATAGATTTTTTCGAGAGTGACTTGCATCGTGGTGTTTCCTTGAATCTTGATCGTTATGGCAGTTATCAGGTTTCCCGCCTTCATTGCAAAACCGCCGGCTTGGGGCCGGCGGCTTGCTGTGCCTCATTGGGCGTTACTGCGTCAGGCCATGCTCCTTCAGCGTCTTCCACACGCGATACGAGGTGTGCGGCATATCGAGGTGCGTGACTCCGAGATGCGAGAATGCATCGACCACCGCTGCGGTGAAGGTCGGAATGCTGCCCACGTGCGGCGACTCGGCCACGCCCTTCGCGCCGATCGGATGGTGCGGCGACGGCGTGACGGTGAAGTCGGTTTCCCAGTGCGGCGTCTCGACGGCGGTCGGCAGGAAATAGTCCATCAGCGTATTGCCCTGAATGTTGCCCTGCGCATCGAATGACAGCAGCTGGCCCATCGCCACCGCATAGCCCTCGGTCAGGCCGCCATGGATCTGGCCTTCGATGATCATCGGGTTGATGCGGGTGCCGCAGTCGTCGAGCGCATAGAAGCGCCGCACCTTGGTCTCGCCGGTCGCCTTGTCGATGTCCACCACGCACAGATAGATGCCGAACGGGTAGGTGAAGTTCGGCGGATCGTAGTAATGGACGGCCTCGAGGCCCGGTTCCATGCCGGCCGGCGGCTGGTTGTACGCCGCCCAGGCGATGTCCTTCATGGTCTTGAACTTGTCGGCATTGCCCTTGACCTTGAAGCGATCGATTTCCCATTCGAGGTCGTTCTCGCCGACTTCGAGCAGGTGCGCGGCGATCTTTTTCGCTTTCGCGTGGATCTTGCGCGCAGCCAGCGCGATCGCCGCGCCGGCGACCGGCGTCGAGCGCGAGCCGTAGGTGCCGAGTCCGTAGGGCGCGGTGCTGGTGTCGCCCTCCTCGACCTGGATCACTTCGGACGGAATGCCGATCTCGGTCGCGATGATCTGCGCATAGGTGGTCTGGTGGCCCTGGCCCTGCGTGATGGTGCCCATGCGAGCGATCGCGCTGCCGGTCGGATGCACGCGGATTTCACAGGAGTCGAACATGCCGACGCCGAGGATGTCGCACATCTTCGACGGGCCGGCACCGACGATCTCGGTGAAGGTCACGAGGCCGATGCCCATCAGCGTCGGCGAGTTCGGGTCGGCGCGCTTGGCCGCCTGCTCGGCGCGCAGCGCCTTGTAGTCGACGGCGTCCAGTACCTTGTCGAGCGCGGTGTGATAGTCGCCAGAGTCGTATTCGAAGCCGAAGGCCGAGGTGTACGGGAACTGTTCCTTGCGGATGAAGTTCTTGCGGCGGATCTCGGCCTTGTCCATGTTCAGCTTCTGCGCGAGCACGTCGACCATGCGCTCGATCAGGTAGACCGCCTCGGTCACGCGGAACGAGCAGCGATAGGCGACGCCGCCCGGCGCCTTGTTGGTGTAAACGCCCTTGACCGAGCAGTGCGCGGCGGGGATGTCATACGAACCGCTGCAGATGTGGAACAGGCCGGCCGGGAATTTCGACGGATCGGCGCAGGCATCAAACGCGCCATGGTCGGCCAACACGTTCACGCGCAGGCCCTGGATGCGGCCGTCTTTGGTGGCCGCGAGTTCGCCGTCCATGTGATAGTCACGCGCGAATGCGGTCGACGAGAGGTTTTCGACGCGGTCCTCGATCCATTTCACCGGTCGTCCGAGCACGATCGACGCGACGATCGCGCACACATAGCCCGGGTACACGCCGACCTTGTTGCCGAAGCCGCCGCCGATGTCGGGCGACACGATGCGCACCTTCGATTCCGGAATGCCGGACAGCATCGACACCACGGTGCGTACGACGTGCGGTGCCTGACTGGTCAGGTAGGTAGTCAGCTCGCCGCGCACCGGATCGAACGACGCGACGCAGCCGCAGGTCTCGAGCGGGCAAGGATGCACGCGCGGATACAGCATGTGCTGCTGTACGGTCACGTCGGCCGATGCAAATGCGGCGTCGGTCGCTTCCTTGTCGCCGGCGTCCCAGGTAAAGATGTGATTGTGGTGCTCGCGCTTGCCGTGCGCACCCTCGGTCTTGCCGGCGAGGTCCTCGCGCAGCACCGGTGCGCCCGGCTTCAGCGCTTCGTACGGGTCGATCACGACCGGCAGTTCTTCGTATTCGATTTCGACGGCCTCGACCGCGTCGGCGGCGATGTAGCGGTCGTCGGCGATCACGATCGCCACTTCCTGCATCTGAAAGTGGACTTTTTCGTCGGCCAGCACGGCCGCGACGTCGCCGGCCAGCGTCGGCATCCAGTGCAGCTTCAGCGGCTTGAGATCGTCAGCGGTCAGCACCGCGTGCACGCCCGGTATCGCGAGCGCGCGTTCCTTGTTGATCTTCTTGATGCGTGCATGCGCCAGCGGCGAGCGCACGATGTCCATGTGCAGCATGCCGGGCATCTTGATGTCGTCGACATAATTGCCCTTGCCTTGGATGAAGCGCGCGTCCTCCTTGCGCAGGCGGGACTCGCCCATGCCCATCAGCGCGGCCTTGCGATCGGGTGCATTCATTATTGTTCTCCGCGATAGTCGTGTCGTTTGTCGGGTCGGATCAGGCGCTGACGGCCTTCTCTTCGCGCAGCTTGGCCGCCGCATACTGAACGGCCTTCACGATGTTCTGGTAGCCGGTGCAGCGGCACAGGTTGCCGGACATGCCGGCACGGATCTCTTCCTCGGTCGGGTTCGGGTTCTCCTGCAGGAAGCGGTAGGCGCGCGCCAGCATGCCGGGCGTGCAGAAGCCGCACTGCAGGCCGTGTTCCTGATAGAAACCCTCCTGTACCGCGTGCAACTTGCCGCCCTTGGCCAGTCCTTCGACGGTGACAATCTCCGAGCCTTCGCACTGCACCGCGAGAATGGTGCAGGCTTTCACCGACTGCCCGTCAATGTCGACGGTACAGGCGCCGCAGTGGCTGGTCTCGCAGCCGATGTGCGGGCCGGTCAGGTTCAGTTTCTCTCGCAGGAAATGGATCAGCAGCACGCGCGGCTCGACGGCCTCTTCGATCTTGTTGCCATTGACGGTCATGCTCACGACTTGTTTGCTCATGTTCTTCTCCGTGAAATTGTCGGGGGCGCTTACTTGCAGCGGGCTGCGGCCTGTTCGATCGCGCGCTTGGTCATCTCGCCGGCCATCGCGGTCTTGTATTCGGCGTCGCCGCGCAAGTCTTCGGCGGGATCGCAGATGGCGCGAACCGACATGGCCACTTTCTGCAGCAACTCAGGCGTGATCGCCTGGCCCTTGAGCAGTGCCTCGGCCTCGGTCGCACGCAGCGCGGTGGGCGCGACGTTGGTCAGGCCGATCGCAATGTGCTCGACCTTGCCGCCGCTCATCCGCAGAACGACGGCCGCAGCGGCAGTCGCCCAGTCGCCGGTCTTGCGCTTGAGCTTGCGGTACGCATAGCCGGTGCCGGCGGCGAACGGGGCGACCTCGATCGCCGCCAGGATCTCGTCGGCCGCCATGTCGGTCATGTAGGTGCCGTGGAAGAAGTCGACTGCCGCCACGCGGCGGGTGCCATTCGGGCCATGCAGCACGAAGGTCGCATCCAGCGCCTTCGCAATCGCGGGGTGATCATTGGCCGGGTCGCCATGCGCGATGTCGCCGCCGATGGTGCCGCGGTTGCGTACTTGCGGATCGGCGATCTGTTTGGCGGCCTCAACCAGCAGCGGGAGTTTCTGCTGCAGGATGGGCGAGGCAATCAGCTCGTTCTCGGTCGTCATCGCGCCGATCACGATCTTGCCACCGTCCTCGCAAATGCCGCGCAGCTCGGGAATGCGGTTCAGGTCGATCAGGTTGGCCGGCTCGGCGAAGCGCAGCTTCATCATCGGCAGCAGGCTATGCCCGCCGGCGAGGATCTTCGCATCGTCACCGAACCGGCCCAGCAGCGCGACGGCCTCGGCAACTGAGGTAGGACGGTGGTATGCAAACGACGGGGGAATCATGTCTGTCTCCTCATGTGTTTTTATGGTTAAACACTTCCCAGTCTTTAATGCATCGATGAAGTTTTCTTGCGCCCATGTCGTTATAGAAAAACTTAATCGACACAAAAAATACTAGCGAGTTATATTAATACCTGATTTCTCATCTTCATACAACGATGTTCTTGGACTGTCGAGACGTTCCTTGAAAACCCGTGCCAATCAGTTGATCCCAGCCAGTTTTCTGGCGCTTGTCGCCGCCGCGCTCTGGTTGACTGGCAACGAGAGCAGCCGGCAGAGCGCACTGATTGGCGTGACGCTGGCCGCCGTCGGCAGCGGATGTCTCGCCCTTGCCCTGCTGCGCCCCCAGCGAGCCGGCCTGTCTCCGCCAAACGTGATGCTTGGCCTCGGGCTCGGCGGCATGGTGCTTGGCCTGGCGATCGATGTATGGCGGACTCCGCTGGCGATGATCGAGGCACTTTGCGCCGCCAGTACCGCGCGCAGCTTCGTCGACGCGATGCTGTTCCATGCGCAATTGTTGCCGGCGATGCATGTGCTAATGGTGGCCGGTGGCCTGGCGGCCATCCCGACCTTGCGCGTGCTGCGGCCGGAATGCCGGCGGTTGTGCTCGATGCTGACCCAAAATGCACTGTGCTCGACCTGGATGCTGGTCGGCATGACGGCGGGGGCGACCCTGTTTGCGCAATCGGTGAGTTCGCTGGCGGGACTGGCGCTCGACCGAATGCTCGGCGGCATGTTTGCCGGCATGGTGTGGGGCATGGTAGTCAGCGTGTCGGCCTACCGTCTGTTCTTCATGGCGCGAGATCGCTCCGCAAGAGCGCGCCTTGCGGGCTCCGGACTGCCGGAAAAGCGACGGGAATGAAAGTTGCACTGGTGCAGGAAATCCCATTTCCCTGCACCGGGCACCTGCACATGGCAACGACGGTAAACAGCGCTACGGCCACCACCATCCAGACAGTCACGAACGCCGGCAGTCCGACACTGCAGCAGATGAAATCCGAACTGACCGCGGCCCTGGTGGCCGCCGGGGTCACGGACGCCAGGACAAGCGATGCTGCACCCATGGGTTTTCCGCGCGGCGTGAACTGGTCCGATGCCTACCGTATGGTGGCGCGGCGCGCCGAAGATGGAAACCCCGCCACGCCGGGCAACCTGGTGCTGTCTGCGGAACTGCTGAAATCCAACCTGTCGGCCACCAGGACACTGGCCGCGCACGGGGTAACCGACCTCGCGCGGTTCCCGCCCGGCACGTCGGTAACAGGCGCCATCGATGCACTCTATCGCGACACCGGTAACGGCAAACTGGCCTCGGTGATGGCGCGCGCCGGCATCTACGACCTGTCTGCATTCCCGTCCGGGACCAGCGCATTTGCCGCCTTCAAGCTGATCGAAGACCCGGACAATCCCGGCAAAATCTCCATCGACAGGTACAAAGATTACCGGGCCGCCAACACCGCTTTGCAGGCGCTGGGCATTACTTCGCTGGCCAACTTTCCGCGCGGCGCCACTGCACTCGACGCCCGGCAAGCCCTGGAACCCAAAGCTGACCTGATGCTCTCAATGCTTGGCGTCAGTAAAGACAATTTCCGCGATCCGGGCATTGCTTCCCTCACAGCCCTGTCGATTCTCACCCGGCTCCCCGGCAGCCTCCAGCAAATGAAGTCGCTGCCGGCCGGGCAAAGCGCCGACCGGCTGGCATTGCAAGCAGTGGCCGCGAAACAACTGGTCGCGGCCGGCTATGACAGTCTGGCGCCGTTTGCCACGATGGGCGGTTTCGCCGGCAAGACCGTCACTCCGCGCGATGCGCTGGCCGTCCTGCAGCAGCGGCCGGCGCCGGCCGACCTGCCGCAACCGACCTCGGCCAGCACCGAGCGGCTGTTCCAGCCGACCTTCGCGCCGGCCAAACGCAGTTACGGCCAACCCAACCCGGTCACGCTGTCGGTCTTGAATCCGTCTGCCAGCCAGTTGGTCAAGCCCAGCCCTCCGCCCACCACCACGGTGCTCACCGCGTCGCAGGCGCTCGAATTCAACCGCAGCTTCTGGGCGCCGCGCCGCTGACCCCCACGCCGCGGTCCCCTGCGCCGCCGACCGCTGCCCCAAGCCGGATTGGTGCTACATTTCAGATGTTTCTTGTCGGCAAAACCGGTGCAGCCAAAGTTCGGCCGCATGGATTCCCACAACAGGAGCGGGACGATGAGGCGATTCCTAATGCTGTGCGCGCTGCTCGCACTGCTACCGAGCGGTCAGGTCCTGGCGACGGTGACTTTCGCTCCGGATGCACCGCTGGTGCAGAGCGATCCGGCTGGCACGCGAGTGATCAGGGAAAGCGACGGCCCGTGGAGTGCGGAGAAAGCGCTGGCGAACGCGGAGGCATTCGGCCCGGCCCCGCCGGCTGGCGAAATTCGCGCCGGAGACGTCTACTGGGTACTCAGCCGCGTCCGGAACCAGCTTCCCGAGGCGCGTGAGCTGCGCATCGACATGTCGCAATGGTCCGAATTCACGTCCTATCTGGTGGGTGCCGACAAGTTGCCGCGCCGACTGCAGACAAGCGGCCTGTATTGGGCCAATTACCTGTCGCTTGGCGACGCCAACCCCTTTGCCATCCGGCATGCCGATGCGCGCAGCCGCTTCGCGGTCTTCAGCGTACCAGCCGGCGCCGAAGTGCTGCTGCTCACCCGCGCGCACCCCAACCGCAACTTCCCGCCGACCAGCTTCATCCCCACGTTCTCCGACCATGCGCTGATGCTGGAATTGCGCCGCTACGGCTTGCATCTCGAGGGCGTACAGGCCGGCATCCTGATTGCGCTCGGCCTGTTCGGCTGGTTCTCGGTACTGATGAACCGCGACCGCACCAGCCTCGCGTACGGCATCTGGATCATTTTCGCGCTGCTGTCCGCGACCAGCTTTTACGTGCATGACGGGCAGCGCTTTTTCGAGCTTTACCTGCCGGTCGAAGGCCTGCGGTGGTCGGACGCCACTTCCTTCAGCGGGATGTTGCTGACGACCTTCGCGTACGGGCAGTCGGTGTTCTATGTCGTCTTCGCGCGCAATTTCCTCGAGCTTAAAACCACCCTGCCCCGCGTCTACCGGGCCACCAACGTGTACATCCTGTTCACGGCGGCGCACTGGGTGCTGGTATGTATGGTGCCGCATGAACTGCCCATGCTGCTGCTCTGGATCCCGCTCTTCACCGTGATCATCAGCATGCTGCTGACCATCTTTGCCTGCGCATGGATCCGTCTGCGGCAGGGCCTGCGGATTGCCGCCTTCTTCATGGTGGCGATGGTGCCCTACCTGTTCTTCCGCACCACCCTGTTCCTCGGCCTGATCAATATCCCGTCGCCATTCAGCTTCATGGACAAGTCAGGGCTCGGTCTTTTCCTTCAAAGCACCAACACTGCGCAAGCCTTCGGGCTGTGTGCCGAGGCGATCATCATGGCGTTCGCGGTCATCACCCGCAATCGCTGGCTGCAGGAGGAACTCAACCAGCAAGTCGAAAGAGAGAACCAGCGGCTGGAACTGACCGTGGCCGAGCGCACGCAGGAGCTGGTGGCCAGCAAGCAGGCACTCGAGCGCCAGCACGAAATCGTGGTGGACTCGATCCGCTACGCGAGCCGGCTGCAACGCGCGCAATTGCCTCGGCTGCAGCGGCTGGCCGGACAGTTCGCCTCTTTCCACGCGATCTGGGAACCGCGCGACACCATCGGCGGCGATGTCTGGTGGGCGTCTGCGCCTGACAGCCACGGACGCAGCCTGCTTGCCGTGGCCGACAGCACCGGCCACGGCGTGCCGGGCGCGATGCTGTCGGTGCTGGTCAGTACCTCGCTGGAGCGCATCCATGCGGGCAATCCGGACATCGATCCCGCCTCTGCGCTGATGGCGCTGGACGGCGCGCTGCGCGCCGCGCTCAACCAGGACAGCGAGGATGCCGAGAGCGATGATGGCTGCGACGCGGCGATTGTCCGCATCGATCCGGCAGCGCGCGAACTCGAGTTTGCAGGCGCCAAACTCGGCCTGCTTCACCAGCGTGCCGATGGCTCGGTGCAGCGCGTGCAGGCATCGCGGCTGTCGCTCGGCTATCGCGAGCCGCCGCACGAAAAACCGGAAGTTCGCCGCATTGCCTACCAGCCCGGCGACAGCTTCGTGCTGGTATCGGATGGCTTCACCGACCAGTTGGGCAGCCGCGATGGCGCGCCGCGCGCTTATGGCTACCGTCGCTTGCAAGAACTGCTGCAGCGGCTGCAGGGTCGGCCGGCCGCCGAGATCGCTGAGGAAATGCGAAAAGATTTACTGGAATGGCAAGGCGGACAAATGCGTCGCGACGACGTGACGGCTGTCGTGTTCCAGCCCGCGTAAGCGGCGGGCTCGGTTCCTCGGGCTTTGTTACGCCTGAAGAGAATTGCTCTCGGGCAATTATCGACCGTATACTCGGCGACACTGACATTCCGGAACAAAAAAATGAAAAAACATCTCCTGATGGCACTACTCGCCCTGTCCGCTTCCGGCGCGCAGGCCGCCGACCTCAAGCCCTTCGCGCTGGTGGACACGGCGACCGAAAAGGACTCGCTGGCCAATGAATACGTTAACGCCAACATCACTGTGGGCGTGAAGACGCCCGGCAAATTCGAATACTCAATGAAGCTGGGTGCCAGCGAAAAGAGCCACGATGGCTCGGAAACCTATTCCCGCAACGTCGAAGGCAAGATCAAGAAGTCGTTCGATCTCGGCCTGCCCTTCAGCCCGTATGTAGCGCTGCGCCTCGGGCAGAAGACAGACAACGGAACATCCAAATCGATTGCCCACTGGGCCACCGATGTCGGACTGAAGATGCCGGTCACCGACCGCTTCGCATTGGATCTCGGCGTTCGCTACCGGGATGCGATCAGGAGTGCCGACCCGTACCAAAGCACCCGATACCACCTCATGGGTCTCTATGAAATCGACCCATCGAACATCATAGGACTGCGCTACAGCACCAGTACGTCCAGCGAAAAGGCCACCGAAGACCGCAGCGGCTGGCGCATTCACTACCAGCACAACTACTAAGATCCGGTCCGTCGTTTTGTGCGACGCAGCCCAATCGCAGACCCGGCATCGCGAGATGGCCGGGTTTTTTGTTTGTCAAAATCAGGCGCGCCGAGTGAAAAAAATGGCATTTCCTGACATAATTTCCGCCTAAAGCTGACAAATACTTGACGGTCATTCTGTAGACTCCACGTCTAATTTTTTACACCCCAAAAGGAGCGTATGACGCACCGCCGCATTGACGGACCAGATCCTGCCGTTCTGCACCATCCTGCCCTGCCGTACCACCTGCGCCAGTTTGGCTTTCCACTGCTGCTGGCGGCAGCACTGTCGTCTGCCGCACTCTTGCTGGCTCCGCCGGCGTTGGCCCAGCAGTCCGTCAGCGCGGGGGGCACGCGCACGCTCGGCATGAATGACCTGATCGAGACCGTTCTGCAAAACAACCCCGGACTGAAAGCGGCGCGCTTTTCGATCGATGTCGCAACGGCTGCGGTGACCACTGCCGGTGCATACCCAAACCCAAGGCTCGAGGTCGGCGGTGGCCGCAATGCAACGCCGTTCTCGTTCTCGGGCCAGGCGGGCAACGTGACCTCGGTCGGCGTGGCCCAACTGATTGAAAACCCGGCACTGCGCAGCGCACGCATCAATTCGTCGCTGTTTGCCGAACAGGGCAGCCGGCAGGCACTGTCCCAGATACGCAATGAACTCGTTTCCCAAGTCAAGCTGCGCGCCTATGAATACCTGCTGCGCAAGGCCGAAGCTGAGGCGGCTGCCGAGGCACTGGCCCTGCTCGAGCAGACCCGGGAGCGCATCAAAGTGCGTGTCGAGACCGGCGAGGCCGGCAAGTTCGACCTGATCCGTGCAGATGCGGAAATCGTCAATGCGCGCCAGCGCGAGGAATCCGCACGGCTGCAGATCGCGCAGGCCACGATCGCGCTGAACCGGCTGGCGGCCGGCATGCTGCCGCCAAAGTGGGAGCTCGATGCAGAGCTGAACGACACTGCACCACTGCCGTCGCTGGACATACTGAAACAGGAAGCCATCCGGCTGAACCCGGAAATACGAGTGCTGGAATCCGAACTCGAGCGCGCGCGCTCGCGCATCGAAGAAGCTCGCGCAAGCGTCGTGCCGGGCGTGGACTTGCGCATGTCGCAAGTGCGGGAGCCGGACGTCAGGCAGGACATCATCGGCCTGTCCGTACAGGTGCCGATCTTTGACCAGCGCCGCGGCCCGCGCGCAGAAGCCATCGCCGACCGCGAACGCACGCTGGCGCGTCTCGAGGGCCGCCGGGCTGAGCTGGTGCAGCAACTGGAGCTCGCGTGGCGCTCGGTCGAGATAGCGAGGGTGCGCGTGCAGGCATTGTCCGAGGGCGCAGTCAAGGCTTCGGAAGCCGCGCTGCGCGTTGCCGAAGCAGCCTACCGCTTCGGCGAGCGCGGCATCCTTGAAGTGCTCGACGCGCAGCGGGTGCTGCGCGCGGTACGGCAGGACCTGCTGCTGGCGCGATTCCAGCTGCAGTCATCGCTGATCGAGCTCGACACGCTGGCAGGCCGTTATGCCTCGGATCGCTGAACAGACCCTCCCGACTTACTCATTCAAACGACGCACATCGATGAAATCCCTCACCACCCCCCTGTTCATCAGCCTGCTGGGTGCCGCCCTGCTGGCCGCTGGCTGCGGCAAGGAAGAAGCCAGCGCAGCCAAGAAAACCGCGGCAACCGAGGCCAGTACGCCCGCGAAGGATCCGATGGAGGTCGTGCTCACGCCAGAAATGGCAAAGAAGTTCCGCGTGGAATCGGCCTCGATGGCGAACGTCGCGATCACGCAACTGGTCGCGGGACGCATCGAAGCCAATGAACGCTTGACGACGCGGATCGGCTCTTCAATCACTGGCCGGGTCGTCCAGGTGATGGCCGAGGTCGGCGACCGGGTGAAGGCCGGCCAGACGCTGGCGAAGCTCGCCAGCCCTGAACTCACCAATGCGCAGCTCGCCTACCTGCGCGCGTTGTCATCGACAAAACTGGCCGAGCGCACGGTCGAGCGCGCACAGGCACTGGTCGCCGCCGATGTGATCGGCTTTGCAGAACTGCAGCGCCGGGAAGTCGAGCTTTCGGTGGCACGTGCCGAACTGCGCGCAGCGACCGACCAGCTGCGCCTGATCGGCCTGCGCGACGAGACCATCGAGCGGCTGCGCGATACCGGTGCGATTGCCAGCGAAGTCAACATCCGCGCGACCCGGAATGGCGTCGTGATCGAGCGAAAAGTCAGCCAGGGCCAGGTGGCGCAGCCGGGCGATCCCCTGTTCACTGTTGCCGACCTGTCGAACGTCTGGGTGGTCGGCGCCTTGCCCGAGCAGGATGCAAACTCGGTGCAGGTGAACCAGCGCGTCGAAGTCGATGTGCCTGCGCTGAGCGGCGAAAAACTGACCGGCCGCATCGTGTTCGTCAGCGACACCGTGCAGCAGGACACGCGTACCGTGCCGATCCGCACCGAGGTGCAGAACCCGAAATACGAGCTCAAGCCACAGATGCTTGCGTCACTGAAGCTGAACGGAAAATACGTGAAGCAGCTGGCCGTGCCGGCGGCTGCCGTAGTGCGCGAGAACGACAAGGACTATGTATTCGTCCGCTTGGACGACCACCGTTTCCGGCTGACCGAGGTGACGCTCGAGCCGGCAGCCGGCGAATTGCGCCCGGTGCGCAGGGGACTCGACGAGGGCACGCCGATCGTGGTCGACGGCAGCTTCCACCTGAATAGCCAGCGCAAGCGCGCAGAGCTGGAGTAAACCCATGGCTGGCCTTATCAGGGCGGCGCTCGAGCAGCGCCTCATCATGGTGGTGATCGCGCTCGCGCTGGTCGGCTTCGGCCTGCGCGCGACAACCAAGCTGTCGGTCGATGCATTTCCCGATGTGACCAACGTGCAGGTACAGATTGCCACCGAAGCTCCCGGCCGCTCGCCGGAAGAGGTCGAGCGCTTCGTCACCGTGCCACTGGAAATCGCAATGACCGGCCTGCCGGGCCTGACCGATATGCGTTCGCTGAACCGCAGCGGCCTGTCGATCGTCACGCTGGTATTCACCGACCAGACTGACGTCTATTTTGCGCGCCAGCTGGTGATGGAGCGGCTGATGGAGGTGCGCTCACGGCTGCCCGAGGGCATCACGCCCGTGCTGGGCCCGGTATCGACCGGCCTGGGCGAGGTGTTCCAGTACACGCTCGAGCACCCGAACGACGGCGAGCGCCAGCTGAGCGAGGCCGAACTGATGGAGCGACGCTCCACACAGGACTGGGTGGTGCGTCCGATGCTGCGCTCCATACCGGGCGTAGCCGAGATCAATTCTTTCGGCGGCTTTGAAAAGCAGTACCAAGTGCTGATCAATCCGGACCGCCTGCGCCACTATGGCATCGGCATGGAAGAGGTACGCGACGCGATCGCAGCCAACAATGCGAACTCCGGCGGCGGCATCCTGCCGCAGGGCGCCGAGCAGTTCCTGGTGCGCGGCGTGGGCCTGACCCGCACTGTCGAAGACATCGGCAACATCGTGCTCAAGGAATTCGGCGGCATCCCGGTGTTTGTCCGGGACGTGGCCGAGGTCAGGATCGGGCCGGCGGTGCGCCAGGGTGCGCTGATCAAGGATGGCGTGACCGAGGCCACCGGCGGCATCGTGATGATGCTCAAGGGCGGCAATGCGAAGGAAATCGTCACCCGCATCAAGCAGCGCGTAGACGAGATCAATGCCAAGCAGATGCTGCCTGGCGGCCTGCAGGTCGTTGCCTTCTACGACCGTACCGAACTGGTCGATGCATCGCTGTGGATGGTCGGTAAGGTGCTGGCCGAAGGCGTGCTGCTGGTGGTCATCGTGCTGTTCGTTTTCCTCGGCGACCTGCGCTCGTCGCTGGTGGTGATCGCCACCCTGATCATCACGCCGCTGGTCACCTTCATGGTGATGAACCGGATAGGCCTGTCGGCCAACCTGATGTCGCTCGGTGGCCTCGCGATCGCGATCGGACTGATGGTCGACGGCACCGTGGTGGTGGTCGAAAATGTGTTCCACAAGCTCGGGGACGCCAAGCCCGACGAGCGGATCAAGGTCATCCTCGACGCCACGCTCGACGTTGCCAAGCCAACGATCTACGGGATCTCGATCATCATCCTGGTGTTCCTGCCGCTGATGACCCTGACCGGCATGGAGGGCAAGATGTTCGGCCCGCTCGCTCTGACGATCGCGATCGCGCTTGCCGTGTCGCTGGCGGTGTCCCTGCTGCTGTCGCCCGCGCTGTGTGCGTACATCCTGAAGGGCGGCAACGATCATGACACCCGGCCGATTGCCTTCATGAAGCGCCATTACCAGTCGCTGCTGGAACTGGCGATGTCGCGTCAGAAGATCACGGTCGCGGCGGCGGTTGCCTTGCTGCTGGCTTCTTTCGCGCTGTTCCCGCTGCTTGGCAAAAGCTTCATCCCCATCATGAAAGAGGGATCGATCACACCGTCAATCATCCGCATGCCCAGCATCTCGATTGAGGAGGCGGTCAAGATCGACATGGAGGTGATGCGCATCGTCAGCCAGATACCCGGCGTTCGATCGGCCGTCTCGGTGCTGGGGCGGGGAGAATCACCGGCCGACCCGACGGGGCCGAACGAATCCAACCCAATCGTCTCTATGGACCCGGAATCCGAGCGTTCGCAGACCGAGATCGAAGACGAGATTCGCCGGTCTCTCGTGCACCTGCCGGGCGTGCAGATCGTAATGAACCAGCCGATCGCCCAGCGGGTCGACGAGATGCTGACCGGCGTGCGATCACAGCTGGCGATCAAGATTTTCGGTGATGACCTGAATGAGCTGCGGCGACTGTCCGAGCAAGTCGCCTCCATCGTCAAAACGGTGCCCGGCGCGCGCGACATTCGCGTCGATCGCCTTTCCGGACAGCAGACGCTGACGATCGACATCGACCGACGGGCGATTTCCCGCTACGGCATCAATGTGGCCGACATCCACACCGTGATCGAAACGGCCATCGGCGGCAGCGAAGTCAGCCAGCTGTACGAGGGCGAACGCCGGTACGCGATCCTGCTGCGCTACCCCGAGGGTTTCCGCAACTCGGTGGACGTGATCAAGGAAACCATGCTGCGCACGGCCAACAACGCACTGATCCCGCTCGACAGCGTGGCAGAGGTGAAGGTCATCGACAGCCCGCCGACCGTCACCCGGGAGACCGGCAAGCGGCGTGTCGTGGTCGGCGCCAATGTGAATGGTCGCGACCTCGGCGGCTTCGTCGCCGAGGTGCAGCAGCGTGTGGATGCCGAGGTCAAGCTGCCAGAGGGATATTACTTCTCGTGGGGCGGGCAATTCGAGAACATGGAACGCGCACTGGGCACGCTGATGGTGATCGTGCCGCTGACGATCGCCGCCATCTACTTCCTGCTGTTCCTGATGTTCAACTCGGTGCGGCTGGCTGCACTGATCATCACCGTGCTGCCGTTCGCATCGATCGGCGGCGTGTTCGGCCTCGCGCTGACAGGCGAATACGTGTCGGTGCCGGCATCGGTGGGCTTCATCGCGCTGTGGGGCATTGCGGTGCTCAACGGCGTGGTGCTGATCACCTATGTACGACGGCTGCGGGAAGACGGCGTGCCGATCGACCAGGCGCTGCGCGAGGGCTGTGCGCAGCGCTTCCGGCCGGTGATGATGACGGCCACCGTCGCGCTGCTTGGCCTCGTGCCGTTCCTGTTCGCCACCGGCCCGGGCTCGGAAGTGCAGCGTCCGCTGGCAGTAGTGGTGATCGGCGGCCTGATCACCTCGACCCTGCTGACCCTGGTGGTGCTGCCTGTGCTCTACCGCTGGTTCGAGCCGCCGGTCGTCGAGAGCGAGGCGCAGCGGCACGAGCGCCTCACCAACACCGCCGTCTGATCCCCGGGGATTCCATCGCTGCGGGTTACACTCGCCCGCGCGATGGAACCTACCGGACTCCTCTCCTCTGCCCGTGCTGCAGCCTTCGGCACAGGCGGCACTCCCGCCAGCACCATACTGCTCCTGAACGCAAACGCCAGCGGCGGCCGTGCGGCACGGCTCAGGCGCCCCATAGAACACTGGCTGGCCACGCGCCGCTCGCGCGCGATGCTGTTCGTCAGCCACCAGCCCCGGCTGGCGCGCCAGATCGTGGACGCGCTGCCCGCAGGTAGCCGCGTGATCGTGATCGGCGGCGATGGCAGCGTCAGCCAGCTGCTGCCCTCGCTGCACGCTGGCCGTCATCAGCTCGGGCTGGTGCCGGTCGGCACCGGCAACGACACGGCCGCGGCGCTCGGCCTCGGCCGTACCGGCTGGCGGGAGGCGCTCGCGCATGCGCTACAGGGCCCGGCCTCGGCCATCGATCCGGGCGAGGTTCGCTGGACCAATCCGCGGGGTATCGAACAGCAGGCGCTGTTTATCTCCATCCTGTGCGCCGGCTTCGATGCGGCGGTCGCCCGGCACGCCGGTGACCTGCCGCGCTGGCTTGCCGGCAAGCCGCGCTACCTGATCGCAACCCTGCTTGAACTCATGGCGCTGCGCCACTTCGGCCTCCGCACTGTGGCTGACCGCCGCTCGGTCCACACCGGCCCGGTGCTGCTGGCCAGTTCCCTCAACACCCCCACCTACGGCGGCGGCATGCCGATCGCGCCGGAAGCCTGCATCGACGATGGCCAGCTCGACCTGATACTGGCCGACGGCATGCGGCTTTCCCGGGTGCTGCGCCTGCTGCCGCGTATGCTGACCGGGCGCCATCCGGGCCAGCCCGACGTGCTGCACCTGCGGTTTCGCGAAATGAATCTGCGCTCTGATGCACCTGTGCCGGTGGCGGCCGACGGCGAGGTGCTGGGCGATGCGCTTGCCGTCAGCGTGAGGGTCAGGCCGGGCGCGCTGGCGGTGGTTCGCGCCGCCGGGGCCGCGAACCGCTGAGCCGCCGCCTCGCGTCCCGTCGTGTCTCGTCGCGTATTGGCTCCGTCATCGACGATGAACACCTTCCGACCGCCCGTCTCCTCGCAGGCCTGCTGCCGCGATCGCCGCCCCGCCCACAATGCCAGTGGGCGATCGCCGGCCGCGAGCTCGCCAATTTGTTACTTCTGAGCAATTTTTGTACTAAGATGTCACTGCCGACCATCCAGACAATCCGGCGAATGCGGCGACGTCCACCGGCAAGGCGTCGCCCGGGTCAGCGCATTCCCGATGCACGGAGGACCGATGGAAATCTCGCAAGCGATCGACATCCGCAACGTGATGCAGAAGACCGGCGTGATCATGGCTTACAACGGCGTGGTGTCCGACGAGCTGATGGTCACGCTGGCCGACATTCTCAAGTCGCGGCTCGAAGGGCTGGATGACGCGAAGCGCTCGCGCACCGTGTTCTCGGTGTTCATGGAGGGCATGCAGAACCTGATCTGGCACGGCAGGACCGACCAGCATGCCAATGGCATGGTCTGCATCTCCGAGCACGGGCCGGAAATCACGATCGTCTGCGGCAACCGCATCGCGCTGTCCGACTCGCTGAAGCTGAAGGAAACGCTGGAGCGGCTGCAGAGCGCGGACAAGGACACCATCCGCCAGCTGTACCGCGAGGGCATGTCGCGCTCGGGCGAGCATGACGGCCCGGGCGCCGGCCTCGGCCTGCTGGAAATCGCGCGGCGCGCCACCCATCCGATCTCGTTCGCGTTCACTGACGTCGATGCGGAACGGGTCGATTTCTTTCTCGCCGCCAGAATCTGAACGGGGAATGCCATGAGCGTCAGCACCGATCTGCACATCACAGCGACCGACCGAACTCCGGAAATCCTCCTGTCGCCCGGCGGCGGCAGCCTGAGCATGAAGGGGGAATCCTTCCCCGAGGACGTGTCCGCCTTTTACGGCCAGGTGATCGTTGCGATCGACCAGCTCGCCGGCAGCCTCGGCCGGCCGCTCGAGGTGGACATTGCGATGGTTTACATCAACAGCTCGAGCATCAAGGCGATGTTCCGCATCTTCGAGGGCCTGGAGGCGGTGCGCAAGGCCGGCGACCCGGTGAACATCCGCTGGCACTTCCACGAGGACGACGACATCATGCAGGAGCTCGGCGAGGACTTCAAAGACCGCTTTCCCGAATTGCCGATCGACGTAAGGCCAGCCTGAGCAGCGCATGGACGAGCGGCTGTTCGACCTCTACGATCGCGAGAAGCAGCTGCTGGCGGAAGGGCCGGCGCTGCTGCAGGGAGGCAGCGACGCAGAGATCCGGGCGTTCGCGGAGCGACTGTTCGAGCGCTTCGCGAAAGTCGTGCGTGAAAACGAGGACCTGACACGGCATGCGGACCGGCAGGAACAGCGGCTGGTCAAGCTGAACCAGAACCTGAAGGCGCAGACGCGCGAGCTCGACCAGCGCAAGACTGAACTGGAGGCGCTGTCGAAGCAATTGGCGAAATACCTGCCGCCGCAGATACACGAGGCACTGTTCGCCGGCAACTACGACACCCGCATCGCGACCCGCCGCAAGAAGCTGACCGTCTTCTTCAGCGACATCCGCAATTTCACGCAGACCTCGGAGACCCTGCAGCCGGAGGCCCTGACCGAGTACCTGAACGAATATTTCTCCGAGATGACCCGGGTGGCGCTCGCGCACGGCGCGACGATCGACAAATACATGGGCGACGCAATGATGGTCTTCTTCGGCGATCCCGAGAGCCGCGGCGTGCGCGAGGATGCGCGCGCCTGCGTCGAGATGGCGCTGGAAATGCTCGAGCGGCTGAAACTGCTGCAGCGGCGCTGGCGTGCGAACGGCTTTGACCAGGCGTTCGAGATCCGCATCGGCATCAACACCGGCTACTGCAACGTCGGCAATTTCGGCAGCGAACAGCGACTGTCCTACACCATCATCGGCGGCGAAGTGAATCTCGCGCAGCGGCTGGAGTCGCATGCCGACGTTGACGGCATCCTGATGAGCTACGAGACCTGGGTACACGTCCAGGACCTGGTCGACGTCGAGCCGCGCGGCGCGATCCAGATGAAGGGCATCGCGCGCAATGTAAAAACCTTTGCGGTGCGCGGGCGCAAGCTTGCCGGCGACAGCCGCAACCTGTCGCTTGAACACCCGGCCGGCGTGGTGATCGACCTTGACCCGGCCAGCCTGCCGGCCGGGGAACGCGGCCAGCTGGCCGACCAGCTGGCCGCGATGGCAGAGCGGCTGCGCGGCGGCTGAGCCTGCGCCCTGTTATCGGATAGCCCGCAAGGAGGATGGCGATGCGAAATCCGCTGCACTGGCTGGTACTGACCGCAGCGCTGCTGTTCTCCCCTTTGATCGTTGCACTGGAAGTCGGCCCGCAGACGCCAATGTTCTTCAGCGAGACCGACAGCGTACGCGCGCTTGCCGCGCCGGCCGGCAGCCTGACGCCTGAGCGGGCGCTGGCCCGGCTCGCGGAATTCCGACCAGTCTCCGGCTTCGCCCCGCTGCCGGGCGGCCAGGAATTCTGGGTGCACGGCCGGCTGAGCAGCCGGCTTGCGGACGACCGCGAGTTTCGCGCAGAACTCAAACAGTGGGCCGAGGTGGACAGCTGGGTGCGCGGGCCGGACGGCCGCTGGCAGCCGCTGGCGCGCTCGGGCATCTACAGCGGCCGGCACTCGCGGCTGGTCGAGATGGATCCGCGCACCACGCCACTGTCGCAGGCGAACACGCATTTTCCGGTGTTCGTGCTGAAGGCCGGACAGGAAGTCGAGCTGCTGTTCCGGGCCGAGGGCAATTTCATCCAGTCGCCGGCCATCCTCATCCCGTGGTACAGCGATCATTCGCGCTATCTCGAGCTGCGCCGCTTCGGCCTCGTGCTGGAGGGCCTGCTGCTCGGCATCCTGCTGGCGGCGGCCGCCTTCGGCGCGTACTCCGCGCTCACCAACCGCGACCGCACCAGCCTGCTGTACGGGGTGTGGATCCTGTTCGCGCTGCTGTCGGCCGCCTCGCTGTCGGTGCATGACGGATCGCGGCTGTTCGAATTCCTGATCGACATCGAAGACATCCGGCTCAATCACAACACGCTGGCGATGTTCGTGATTAACACCCTCGGCTACGGGCAGGCGATCGGCTATGTGCTGTTCGCGCGCAGCTTCCTCGAACTGAAGACCTACATGCCGCGCGCCTACCTGTTCAGCAATCTGTACATCGCGGCATCGCTGGCGCACTGGGCGCTGCGCGTCTTCGTGCCGCACTCGCTGACCGGCGTACAGGTATGGGGGCTCTATTCGGTGATGCTGATGCTGATGCTGGGCACGCTGCTGGTGTGCGCCTACCTGCGCTGGCGGCAAGGGCTGCAGGTGGCAAAGTTTTTCATGGTCGCACTGCTGCCCTACCTGTTCTTCCGCGGCGTCTTCATCCTCGGCCTGTTCCTGCCGATACCGTCGCCGTTCAGCTTCATGGCACCGGTCGGGCTTGGCCTGTTCCTGCAGAACACCTACACCGCGCAGGCTTTCGGCATCTGTTGCGAGGCGCTGATCATGGGCCTGGCGGTGTTCAGCAAGAACCGCTGGCTGCAGGACGAGCTCAAGCAGAAAATTCAGGCGCAGGCCGAACTGGTCGAGAGCCAGAACCAGCGGCTGGAGGCGACCGTCGCGGAGCGCACGCGCGAGCTGGTCGAGAGCAAAGCCGACACCGAGCGCCAGCACCAGCTGGTGGACGACTCAATCCGCTACGCGATCCGGCTGCAGAAGGCGCTGCTGCCGCGCGGTCAGCGGCTGGGGGATAGTGTGCGTTCATGGCACGCGATCTGGGAGCCGCGCGACACCATCGGCGGCGATGTCTGGTGGGTATCGCCGCGCGATGCGGAGGGCCGCGTGACTATCGCGCTGGCCGACAGCACCGGGCATGGCGTGCCGGGTGCGATGCTGTCGGTGCTGATCAACACCTCGCTCGAGCGCATGTACGCCACGCGGCCGGATCTCGACCCGGCTTCCGCCCTGGTCGCACTGGACCGCGCACTGCGCATCGGGCTGAATCAGGAAATGGCCGAGGCGGAAAGTAACGATGGCTGCGATGCCGGCATCCTGCGCATCGATCCCGTCCGTTGCGAGCTCGAGTTCGCCGGCGCCAAGCTCGGACTGCTGCACGTGCAGGCGGACGGTCAGGTGGAGCGCATCCAGCCCACCCGGATCTCCCTCGGCTATCCGCAGCCGCCCGAGCAGGAACCCTTCCTGACCGTGCGCACGTTTCGGCCGGGCGATGCCCTGCTGATGGTCACCGACGGCATCACCGACCAGATCGGAGGCGAAGGGCCGCCGCGTGCATACGGCTTCAGGCGACTGCTGTCAGTCCTGGAAAAACAGGCCGGCCAGAGCGCAGAGGCCATCGCACAGGCGATTCGTGACGACCTGGGGCAGTGGCAAGGCGCGCAGATGCGACGGGACGACGCGACCGCGGTCGTGCTGCAGATGGGCGGGGCCTGAACGCGTCGGGCCAGTGGCAGCCATGCGGCGCAGGCTCAGCGCGGCACCGCGCGCCGCTCGAAGTGCGCGGCACTCGCGGCCGGCCACTGGCTGCGGAAAGGTTCGGGCAGCCCGGCCACCTGTGCGTCGTCGAGCAGCGCACCTTCCGCCACCGTAGGCAGCGTCGTCGACAGCGGCACCGCCCTGCCCGACGCATCGCGCACCATCAGGTGGTCGGCACTGATCTGTCCCGGGTGCTCCAGCCCGGCCGCGCCGACCAGCTCGGCCAGCGCCTCGACGGTCAGTTCATGGAAGTTCCGCACGCGCTCGGCCTTGTCGGGTACGACCAGCGCGCGCTGTCGCTCCGGATCCTGGGTGGCGACGCCGGTCGGGCAATGATCGGTATGGCAACTGCGGGACTGAATGCAGCCAAGCGCGAACATGAAGCCGCGCGCCGAATTGCACCAGTCGGCACCCAGCGCGATCGCACGTGCGATGTCGAATGCGGAGATGATCTTTCCGGAGGCGCCGATCTTCACCCGGTCGCGCAGGCCCACGCCGACCAGGGTGTTGTGCACCAGGCGCAGCCCCTCGCGCATCGGCATGCCCATGTGGTCGCTGAACTCGACCGGCGCCGCGCCGGTACCGCCCTCGCTGCCGTCGACCACGATGAAGTCCGGGCAGGTGCCCGACTCCAGCATCGCCTTCACGATGCCGAACCATTCCCACGGCTGCCCGATGCAGAACTTGAAGCCGACCGGCTTGCCGCCGGACAGTTCGCGCAGCCGCCGAATGAAATCCATCAGTTCAAGCGGCGTGGAGAATTCGCTGTGCGCGGCCGGCGATATGCAGTCCTGCCCGAGCGGCACGCCACGTGCGGACGCAATCTCGGCGGTCACTTTGGCCGCCGGCAGCACGCCGCCATGCCCGGGCTTGGCACCCTGCGAGAGCTTGATTTCGACCATCTTCACCTGCGGCGATCCCGCGTTCTCGGCGAATCTCTCGGCGTCAAAGCGACCGGCCGAGTTACGGCAGCCGAAGTAGCCTGAGCCGATTTCCCAGATCAGGTCGCCGCCATGCTCGCGGTGGTAGACCGATATCGAGCCTTCGCCGGTGTCATGCGCGAAGCCACCCATCTGCGCACCGCGGTTGAGCGCACGGATCGCATTCGGCGACAGCGAGCCGAAGCTCATCGCCGAGATATTGAAGATCGATGCCGAATAAGGCTGCAGGCACTGGGGGCCGCCGATGCCGACCCGGAAAGCCTTCGGATCCGCATGCTTCGGCACCGCCGAGTGGCCGATCCATTCGCTGCCGCTTTCATACACCGCCTTGATGGTGCCGAACCCCCGCTTGTCATTCTGGCGTTTGGCGCGCGCGTAGACCATCGCGCGCTGGTTGCGCGAGAACGGCAGCGCATCCTCGTCGTTCTCGAGGAAGTACTGGCGCATTTCGGGGCGGATGTATTCGAGCAGGAAGCGCAGGTGGCCCGTGAGCGGGTAATTGCGCAGGATCGCGTGGCGGGTCTGCCGGTAATCCCGCCAGCCGACGATGAACAGCCCCAGGCTCATCAGTGCGAGCCAGTGCGACAGGGGCATCAGCAGCACGCTGCCGAAGCCGGTCAGCACCCAGGGCAGGAAACGAGAGTAGTGCGCCATCGGTCATCCCCTCCATTCAGGCGGCGTCGCGCCGGCGGCGCCGGCAGCGATCCGTGATCCGTGCGTTATACGCTGCCGCCGGGCACGGCGGGCTTGCTACAGCGCCGGGAAGCCGCCGCTGTTCGAGACATCGTTCAGTGGAACTCGACCGTGAGATTCGGGTCGCCGGGCAGGCCGATGTAGCGCATCCGGATCTTCATGCCTGCGCGGGTCGGCTGCGGCGGAAAGAAACCGCCAAGGCTGAGCAGGTCACCCTTCTTGAGGATGATGCCCTGCTGCTTCAGTTCGCGCGCCAGCCAGATCGCCGCATTCAGCGGATTCCCCATCAGCGACGAGCCCTGGCCGCGGCCGAGCTCGCGGCTGCCGTCGGCCTCGTCGACCATCACCACGGTCATGTTGGCCAGCGCATCGGCGAAAGCCTGCGTCTGCTGGACCGGCAATTCCATGCCCAGCACGCCGCCGCGGAAGGCAAGGTTGGTGGCAACGAAATTCGAGCCGCTGAAGTCGCCCTCCAGCATCAGGTCGGGCAATTCGATGAAAGGCACCACCGATTCCAGATGGGCCAGCGCCTCGAGCGGCGTGCTGGCGTCGGCCAGGCCGGCGTCCTTCACTTCGACGATCAGGTCAGCCTCGTACAGGGGACGCGCGCCGAAATCGTGCGGCACCTGCGCAATGATGTCGACCAGGTTGCGGTCGTACATGTAGCCCCACTTCGGGCCGTCGATGCCGAAACGCTTTTGCAACGCCGGGTTGGTCAGGCCGGCCTTGTAGCCGACCGGGTCGCCGAGCACCTTGCCCAGTTTCTGGCCAAGCTTGCGTTTAGCGCACTCGGCGTCTTCATAGCTGATGTCGTTGCCGAAGCCCTTGCTGGGGCGGCGCTGTGCATAATCGGCAAGGTAGGCATCGACCTGCGCGTCAGAAGGGCAGGCGGCGGCTGCCGGGAGGGCGGACAGGCTGGCGGCGATGGCCAGCACGCTCGCGATTAGCTGCTTCAACTGGGGTCTCCTCGTCTTGGGTCGCCGGTGCGACCGGCTGTGGCGGCAGCATAGCATGCGTGCCCGCCGCAAATCGACCCGCGACGGCTCAGAACCTGAACCGCTCGACCTCCTGGCGCGTGGTGTCGGCGAGGCTGGAGAGCTCGACCACCGTGGCCGTGATTTCCTCGGCCGCGGCGGCATTGCTGCGCGCGATCCGGTCCAGGCTGCCCAGGTTGTTGTTGATCTCCTCGATTGCGGTGCGCTGCTCTTCAAGGGCAGCCGAAATCCGCTGCAGCATCGCATCCGCCTCGCCGGCACCGTTCTCGATGCTGGCCATGTCTTCGCTGACCTCGCGTACGGTCACCACTGCGCGGCTGATCTCGTGCACCGCTTCCTGCACCAGCTTCGCGATCTCCTGCGAGCTTTCCGCGCTGCTCTGCGCGAGCTTGCCGACCTCGTCGGCCACCACCGCGAAGCCCTTGCCATGTTCGCCCGCACGAGCGGCCTCGATCGCTGCATTGAGGGCGAGGAGGTTAGTCTTGTTGGCGATCTTTTCGATCACCTCGGTGATCTTGTTGATCTTTTCGGAATTGGAGCCGAGGTTGTTGACGGTGGCGACCAGGTCTTCCATCTTTTCCATGCCGCTGCGCATGGTGCTGATCGAATCGCGCGACTTGTCACTGGCCAGTGCGGTGTTTCGCGAGACATCGGCCACGGAGGTTGCCGACTGCTTGACCGCGACCGCCACCTGGCTGATGGCATTCGTCTGGTTCTGGGCGCCGCCGGCGATCTGGCCGATCGCATTGCTGGTCTCGACCGCCGCATTCGCCACCAGGCGCGTGTTGCCATGCACCGTGCGCATCGCCTTGGCCACCGCCTCCAGCGAGCTGTTGATATTGCGTTTCAGGACCTCGAGTTCGCCCTGCCCCTGCGCCTGCACCTCGACATCCAGCGTGCCCTCGGCGACTTGCTGCATGACCCGGCCAACGTCGCCCATCATCGCCTGAAGGCCCGCCATCGCAGCCTGCAGCTCCGCCACCACTTTCTGGAAGTCGCCCTGCAACTGCTGGGAAGAAGTCGCAGAGAACCGCCCTGCGCGCAGCGCCTGCGCCACCTGCATCACTTCGGCAAACGTGGTTTCAATCTGCTCGGCGCTGCTGTTGACCGCCTCTTTCATCGCCATCAGGTCACCGCGCAGGTCGGCATGCACACGCTGGCGCAGATCGCCGGCCGCCATCGCGGCCACCGTTCGGTTGACCGCGGCAATCGCCTCCTGCTGCGTCTGCATCAACTGATTGAAGGCCTGCGCAGTCTGGCCCACCTCGTCATTCGAATCGAATTCGACACGGCGCGAAAAATCCGACGTCTGCGCAACGGTGGCCGCGACGCTGCGCATCTCGTCCAGCGGACGTGTGATCGAGCGGACAATCCAGATCCCGAGCAGCAGGCCGAAGCTGACGCCCGCGATCATCAGGCCAATGTTGATTACTGTGTTTTGGGTGGCGGTTTCATGAGAGGCCAGATACTCTGAACTGGCCAGCTTGAGCTGAAGCTCGATCAGTTCGGAGAACTTGCCGCTGATCGGGTCGATCGCCGGGTAGAGCCGTTCAATGGAAAAGGCGGCCAGTGCCGCTTTGTCCTCTTTCTCCAGCATCAGCTTCAGCGCGTCCAGCTCGACCTGCGTTGTCTTCAGCAGGGGTTCGATCTCGCGCACGAGCTTCATTTCCTCCTCGGCCAGCGGGTGGTTCTTGAAACCGGTCCATTTCTCGCCGATCAGCCGCTCGGCATCGGCCACGCTCTTGCGCCCCTCCTCCCAGGTGAAATTGCCGTTCCTGACCTTGTGAGTCGCGTCCACGATATTGATCGCGTACATATCTGCAATCACTTTCAGGTCACGCAGCGGCACGACACGCAGCTCATACACGTCCCGGAAACTGTCGATGGCTGCACTTTTCGAGCGAGCACCATTCAGGCCGATGATCACCGATACCAGGCTGAGCAGGCCGACCAGTACCATCAGGCGGGTGACTACGCGGAAATTTCGCAGCGAAAAGGAACGATTCATGGTCATGCGGCTCCCTGGAACCCTGCGCCTCTGACGGGGCCTGACGGGTTCTGTCAGTCTGTGGTGGCTGAACCGTCCGGCCACGCGCCGAACGACGTGCCGCGATGATAAACGAAGGAAACATTTCTTGCGCACAACTTACCCGCCCGTTCCCGAGCCTGTCGGTTCAGGGAGCAAAATGCGATCAATCCGCTCGGTCGCCCCCCGGTCGCCGGCCCAGCAGGGCCCAGATCTCACGCTCGAGGCCGGTGGCAGCCTCCGGTTCGGCCAGCCGCCGCCCGAGTTCTCCGGCACCGGCGTCATCCGCAATGGCCTGCAAGCGGGCGACCGTGGCCCGGAAATCGGCCAGTGCCCAGGCTGGCGACGCTGGCAAACGTGACGCCGGCGCATCCAGCCCCGTCCGCGTGGCCATCGCCTCCTGTGCGCGGTCGCGGCGGCCGGCCTCGATCTGTCCGAACATGGCCCGGATTTCGCCATCGGTCAGGTGCAGCCCGCGCCACTGGCCGCGCAGTGCAGCGCGCAGCGTGGGCGTCAGCTCGGCATCGCCGACCGCCGCAATCAGGTCCTGCTTGAGCTTTTCGCGGTTCACGCGCAGCTGCTCGGTGAAGCCCGAGGCCAGCACGGCCGCCGGTATCGCGAAGATGCCAATGCCCACCAGCGCCAGCACCACGGTGGCCAGCCGGCCGCCCGGCGTGACCGGGGCCAGGTCGCCATAACCGACCGACGCCAGCGTGACCACGGCCCAGTACATCGCCTGCGGTATGTTCTCGAACCTGTCCGGCTGCGCCTCCCGTTCAAGCAGGTAGCCGAAGGCCGCCATGATGAACACCAGCAGCAGCATCACCAGCGACGAGGACAGCAGGATCGGCGCCTCTTTTTTCAGCACTGCGAACAGGGTATCGTTGGCGCTCGAATAGCGGGTCAGCTTCAGCAGCCGCACCAGTCGCACGATGCGCAGGAAGCGCAGGTCGAGGAAATCGCCGAACAGCACGCCCAGCATGAACGGCAGGATGGCCACCAGGTCCAGCATGCCCTGCCACGACCGGATGAAGCGCCAGCGCGCCCGCCACGGCGAGAGCGCCGGGGCCGCTTCCGGGCTTGCATAGAGACGCAGCGCATACTCGATGCCGAACACGAGGAAGGACATCAGGTCGATCGCGCGGAACAGCCCGCCATATGCGCCATGCAGGCTGTCCACCGACTCGCAGACGATCGAAACCACGGACGCGAGGATCCAGAAGATCAGGAACAGCTCCAGCGCAAGAGCTAGGCTGCCCCCCTGCGCGCCGGGGAACATCAGCGCATGCACTTTCTGACGCAGCGTGTGGCCGGCGTGCCGATCCCGGAAATCCCGCAACGCTGTGCGCAGCGAGGCCAGGGTGCCGACCTCGGAAACCGCCGCCGGGCGAGCCGGCGCCGGCGCCGGCGTGCTGCGGTTTGCGTCGTGTTCAGTCTGCATGCGTTCTCCGGCCATGACGCTCGCACACGGTACGGGCGAGCCGCCGCATTGTAATCGGGAATCCGGCCCGGCCTGCCCGGGCCGGCCGGCCATCGCGGGCCGATACGGACTGCGTCGGAACGAGCACGGCACGCGCCCGTGGCTTGACGATCGGCTTGTCAAACACGTAAGGTTCGGCTCAGAGACCTCTGTTCACTGAAGCATCCCCCACCGGTACCTGCCAACGAATCCTGCATGTTCACGGTTTTCACTGAATTTTCCGTGATCCTGGCGGTCGCCGCCGTGGCGGGCGCGCTCGGGCTCTACCTGCGCCAGCCGCTGATCATTGCCTTCATCGTGATCGGCATCGTCGCCGGCCCCTCCGCCCTGGGCTTCGTTTCGGCGCAATCGGAAATCGACCTGCTCGCGCAGGTCGGTGTCACCGTCCTGCTGTTCCTTGTCGGCCTGAAGCTGGACTGGCACCAGGTGCGCAGCGTCGGGCCGGTCGCCCTCGCCACCGGGCTCGGCCAGCTTGGCTTTACGATCGTCTTCGGCTTTGTACTCACGCTGCTGCTGGGCCGGCCGTGGCTGGAAGCGCTGTACATCGCCATCGCCCTGACCTTCTCCAGCACCATCATCATCGTCAAGCTGCTGTCGGACAAGCGCGAACTGGATTCGCTGCACGGCCGCATCGCCGTCGGATTCCTGATCGTGCAGGACCTTGCGGTGGTGATCGCAATGATGTTCATGAGCGTACTGAAAAGCGACGACATCGGCGGCGACCCGCTGGTGCTCGCTGGCTCGGTGCTCGCGCGGCTGGCGCTGGCCGCGCTGCTGCTGGTCGTGCTGATCCGCTGGGTGCTGGACTGGCTGACACGGATGATGGCGCGCTCGCAGGAACTGTTGCTGATCTTTGCGATCGCGTGGGGAACGGGCCTCGCCGCCCTCGGCGAATGGTCGGGCTTCAGCAAGGAGGCCGGCGCTTTTCTGGCAGGCTTCTCGCTGGCCTCCTCGCATTACCGGGATGCGATCAATGCCCGCCTGACCGGGCTCCGCGACTTCCTGCTGCTGTTCTTCTTCATCGACCTCGGGTCGCGGCTGGATCTGTCGACCCTCGGTGATGACCTGCTGCCGGCACTGGTGCTGTCGGTGTTTGTCCTGGTCGGCAATCCGCTGATCGTGATGGCGATCATGGGCGCGATGGGCTACCGCAAGCGCACCGGCTTTCTGGCCGGGCTGACGGTCGCGCAGATCAGCGAGTTCTCGATCATCTTCATCGCGATGGGCATCAGCCTCGGGCACATCACCGAATCCACGCTGGGACTGGTGACCATGGTCGGGCTGGTGACGATCGCACTGTCGGTCTACCTGATCCTGTACTCTGCGCCGCTGTATGAGCGACTGAAACCGTTCCTGTCGGTGTTCGAGCGCCGCGTGCCGCATCGCGAGCAGGTTTCCGGTGAGGCCGACGCCGGCGAGCGTCCGGACGTGATCGTGGTCGGCCTCGGGCGCTATGGCGGCCAGCTGGTCAGCCAGCTGCAGCAGGCCGGCCTGAACGTACTTGGAGTCGATCTCGATCCCGAGGTGGTCCGGCAGGCACGGGCGCGCGGCCTGTCGGTGCGGTTCGGCGACGGTATCGATCACGCGCTCATCGACACTTTGCCGCTGCATGCGCAAGGCTGGGTCGTCAGCACCCTGCCCGACTTCGATTCCAATCGCACGCTGCTCCGACTTTTGCGAGAATCGCAGTTTGCCGGAGAGCTGGCCTTCGTCGCGCGCGACGACGAAAGCGGCCTGGCCCTTAAACAGATCGGTGCGCCGATCGTGCTCTACACGCTGAGGGACGCCGTCAGCCGCGCCACGGATGCGCTGGCTTCACTCATTCATGAAAGGAATGCGACATGACCCTGCCGAAACATATCCTCGTCTGCTCCGAGCTGGGACGCGCGTCCGACAACGCACTGCGCCGGGCTGCGCTGATCTGCAGCGCGACGGGCGCCCGCGTGGACCTGCTGCACGTGATCGACAATCCGTCCGAGGATCTGATCGGCGAATTCAGTCCGGTCGATCCGGCCTGGCTGGAGCACATCCGCCAGGCAGTGCGCGTGGCACTGGAGAAGCAGGTGAAGCGCCACTGGCCGGCGGATCTGCCGGCGCCGACGATCGTCGTACGGGAAGGCGCCACGTCGCCCATGATCGCGGCCTACGTCAACGAGCATCCGATCGATCTGGTGATCGCCGGCACGCGCGGCGGCGGCGCCTGGAAAAAATACTTCATCGGCACTACCGCGACCCGTGTCGTGCGCAAGCTGAAGGTGCCGGTGCTGGTGGTCAAGCGCCCGGCCGATGCGCCGTACAAGCGGGTACTGCTGCCGGTGGACTTCTCCGATTACACGCTGCGCACGCTGGAGCATGCGACCGGCGTGATGCCCGGCGCCCGCATCACGCTGATGCACGCCTACGAAGCACCATTCGAAGGCAAGATGGCCTACGCCGGCGTCGACAAGGGCAGCGTGATGCACTACCTGCGCAAGACCAAGGAAGAAGTCGGCCACCGGCTGCGCGCGCTGGCGCAGGAGGCCGGACTCGCGCAGGGCAAATTCAGCCTGATGCTGCGGCACGGCCATGCCTATCGCGAGGTGCGGGAGGCCGAGCGCTCGGGCGCCTTCGACTGCGTGGCCATCGGCAAGCACGGCCGCGGTTTTCTGAACGAACTGCTGCTGGGCAGCACGACTGAACACATGCTGCTTGAATCGGGCGCCGACGTACTGGTCGTGCCGCTGCCCGAATAAACCGTCAGGAAAACTCCATGCCCCACGATATACCGCTGATCAGCACCCTCGCCGCCGCATTCAGCCTCGCACTGGTCTTCGGCTATGGGGCACTCAAACTGAAGATGCCGGCGCTGGTCGGCTATCTCGCCGCCGGCATTGCGATCGGTCCGTTCACGCCCGGCTTCGTCGCCGACAGCGCCCTGGCCGCCGAGCTGGCCGAGATCGGCGTAATGTTGCTGATGTTTGGCGTCGGCCTGCACTTCTCGATCAATGACCTGATGGCGGTGCGGCGTATCGCGCTGCCCGGCGCCGTCCTGCAGATTGCCGTCGCCACCGGACTGGGCGCGGCACTCGCCGGCTGGTGGGGCTGGGACCTCGGCGCCGCGCTGATCTTCGGCCTGTCCCTGTCGGTGGCCAGCACGGTCGTGCTGCTGCGCGCACTGGAGTCGCGTGGCGTGCTCGACAGCATGAACGGCCGCATCGCCGTCGGCTGGCTGGTGGTGGAAGACCTGGTGATGGTGGTCGTGCTGGTGCTGCTGCCAGCCGTGGCCGGCCTGCTGGGCGAGGACGGCGCCTCCGCCGACCCGTCACTGCTGCTGAAGACACTGGGCTTCACCTTGCTGAAGGTCGCCCTGTTCATCGGGCTGATGCTGGTCGTCGGGCTGCGCCTGCTGCCGCGGCTGTTGTGGCTGGTGGCGCGGACCGGTTCGCATGAGTTGTTCCGCCTGTGCGTGATTGCGGCGGCCATCGGCATCGCCGTCGGCGCAGCATCGCTGTTTGACGTGTCGTTTGCACTCGGTGCATTTTTCGCCGGCATGGTGCTGCGCGAATCCGAATTCAGCCACCGGGCGGCCGAGGAGTCGCTGCCGCTGCGCGATGCATTCGCCGTGCTGTTCTTCGTATCGGTCGGCATGCTGCTCGACCCGGCGGTACTGGTCCGTCAGCCGCTCGAGCTGCTGGCCGTGCTCGGCATCATCCTGTTCGGCAAATCCATTGCCGCGGCGGCGCTGGTGCTGGCCTTCCGCTACCCGCTGAACACGGCCCTGGTCGTGTCGGCCAGCCTCGCGCAGATCGGCGAATTCTCTTTCATCCTGGTCGGCCTGGGCATGTCGCTCGGGTTGCTGCCGGAAGCCGGCCGCAGCCTGGTGCTGGCCGGCGCGATCCTCTCCATCGCCGTCAATCCGCTGCTGTTCGCGCTGATCGATCCGCTGCAGCGCTGGGCCGAACGGCATTCGGCGCTCGCGCGTACGCTGGCGCGTCCGAGCGACGCGCTGGCCGAGCTGCCGATGGCGACCGAAGAAAAATACCTCGCCGGCCAGGTGATCGTGGTCGGCTACGGCAGCGTCGGAAAGCGCATCGCCGACGCGCTGGACGAGCGCGGCCTGCCGTATGTGGTGATCGAGCAGAACCGCGAACTGGTACAGGCGCTGCGCGACGACGGCAAGGCGGTCGTGCTCGGCAATGCGTCCGACGCTGCGGTGCTGATCCAGGCGCACGTCGCACGCGCGGCACTGCTGATGATCGCGGTGCCGAACACGGTGGACCTGCGGGCTGCACTGGCCTGTGCGACCGCACTCAATCCCGAAATCGAAGTGCTGGTGCGAACCGGCAGCGAAGAAGAAGCCGCCCTGCTCGAACGCGAGATTCCTGGCCGGGTCTTCCTCGACAAGGCCGAACTGTCCCATGCCATGATCGCCGAAGCGATGCGCCGCTTCGGCAAGCCGGAGATCAGCGGCGCTCGCCGATGAACACGTAGCGGTTCAGGCTGAAGAAATAGCCATCCTCGGCACCGATCGCACGCGCATCCTCCGTCCATGCGGCAATGTCGGCTGCGGTCAGTCCGTTCCTGCCGATCGCGAAGTTGCCGAGCATCGCCATCATGCCGACGCTGTAGGTGTTCGGATCGTAGGCGGTGTTCAGCAGCGGCACCACCTCGATTCGCACGTCCGAAAATCCTGCCGCCAGCATCCGGCGCTTCAAGGTGCGCGGCAATTGCGGGTGCGGTATGTGCTCGTTCCAGGTCTCGATGACGCGCCGCATGCGCGCGTCGTCGTGGCTGGCCCAGACCGCCGACTCCCAGTCGGTATCGACCAGCAGCACCCGACCTCCGGGGCGCACCACCCGTGCGAGCTCGGCGAGCGCATCATCGACCCGTTCGACATACTCATACACCTGAGATGCCAGCGCGACATCGATGCTCGCATCGCCACACGGCAATCGCGCGACGTCCGCCAGTTCGAAGCTTGCCTGCGGCAGCCCCGAGCAGCGCTGCCGCGCAATGGCCAGCATCGGCGGCGCAATGTCAATCCCGAGCACGCTGCCCTCCCGGCCGACCGCCCGCGCGAGCGCCTCAGTCGTCAGGCCCGGCCCGCAACCGATGTCGAGCGCACGGTCCCCTGACTTCGGCGCCAGCAGGGCCAGCAGTTTTGCGCGCTGATCGACGATATCCGGTGTCAGGTAGACCGCCGTCAGCCGTCGGGAGGCCTGTTCGTCAAATTGTTCTTCTGCCGTCGGTGCTGCGTTCATCTCGTCTCTTCGGTAGTGGTTGTCCGTTTCTGCTGCAGCCCGTCCAGCAGCGCGCGGTGAAATCGCTCCGGCGCCTGCATCTGCGGCGCATGGCCCAGGTCGGGGAACAATATCAGGTGCGCGCCGGGTATCAGCCGCGCGGCACGCCGCGCCAGCTTCGGATAATCGCCGAGTCGTGCCTTGAGCTCCGGTGGCGCGAAGTCCTTGCCAATCGCGGTCGTATCCTTCTCTCCGATCAGCAGCAGCGTCGGCACCGCAAGCTTGCCGAATTCATGGATGACCGGCTGGGTGTAGATCATGTCGTACAGCAGTGCCGAGTGCCAGGCGACGGTCTCGCGCCCCGGACCGCGGAACATGCCGGCCAGCATCTGCACCCAGCGCTCATACTCGGGCCGCCACTCGTTCACGTAATAGGTGGTGCGTTCGTAATTGCGGATCCGCTCTGCGGTCACCTTCAGTTCGCGCGCATGCCACTGGTCGACTGACAGGGAGGGCACACCTTCGGCCTTCCAGTCCTCGAGCCCGATCGGATTCACCATCACCAGCTGCTCGACCTCGGACGGAAACATCAGGGCGATCCGCGTCGCCAGCATGCCGCCGGTCGAATGCCCGATCACAGTGAAACGACGGATGCCCAGCGAATCGAGCAAGGCCTTGGTGTTGTGTGCCAGCTGCTGGAAGCTGTACTGGTAGGCATCCGGCTTGCTCGACTTGCAGAAGCCGATCTGGTCCGGCGCGATAACCCGGTAGCCCTGCTGCTGCAGCACCCGCATCGTGCCTTCCCAGGTCGCCGCGCAGAAATTTTTCCCGTGCAGCAGGACAGCTGTCCGTCCGTTCGGCTGCTGAGGGCGCAAGTCGATGTACGCCATCTGCACCGGCTGGCGCTGCGACTCGAACCGGTAGCGCTGTACCGGCGCGGGATAGTCGAAGCCTTCGAGCTCGGCTCCGTAGGCCGGCCCCTCTTCGCTGCGCGCCGCGACACTGACGAACAGCAGCCCTGCAAGCCACAGAATTTTCATCATCTAGTGCAACTCCTTTTGCCGGTAGCGATCCGCCACAAACCAGGCGGCCAGCATGCCGACTGCCGCCCCGAACATCACATAGTAGGAAGGCGCCAGCGGCGAGCCGGTGACGGCAATCAGCCAAGTGACGATCAGCTGCGCAAAACCGCCGAACAGCATCACTGCCAGATTGTAGGCGAGCGCCAGCCCGGTCGAGCGCTGGCGCACGGCGAATTGCTCCGCGAGCGCGGTGGAGATGGCGCCGAAGCCGATCGCAATCGCACTGCACAGCGTTACCTGCATCAGCAGCAGGCGCGGCAAGCCGGGGTCGGCCAGTACCCACGCCATCAGCGGATAGGGAAGCACCAGATACATGGCCGCGGCCAGCATCAGTACCGGCCGTCGGCCGATGCGGTCGGAGAGCCAGCCGAACAGCGGGATCAGCAGCGCGAGACAGGCCAGGCCGGCCACCTGCGCAGTGAATGCATCATTGAGCGGGATCTGCAGCTGCGTCTTTGCATACGTCGGCATGTAAATCAGCACCACATAGAACATGATGGTGGACGACAGCACCAGCCCGAACGAGACCAGCACTGCGCGCGCCTCGGTGCGCAACAGCGCCCGCAGGCCGACCGAGGCCGGCGGGTGCTCGCCCTGCCCGCGCGAGGCCTCGACGAAGGCCTCGGTTTCTTCGAGATGGCGGCGCATCCACAGCCCGACCGGCCCGATCAGCAGGCCGAAAATGAACGGCAGCCGCCATCCCCAGCTGTCGACCTGCTCAGGCGTCAGTCCCTGGGTGACGAGCATGCCGGCGCTTGCGCCGCCGAGCGCCGCCAGCGCCTGGCCCAGCATCTGCAGCGAGCCGTAAAAACCGCGCCGTCCCGGCGGCGCGCTCTCGATCAGGAAGGCCGTTGCACTGGCGAATTCGCCGCCGGTAGCCACGCCCTGCATCAGCCGCGCGAGCAGGATGATCGCCGGTGCGGCGGCGCCGATGGCGGCATAAGTCGGTGCGAAAGCGATCATGGCGATCGAGACCGTCATCAGCAGGATGATCAGTTGCAGCGCTGCCTTGCGGCCGCGCCGGTCTGCATACATGCCGATCAGGACGCCGCCGACCGGACGCATGAAGAAACCCACGCCAAAAGTCGCCATCGCCAGCAGCAGCGATGCGTATTCCGACTCGCTCGGGAAGAACAGTCGGGAAATGATCACGGTCAGGAAACCGTACACGACGAAGTCGTACCACTCGAGTGCATTGCCGATCACGGCGGCGAGGATCTGGCGGGTCTTGGCGGGTCTTGGCATGGGGATCACGCTTTTCTTGTTGATGGTTTTCCGGCGCAGCCGCCATCCTAAACCGCAACCGGCCCGCGCAGGCAACGCCCTTCGGTTACACTCGCGCCAACCTCATCCCCGGAGAACAAGAATGACCCTGCTGATCGTCGGCCTGATCCTCTTCCTCGGCGCTCACTCGACCCGCGTGTTCGCCGACAACTGGCGCGCGCAGATGATAGGCCGCCTCGGCGAAAAGCCCTGGAAAGGGCTGATCGCAGTGCTCTCCCTGATCGGCTTCGTGCTGATCGTGGTCGGCTACGGCGCCGCGCGCGTCGATCCCGTCGTGCTGTGGGTGCCGCCGATCTGGACCCGCCATCTGGCCAGCCCGCTGACGCTGGTCGCGTTCATCCTGCTGGCTGCCGCCTATGTACCGCGCAATGGCATCAAGGCCAGGATCGGCCATCCGATGGTGGCCGGCGTCAAAATCTGGGCACTTGCCCACTTGCTCGCCAATGGCACGCTGGCCGACCTGCTGCTGTTCGGAAGCTTCCTCCTGTGGGCCGTGCTCGATTTCACGCGCTCGCGCCGCCGCGACCGTGCCGAGGGCACCCGCTATCCGGCCGGCAGCCTGCCGCGCACGCTACTGACCGTCGTGATCGGCGTCGTTGCCTGGGCGGTGTTTGCCATGTTCCTGCACACCCGCTGGATCGGGGTATCGCCGCTGCCGATGTCGGCCAGCGCTCCGGCAGCCGGCATCGCCGCCCCCGCCGCCACCGAGGCTGCAGACATGGCCGATACCGCAGACGCGCCCCGCTAATCTCCGACCCCGCTGATCTCCCGCCCGGCTGCGGCCCGATCCGCAGCCGCTCCGCCCGATTTGCAAAAATTTGAAACTGCGACAGGGCGTCCGAATCTTCCTGCCGATAATCGGTCTATATCGTTGCGAGGCGATCGATAGTCCCGCCGCAACGCATTGGCTCGGTGAGGTGTGTAGCGCGCATGCCGGTTGCACCCGTCCGTTCCTCTCGCATTCCCGAAGCGCCACGTCCTTCCGGCGAGTGTAAAAGTTTGCAACACAATGGTTACCAATTGATCTTGGCCGCCAGAATCTTTATGATGTCGTTTAAATTGTGACCGCCTAGTATTTACATTTTCCTGCACGCAAGGAGACGAGCATGCTGATGTCGACCATGGCCAACCGCTACGCACATGCGCTGCTGAAGGCGCGCGCGGGCGGCACGCTTCATCCACTGCTGACGGAGGACGCTCCCCTGACGATGGAGGATGCCTATGACATCGCGCGCAGTGTCCTCAATATCCGGATCGCCAATGGCGAGACGCCCGTTGGCCGCAAAATCGCATTCAGCAACCAGCGCCTGCAGTCCCGCTTCGGCAAGACCGGACCGATTGCCGGTCCGTTCTGGACAACGCTGTACGACAGCACCGTCGAGTTCGCGATGGATAACGCATCCGTCCACAGCCTGACCAAAGCCCCCCTGCCGCGACTTGAGCCGCAACTGGTCTTCAAGCTCGGCCGCACGCCGACGCCGGACGCAACGCTCCCGGAACTGGCCGAATCGCTGGAATGGATGGCTCACGGCTTCGAGATCGCCATCTCGCCGTTCCGCAACTGGGAATTCGACGCCGCCGATGCCGTGGCCGCCTTCGGCCTGCACCGCAAGCTGATCGTCGGCGAACCGCGCATGCTGTCGCGCCAGGGGCGGCGTACCCTGCCGGATGTATTGGCGTCAGCCAGCCTGTCGCTGTCAAGGATGGTCGCCGGCGCCGGCGGTATCTGCGCGGCCGGGTTCGGCAGCGACCTGATGCAGAGTCCGCTGCACGCGCTTCACGCCCTGCACCTGCAGTTGCATGCGCAGTCCGGCTTCAGCCCGCTGCAGGCTGGCGAAATCATTGCCACCGGCAGCTGGACCGACCCGCTGCCGGTCAAGCGCGGCGAAGTCTGGGCCAGCGCTTTCGCACAGCTCAATCTGCCCGGCCTGCGACTGTCGTTCACCTGAGTTTCTGTGCGAGGCCGCTGTGGCACGCGGCGGTCATCGAGCTATTCAATAGATAAAAACAATCAATTAGAAAACTCTGATAGCCATGACTATAGTTCGTCCCATGAACACGCTCATCGGAGTGTCGGGATGAAACGCAAGCTCCTATGTATTCGCCAGTCTCGGCAAGACCTCATCGCCTTGCTGGCCCTGCTGCCGCACGTCTGCTGAGTGTGATTCCGGCTGAACCGGCCTCCGGTCGCACGCCGGTAGAATCCGGATAGCCAAAATGGCAACTCAACCCGAGAAGGAGAAAGCATGGCCGCAAGCAAAGCCCCCGCAATCGATTTCGGTATCAGCGCAGCCGACCGCGAACACATCGTCGACGGGCTCAGTCACCTGCTCGCCGATACGTACACGCTCTACCTGAAGACGCACAATTTCCACTGGAACGTGACCGGCCCGATGTTCCAGACTTTGCACCAGCTGTTCATGGAGTTCTACACCGAGCAATGGACGGCAGTCGATCTGATCGCCGAGCGCATTCGCGCGATGGGGGCGCCGGCGCCGGGCAGCTACGAGGAATTCGCCAGGCTGACCGCAATCAGGCCCAGCGCGGGCCTGCCAAAGGCGCGCGAGATGATCATCGAGCTGATCGAGGGCCAGGAAACGGTCGCACGGACCGCGCGCAACATGTTCGGCGCAGCTTCCGACGCCAACGACCAGCCGACCTGCGACCTGCTCACCCAGCGCATGCAGATCCACGAAAAGAACGCGTGGATGCTGCGCAGCCTGCTGGAGGACTAATACCGGGACGAAGGTGCCGCCACCCGCGGGCGGCATCGATCACCGACGCGCCCCTGCCTGGCGTCCCGGTCGCGCGCCGCCCACAGGATTGTCTCGCGGCGCCAGCGCGTGCTGCGGGTCGAGGGCATTTTCCGTTATGCTGCGCGGCTGGAAAAACCAAACCGCAGGAGTGCTCGTGTCCCCCACCACCGTGCAAGTCGTCGCCGCCGTCATTTTCGGGCTGGCGCTGATCCACACCTTCTCCACCTCGGTATTCGAGCGGCTGGCCCACACGCGGCCCGCGCATGCTGGCGTCTGGCATTTGCTGGGCGAAGTCGAGGTCGTGTTCGGCTTCTGGGCCATGATCCTGATCGTGACCATGGCCTTTCTGACCACGCGCTCCGAAGCCGTCGCCTATCTGGACAGCCGGAATTTCACCGAGCCGATGTTCGTATTCGCGATCATGGTCGTGGCCGGCAGCCGGCCCATTCTTCAGGCAGCACGCATTGCGGTTGACCTGATCGTGAAGCTGCTGCCGCTGCCCAAGGAACTGGCCTTCTTTTTCACCGCGCTGGCGGTGGTGCCCGTGCTCGGCTCGTTCATTACCGAGCCGGCCGCGATGACGCTGGCCGCGCTGCTGTTGCGCGATTCGGTGTTCAAGCATGCGTCGAACCGGCTGCGCTACGCGACCCTCGGCGTGCTGTTCGTGAACGTATCGATCGGTGGCACGCTGACACCGTTTGCCGCGCCGCCGGTGCTGATGGTCGCCGCCAAGTGGAACTTCGATCTCGTGTACATGATCACCCATTTCGGCTGGAAGGCGGCGATCGGCGTGCTGATCAATGCCACCGCACTGACCGTGCTGTTCTCGCGCGAGATCCGATCGCTGCCGCCGGCGCCGGTATCGACCGAGGCCCGCGTGCCCTTCCTGCTGCTGGTGCTGCACCTGGTGCTCCTGCTCGGCATCGTGGTGTTCGCCCACCATCCCGCGGCATTCATGGCAGTGCTGCTGCTGTTCATGGGCATCGCGACAGCCTACCCGCAGCACCAGGACCGGCTGATCCTGCGCGAAGGCCTGCTGGTCGCCTTCTTCCTCGGGGGGCTGGTGGTGCTCGGCGGACAGCAGCAATGGTGGCTGCAGCCCGTGCTGATGAGCATGGACTCCACCTCGGTCTACTATGGCGCGACTGCGCTGACGGCGATCACCGACAATGCGGCGCTGACCTATCTCGGCTCGCTGGTGGAAGGGCTGTCGGAAGAATTCAAATATGCGCTGGTGTCCGGCGCGGTAACGGGCGGCGGCCTGACCATCATCGCGAATGCGCCGAACCCGGCAGGTGCTTCAATCCTGCGCTCGCGCTTTGACGATGGCGCAATCAGTGCACTCGGCCTGCTGGCCGGCGCGGCGCTGCCGACCCTGGTCGCGATCGCCTGCTTCCGCCTGCTGCCGAACCTGTAAGCGCCTCTCTCGCCAGGCTGCCGGCAACGCGGCCAGCGGCCTGACGGGCGGCTAGCGGAGATTGAACAGCCGGAGGCCGGCCTCATCCAGCGCGCGCTGCTCGGCCTTCGCCGCCAGCAGCGCCCGATTGCGGGCTTCGCGCTCAACCATGGAATCCATCTTTGCCTGCTCACGCTGCGCGGCGGCCAGTGCCGCCTGTGCATCGGCCAGCAGCAATTGGGCATCGTGCAATTGCGTCTCGACCTTGCGCCGCAGGCCGCGCAGGTGCTCGAGAAACTTGCGGTAGGTGATCGTGTCCTGGATCGAATGCGCGACCCGCTGCGCTGCGTCGTAGCGAGCGATGTAGTCGTCGCGCAGCCGGTCTACATGCGCGATGCTGCCCTCGATCTTCTCGACACGCTGGCGCGCCTCATTGACCGCGGCCTGCGCCTCGCGAACCGCGGCCTGCGCCTTGTCTGCCAGTATGTGCCAGGTGTTGTTCATGGACGCTCAGTCGCAGGGCTTCAGGCCGCCAGCAGCTGGCTGATGCCCGCGCGCGTGGTCTTGTAGTCCACGCCCTCGTGCATGTCCTGCTGCAGGAAGGTTTCCAGTTGAGGGCGCAGCATGATCGCCTGGTCGATCTCTGCATTCGATCCGTGTTCATAGGCGCCGACCGAGATCAGGTCCTCGTTTTGCTGGTACAGCGACCACAGCCGGCGCACCCGGTTCGCGAGCTTGAGTTCGTCCGGGCCGACCAGGTTCTGCATCACGCGCGAAATCGAGCCGTTCAGGTCGATCGCCGGGTAGTGCGCGGCATCGGCCAGCTTGCGCGACAACATCACTTGTCCGTCGAGCGATGCACGCGCGATGTCGACGATCGGATCCTGCGCATCGTCGCCCTCGGCCAGCACGGTGTAAATCGCAGTGATTGCGCCATAACCGTGGCGGCCGACGCCGGTGCGTTCGATCAGGTTGGGCAGCAGCGCAAAGACGGAGGGCGGATAGCCCTTCGCGGTCGGCGGCTCGCCGATCGCCAGCCCGATCTCGCGCTGTGCGTGCGCGACGCGGGTCAGGCTGTCCATCAGCATGAGCACATTCTTTCCCTGGTCGCGGAAGTATTCGGCAATCACATGCGTGAGGTGCGTGGCCTTGAGCCGCATCACCGGCGAGACATTGGCCGGCGCCGCCACCACGATCGATTTCGCCCGGCCCTCGGGCCCCAGCACTTCATTGATGAACGCCTGCACCTCGCGCCCGCGCTCGCCGATCAGGCCGATCACCACCACATCGGCCTTGGTATTGCGCGTGATCATGCCCAGCAGCGAGCTCTTGCCCACGCCCGAGCCAGCGACCAGCCCGATGCGCTGCCCGCGCCCCATGGTCAGCAGGCCATTGATCGCCTTCACGCCCACGTCCAGCACCTGATTGATCGGCCCGCGCTCCATCGGGTTCAGCGGCAGGCCGAGCAGCGCCAGCCGGTCCGGACAGTCCGGCACCGGGCCGCCGTCCAGCGGCTGCCCGAACGCATCGATCACCCGGCCCAGCAAAGCCGGACCGAGCGCTGCTTCGGAAGAATGGGTCACCACGCGCACCGTCGCACCCGGCCCGATGCCGACCGGCTCGGTGAAGGGCATGAGATACAGGGTCTGGTCATTGAAGCCGACCACTTCGGCCTGCACCTTGTGCGCGCCGGCGGAAGACTCGACTTCGCACAGCGCACCCAGCGGCGCCATGATGCCGCGCGCCTCCAGCGTCATGCCGACCAGGCGCACCAGCGTGCCGGTGTGGCACGCGTCCGGCACGCGCGATTGCGCGATCAGGCGGTCGACGACGTCGGCGTAATCAGGCATCGCCTTCTGCCGGCGCAGCCTCGGCCGCGCGTTCCACCTGCTCGACCGGCGTCACGTCCTCAACCTGGCGGCTGCCACGCTCGCCCTCGGCCAGCCGTTCGGACAGCTTGCCGCCCGCGCTGCGCCAGCCGGGCGCAGCCGGTTGCGACAGCGACTGCTTCAGGCCGGCGAGCCGGCGCTGGAGCATGTCTTCTACCACGCTGCCGTCGAGCGATGCACGGACACTGCCCCGCTCCAGCAGATTGTCCGGACGCAGGATCAGGCTGTCGGAAAACTGTGCGACCGTCGGCCGGTACAGTTCGAGATCCTCGGGATGCAGGTGCACGACCACCGGCTTGTCGCCGGTCGCATTCAGCTCGCGCAGCGCATTGTCGACCAGCCGCGAGATCGCCTGCGGCGCTTGCGTCAGTTCGCCGCGTACCAGTTGCTCGGCCAGATGAACAGCCAGCCGCTTCATCGGTTCAAACAGCGCGTCGGGGTCGGTGGACAGCTGCTGCAGGCCATCGATCACCGATTGCAGCTGGTCCAGCTTCGCCTGCTGCGCATCGTGCTGTTGCTGCAGGGCCTGTTGCCGTTCTTGCTCGCGCTCGGCCTCGAATTCGCTGCGCGCCTGCGCCAGCCCTGCCAGGAATCCTTCATCGTAGCCGTCGCGATGCGCATTCGGCCGCTCGGCCTCCCTGCCCTGTGCGATGCCGGCCTGCAGTCCCTGCTCATAGGCCTCGGCGCGCACTGCCTCCAGCTGACGCTCCATTGCCTCGCTGGTCATCGCGGGTTCTGTCCCGGCAGGTGCAGAGCCATCCTCGTGCATTGCCTGCGGCGACGGGTCGACAGACCCCATCGCCGCAACGGCGGGTGCGGCCTCGACGGGCGCCTCTGGCGCGGCCCCGACAGTCGCATCAACACCGGCGGCCGGTGCATCGCCGTGGTCGGCGGTGTCGGCTGGGGCCTGCATGCCGGTGTCGTCCGGCGAAAAACCGGCAGCCTGCCGGACGGGCGCATCGAAGCCGGCAGCCGGCGCGGCCGCTTCGGGAACGAAGCCTGTACCTTCCGCTTGCGCAGTCTCCTCCGACATCAGCAGCCGCTGGTCGACTTCGAATGCCCGCACGACGCTGCCGCCGAGCACGGCATCCACGCCGAATCCGGACTGCGGACGCTCGTCGTGCATCGGGTTGAACGGCGGCGCCTGCTTCTCCATCAGGTTCTGGATCGCGAACGGGTTCGATGCCGGATCGAACATCCGGTTCGGCAGCCAGCGCTTCTGCGCCATCTGCGAATCAGACAAAATCGGCTCCGCCGGTTGCCAGGATCAGCTCGCCCTTTTCGGACAGCTTGCGCGCCTGGCGCATGATCTTCTTCTGCGCGTCCTCGACCTCGGTCATGCGCAGCGGCCCCTTGGCCTCCATGTCGTCGAGGAACATGCCGCGCGCGCGGCTGGACATATTGTCGAGGAACTTGTTCTTTACTTCTTCGGTTGCGCCCTTGAGCGCAATCATCAGCAGGTCCGGCTCCACTGCCCGCATCAATGCCTGGATGCCGCGGTTGTCGACCGACGCCAGATTCTCGAAGCTGAACATGTTGTCCTGGATGCGCAGCGCCAGTTCTTCGTCGATCTGGCCCACGCCCTGCAGGATCGACGATTCGAGCTCGACCTTGGTGAAGTTCATGATCTTCGCCGCCGCCTTCACGCCGCCGAAGCTGGATGAAGATGCCGACGCATTGCTGGAGAACTGTTTCTTCATGATCGATTCCAGCTCTTCCATCGCCGATGGCTGCACGGTATCGAGGCTGGCCACGCGCTGCACCACCTCGGCACGCGATTCTTCCGGCAGGAAGGACAGCACATCGGCAGCCACTTCCGATTCCAGTACCGACAGGATGATGGCCGTCACCTGCGGATGCTCGCCGCGGATCATCTCGGCGATCGCACGCGCATCCATCCATTGCAGGATCTCGAGGCCGCGGCTGGCCCGGTTGGGCATGATGCGCGACAGCACCGACGCCGCCTTGTCCGGGCCGAGCGCGCGCTTCAATACGGTCTCCACATATTCGGTGGTGCCGAGCGACAGGCTGGTCTGCTTCTTCAGCATGTCGACGAACTCGTCCAGCACCCAGTTGACCGCCTCCTGCGACATGTCGGCCACCGATACCATGGCCGCGCCGAGCTCCTGCACTTCCTTCGGGTCGAGGTAGCTGATGATGTTCGACGCCAGGTCCTCGCCCAGCAGCAGCATCAGCACGGCGGCGCGCTGCACATTGGTGATCTCGGCCAGCTCGCGCTTGAGCTCTTCCGACATCGGCGGGTTGGGATTGTCTGCCATGGTCTACCTCGGTTGCTGCATCATCGCTGCATTGTTCATGATCGGCACGTTCACTTCTTCTTCGGTGCGCCGGCGCCCTTGAGCATATTCTTTACCATCAGGACCACGCGGCCCTTTTCCTTTTCGGTCAGGTACTTCACCAGCACCAGCTTGTCGTCATAGCTCTTTGCATCCGACAGCATCTCCGCCGACAGCGCCGCCTTCTTTTTCTTCGGCTTGAATTTTTCCTTCATCGCCTCGAGGTTGTCGGGCGTTGCGTCGGTCTTTTGCTCTTCTGGCATCGGTCATTCCAATTTCTGCAATTAATCGGCTGCGCTTAATTGCGCACCATATTCCTCAGGACCAGCGCGACCCGGCCGGACTCCTGCGACACCAGCATGCGGATCAGGGCGACCTTGTCATCATAGCTGTTCGCCGTGTCCAGCATGTCGGCCGTGAAGGCGGGCTTCTTCGGCTTCATGGCCTGCATGCGCGCACGCAGGTCTTCCAGGCTCTCGCCCTCTTCCAGTTGCATCTCGCCCTCGGCCAGCTCGCTGTCCTCGTCGTCCTGATCGCCTTCCTCCGGTGCAGCCAGCTGCAGCGCCTCCTCGGCCGCTTTCGCTTCGGCCGCAGCCTTCGCTTCTTCCTCGGCCTTGGCGGCCAGTTCGGCCTTGACGGCTTCGGCCGCTTTTTCCTCAAGCGCCTTCAGTTCTTCCGGGGTCGGGCCCGGCGGCGGCAGGATCTGCTGCGTGATGGTCGGGCCTTTCACCATCGGGCGCACCACCGCCAGCAGGAACACCATAATCACCAGGGCCGCGATGGCGATCTTGATCACGTTCTGGATGTCCGGATCCGCGTACCACGGCTTCGGCGGCTCGGGAACGAGCGTCTCGAAACGGGCCGGTGCAACGGTTACCACGTCGCCGCGCTCTTCGCTGTAACCCACCGCACTGCGCACCAGGTTCAGCATGCGGTCGAGTTCCTGCTGGGTGTACGGAATCGTGGTCGGCGAGCCCGGCGGGAGCGGCTTGCCATCGGCCGGCGGAGGCGCCGGGCGCTCTGCAACGACCACCGCCACCGTGACGCGCGAGATCGTGCCCGGCGAATTCTTCACATGGCGCACCTGCCGGTCCATCTCGAAGTTGCGGGTCGAGCGCGTAGTCGTGATCTCGTTGTTGGCGGGCTTCTGCTCGTCCGTGTTGGTGTTCTTGGTCAGGTCGGCGTCGGGCGGCGGCGAGTTGGTCATCGCCCCCGGGATACCCTCCGGATCGAGCTTGAACTTGCGCTCGGTGGTCAGCGCCTCGGAACGCGGCTTGACGCCCTTGTCCTGGTTGTCGAAATCTTCCGTCGTGGTCTCGACCTGGGTGTAGTCCATTGTCAGGTTGACCTGGGCCTGCACCGCCGCCTCGCCCACCACCGGCGCGAGCAGCTCGACCACGCGGTTCTTGTAGGTTTCCTCCGTGCGCTGCTTGTGCGACATCTGCGCCACTGACAGGCCCATCGCAGCATCCACCGGATTGTCCATTGTCAGCAGATTGCCGAGGTCATCGACCACCGACACATTTTCCGGCGTCAGGTACGGCACGCTCGACGACACCAGGTGCACGATAGCCTTCACTTGCGGCGTCGACACGCCGCGTCCCGAATGCGGCGTCACCACCACCGACGCCTTCGGCGTGGCGCGCTCGCGCACGAACACCGACTGCTTCGGCAGCGCGAGATGGACGCGCGCCGCCTTGATGGTCGAGATCTGCATGATGCTGCGTGCCAGTTCCTGCTCGATCGCCGTGTTGTACTGCACCTGCTCCATGAACTGGCTGGTCGTCATCGACGACTTGTCTTTCAGCGATTCCATGCCGATCGGCTGCGCCTCTTTCGGAATGCCCTGGCCGGCAAGGAAGATGCGCGCCTCGTGATAGCGCGCCTCGGGGACCGTGATCTGGCCGCTGCTGGTGTCGATTTTCGGCTTGAAGTCGCCCGCTTTCAGCGCCTCGATGGCCGCCTGCTTGTCGGTCTCGGTCATGCCCGGCATGATCGGCCGGTAAGGCGAGCTCTGCGTGAACTGGAATGCGGTGGCCACCACCACCAGCAGCAGCAGGATCGCCAGCGGCAGCGCAGCACGCCGCACCGTCGGCTGGCTGAGCGTGCCGTCGATCCAGTCGCGAAAGGCATTGAATCCTCCAGCCATGCCCTGCATTGCGGCAGGCAATTGCGGCCGGTTGGCACCGGACTGCACCGGCAGCCCGGCCTGTCCTGCGTCGCCGGCTGCGGCCGGCGTGCCCGGCGGCAGCTGCGGCGGCATGCCGCCCGTATTCATCGTTGCTTCGGCCATGATCTACTCTCTGGTCGTTGTCCGTGCCGTCAGACCGGCATGTTCAGGATGTCCTCGTACGCTTTCAGGACCTTGTTCCGTACCTGCAGCGTCGCTTCGAAAGCAAGCGACGATTTCTGCATCGCCAGCACCACGTCAGTCAGCGGGACGTCTTCGCCGCGGTCGTACGCCTGGCGCAGCGCACCCGCATGCTGCTGGATGTCGTTCGTACCCTTCACTGCGGAGGCGATCGCCTCGCCGAAGGTCGGCTTGCCGACTTCCGGCGTCGGCGGCGTCTGCACCGGCGCCGTGTTCCGGCCGGTCGACTCGACCTGGTGCTGGCGCAGCGTGGCCAGCATCGCGTCAATGTTGGCCTGGCTGGTGAGCTTGTTGATCATGCTTGCCTCCCGGGCTTAGCCTGCGGCCGCCATCGCGGGCATGCCGCGCTCGCGGAACTGGGCCATCTTGTAACGCAGCGAGCGCGGGCTGATGCCGAGCTTCTTCGCCGCCTCGTTGCGGTTCTTCGTGCTCTGGATCGCGGCCATGATCGCGGTGTACTCGCTGCTGCGCACCGCGCTCGACAGGTCGACCGGCATCGTGTCGTGCGCACCGGCGATGTCGCGCTGGCCGTAGCGCATCAGCTGCGACTGGGTGGCCACCGGCAGCGAGACCGGCTCGGGCGGGCAGTCGATTTCATCGAACATCAGTTCGTGCTCGCCGATCAGGTCGCCGTTGCAGAGCACCAGCGCACGCTGGATCACGTTCTGCAGCTCGCGCACGTTGCCCGGCCAGCTGTAGCGCTGCAGGCGCGCCATCGCCTCCGGCGACAACTGCACCCTGCGGTCTGACGGACCGAAAGCGGCGAGGAACTGCGCGGCCAGCGGCAGGATGTCGCCCGGGCGCTCGCGCAGCGGCAGGATGGACAGCTTGAAGGCACTGATGCGGAAATACAGGTCTTCGCGGAACTCGCGCAGCGCGATCGCTTCGCGCAAATCCTTGTTGGTGGCCGCCACCAGCCGCACATCGAGATCGACCGGCGCATGACCGCCGAGCCGGGTGATCTTGCGGTCCTGCAGTACCCGCAGCAGCTTGGTCTGCAGGTGGTAAGGCATCTCGGCGATCTCGTCGAGGAAAATAGTGCCGCCCTGCGCCTGCTCGAACAGGCCGCGGTGCTCCTTCAGCGCGCCGGTGAATGCGCCCTTCTCGTGGCCGAACAGCAGGTCCTCGATCAGGTTCTCGGGAAGCGCCGCGCAGTTCAGCGCGACGAACGGGCCATGGCGGCGCGGCGATGCATCGTGCAGCACGCGCGCCAGCACTTCCTTGCCGGCGCCGGTGGGACCGACGATCAGCGCCGACACCTGCGTCTGCGCGACGCGACGCGCCAGTTCCAGCAGGTGCTGGCTGCCCGGATCGACAAACACGAATTTCTGCGGCGCGGGCTTCTCGGCCTCGGCCCGTGTGGGCGCCAGTGCCAGCGCCTCGCGCCAGGGCTCGACCGACCACTCGTCGGCCGGCAGCACATGATAGGCACCGCCGCGCATGGCCTCGATACCGAGCGTCAGCGCACCGCGCTCGACGCGGCACAGCACCGGCACGTCATGGCCGAAGGATTGGGTGAGTTTCTTGACCTCCTGCAGCAGGCCGGCATCGTCCATCAGGCGGATCACCACCAGCCGCGCCTTCGCAAGACCCTGCTTCAGGTCATCGAGCGTCGCCACCGGCAGCAGCTGCAGACCGGCCGTTTCCAGCTGCTCGCGCTCGGCAGCACCCATCGGGGACTTCGGGTCCAGCCACAGGACCGGATGCAGATTGTCGATTTGAACCGTCACGATGATTGCCTATAGAAAACATTGGACGGTTTCCTCATAGCAATCGGCATGCCAGTGGTTTTGGCGTGGAAACATGCGGGTTTTCACGAAGGGTGTCGGGATCGGCAGCGGATTGCCGGGGGGAGGAAACCGTCAGCCATGTGGCAAGCGACGGATTGTCGACAGCGGGAATTTGCCGGCCGAGCGGCAAGAATGTTCCGGTTTTTCACCGTCGCGGCCAGCGTACCGCTTCCCATACGGCACTCGGCGCCATTCGACCGCCTTCGGGTCGAGCAGCCCAGGGCGGAGCCGCTGAGGCTACCGGCCGCCCAACGCAAGCGCTGGGCTGACAGCGGCCGGATTCACCGGATCGGATCGCTAATTCATCCGGCGAACCCGCCCGGCTGACTCTACTCCGGACAATCCCGATACCCGCGCTGCCGGCAAGTGACTGCCATGTCCAGCGCCTCGGCCTTGTCGAAATTGCGCAGCTCGCGCCCGATCTGTTCCACCAGCGCCGCCGCCTGCCGTTCGCCGTTCAGGCGTGCGACCTCGGCCCAGACCAGAGCCTTCTGCGGCTCGCTGCGCCAGCCCTCGCCGGTCAGGTAGGTGGCGGCCGCCATCAGCTGGGCGCCCGAATGTCCCTGGCGCGCGGCCTTCAGGAACCACGACAGCGCCAGCGCACCGTCGCGCTCGGTGCCGGTGCCCGAACGATAAGACTCCCCGACCATGTATTCGGCATCGGCATAACCGGACTGTGCGGCCGACTCGTACAGCTGGAACGCCGCTGCCGGGTCGCGCGGCGTGCCGCGCCCCTGGAGGATCATCGTGGCGAGGTTGTACTGCGCGGCCGGCAGTCCCGATTGGGCCGCTCGCCGGTACCAGGCCAGCGCCTGCGCATCGCTGCGCGCCACCCCCAGGCCGTGTTCATACAGGTAACCGAGATTGTTCTGCGCCAGCGCGTCGCCCTGCCCGGCGGGCTTCTTCAGCGCGCGCAGCGCGGTCGCATAGTGGCCGCGCTCGATCGCCCTGAGTGCCGGGCCGACCTCCGCCTGCGCCTGCCATGCCGTCGCCAGCAGGCAGGACAGCAGCCACAGGCGAAGCGCGCGCATCATGCGGTGCGGGACAGGGGCTGGGCAGGCGCCACGTCCTTCGGCAGGAAACCGCGGCAGCGGCTGCCGTCGGCGCGCAGCACCTCGATGGCCGGCATGATGCGGCTCTTGAAGCCCATCAGGCGGCATGCGTAAGGAAGGCTCGGGTCCCAGCTGACGGCAAAATGCCGGCATTGCCAGCAGTTCGGTGCGCCATTGGGAGGCTGATTCGCCGTTGTCATTGCTTGTCGCGTCGTTTGCGTTGGTAGTCAAACCAGGCCCGCGTGCCGGCCGCCGCCAGCACCAGCGCGAGGAAGATCGCGCCGAACAGGCCCTGGAAAAATTCGCCCAGCGTCATGCCTGCGGGCAGGTAGCGTTCCGGATGCAGCACGACCATGCCCAGCATCAGCAGGATCGCGATCAGCAGGATGCGCAGCAGCCGGAACAGCAGACGGTTGCGCGTTGGGTTCATCGTCGTTCCCCGGTCGTAAAAACAGACGGAGATATTTTGTCACAGCCCGCCGATAACCGGGCGGCTATGCCGAATCCCTCGGTTAGCCACCCAGCAGCTTCAGTATCGCCTGCTGGCTCATGTTGGCCTGCGCCAGTACTGAGGTGGCAGCCTGCTGCATGATCTGCGCCTTGGCCAGCTCGGTCGACGCTTTCGCGTAGTCTGCATCCTCGATCTGGCTGCGGGATGCGGACATGTTGGTCGATGTGTTCTGCAAATTGTCCATCGCGTACTGCAGGCGGTTCATCACCGCACCCATGTTCGCGCGATTTGCGTTCACCTTGTCCATCGCAAGGTCCAGCTTCTGCAGCACCGCCGTGGCGGCCTCGGACGAACGAATGTGGTTTGTCGGCGGATACAGCACCTTCGCATTGCCGAACGTGGCGGTCGCGCCCGGCTCGCCGGTCACGCCATCGGCGCCGCCCAGGCCGAATTCTTCCGCGCTGCCAACCTTATCGCTGTCGAACCAGACTGACAGGTTGCGCCCGTCGATGGTCTCGAGCTGGATGCCAGTGCGGGTCTCGGTCGCCTTGATACCATGCTCGACACGCTTGTCGTTGATCGCAGCGATGACCTTTTCGCGGCGTTGCTCTGAGGTGTCATTGCCAAACAAGACCTTCACCTCCACCCCGTTCAGGTACAGGCTCTGCAGACCCGAGGTCACCTTGGTCGATGTCAGCGTGCCGCGGGTAGTGACCGTCAGCGGTGCGTCCACATCACCCGTGATCGAGCTGGTGATCGGTCCACGCTTGCCGAAATCTGCGAGATCGATTGTGATCAGCTGGCCGGCAGTTGCGCCCACCTGGAAAGCCAGGCGACCGGTCCGCGGTGGCGACATCTTGCCGTCGGCATCGTTCACCACGCCGCCGAAGGTGCCTTCCAGGAAACCGAGGGCGTTGAAGTTCGATTCCGACTTATAGCCGTTGACGCCCGGCTCGATGGTGAAGGGCTCGTCCGAGATCAGCTGTACCTTGCCATAGACGGTGGCTGCAGTGGTGGTGGCGGCAGTCGCTCCGCTGATGCCGGTTACCCCAGCTGCGGCAGTCGTACCGTCCACGCCCAAGCCAAAATTGTCTGCAGTCAGCGATGCACTGTTGAACCAGACCGACAGGTTACGTCCGTCGATCGTCTTCAGCTGGAGTGCTCCTGTCTCGGTCTTTTCCGCGCTGGTACCATGTTGGCCGGTCAGCAGGTTCACCTGCTTGACGATCTCGTCAACGCGCTCGCCCGAGGTGGTACCGACACCAAAGTCGATTTTGACCTCGACACCGTTGACGAACAGGCTCTGCAGGCCGGTCGCTGACCCGCGTACTGCGGTATTACCTGTGGCGACTGCACCGTAGGCCTCGGCTTTCACGCCGGTGTGACCCGAAATCTTGTTGATCGCGGCAGCAATCGCGATTGCGCTCGCAGCGCGACTGCTGGTGGCTGCCACCGTGCTCGACACCTCATCGTCGCTAGTCACGCTGCCCGGGATCGCAAACCCGTTGATGACCAGATCGCCTTCTTTCAGGGTCTTGATGTTCGTGCTCGAACTAACGGCTGCACGCAGGTCAGTGACCATATTCGATAGGTTCTCGTCATACAGGCCGGCTGAGAGACGCGCGCGTGCGAGGTCGCCGGTCGGCGAAGTCGACACACGGATCTGGGTCTCGACCTTCGCCTCCAGCGAATAGGTACCAGCCTGAACACCTTCACGCATACCGGTGCGCGCCGAGAAATCGGACGCACTGGATGTCAGGCCATCGAAAGTTACTTCGATATTTCGACCGTCCTCAGCGACCAGACGAATCCCCTCGGCGTCACTCTCGGTGTCGATGGCGACTACGCCAGTCTTGTAACTGATGAAGTTGATCGCCTCGACCACCGCCTTGCGCGAGTCACGCGCATTGTTGAGCACGGTGGTGATGGTTTGCGTCTCGTGGCCATTGATGACCAGGCTACCGCTGACCACGGCAGCGCCAGACATCGACGCACCGCGCATGATGTTCTCGTTGACCACCGCATTCACGCCGGTGAGTGCGGACTGGCGGTTAATTGCTGCGGCGATCGCGATCGCCGAGCCGGCCGCATTGTTTGGCGGAGACAGCAGGTCATCCGACGGGTACGATGCACCGATGTTCACACCGTTAATTTTGAGATCGCCCGAGCGGAGGGCGGCAATGCTGCCGGCCACGTCGACATCGAGATTAATCTTGCGGTTAGTCGTCGCAACGGGCGTCCCGGTGGAGTCCTTCAGCACATAAGTCAGATTATCTGACAGAACTTTAGGATTGTTGGCCGCAGTAAAGACGATGGTGCCTGTGCCGGCCGTGAGCGTGCCCGTCATCGGGATTGTTTCCCCGGTCGAAGTCAAGAAATTCGCTGTCAGGGTCGTGTCGTCGACCGAAATTTGCAGCGCGCCACTCTTGAGGAACTCACCTTCTGCATTGAAGTTCTCGGTAGTTTGGGTAACAGCCTCGCCGGTCGTTGCAACCGTCCCTGTCACACCAGCTACACCAGCTGCAGGGCTGAATGAGATGCCCCCGACATTGCCTTCCTTGGCTCCATACTTAATCGTGACGACTGCCCCAGTGAAGGAAACCGTGCGACCAGAGCGCGATCCGAACGCTTCGCTCCCCCGGAGAGCGGACTCCACTTTCTCTGCCACCTGCGCAGCCGTGTCACCACTTGCAAAGTCGACCGATACACCGCCTACAACAATTGTTCCTGCAGCGCTGGCGGGGCCAGTGAGCGTCAGGGTCTGGATCTCCCCACCGTCCGCACCGCCAATCGTGCGCGTCGTCGTCGGATTGACGAATACCGTATCAAAATCCCCAACCGCCGTGGCTTTGTACTGCGGCCGCTCGCCTACCCGGGCTCCGGCCGAACCATTCAGCACCTGGAAGCCGTTCCACTCGGTCATGTCGGCAATCCGGACAATTTCCTTCTTTAGCTGCTGGAATTCGAGGTCGAGGTAGCTGCGCTGCTCGTTCGCATTAGTGTCGTTAATCGCCTGAATTGCGAGCTCGCGCATCCGCTGCATCATGTCGGTGACCGCATTCGTCGCACCTTCCACGGTCTGGATCAGCGAGATCGCGTCGCCAGCGTTGCGCACCGACTGGTCGAGAGCACGTATCTGTTGCGTCATCCGGGTGGAGATCGCCATGCCGGCAGCATCATCCTTGGCCGAGTTGATCCGCTTACCCGTGGACAGCTGCTGCATTGCGGTCTGCAATGTGCGCTCCGTCCCCTTCAGGGCGGCCTGGCTGTAGAGTGCCTTGTAGTTGGTGTTGATGACTGCCATGCTCGGTTTCTCCTTCCGGCGTCTTAACCTTGCGTATTCAGAGGCGGACGATTCCGCTGTTGCCTCAGGTTAAGCATTTAGTGTGCCAGACTAAAAACTTCAATTAATTCAGATATTTATGTATTTCGCGCCACAAACGTGCTGCTTAAATCCTTGGCAGCGGCAATTTCTGTCGGTTTTTTGGCAGTGGATTGCCGTCATCCTCCCGCCCTTGCCACTGAGCTGCCGGCTGCATCTCAGCGCTGCACGGCGCCCAAGCCCATCGCCACGGACAACGCTTCGTATTCCCTGAGCAGTTCCGGATGGTTCGGGAACAGCGTGAGCGCATAACCGGCCGCGGTAAGCGCATCGGCCAGATCCAGATTGCAGCGCAGAGAACGGATCAGCATCGAGTGCGTGAATACAGTCGCCGACTCGCCCTGTATTTCAATTAGCTGCTGCAGCAGGTCAACCGCCTGTGGCCAGTCTTCGCGGATGACCGCCAGCAAACTCGTCACAGCCAGAATGTCCTCGCTGTCAGGGAAAAGCGCGAGTCCGGCATCGCCGAGTGCATAGGCAAGCGCATCGCGATCTTCGGCCATCAACGCCTGAATGGCTGTCCGGAATTCTTCCGGCGAGAAGCGGGACACTTGCAGCATGCTGAGCGGACGGCCGAATTCGGCATTGGCGATCATGACTTCTGCGAGGCTGGGCATTCTGTGACTCCTGTTGTCTTGTCTGGGGCTATTCGGTCCGGATGCATCGGCACTTGCCGTCATCCGTCACAGGGTCTTTAGCAATTCGGATGCCAGACGGAAACAATCCCGCTAAAGATGCCTTCCTTCGTGCCGATTAGACCTGACTTATATAGAGCGATAAGCAACATTCGCTCCGCACCAACAGAGGGCGGCAAGCCGACGGAAGCAGATTGCCGGCGCGGCAAACTACCGCCGTCTGCACTTGCCGCCCCGCTTGCCCACCCCGCCGCCTGCAGGCACGCATTGATTTCCTTCACCTAATCAATCACTTGCCGGGAGGCAACCACAGGCATGTTTCCTGCTACACGATGCCCGTCAGAAACGAAAGGTGTCGACAAATGGACATGCGAACCAGAAAACAGGACCGGGACATCTGCGACCGGTCGATCCTGATCACCGGGGGCACCGGCTCGTTTGGCAAGGCTTTCGTTCGGACGGTGCTGGATCACTGTCCGAAAGTGAAACGACTGGTGGTCTTCAGCCGCGACGAGCTCAAGCAGTTCGAGATGCAGCAGGAGTTCCCGCCCGAGCAGTACCCGGCACTGCGCTTCTTCCTTGGCGATGTGCGCGATGCCGCCCGGTTGTCGCGCGCGCTGGAAGGCATCGACACCGTCGTGCATGCGGCCGCACTCAAGCAGGTGCCCGCGGCCGAATACAACCCGTTCGAATTCATCAAGACCAACATCCTTGGCGCGCAGAACGTGATCGATGCGTGCATGGACCGCGGCGTCAAGCGCGTCGTCGCCCTGTCGACTGACAAGGCGGCCGCGCCCATCAACCTGTACGGCGCGACCAAGCTCTGCAGCGACAAGCTGTTCGTCGCAGCCAACAACTTCCGCGGGGACCGCGACCTGCGCTTCTCGGTCGTCCGCTATGGCAATGTGATGGGCTCGCGCGGCTCGGTCATCCCCTTCTTCCTGAACAAGGCCAAGAGCGGCGTGCTGCCGATCACGGACCCGAACATGACCCGCTTTAACATCTCGCTCGACGACGGCGTGGAGATGGTGCTGTGGGCGCTTGAGCATGCGCTCGGCGGCGAGATTCTGGTGCCGAAGATTCCCTCCTACCGGATCACGGATGTGGCCGAGGCGGTCGGCCCGAACTGCCGGCATGAAGTGGTCGGCGCGCGGCCCGGCGAAAAGCTGCACGAGGAAATGATCACGCCCAGCGACAGCGCGAACACAGTCGACCTCGGCCCCTACTATGCGATCCTGCCGGCCGGTGCCGACACCGTCGGCAAGTATCTGGCCGCACGCGCCGCCCAGCCGGTCGAGCCCGATTTCTCCTACAACTCCGGCTCCAACCCGGATTTCCTGACCGTCGACCAGATACGCGCACTGATTCGCGACCACGTCGACCCCGGCTTCGCGCCCGCATGAACGCCCGGCCCAACATACCCTACGGCCGGCAAAGCATCAGCGACGACGACATCGCCGCGGTGGTCGAGGTGCTGCGCAGCGACTGGCTGACCCAGGGCCCGGCGGTGCCTGCCTTTGAGCGATCCGTCGCCGCCACCTGTGGCGCAACCCATGCAGTCGCGGTCAACAGCGCAACCTCGGCGCTGCACATCGCCTGCCTCGCACTCGGTGTCGGTCCCGGCGACCGTGTATGGACCAGTCCGATCACCTTCGTCGCTACGGCCAACTGCGCGCGCTATTGCGGCGCAGAGGTCGACTTCGTCGACGTCGAGCCGGACACCGCGAACCTTTGCGCCGCTGCGCTCGCAGAAAAACTCGCGGCGGCAAAATCCGCCGGGCGCCTGCCGAAGGTCGTCATACCGGTGCACTTTGCCGGCCTGCCCTGCGACATGCAGGCGATACACGCGCTCTCGCGCGAATACGGCTTTCGCATCATCGAGGATGCCTCGCATGCAATCGGCGCGCGCTACCAGAATGAGCCGACCGGCAACTGCCGCTACAGCGACATCACCGTATTCAGCTTCCATCCGGTAAAAATCATCACCAGCGGCGAGGGCGGCATGGCGCTGACCAACGACCGCACCCTAGCCGCGCGCATGGAACTGCTGCGCAGCCATGGCGTGACGCGCGATCCGGAAACGATGGAATCGGCGCCGCATGGACCGTGGTACTACGAACAGCTTGAACTGGGTTTCAATTACCGGATGACCGACATTCATGCGGCACTCGGCCTGAGCCAGATGCGGCATCTGGAAGACTTCATCGAACGCCGCCAACTGGCGGCCAGCCGCTACGACGCCTCGCTGCAAGGCCTGGACCTGCAGCTGCCGGCCATGCCCGCCGGCCGCGACAGCGCGCGCCACCTGTATGTCATCCGGCTTGGGCAATGCAGTGGGCCGGACCGGCATCGCCAGGTGTTCGACGGACTGCGCGCGCGCGGCATCGGCGTCAACGTACACTACATGCCGGTCTACCTGCAGCCCTATTACCGTCGCATGGGATTCAACCCGGCATGCTACCCGAATGCCCAGCAGCACTATGCGCGGAGCATCAGCCTGCCGATGTATGCCGACCTGGCGCCCGCAATGCAGGACCGGGTGGTCGATGCGGTTCGCGAGGAGACGGGCAGATGAACATCGCGATCATTCCCGCTCGCGGCGGCAGCAAGCGCATTCCGCGCAAGAACATCAAGGCCTTTGCCGGACAGCCGATGATTGCGCATGCGATCGGGGCCGCAGTGCGGTCCGGCCTGTTTGCGCACGTGCTGGTGACGACCGACGACGAAGAGATCGCTGCCATCGCACGCGCGCACGGCGCCGAAACGCCGTTCGTACGCCCGCCCGAGCTGGCAGACGACCACACGCCCACCGCGCCCGTGATCGCACATGCCATCACGGCCTGCGATGCGCTCGGCATGACGCCGGAATTCGCCTGCTGCATCTACCCGGGCGTTCCCTTCCTCCAGACCGAAGATCTCGCCGGCGGCCTCGCGCTCATCCGTGAGACCGGCGCCGACTACTGCTTTCCGGTCACCGAATATCCTTCGGCGATCCAGCGCGCGCTCAGGCGCAGTGCCGACGGGCGCATGTCGCCGTTCGATGCCGGCAACGAGCTGGTCAGGACCCAGGACCTCGAACCCGCCTATTTCGACGTGGGGCAGTTCTACTGGGGACGTCGCTCGGCCTGGCTCGCCAATCCCCGTATACATTCCAGCGGAGTCGGCTTGCCGATCCCGTCCTGGCGCGCGGTCGACATCGACACGCCGGACGACTGGACGCGTGCCGAAACCATCCACCGCTCGCTCTTTGCAGGACGCTGACATGAACCACTTCACGACTGAACAGGAAGCTTTCTGGGCCGGCGAATTCGGCACCGAATATATCGAGCGCAACCAGGGTGAACAACTGCTGGCAGCCAACCTCGACTTCTTCGGCAAAGCCCTGCGCCAGGCACGCGGCCTGGCGAGCTGCATCGAATTCGGCGCCAACATCGGCATGAACCTGCGCGCGCTGAAACTGCTGTTCCCGCGACAGGAACAGCATGCGATCGAGATCAATCCGGAAGCGGCCGCGCAACTGGCGGGCTACATGCCGGCACAGCATGTATACAACCGGTCCATTCTCGAATTCGTCCCTGCCCGCCAATGGGAGCTGGTACTGATCAAGGGCGTGCTCATCCACATCAACCCGAGCGTGCTGCCGCAGGTTTACGACAAGCTTGTCGCATCGTCGTCGCGCTATTTACTAGTGGCCGAGTACTACAACCCGACACCGGTGGCGATACCGTACCGCGGCCACAGTGACCGCCTGTTCAAGCGGGACTTCGCCGGCGAGATCATGGACCGCCATCCGCAAATGCTGCTGGTCGACTACGGATTCGCGTACCGGCGCGACCCGAACTTCCCGCAGGACGACATCAGCTGGTTCCTGCTGGAGAAGGTAACTAGCTGACCGCCATGCACATCGCCTTCCGCACTGACGCTTCGCTGGAGATCGGGCACGGCCACGTGATGCGCTGCCTGACGCTGGCGCACACCTTGCGCGAGCAGGGCGCGTCCTGCCTGTTTGTCTGCCGCGCCCACGAAGGCCATCTGATGCAGACAATCCGGCAAGACGGCTTCCAAGTGATGGCACTGCCCGCGCCGGCGCTCCCGCTTGATGCGATCGATAGCCCCGCCGGTTGGCTCGGCGTCTCGCCCGAGGAAGATGCTGAACAGACGCTCGCGGCACTGCCGGACGGCGTCGAATGGCTGGTCGTGGATCACTATGCGCTCGATGCGCGGTGGGAGCGCCGGCTGCGGGCCGCCTGCAAGCGCCTGCTCGTCATCGACGACCTCGCCGACCGTCAGCACGACTGTGACCTGCTGCTCGACCAGAACCCCGGCCGCCAGTCCGAAGACTATGCGCAATACGTCCCGGCCGGCTGCGTCGTGCTTGCCGGCCCGGCGCATGCGTTGCTGCGGCCGGCGTTCGGGAACTGCCGCCCGTCGAGCCTAGCCCGCGAGCGCTCCCGCCTCGGGAAACTGATCATCAGCATGGGCGGGGTAGACATCCACAACACCACCAGCCGGGTGCTCGATGTACTCGACAAGACCGACTTGCCCGCCGATCTCCAGATCACCGTCGTGCTTGGCGCGGCCGCGCCATGGCAAGACAGTGTCCGGCAGCGTGCCGCACGCCTGCGCTGGCCCACACGCGTCCTGGTGGATGTGCAGGACATGGCTGGTCTGATGGCGGCATCCGATCTCGCCGTCGGCGCCGCCGGCGGATCCGCACTCGAACGCTGCTGCCTCGGCCTGCCCTCAGTGATCATCCCGATCGCAGACAACCAGCTCCCCGGTGCTCATGCCCTTGCGCACACCGGCGCGGCGGTACTCGCCAGCATCGACGGGTCGGATGCCCCGCCCCTCCACCAGGTGATAGGCCACCTCTTTGCCGGAAATGCCCTTGCAGGCGCTTCCGCGGCGGCGGCCGCGGTCACCGACGGCGAAGGCGCGGCGAGGGTCGCGAGGCACTTGTTCACGCCGCCCACGCCGCGCCTGCGCACCATGCGCGAGACCGACCTCAGCCGCGTGCTTGCCTGGCGCAACGCACCGGAAATCCGGCGCTGGATGCTGCAAACCGGCGAGATCGCCGCAGTCGAACACGCTGCCTGGTTCCGGCGCTGCAGCAGCGATCCGGATCGACAGTTACTGATCGCCGAAGCCAATGGCCGTCCGATTGGCTTTGTCCAGTTCTCCGGCCTGAGCTATGGAAGCCAGGCCGAATGGGGCTTTTACGCGGCGCCGGATGCGCCCCGAGGCAGCGGCCGGCTGCTCGGCCAGCTGGCGCTGGCGCATGCCTTCGGCCGCCTCGGTCTGCCGTGCCTGCTCGGCCGCGCGCTGGCAGAGAACGAGGCATCGATCCGATTTCACCAGAAGCTGGGCTTTCGTTTACGTCCCTGCCCCGCTGGCACCTCGGTGCCAATGCAGGCATTCGAACTGCGGCGTGAAGACTGGGAAGCCGATGCAGGAGCACATGCATGACTCTTCCGACCACCATTCAAATCGCCGGCCGTCCCATCGGCCCCGCCGAGCCACCCTATGTGATTGCCGAAATGTCGGCCAACCACAACGGCAGCATCGACAATGCCTTGCGCATCATCGACGCCGCACGGCAGGCAGGTGCGGATGCCGTCAAGTTGCAGACTTACCGGCCTGACACCATCACGCTCGACTGCGACAGCGAAGATTTCAGGATACGTGGCGGCCTCTGGGACGGCCGCACCCTGTATGACCTCTACAGCGAGGCACACCTGCCTTGGGAGTGGCATGCCCACCTGTTCGAACACGCCCGCAAAACCGGGATCACGATCTTTAGCTCGCCGTTCGACGCGACGGCCGTCGACCTGCTGGAAGACCTGAACGCACCGGCCTACAAGATCGCCTCGTTCGAAGCGATCGACCTGCCGCTGATCCGCTATGTGGCAGGCACCGGCAAGCCGATGATCATCTCCACGGGCATGGCCGACGCAGACGAAATTGCCGAGGCCGTTGCCGCTGCGCGCGACGGCGGTTGCCGTGAACTCGCATTACTGCATTGCGTGAGCGGCTATCCAGCGCCGGCCAGCGACTACAACCTGCGCACCCTGCCCGACCTGCGGGAGCGCTTCGGCGTCGTCACCGGCCTGTCCGACCATACGCTGGACAACAGCACCGCAATCGCCAGCGTCGCACTTGGCGCTAGCATCATCGAGAAACACTTCACGCTCGACCGCAATGGCGGCGGGCCGGACGACAGCTTCTCGCTGGAACCGGCGGAACTGCAGGCGCTGTGCCGCAGCACGCGCACCGCTTGGGAAGCGCTCGGCACGGTCGACTACGGCCGCAAGTCGAGCGAGCTGGGGAATGTACAGTTCAGGCGCTCGCTGTATTTCGTGCGCGACCTCCGGCGCGGCGAGATCATCACGGCGGACGCGATACGCAGCGTGCGCCCCGGATTCGGGCTGGCGCCGAAACACCTCGACCGGCTGATCGGTGTCACCGTATGCAACGACGTCACACGGGGGACCCCGACTCGCTGGGCACTGATAGGGGGTGCATGAATGAACCAGCTGCCCGCCTTGCGCGTGCTGATGATCGGCTGCGGCAACATTGCCGGCGGCTTCGATGCAGCACGCCCGTCCGATGCGCTGCCCTACACCCATGCGGGCGCTTACCTGCGTCATGGCGGATTTTCGCTGGACGCCTGCATCGACCCGGATGACGCCAAGCGCCGCGCATTCGCTGCCCGGTGGAACATTGCATTACATGCGCGCGGGCTGGAGGAACTCGCCCCCTCGGCAGGCAGCTTCGATGTCGTCAGCATCTGCTCTCCGACCGACTGCCATGAAGACGACCTGATGTCGGTGGTACCGCTGCGACCGAAACTGATCTTCTGCGAAAAACCCGTCAGCCTCAGCCTAACCACGACCGAGCGGCTGGTGAAGGCTTGCATCGACCGCGGCATCCTGCTCGCGGTCAACCATACCCGCCGCTGGGCGCCCGATATCAGGCGCTTGCACGAGGAACTGGCGAGCGGCGCATGGGGTGCAATCCGCTCGGTGCATGCGGTTTACAACAAGGGCATCCTGAACAACGGCAGCCATCTGGTCGACCTGCTTGCGCTGCTGTTCGGGCCGCTGACGCTCGCGAGTGCGGGCGCGCGCGTCCACGACTATCTAGAGGCCGATCCGACGATACCCGCCGTGCTGCAGACCGCATCCGGCCTGCGGCTGACGCTCGGCGTCGCCCATGCCGCCGATTACGCCTGCTTCGAACTGAGCATCGTGACCGAGCGCGGCGTGATCCAGATGGAGGATGGCGGCCAGCGCTGGCGCCTGCGACGGGTTGAGCCCAGCGCAGAGTTCGCAGGCTACACCACGCTCGGCGCCCCTGAATATCGGGCTGGCGAGTATGCGCAAGCGATGACGGCAGCCGTGACCAACGTGTTTGATGCACTGGCGCACGGAGCCTCCCTGGCCAGCAATGGAAAGAACGCGCTCGATGCGCAGGCATTGTGCGAGGCCATTGCCCGCGAGGCTGCTTGCCACCCCAGAACGACCCCAACACAGGAGAATGCATGAGCGGCAAACTGGCCCTGCTCGGCGGTGACAAGACGATCACCGTCCCGTTCAAACCCTACCAGCCGATCGGTGCCGAAGAAGCGCAGGCTGCGCGCGAGGTAATCGACAGTGGCGTGCTGTCCAAATTCATAGGCGCATGGCACGAAGACTTTTTCGGCGGACCGAAAGTCCGGCAGTTCGAGCAGGCATGCGCCGAACACTTCGGCGTCCGGCATGCGGTCACCGTCAATTCCTGGACCTCCGGACTGATCGCCGCCGTCGGCGCGATCGGCATCGAGCCGGGAGACGAAGTGATCGTCTCGCCGTGGACGATGTGCGCCAGCGCGACCGCCATCCTGCACTGGAACGCGATCCCTGTGTTTGCCGACATCGACCCGGTCACTTTTTGTCTTGATCCGCGTTCGGTAGAGGCCAACATTAGTCCACAGACCAAGGCAATCATGGCAGTCGATATCTTCGGACATCCGGCTGACATGGATACCCTGATGGCAATCGCCCGCCGCCATGGACTAAAGGTCATTTCCGATTCGGCTCAGGCACCGGGTGCACGCTACAAGGGCAAATACGCCGGCACGCTGGCCGACGTTGGCGGCATCAGCCTCAACTACCACAAGCACATCCATACCGGGGAGGGGGGTGTACTGTTCACGAACGACGACCGCATCGCAGACCGATTGCGACTGATCCGAAACCATGCAGAAGCCGTGGTTGGCGACATGGGCATCGATGATCTCACCAATATGATTGGCTTCAACTTCCGGCTGGGAGAGATCGAGTGCGCAATTGGTATAGAGCAGTTGAAAAAACTGCCTGCGCTGGTACGCGGCCGACAGAGGATTGCCGAAAAACTTACTCAGGGACTCGCCAACTTGCCTGGCTTGCGACTGCCTGCGGTCATGCCCGGCTGTACCCATGCGTACTATGTGTACCCGATGGTGATCGATTCCGAGCGTATCGGCGTATCTCGCGAGACGCTTGCAGCAGCGTTGTCGGCCGAGGGCATCCCGGGCCTGAGTACCCGTTATCAGAACATCCACCTGCTTCCGATGTTCCAGAAAAAAATCGCCTTTGGTAAGTCAGGCTTTCCATGGACGTCAGAAATCTGCCAGCGTCCGATCAAGTATGCGAAAGGCATTTGCCCAGAAGCCGAGACGCTGAATGACACCAGCTATATGGGACTAGCGTTGTGCGCCCATGAGCTAACGCCGAATGAAGTTGAGGAGATCATCACAGCCTTCTACAAAGTATGGGCGGCACTACCCGTGCTTCAATCATTCGCGGCGCCAGCGGAAACTAGCTATGCAGATTAAGCAAAATTTGTTGGCGCGCTTGCCCCTATCGGGCGAGAAGACGCGCATTCGTCTGTTCGAGGCCTCGGACCTGACTGAACGATATATTCGATGGCTGAATGACCCCGAGGTTGTGCGCTACAGTAACCAGCGGTTCCAACAGCATGGCTTGGCCAGCTGTGAGGAGTACCTTGCCAGAATGAAAGCGTCGAGTAACCTGTTTCTAGTCATCGAATCGATCGTAGACAAGCAGGCAATTGGCACACTTACAGTCCATGTCTCCGAGCATCATGGCACCGCCGACATCGGCATTCTGATTGGGGACACATCATTCTGGGGCCAAGGATTTGGGCAGGACGCATGGAACACCACTCTCTGCTGGGTACTCGCCGATCCTCAAGTCCGCAAGGTCACGGCAGGTACTAGCGAAATTAATTTTGGAATGATCAAGTTGATGGAGCGGTCCGGTATGCAGTGCGAAGGAATCAGAAAACAACAGGAAATCATCGAGGGTCGGCCCTGCGCCGTGCGGCTGTATGCAAGATTCAATGATCACTGACGCTGATTATCCGCTCGCGCTAGTTGCACATGATGCCGGTGGCGCCAATCAGATTACGTACTGGCTGAAGCAACAGATTGGCATCAATATGCGCCGGTTGCTTCCTGTATTTGAGGGGCCGGCAAGATCGATCTGGCTACGCATGTTCCCAGATATTGCGCCGGTAAGTGATCTCAGCCATGCGATCGAGAATGCCACCTGCCTGATAGCAGGAACTGGCTGGGCCACCAACCTCGAGTTCCATGCATTTCAGCTCGCCAAGGACCGCGGCATCCGCGCAATTGCTTACCTCGATCACTGGGTTGGCTACCGAGAGCGCTTTGCAAGGCACGGAATTACTGCGTCTCCAAGCGAAATTTGGTGTAGCGACACATACGCCGTTGCACTAGCACGGGCGCTGTTTGGTGGAATCACGATTCGATTGGTTGGTGACTTCTATCTACAGGCGCAAATACGCCAAGCAGGATCTTGGTTGATCGAGGACGCGGAAGTGCTGTACCTGACAGAGCCACGACATGATCGTTGGGGGAAAGAGCAACCTGCCGAATTCCAAGCCTTGGAGTTTTTCCTTTCGCACCGTGCAGCAGTGGGCATTCCGAATGACGCTCCTATTGTGATCCGTCCGCATCCATCTGAAGCACTCGAAAAATATACCGCGTGGGCAGCTAATCAGAAAGCTTACCCACTCAGCGTAAAAAACCATGCAACTCTCGGCGAAGCACTCAGTACATCGCGATGGGTGATTGGTTGCGAATCGCATGCGATGGCCGTTGCACTGGCCGCTGGGAGAACCGTGATTTGCGCTCTGCCTCCATGGGCGCCGCCCTGCCGTCTTCCGCATAGCAGAATTATCCACCTTGCTAATTTTTTTCAGACTCCTACACATTGATAGGAAGCTACAGACCATGCAAAAAGCCCTGCAACCAAAGAATGTTGCGTCATTCCAGCGCTCGCTAGACCTGATCCGCACAGGCAAACTGAACGACGCCGAGAAAATCTTGCGTGTAATGCTGAGAACTGAACCCACGGCCATCGACATCCGTGCCAATCTCGCCTTTATCGCTTTCAAGCGGGGAGATTATCTGAAAGCATGCGAAATATATGCCGAGATCTTGCCTGATGCGCCAAATGATCCCGAGTTTCTGAACCGATTCGCGGTGGCAGCCATGCATGTTGGCCGGCTCGACGAAGCAGAGCAGGCCCTGCTGCAAGCAGTCGAGTTGGCGCCTAATGGATATGACTCGTGGATGAATTTATGCGCACTCGCAGGTTTTCAGGGCAAGGACACACAGGGCATGCGCTATGCGGCTCGGGCCTTGGCGATACGCCCCGATGCCGCAGGCGGCTATGTCAATCTAGGTTCTTGCCTGCAGATGTGTAACAAGCTCGATGAGGCGGCGCACGCATTTGAAACGGCACTCCTGCTGGATGGCACTCAACTATCCGCCATCATCAACCTCGGTGTAATCGCCGCTAAACAAGGTAAGGATGAGGAAGCGCTCAGGTATTTCGACCGCGCAATCGCCAATGCGAGTGAAGCCGACGCCGCTAAACTTAACGAGGCGAAGTTCTACAAAAGCATCAGCCTGCTGAGGCTCAGCCGCCTGAAGGAGGCTTGGGAGTTATATGACTGTGGCTTTTTCCCCAGTCTGACGCATGGTCGCTCGCCACGCCGTAGTTTCTCGGTGCCCCAATGGCAAGGCCAGGCCTTGAATGCCGATCAGACCCTGCTGTGCTGGAAAGAGCAAGGGGTGGGGGACGAACTGCTGTTTCTCTCCTGTCTGCCCGACGCGATAAAGCAGGCTGGCCGGCTGATCGTCGAATGCGACGCCCGCTTGGTCTCACCACTGTCGCGCTCTTTCCCGAGTGTGACTTTCCGAGCTGCCGAATTCGCGAACGATCCAGTTCGCTCGCCGGTGCATCATGACTATGACTTTCATATCCCGATGGGGAGTCTGTTCGGCCTGTGCCGACCAGACATCGCAAGTTTTTCGGGCGCGGGCACAATTATCCAACCACTGGATGCGCTGAAGCGACGCTACGAGGGCCGTATCGGCAAAGGAGATGGTCGTCTTAAAGTTGGCATTTGCTGGCGTAGCGGGACATTGTCGCCAGAGCGAAATGCACATTACACATCGATTTCTGACTGGGGACCGATCTTCGCCAGCCGTTCGGATGCAGATTTTTATAGCTTGCAATACGGCGAATGCGAGGAAGAGTTGTTGAACGCCCATCGGCATTTCGGTGTGCATATTAATAGGTGGCCCGACATCGATTACAAGAACTCCTTCGAAGATCTGTTTGCACTCGCAAGCGCACTGGATATGGTGATCACTGTCGGCACTGCCGTCAGTACCATCACCGCTGCAGTAGGTACCCGTACCGTGCTGATGTCTCTACCCAGCTGGACCAGCTTTGGCACCGACCGTTTCCTGCCTTTCCCTGCAGTCGAACTCGTAAGTGCACCAATCGGTGGGCAGGTCGTAGACCTGATCCCACAGATTGCTGAGCTCCTCCGCTCCGTCTGATCTTTGCTTTTTAAGTGGCAGTCTCGCCCAAAGAGCGACTGATACTCGCGTGCCACTAAGCGCATACGCATTAGTCATGTCGATCCCCTGCCGAATTCCGGCATGGTTCTCGAGTAGGATTTTTCGGCAAGTAGACAAGTTTAAAGGAGCGACTTAGGCGTTAACCACCCTTGGCCGGTACGCCGGCGGCGTCTTTTTGCCTGATGGCTCGTGAGAGTGCGCCGTGCTGTATTCAATTCGTCATTCTTGCAGGATCTGCTGTGCCTGCGCCGGTGAACCGAACAGCAAGATATCCAGCGCTTGGAGGTTAGGAAATGAAAACGCGGTGTAAATCCCTGCGTTTCCGTCTGATCTAAATTGAGAGCCAAAGGCATCTCCTTTCTTGCATTCGGCCTTCGGCTTTCGCCGTTTCACTCCAGCAGGGGCTGGAAGAATATACCGTTAGATATTCTCAAAACATCTTCTTATGACTCGGCTAAAGCAGACAAAAGACGTTATCCGCAATCTTTTCTTTCACTAATACATGCTCCGTAATGAAAAAACGCCGGGCAGTGCCCGGCGTTTCGTACTGCGCTATGCCGATTAGCGTAGCAGGGCCAGTACACCTTGGGGCGCCTGGTTCGCCTGCGCCAGCATAGCGGTTGCAGCCTGCTGGATGATCTGGGCACGCGCCAGAGACGATGTCTCTTTTGCATAATCCGTATCCATGATGCGGCTGCGCGATGCCTCGGTGTTGGTCACAATGTTGGTCAGGTTGTTTACCGTGCTAACCAGTCGATTCTGAACTGCGCCGAGGTAGGATCGGGAAGAGCTGACCTTTTCGATCGCGTTGTCAATCACGCCGATCGCCTTGGTCGCTTCTGACTGCGACGCAACGCTCAACCCAGTCAGTGTCGAGCCTGAGGCCACGCCGAGTGACGGCGAGTTGACTTCGAAATCAGCTGCGCCGACGTTCATCTCCAAGAACCCATGCTCAGCCACTGCATGTGAGTCTCCGAGCTCAATCGAGATCGGCTGGTTGTTGTTGGAGTCCAGGCGGATCGCACCATACAAGGTACCTGCCTCACCAAGTGGCGGCTGCACGAAGCTGATCTGGCCATAGCTCCTGCCGTAGCCCTCTGTGAGGGTAATCACGTTATCTGTCAGCCTCACCTCTGCTGCCGTTCCCGAGAAGCCGCTCCCTCGACCGGCGTACGCACCAGTACTCGTGTTCTTGATTGCGGCTGCCAAAGCGCTGGCTACATTGTTGACACTATCGCCTGACTTGATGGTGTATTGGACAGTAACATCCTTGCCCACTCCGCTTGAACTGTTTTCTCCTTGGTACAGTGTCAGCCGGATTGTACGACCAGCAACGATATCTGCTGTACTAATCGTGATCGTCTTGTCCGCAGCCGATGTAGCTGCAGGATCATTGACTTTGGACTGAACATTTATGCCCGTCAGTCGTGCCTCCACGGTGCGCAGGATAATTTCATTATCGCCGTACCTAGTGCTGCCTGCAGCGAACGTGATCACGTTGGTGTTCGTACCAATACTGATCGCGCTTGTGCTGGCCTCGCCGGATACCCCTTTTTGGCCATTCGCTTGGTTTGCGGTTGCAATTATGGCGTCGCGCAGACCTGCCGCCACAGAGGTTTTCGTATCACCCGACTGAATGGTGTAGGAAGCAGCAAAGGTTCTCTCGGTGGTGTCGTTTTTTCCACGCACAACCACTTCGATCGTACGCCCTGCTACCACATCCGCACTCGCAATCGTAATCGTCCGTGCAGCGGTCGAGGCACCCTTGGCGCTAACCGTCGAGGTAAGACGCGTGGTGATATCGGGGTCGACGCTCTGAACAAAGACGGTTTGCACATTCGCTCCCGACAGCGTCAGGTTACGGCCATTGACGGTCGCAACCAAACCAGTCTGTGCGGTCTTTGCATTTAGATTAGTTGCAAATGTGGCAAGGTCAGATCCTAACTGGATCTGCGTACCATTCACTACCACCGACTGATCGGAAGGGAAAGTCACGTCCGTCATATCGAAGGTCTTTTCGAAGTATGCCGATGCAGTCACACCGGTTTCGCTCGTAAAGTTATTAATCGCATCCAGTTTGCCCTGGAAACTGGTGGTGGCAATATCGGCATCCCAGATTTCCACACCATTAATCGTTACATCGGTCTTCGTCCACGCACCCGATACACCGGCAGCTGTCAGCGCCAGTCCGGTGGTCGTATAGTTTTCTTTGTTCGGCTCGGTCGAAACTTCGCGGAAGCCGAGCACAGCCAAGTCGGTCAGGGTGCCGGGGGAGGTCATGCCCGCATTACCTCGCTCAATACGGATTGGCGATCCGTCCTTCGACTCGAGCTTCAGGAAGCCATTGAACACCGAGCCGGTGAATGTGCCACTTGCACCAGCCTCCAAGAAGCCAGAGCCGCCATCGTATTGGCCGACGGCCGAGCCAGAAAGATCGTTGACCGAAATCGTCGCGCCGGTATCGTTCGAGAGCACCAGGCGACCGGTATCGTCTTTCGATGCCTTGACGAGGCCACCCGCCTCAGCGTTGATATTGGCCACCAACTCATCCATGCTGTTGGAAGCACTGATCTTGAAAGTCGTAGCGTTAGCGGCACCCAGTCCAGTTACCTTAATCTCAAGCTGACCATCAGTCGTGACACCATTACCAACATTCTTGGCAGTGACGGTGTTAAAGCCAGAGGCCAGAACGTTGTCGACGTTCGAATTAATATTGTTGATCAGGTCTTCCATATCATCGTTGGCCGTAATGGCGTTCAAAGCCTGGCCGTTGATCATAATGTCGCCCTTGTCAACCGCGGCAATACTGACTCGGTTACTAACCAGAACATCCCCACCGCTGCGACCGGCGCTCATGCCGAGGTCGGCGAGCTTCATCGAGGCGACTTCGACTTTCATTGTCTGATTCGCCTTGTCACCGATCTGCAGCTTCTTGTCCTTGAAGGAGCCGTCGAGAATCTTCTGGTTGTTAAACTCAGTCGTCGTCGCGATACGCTCGATCTCTGCTTTCAGCTGGGTCACTTCATCGTTCAGTGCCTTGCGGTCAGAGTCGTTGTTGGTACCAGTTACCGACTGCACGGCGAGTTCCCGCATGCGCTGCAGAATGTTTGAAACTTCATCCATTGCGCCTTCGGCGGTCTGGACCAGTGAGATGCCGTCGTTGGCGTTCTTCACGGCCATGTTCAGGCCGCGGGTCTGCGCGGTCATGCGCTCGCCGATCGCAAGGCCGGCAGCATCGTCTTTTGCACTATTGATACGCAAGCCGGTCGACAGACGCTCCATACGGGTCGACAGGTCGCGGTTGACTTTCGTCAGCGAGTCCTGGGCAATCAGGGCTTTGGTGTTGGTATTGATGACAGACATTGGGTCACTCCTAAATGAAAATATACTTTTCAACCAAGGCTGTGCTGCTACAACACCGCTTCAGCTTCCCTACCCTGCTATGCGGCTTGCTCTTGCATCAGTCTCACAGAAAGCATTGATTTCCTTCTGTTACTGCATGAATCGGCGCCCATGCAGGAAACTTGAAAATCTTTTTGAAAATATTTAGGTCTTCTCGTTGAAGAGAAGGCCCTTCAGGTTCTCGAGGCTATGCGCAAATTTCACCACCACCTCGTTGGGAATCTGGCGGATTACTTCACCGGTATTCGTGTTGCGCACGGTAATGATGAATGAATTGATCTTGCGGTCGACTGCGAAACCGAGGTCGCGGCCATAGTCTTTCACCTGGTCGTTCAGACGCTCGACCGCCTCTTCCAGCTGCTTCTGGAATTGCTCCGGATCGAATTTCGGCACTGCCTTGTTTTCCGTCGGTGGCTGCAGCACAGGACGCGGCATCTGGATGGCAGGCGCGGTCTCGGCCCGGACGGATGGATCCGCCTGCGTCATCGCAACTGGGCTGGTCGTTACGGGCATTACGGCCCCGGATTGAATCGGTGTGGTCATCACTTGCTCCTTCCGGCGTCTGGCGCCTGAGCTTCCGTTCTTTTTAAAATCAATGATTTACGGCAAATACAGATATGCAAATGCCTTTTGTCATGAAGGTAATCGGAAGCGGGGCGGCAAACTTTAGCCGCAGGCGGCCGTAACGTCGGCGGCGCCAGATAGGGCTCGAGCCCGGTCTGGGCGGCCCGGAAGGGATGAATTCAGGCGATCAGCCGTTGTTCTGCGGCGTGAACTGCGCCTTGAGTCGCGCCTGGGTCGCCGAGCTCTGACTGACGATGGTGTCCATGACAGCGAAAGTCTGCTGATAGCGTGTCAGCAGCTGCTTCATGCGGACCTCGAGCCGCTCCAGTTCGTCTTTGTAGCGGTCGATCTGCTTTTCGGTGCTTTTGGTCTGCGTCGCCAGCAAGCCGGTCGACCTCATCATGTCGTTGATGCGCTTCACCGCCTCACCGGCGATGCCGCGCGGCTGTGTGCCGAAGTCGCTCTTGTTCGCGCGGTCGGCGGTGAGTGCGGTGACTACCTCGCTGAAGTTGGTATCGACCGTACTGTTGAACTTCTTCTCGTCAAACTCCAGCACGCCCTCTTTGGTGATGGACACGCCGAGGTCGCGCAGCGCCTTCACCGAGCTGCCTGGCGAGGTAGAGTTGTTCAGAAACATCGACCGCAGCTGGCTTTTTATCGAGCTGACGGTCGAATCATTCTGCAGCGAGCCGCTGTAAACATCGGTCTCGTCCTTGGTATTCTTCGGGCCGGACAGGATGGCAAAGTCGCTCATGGCGTCATTGAACGTCTTGACCAGCGACTCGATCTTGGTCTTCAGTGCCGCGGTATCGCGCGTCACATTGACGGTGGCAGACGTGCCGTTCGACAGGGTGTTCAACGTCAGCGTCACGCCATTGATCGCATCAGTCACCGAATTCGACGCACGACGCAATTCAAGCCCGTTCACGTTCAGCCGCGCATCGACCGCCGACTGGATGGAGGTACTGAAATCGACTGCCGGGCGCTCAATGAATGTCCGCTCGGTTGTTACTGTGGCCGTAGCGCCTGTGCCATCTGTGTCGGTGACGCTGAGATCGGCAGCATTGCCATCGGCCGCCGAGAAAGTGACCAGTAGGGATCCGTCCGTCTGCACCTCGTAGCTGCGCCCCGGTCTGGGATTCATCGCCGACTGCGCTGCAATCAGTGCGTCCCGCACTTTTTCCGCGACCTGTTGCGAGGTGTCGCCCGGGGCCAGCGCCACGGTGGTACCACCGACCGCGATATTGCCCGCCTGCGTCGCCGGATTGAATACCACCCTCTGGCGCTCGGTCACGCTGCCTAGCGGTGCACCGGCCACCGCGGGTGTCATCACGCTGGCACTGCCAGTAACGCCGGTGTTACCGTCATCTACAAATGCCAGAGTGGCAACGTCTCCCTCGAATTTGCTGAAATTCACGGTGAGCTGGCCACCGCTCTGGCTGAAAGCACGCCCTAGGCCTTTCTTGTCCGAATCCGCCTGCAGCGCTACCATGACTTTGCCCGCCACAACCGAGGCAGAGTCGCCGGCGCCGACGGCGACCGTGACGCCGCCGACCGTGATATTGCCCGCCCGCGCGGCTGCACCGAACGTCAGGCTCTGGACCTCTGCGGTGCCGGTACCATCGTCAGAGACGACGCTGAATGCATTCTGCGCGCCCTCGGTACCGGTCAGCACAATCTTGAATGGATTGGCGCTGCCGTCGTTGGTATTCACCAGTTGTGCGGTCACGCCGATCTTGGCATTGTTGATCGCGTTGACCATGCCTTGCGGCGTGGCGTTCGCTGACGTCACGCGGACATTTTTTGATGTGCCGTTGCTGGCCAGCCGCAAATAGAACTCCTGTCCGCCGTTCAGCTGCACGTCAGCCTTCGAAAAGCCGGCCGATACGCGCTTCTCCGGCTTGGCCAGTTGAAGCACTTCGATCGAATGCACGCCGGTCGTCGCATTCGCGCCGGCGCTCACGCCGACGGCGCTCGAACTGCTGCTTGACTGCAGGGTATTCACGTCGGCCGGATCATCCAGCGACTTGAACGCGGCACGGATGTTGTCGAGATTGAGCAGCATCGCGCTGTAGCCCGAAATGCGGTTCTCGCCCTTGGCGATTGCCGCGTCGAGTATGCTCTTGCGCGGCGCCTTCTCCGCCTCGACCAGGCTTTGCGCCAGAGTCGCGGTGTCCACGCCCGAGCCAGTGCCGAGCTTGGTCATGACGCTGCGCGCAGCCGATTTCGAAGCGGCGGCAGCGGCAGAGGTGCTGGATTCGGTGCTCAGGGCCATGGCAGGTACGCTGTGCTCGGGTTAATCAGGAAAATCGGCTGCAGCCAGTAAAAACTTGAATCTGGATCAGCGGATGTAGTCAAAGAGGTTCAGCTGCGAAATCTTCGCGAAGCTGCTCTGCGCCGCTTCCAGCGCGAGCATGTCCTTGTTCATGCGCGTGATCGCTTCCGAATAATCGACGTCTTCCACTTTTGACAAGGTACCTTTCAGGCGTAGCAAGGTCTCCTCGGCCAGCGCAGTCTGGTTGTCGACCGTATTCATCGCGGCACCGATCGATGCCAGGCTGCCACTCAGGCTTTCCTGCAGCGACCCTACCTCGCCCACTCCGCGCTGAAGGGCCGACGCCTCGTTCGCGTCGAGCGCAGCCGCTAAGTCGTCGATAGCCTCAAAGAATCCCACGCTCTGCCGGCCGCCTTCTTCGTCGGTACGAATGATCTTGCCGAAGGGGTTCACACCGGGGCGATTGGTCGGCACCTGGCGCTCGTCGCCGATGCCCGCCGGGCTGACCGTCATGTCGCCCTGATAGACCAGCCGGCCGCCCGCGTCGGTGGCGAAGGCCTGTTTGGTCACACGGCTACCGGAAAAGATGTAGTTGCCATTCACGTCCTGGCTGTTCGCCAGCGACAGCAACTGGTCGCGCAGCTCGCGAACCTCGATGCCGATGTACTTCCGGTCGGCCGGGCTGTTGGTATCGTTTGCAGCCTGCACCGCAAGCTCCTTTAACCGGATCACGATGTCATTGGCCGATTTGGCCGCCGACTCCTGCTGTGCCAGCTTGTCCTTCACCGCATTCATGGTGTCGAGATAGCTCTCTTGCCGCTCGATTACGGACTTCATGCGCGTAATGGTGGCCGATTCGTCCGGCGCATCGCTGGGCTTGATCACCTGCTTGCCGGACGACAGTTGCAACTGGGTCTGCGATAGACGGTCCTGCGTGATGCCCATTCGGTCAATCGCGCGGTCAAACATCAGGGACGTGGATACTTGCATGGGCACTTACTCCTTGTCAGCGGCTAGCCTGCAGAATGGCGTCGAACAATTCGGAAGCGACCTGAATCGTCTTGGCAGCCGCCTGATAGGCCTGCTGGAATCGGATCAGGTCGGCCGCTTCCTCGTCGAGCGACACGCCAGATACCTTGTCGCGCGACTCGATAGCCTGATCGTTCACTACCTGCAGCGCCTTCTGCGCAATCGCAGCCTGGCTAGCGAGATTGCCCACCTTGCCAACGGTTTCCTCATAGGCTTGCGCGATCGTGCGGCCGTTGCGGCCACCGATCACGCCCTTGCGCTCGAGGGCAATCAGGTCAAGCATGTTTTCGTTGTTGCCGGCGCCGTCCTGGTTACCGTCGATCAGGAAGCGGTCGCCGGCAGCCGGCGGCCGGTCGAGCGTCAGGCGCAGGCCCTGATAGTCGATGCCGGTAGCGTCATAGTCGCGCTCAGCCAGGACAGTCTCGCGCCCGTTTGCCGGGTTGGTCCAGACGATCTGGTATCGGTTCGCCGAGCTGAAGCGGACTTCGTAGTCCTCGGCGCGCAACATATCGATGCGTTTCTGCGCCAGCGTACCCGGGTCCGCCATGCTGACGTCGTAGCTGCCCGAAACGCTGCCTCCGCCGGTCCCGGTGACAAACACCAGCAGATCCTCCGGTACCGGCCCGTCGATATACACGCCGCTTGAAAAACCGAGCGCAGCCAGGTCGAGTGGCATGCCGGCTTCGCCGAAGCCGACCCGGATCTCGCCATCCGACTGCAGCGACAGCCGGCCCTTGTAAACACCATTACCGATGCCTAGCAAGTTGGAACCGACGGTCGTCCCGATACGAATGTCCGCGCCGGTCGCGTTCGATAGCACGATCTCGCCGGCCTCATTCAGGGATGCCAGGACTGCTGAATCGATATCGATTGCCTGTGCTGTCAGGTCGGCCCCGACAGCGATGCCGCCCGGAAGATCGGTCTGCAGCTCGATGTCGCCTTTCTCATCGAGTTTCGCATACACATTCGTTCCAATACTCTCGTTGATGCGGGCAACGAGTTCGGTCTTGCTGATGAATGCACCGTTCACTCCGCTGCCAGTCACGCGGACGCCATTCAGCGTCAGTGGCTTGCCGATATCAAACTGCGCGGCAGGAATTTTGAAGAAGTTCGGTACGACCGCGCCGGAACGGCTGCTGCCCAGTGCGCTGCCCTCGACGTCGGCAGCATCAGCGCCGAGCAGGCGGATGTCTGAGGCCAAATTGCCACCCTGGTCGAAGCTCGCGTTAGCCTTGACGCCGGCAGTCGACGCATTGATTGCATCGACCAGATCCTTCGCATTGCGGAAAGTGCCGCCGGTGCCGGTGCCAGTAATTATTACGCCGTTCAGGGTGAGTGCAGCATCTAGCTTCAGTCCGGATGCAGGCACTGTCAGCAATGCCAGCGCATTGTCATTTGACTGTGCACTGACCTCGAGGTCGCCGCTTCCGGAGCCGGTCAGTGTGAATTTACCATTCGCCGGCCCAGAAACGCTCACGCCCGGCACCGTCTGCAAGGCGGCTGCGGTGAGCGGCCCCTGGACGCGAGTGCCATTGATCAGCACAGAGCTGCCGCTGCCGATCAGGGACGAGTCCAGCGTTACCTTGCCCGTCTTACTGCTGTTAATCGCCGCAACAATATCGGCCGCCGTAGTGAGGCTGCCAGTGATCGACACGCCATTGATGGTCAAGCTGGCCGGCGAACGGGCCGCAATCGCACTATCAGTGACAAAGCCGGCGGGGATCCTCACCGCGTTATTTGCCGCCGCGGTCACTGGCGGCGCGAACATGGCGCCTGCATCCCGGATCCAGCGCACATAGTCGCTGGCCTCAAGCGCTCGCCCGAGATCCAGCCCCGGCAATGGCTTGCCATTCAGCGTCAGTGCGCCAGCGGGAATGCGCTCGACTGACGATGGAATCGGGGTGCCCGTCATCTCGGCCGCATAGGGTTTGTACGCGAAGATCTCTGTGCTGTACGTTCCTTTCGGCTGGCCCAGCAACTCAAGGTCGCCCAGCTTGCCGTCCGGTCCGTAGCCGAGCGTGATACTGCCGTCGCTGGCCAGGGTCAGGCTGCCCTTGTAGGTCGCGCCGTTGACGACGATATCGTTGCCCTCAAAGCTCTCGGCGTTTGTCAGCACCAGCGTGTTCGCATCGGCCGGATCGATTGACGCCTTCAGCCTCGTACGAAACTCATCATTGATGGCGTCGCGCAGACCGGCAATCGTGCGTCCCGACTGCGCGGAAATGGTGATGCCGTTGAAGCTGAATGCAGCGGCAGGATCGGAACCGTTCAGCAGCAGTTTCACTTCATTGGATGCGCTCGCGCTCACTGCGGGCAGCATACCCTCGGCCGTACGGTTCAGCCACGCGACTACGTCGCTGGCCTGAATCGTCGTCGCTGGCGGCGTCGGCAGCAGGCCTGGAAGCACGCGGCCGTTCAGGGTCAGCCGGTTACCTGCAATCGATTCCAGGCCCGCCGGCAGATGGCCGGCTGTCTCGACCTCGTTCAATACTGTAGTCGGCAGCGGATTGTGGCCGGGGGAATAGGACAGTCCCTGCTCCAACTGTGCACCGGGCTTAGCCACCTGTCCGTAGAACAGGCCAATCTGCTTGTACCCACTGGCGCCAGTCTGGTTCAGGTAATCGGACGAATAGCTGGAGCCCTCGACGAAGCCATTTTCAGTGGTCAGCAGTTGCTCTCGTTCGGAAACGCCAAGCTCGCTGCCGACCAGTTGCCGTCCGTCCCGGGTGAAAATCTGCATTTGCTGGTCGCCGGACGCATTGTTCAGGAAAAGCGACCAGTTATCGGCACCGATCGGTATCTGGCCAAGCAGCATCCGCGACGGCGGCACAATGCCGGCTGATGGATCCGCATTGTTCTTCAGCACTTGCGAGAGCACCTTCACCTGGCTGGACGGCACATAGCTGGCCGCATAGCTGAGTGTGGCGTCAGCGCCCGACAGGTTGGCGTCGTTCTCGATTACGCGAAACAACGAGCCAGCTGCGACCTTGTCCGGATCGGACAGATTCACCCGTATGCCAGCGGCAGCGCGACTGAACGTGACCTCCGCACCGCTCATCGCATCGACCTTGGTCATCTGGCGGATCTCGAACAGATCCGTGCCAACATTGCCATTCAGATCAATGCCGTTACGGTGAACCGCATTGATCTCGTCAGCGAGCTTAGTAGCAAGGAAATCCAGTGAAGCCATCGTCGGCTGCAATACCTGCTCGCGAAAGCCGAGCAGGCCGCCAAGTTCGCCACTGGAGACGCCGATAATCTGTTCGGGCGTCTTACTGTAAGGATCGGCCACTAGCGTCACGCGCGACAGATCGCGCTCGTCGAAGCGCGCCTCGAGCGGAACCGCAAGATCCCCCTTGACGATCCGGCCGGCGCCGCTGACGTTGCCGATGCTGATATCGACCGCGCCATTCTGCGCAGTGGTCACATTGATCTTTACCAGCTCGGACAGCTTCGTCAGCAGCAGATCGCGCTGATCCAGCAGGTCGGGAGGCTGGCGGTCGACCAGAGCATGCTTGGCCATTTTTCTGTTGACGGTTGCGATCTGCTGGCCGAGCGTATTGATGTCTGCTACCCGGTTGTCGATAGCTTCACGCGTCTCGGTATCGACCGACGTCATCTGCGTCGACAGTTCGCGAAAGCGCGACGCGAGACCGTCAGCATCGCGCAGGAATTCTGAGCGCACGATGGTCGACGCCGGATCGGCCGACAGCGAGCGCGCAGTCGCGAAGAATTTGTCCAGAGCCGAAGTGAGGCCGACTGTGTCGCTGGCCATCACGTCGATCACGCGGTTCGCATAATCGACCATTGGCCCCTGGGTATTCAGCTCGCTGGTGCTGTTTCGCAGGTTCTGCTCCAGGAAAGCGTCATAAGCGCGCTTAATCCCAACCACTGCCACGCCCGTACCAAGATAGACCCGGCCGGAATTGCGCGGCATGGTCTCGGTCAACGCCGTCTCCTGCCGCACATAGCCCTCGGTACCGACGTTCGCAATATTGTTGGACACCGTCGACAGCGCACGCTGGTAGGCGGCGACGCCGGATGCGCCAATGCTGAGCAGGTCACTCATTCAGCGTCCCCTTGCCTGCCACCGAGCCGGAGCGCGGGAGACTGAATTTTTCCGGGCGCACCAGCTTCATCGCCGGCGCATCGCGCTGGATGACCGCCCCCTCGTTCACCGGCTTGAGCGGCATCGGCTCGGCCTTGGCCTTGAAGGCGGGTGCCGGCGCATTGTTGCGCTCGACCGCTTTCACGATCATGTCGGCCACGCCGAGCGTGTTGCGCCTGGCGAGCTGGACCGACAGTTCGCGGTCGTACATTTGCTCAAACGTGTCGGTGCTCTCGGAGCCGAGCAGGTCGTTCTTCTCGACCGTCGAACGCATCGACTTCAGCATTTCCTGGATGAACATCGCCTCGAACTGGGTCGCCGTCTCGCGGGTGGCCTTGTCCGCCCGCTGCTGCGCCTTGCCGCGCAAGGCGCCAAGGCCCGCGAAGTCCAGTGCGGACTGCGGGCTGGCGGTGCCGAGGCTGTCGAGACTGTCTGCCATGGCTGCTCTTCCGTCAGATGACGACCAGCTCGGCGCGCAGGCTGCCGGAGCTTTTCAGTGCTTCAAGGATCGCGATCAGTGCTGACGGCGATGCGCCGACCTGGTTGATGGCGTCCACCACCTGCCGCAGGTCGATGCCGGCCTGGAACAGGAACATCGGCTTGTTCGGCTCGTTGACCGCAATATTCGCGTTCTGAACTGCCACGGCCTGCGCCTGGGTGAAGGCGTTCGGCTGGCTGACTTCGTTGGTGGCCGCGATCGCGACCGAGATCGTGCCGTGCGATACCGCCGCCGCAGTGACTTTGACGTTGCGGCTGATGACCACGGTGCCGGTGCGCGAGTTCACCACGACCCGCGCCGGCGCCTCGCCCGGTATCACGTCGAGGTTCTCGATCATGCTCATGAAGGTCACGCGCTGCGACATGTCCATCGGCGCGCGCACCGAGATCGACACGCCGTCCAGCGCCATCGCAGTACCGGCGCCGAAGTTGGTGTTGATGGCATCCACGATCGCGCGCGTGGTCGTAAAGTCCTGGTCGCGCACGTTCATCACCACCGTCTCGGATTTGTCGAACGGGGTATCGACCATGCGCTCGACGGTCGCGCCATTCGGAATGCGGGCCGAGGTCGGCACGCCGATCGCCACTTTGGAGCCGGCTGCGTTAGCGTCGATGCCGGTGGTGTTCACCTGGCCTTGCGCGAGTGCGTACACCTCGCCGTCGACGCCGCGCAGGCTGGTCAGGATCAGGGTGCCGCCGCGCAGGCTGGTCGCCTTGCCGAGCGTGCCGACGTTGATATCAATGCGCTGGCCCGGCTTGGCCATCGGCGGCAGTTCGGCCGTCACCATGACCGCCGCGACGTTCTGCACGTCGAAGCGGCCGGCGGCGGCCGCCGCGCGTTCGAAGTCCGACAGCGGGCCGTCGATGCCGACGCCCATCTTGACCAGCATCGAGCGTATGGTCTGCACGGTGAAGCCGACCTGCGCGCCGTCGCCGGTGCCCTGCAGGCCGACCACGATGCCGTAGCCGACCAGCTGGTTGGTGCGCGCGGCAGCCACCGACGCGAGGTCCTTGATACGGTCTGCATGCGCCGGGCGCTGCATCATCACCAGCATCGACACCGCCACTAGCAGGGTCGCGAAAATCTTGTACATCAGGCTGAGCAGTTTCATCATGCGCCCCCGACTCAGAACGGCCACCACTTGAACAGTGCGCTCGTGCCCCAGCCGGCGCGGGTCGCATTCGCATGGTCGCCGACCGCGCGGTACGCGATCTGCGCATTCGCGAGGCGGCGCGACTGTACGGTGTTGATGGCGCTGACGTCTTCCGGCCGGATGATGCCGGCCACCTGGATCACTTCGCCGCCCTCGGACAGCGACAGCTGTTTTTCGCCGCGCACCACGAGGTTGCCGTTGGCCTGCACCTCGATCACGGTCGCTGCAATCGAGCCGTTCAGCGACGCGCGCTGGTCGGCCGTGGCTGCGCCATTGCTCGAGACGGTGCCGCCGGCGGTGTTGATGCCGGTGAGCGCGCCCGACAGGCCGGCGATCCGGTTGGTCAGGCCCTGCGGCACGACGTCGTTTTCCGACTCGCGCGAGAGTTCATTCGTTAAAGAACGGTTGGCCTGTGTCGATTCACTGAGCAGGACGGTGATGATGTCGCCGACGCGGTAGTCGCGGCGCTTGGCCTGCCACAGGTCGGTGCTGTCGGACGCGAAAATGGCGCCGGTCGCGCGCGCGGGCTTCTCGCGCGGCAGCGGCTGCACCGGCGCGAAATTCGGTGAATGCGCGACTGGCATCGGTCCGGCGCAGGCCGCCAGCAGCGCGGCCGCTGTGCACACGGTCAGTGTCAGGGTCTGGTTCATTCGTCTGGCCTTTCGGGTCAGTTGGCGCGCTCTCTGCCGTCAGCCGGCACAGCGCCCGTCCGTTACAGGTTGTTGTTCAGGAAGCGCAGCATGCCGTCGGCGGCGGAGATCGCCTTCGAGTTGATCTCGTACGCGCGCTGAGTCTCGATCATGTTCACCATCTCTTCGACCACGTTCACATTCGATGCTTCCAGCATGCCCTGGCGCAGCGTGCCGGCCGCCTGCGTACCCGGGTTCAGCAGCTGCGCTTCGCCGCTGGCGACGGTCTGCTTGTAGAGGTTGTTGCCGAGCGGCTGGAGGCCGGCTGGGTTCACGAAGCGGGCGATCTGGATCTGGCCCAGCTGCTGCGCGCCGCCGCCGGCGAACAGTTCGACGCTGACGGTGCCGTCCTCGCCGATGGTGACCGACGATGCGTTGCCCGGAATGATGATGGGCGGCGCCAGCGGATTGCCGCTGGCAGTCACCAGCTGGCCGGTGTTGGAGAGCTTGAACGAGCCGTCGCGGCTGTACGCGACCGTACCGTCCGGCATCTGGATCTGGAACATGCCCTCGCCCGCGATCGCGATGTCGAGCGCGTTCTGGGTGTTGATCATGTTGCCCTGCGCATGGATCTTCTCGGTCGCGACCACGCGCGTACCGGTGCCCAGCATCAGCCCGGTCGGTGCCTGCGTGGCCTGCGCGGTCTGGCCGCCGGCCTGCCGGACGTTCTGGTACAGCAGGTCCTCGAACATTGCGCGGTCGCGCTTGAAGCCCGTCGTATTAACGTTGGCGAGGTTGTTCGAAATGACGTTCAGCCGGGTCTGCTGTGCATCCAGACCGGTCTTGGCTACCCACATTGATGCGTCCATGTGTCCCTCTGCTTGACTGTTTCCCGACAGGTTTACGCAATTAGCGTGCCATCAGACCCGTCACCGGGCCCGCAACAGGCTGGCACCGGATTCATCCAGCGACTTGGCTTCCTTGATGGTGCGGACCTGGGTTTCGTAGGAACGCGAGAAATCAATCAGTTTGACCATCGCGGTCACCACATTCACGTTGCTGCTCTCGACTGCGCCGGGCACGATGGCCGGCGGCTTCGGGCCGTTGGCAAAGTCGCCGTTCGGCAGCCGCGATTCCGGATACGGGGTGAACAGGGTATCGGGCCGGCGCTGCAGCGTGATAGCGGATGCGTCGCGCAGCATCAGCCGCGCAATCAGCACCGGCTGCTGTGGGGCGGGCTGTGCCGGGTCGATCGCATAGATATCGCCCTGCTCGGTGATGTTCACGTCGAAGCCCGGCGGGATCGTGATCGGCACGCCCTCTTCCGACAGCACCGGGTGGCGCGAGCCGTTCTCCAGCAGGCCCTGGCTGTTCAGCTTCAGGTCACCGCGCCGGGTGAAGGCGAGCGTGCCGTCCGGCGCCTGCACGCCGAGCACGGTCTTGTCCTGCATGGCGATGTCGAGCTTGTTCCCGGTCGCCATCAGCGAACCGGGCTCGAGCGAGACGGCATTCATTTTCTCGATGAACGGCTGGATGCGGGTATCCCAGCCGTCGCCCTTGGCCTTGACGGCCACCATCGCATTGTCGAAGCTTTTCTTGAAGCCGACGGTGGACACGTTGGCCAGCTCGTTATTGAGCTGTTCGCGCAGCAGGCGTCGCTCATTGATCGACGCCATGGCGGTAAAGGCGAGCCGGTCCATCGCAGTCTCCCGTCAGTCAGCTATTAGCTTCGGATGTTGATGATGGCCTGCGTCAGCGTATTGTTGGTCTCAATCGCTTTCGCATTCGCCTGGAAGTTACGCTGCGCCGTGATCAGTTCGATCAGCTCGGCGGTCAGGTCCACGTTCGCCCGCTCGCGCGCACCGGCACGCACCGTACCGAAACCTGCGGAACCGGCTTCGCCATACTTCGCCGCGCCCGATTTCGAGGTGGCGTAATAGCTGGCGTCGCCGATCTGGCGCAGGCCGGTCGGGGCCGCGAAGTTGACCAGCACGATCTTGGCCAGCGACTTCTGCGTGCCGTTCGAGTAGGACGCCGATACCAGGCCGTCATCACCGATATCGACGCCGATCAGGTCGCCTTCAGGACGGCCGTTCTGGTCCTGCTTGTTGACCGAGAACGGCGACGAGAACTGGGTCGACGACACATAGTCGATCGAGAACTGCAGCGTCGCACCGGACGCGCCGATGGTGGTCGACTTGAACGCGATCGCTTCCATCGGCGACTTCAGGTTGCCGCCGGTGTCGAACGTCAGTTCGCCTTTGTCGAGGAAGATCGGCGACCACAGGTCGCGGGTTTCGTCTTCCGAGAAGGTGCCCGGGTCCGAGGTCTCGAGGCCGTCGCGGTCCACATACAGCGGGAAGCCGTCGATGCTGGTCGCCTGCGGCGGCTCCAGCCAGCGGCTGGTGCTGCCACGTGCGCTTTCGAGATCGGCCAGGCCCCAGATCGAGTTCGACGACACTTTCAGGAAGGAATTGTCGCCGGAGGTGCCGGTAGTGAATTTGAAGAATTTGTTGTTGGTGCCCGGCTGGGTCGCGATCTCGACCTTCACGCCGTTCACCGTGCGGCCGAAGTTATCGGCCAGCGAGTTGATCCGGTCTTCCAGATCCTGGCGGAATTCTTCGGCGGTGTAGTCCGAGCGCTCCGGCATGGTGATCAGGCCGGTCACGTTGTCCACGGTGACCACGAACTGGTTGTTCGAGCCGTCGACCCGGAACTTGTTGTCGAGGTTGATACCGATCGCATTGCCGGACAGGACGGCCGGCGTGGACGTGATACCGCGCTGCGGCGTGGCCGACGTGGCGGTCTCGACGCCCTCTGCGCCGCTCTGCAGGCCGAACAAGGCATTCGCCATCGCCGACGCCTTCGTGATCTTCAGGCTGGACGTATCGCCGGTGGTGCCCGAGCTGATGGTGAAACGGTTATTCACTTCATCGAACTTCACTTCAATGCCGAAGCGCTGCTCTTCCGGGTTGACGATGAAGCCGCCATTGGGCAGCACCGGCGCGCCCCAGGTGCCGGTATTCGGGTCCACCGTGGTCGGCGTGCTGGTCAGGCCGAACAACTCGTTGCGGGCGAGGCCGAAGGAGCGAATGGCCACCGGCGTGCCGTCGCCGGACTTGAACGTGAAGCTTTGGCGGACCGGATCATAGCCGACGGTGATCGGCGCGCTCAGCTGCGGCGCCTGCTTGTCCAGTTCGGCCTGGATCGCAGTGATCGCTTCGTCCTGCGTGACCTTGCTCAGGTCGTCGATGCCGTAGCGGCCGAGGTGCAGCGAGATCGGCAGCCTGTCAAGGTCGACGCCCTCGCCGACTTCCAGCTGGAAGAGATCGGCGGTTTCAGGGTCGGTTGTGGTCGTGAAATCGGTGAAATTGAAATAGCGCTGGTCGCCGAAGGTCTTGTTGACCGCGTTCGTGATCTCGCGCGCGATTTCCACGCCGGTGAAGCGCTTGCTGCTGGCCAGCTCGCCCAGATAGCTGAGGTCGACGGTCAGCGGGCTGCCGCCATCCACGTCGAGGTCGAACACGATGCCCTCGCGCTTGCCAGGCATGCCCGCGGTGTTCACTGTCAGCAGGGTTTCAGTCGGGATCGACGTGGCCGATCCGAGCGCAATATTGAGGGTCTGGCTGCCATCGGCCGCGGTGACCACCGTGGCCGCGTATTTGGCCGGCGCAGTATTGATGGCTGTCGCCAGTGCGGTCAGGTTGGCGGCCACGCCCGTGGCGGGGAAGGTATCCGTACCGATTTTCAGCGAATAATCGGCACTGCCGAGCGCCGGCTTGAAACTCGCGGTCGTCAATGACTGGCTGTTTGGCCGCACGAAGAAACCGTCATCGACCTCGGCGGTCAGCGTGATTTCGGGCACTTCGGTCTCGCCGTCGCGCGGCACCACCACCAGGTCGCCGCCGGCGTTAATGGTCGCTTCGTAGATCAGCGTTGTGGAATCGTTGATTGCCGTTGCCAGGTCTTCCAGCGAAGTCGCGGAAATGGTTGTCGGATTCAGCAGCGTGAGCTTGGTGGCTGCCGGCAGTTCCGTGGTGGGCGACTGCGGCGTAATGGTCAGCGTCGTGCCGGTGACGCTGGCTGCGTATTTCGAATCATTGTTGATCTGGGTGGCGAGGTCGGCCAGCGTCACCGAGGTACCGTCGCTCGGGAAGACGTCGTTGCCCAGCTTGATGCGGAAGCCGGCAGTGGTATCGGCCGAGGTGAATGACCACTGAGTGATCGCACCCGTGTCCGCGCTGACGGTCTGCGTGCCCTCGATACGGTCGCGCATCGTCAGCCGGTAGTCCTTGCCGCCGGCGATTGGTGTAAACACCATGCCGTCGTCCGGATTGGTGTCGATCAGGCTTTCCACCTTCTCGGGAAAATCGATGCCATTCTTCCATTCGGTAATCAGCGACGTGGTCAGGGTGCCGGCATTCACCGTGGCCGGCGTCGACTGCAGCGGATTCTTCAGGTCGTCGAGGTTGAACAGCTTGGTCACGCCACGGGCGATGTCCTGCGGCGGGATGTCGGATTCGGAGCGGATCTCGCCGTATTTGTTCACATACTGTTTCTCACCGCTCTTGTCAGTCGACTGGATCAGCAGTTCCTGCAGCTTGGTGTCGCCGATGTACACATAGGTCTGCCACTTGTTGCTCGGGTCTTCCGGCGTCGCCACCTGGGTCTTCCGGTAGTAGACGGTAGCGAGATAACCGTTGCCGCCGGCGTCATACACCGTCAGCGCGGTCGTTTTGTTGTAGGTGGTCTCGTCATTGCGATCGAACGGTGCGGTCGGTATCTCGGCGTCCGCCGGAAGGTTCAGGCCCAACTGCACCGCCGAGGTCGCCACCGCATCGCCGGTCGTCTTGCGCGGGATCAGCAGCTTGGACAGGTTCTCGAGATCCGCCTTGCCGGAGGAGTCGACCGCCGCAGCGATCAGCGCCTGGCCGGCAGAGTTCACCACGTTGTACGAGTCGTTCAGCATGAAGGTGCCGTTGCGGGTGTAGATGTCCTGCAGACCGTCGGCTGACTTCAGCGGGAAGAAGCCGTCACCGGTGATGGCAATATCCAGCGAGTTGGCCGAGAACTGAATGTTCCCCTGGCTGAATTCCTGGCTGACCTGTTTCAGCGCGACGCCCTGGCCGATGGTGGACGACGCCTTTTGCAGCGGCGAAGTCGCGAAGATGTCGCCGAAGTCTGCGCGCGAGCGCTTGAAGCCGGTGGTGCCGACGTTGGCGATGTTGTTACTGGTAACGGACAGCTGGGCGGTGGCGGCGTTCAGGCCGGTCAGCGAGGTGTAGAAAGACATGGGTTCTTCTCCTGGATCCCGATTGGGCTGTGTGCTGTGTTCTTAGAATCCGATGCGCTTGACGGTGGACATGCTGACCTTGCTGCCGTCGCCGAGCTCGAGCTGGGTATCGCCGGTCACGCTGTCGGTGGTCACGCTCTTGACGGTCGCCATCGTGCTGACCGCCACTTTCGACGGCGTGCCGAAGCGCGTGGCGGTGGCCTCGATCCGGTACTGGCCGGTGGCGACCGGGTTGCCGGCGTTGTCGTTGCCGTCCCAGGTGAACGGGAAGTCGCCCTTCTTCTGGGCGCCGATCTGGCCGGTGCGCACCAGCGCGCCTTTCGAGTCAAAGACCTTGAGCGTGATGCCGTCGACATCGCTGGGCAGGGTGACCGTGCCGTCGAGCGGGACGCCCTGCTCGTACAGGGCCTTGCCATCGGCGACGCTGACCTTGCGGCCGAGCATGCCGGATGCATTGGTGATCTGCGAGGTCGACATCGACTTCACCAGCGTCTCGAGGTTGGTCGACATCTTGGTGGTCGCTTCGAGCTGCGAGAACTGTGCGAGCTGCGCAACGAAGGCCTCGTTCTGCATCGGGTCGAGCGGATTCTGGTTTTTCAGCTGGGTGGTAAAAAGCGTCAGGAAGGCCGTCTGGCCCATCTCGTCACCCTTGCCATTGATCTGCGCCTCTTCCTTCTCTTTCTCGTACTGCGCCGTTGTCTTGATGTTCGACGGCAGTGTGTAGCTTGAAGTCGTGGAGGCCACGCCGGTGGTGCTGGTCGCCATGGTTCAGTCCTTATGCCTTGATGATGTCGAGCGTGCGCATCATCAGCTCGCGCGCGGTGTTCACGACTTCGACGTTGTTCTGGTAGGAGCGCGACGCAGCCATCAGGTCGACCATCTCGGTGACTTCGTTCACATTGGCCTGGTAGACGAAGCCTTCCTTGTCGGCCAGCGGATTGTTCGGGTCGTAGACCTTGGGGATCGGCTTCTTGTCGTCGAGGATTTTGTCGACCTTGACGCCGCCGACGTACTGCGCGCCGGCATGGGTCATTTCCTCGTCCATCAGCGCCTTGAACATCACGCGCTTGCCGCGGTAGGCGCCTTCCTCGGTGCCCGAGGTCGTGCCCGCGTTCGCGAGGTTGGACGCCGTCGTGTTCATGCGGATCATCTGCGCATTGAGCGCAGTGCCGCCGATGCCGAAGATATTGTCAATGGACATGGGCATAGTCGATTACTCCCCTCTCAGCGCCTTGCGGATACTGGACACGCGGCTCTCGAGAAAGGACAGCGTGGCCTGGTAGTCGGCGGCGGCCTTGCCGTACTTGGCCTGCTCGACCGTCAGTTCGACGGTGTTGCCGTCGACCGATGCATTGAACGGCGTGCGGTAGCGCAGGCCGTCGTCGTTCGGCTTCTCGTCCGCAAAACCGAAGTGCGTGCCGTGCGTGCTGGTCATCAGGTCGGTCGGCTGGAACTGGGTCATCACCGACTTGAAGTCGATGTCGCGCGCCTTGAAGTGCGGCGTGTCGTCGTTCGCGATGTTCCGGGCGATCACTTCCATGCGCTGGTTGCGCACGCGAAGTGCCTTCTCGTGAATGCCTAGTGCGTTGCTCAGTACGTCCATTGCATGCTCCCTGCCGGTGACGGCGGAATGTCGACATTCCGCTCAAGTTTCCAGCTGTCGATCCGACTAGTGCAAAGGGCGTGCCAGTGTGTTTTTCGACGGGAATACCGACGTTTGCGGGCGCAGGCGGCAAGGGTTTGCCGTCGGGGGCGGAACGCGGGGCGGCAAGGCTTTGCCGTTGCGGCGCCCTTGGGTCACATGCCCGACATCTCGATCCGAGCCAGGGTGCTGGTGAAGTCGCCCAGCCGCTCGCGCGCATTGCTCTTCAGGCCGGCCACCAGCGAGTTGCGGGTGATGACGCCGCTCGGGTCGCGCCCTTCATACAGATACGCGGCCTGCCGCCCGGGGATGTTGAGCGGCGCGTTCGCGCGCGTCTCGCTGCGTGCGGCCGGCGTCAGCACCGTCAGGTACAAGTCGTCGAGCGCCGCCGGGCCGAAGTCTTTCAGCCGGGTGTCATTGAAATAGCGGTCGACCAGGTCGAGCTGCTGCAGCACCGACAGGTTCAGGATCTCGCGCGGGTTGTTCGCATAGCCGGCGCTGGCCGCCCCGCGATTGCCGCCGGCGCAGAACTGGATGATCCCGTGGCAGCTGCCATTGCTTGCGCGCGGGTTCATGCCGTCGGACTCCATCAGCGTCATTTGTGCGAAATCGTCGGGCGAGAAATGGTGGCGGCCGGCCAGTGCGAGGATCTTGTCGCGTACCGCTGCCTGCTCTGCCAGCGGCAGGTAGCCTTTGGCGACCGCGCGCGCCAGCGTACGGTCGAGCATGGCAGTGGACGCGTTGCCGCTGCCGGCCGCAATGGCGGAAACGGCCTCGGAGCGCACGCCGGCCGGGTCGGCCTGCCGCAGCCGGAGCGCCGCCATGGTGGTGGTCGGCGCCATATTGATTGCCTGGCCCGGCGCGATGCGGTCGGCGTCGGCAATCCCGTTCTCGCGTGCGACGGTGCGCGCCATCTCGAGTATCTGCGAGTTGCTGAACTGGCCGGCGACCTCGCCAAGGTGGCGGCGGGTCAGTCCCATCAGGGTGTCGCCGCGCCGGACCGTCACCATCTGCATGTCGGAATTCAGTCCGGCGAGCGCCTGCCGGAACGAGGCGGCAGGCTGCGCCCGCTCGCGTGCGCGCGTCTGTTCGGGTGCGCCGACGGCGTTCGGGTCGCTGATGGGTGGACGGATTAGCATCGATGGATCCTCTTGCAGGCTGGTACTGTTCTTGCACAACCGGTGGCAACTGTCGGAACTTCCACAGTCATCTGCCCGATGAACCTGATTTAGCAAGCAGCATTCCAGACCCTGAGATGCCCTGATGATGAAGAGCCTGCTTTTACGCCTGCCCTGCTGGCTGCTGATGGCACTGCTGCCGGCGGCGGGCCACGCGCAGCCCGCGACGCCGCAGCAGCTGATGACGGCCGCGCTGGCCGACTGGGTCGCTGCCCGCAATGACGTCAGCCCCGCGCAGGTAACGGTCGGTCCGCTCGACCCGCGGGTGCCGGTACAGCCGTGCGCCGGCGGCTTCCAGTTTGACTATCCGTTCGTCAGCCGAGACAGCGTGCGCGTGCGCTGCACCAAGCCGGGCTGGCAGATGTTTGTAAAGGTGGGCTTTGCGGCGGCACCTGCCGGGGCGGCTGGCGCAGCCGTCGCGCGCCCTGCCCCGCCCGCGTCCCAGCAGGACCCGCGCGCGGCCAGTCCGGCGCCGGCGCCGGAAAACCGACAGGTGGTAGTGGCGGCAGCCAATCTGATGCCGGGCCAGTTGTTACAGCCGGAACTGCTCAAGCTGGCACCGATGGAGGCCGACAAATTCAACAGGGGCTTCCTGATCGACCCGAGCGGGCTGGAAGGACAGGAGGTGCTGCGGCCGATCCGCGCCGGCGACCCGCTGCGGATGTCGGACCTGCGGCCGGCGACGCTGGTGAGGAAAGGGGAAGCCGTGAGCCTCAGCATCGGCACCCCGGCCAGTTTCATCATTACGGTCAGGCTGGAGGCGATGCAGGACGGGCGGCTGGGCGAGCAGATCAAGATGCGCAATCCGGAGTCCGGCCGCACGCTGACCGGTATCGTGACCGGCAAGGGCACGGTGCGCGGCGGCTAAGTGATGCCAGTCCGGCAACGAAAAAATATCGGAGACCCGCCCTAAAGTTTGCTTTAGCCGATCCGATTCTCCCTGTGACAGGAATGAAAGGCCGTGAGGCCGAAAGTGAGAAGACACCATGAGCAATACGATTTCCAGCCTGTTTGGCGGCAGCCCGTCGCTGGACAAGGCCCAACTGGAGAAAGCCAAGCGCAAGGCGCTTGAACAGCCGGTCGACGGCCAGCCGGACGCCAGGAAGGCCGCGCCGGCAGCGCCGCAGGGAGACGAACTGCAGCTGTCGCCGATTGCCAAACGGGCAATGGCGGAGCCGGCATTCGATCGCGAGAAGGTTGAGGCGATCAAGCAGGCGATCCGGGACGGCAGCTATCCGATGGACTCGCGCCGCATCGCGGAGAGCTTTGCGTCCATCGAAAAACTGATCGGCTGACCTGACGATGCTGCACAGCCCCGCCCCGTTGCAGGCCGCACCCGCGGCCGCTGCCGGCGCCGAGCTGGCGCTGGCGCTCGAGCATGGCCACGCGCTGCAGCAACTGCTGGAAATGGAATTCGAGGCGCTGCGGGTGCAGGACCTCGATCGTTTCGAGGCGCTGCAGCCGGAAAAGCTGACGGTGTTCGATACCCTTGCGCGGCTGAGCGGTGTCGGCACGCCCGCCAGCCGGCTGGAACAGCCGGAATGGGATGGCTTCCGCCAGTTGATCGCGGATTGCCGCGAACTGCACCGCCGCAACGAGGTGCTGATCAGCCGCAAGCTCGACGCCATCCGCGGCACGCTGCACACCCTGCGCGGCAATGATCCGACCGCCAGCGTCGAGGTCTACGACCGCCTCGGCCGCATGTCCCGCCTGCGCGGCGGCCGCGGCTACGAAGAGGCCTAGGCGCGCGACCAGGCACAGGCCCGCCGCATACCCTCAGGCTTTTTCATCCCCCGGCTTCATTCCCCGCAACCAGTAGGCCCAGGACAGCACCACCGCCACCGCAACATACAGGTCGCGCGGTATCTCCTGCTCCAGGTCCAGCCGCGCCAGTGCGGCGACCAGCTCCCTGTCCTCGGCCACGTACACGCCCTGCCGGCGCGCCTCGGCAACGATGGCCTCGGCCAGTTCGTCGCTGCCCTTGGCCGTGACCACCGGGGCATTGCGCGCCCCGTACTCCAGCGCCACCGCTTCGCGCCGGCGCTTCATGCGCGCACGTCCAGCATCGCACCGGGCGGCGCCCAGCTGTCCGGCAGGCTCGGGCGCGGCGCATGAAAAATCCGGAAGGCATCCATCGTCAGGCCGGCCAGTTTCAGCCGCTCGCCGAGGGCGTCCGAGTGGCGGCGCGCCAGCCTGACCACACTCTCCTTCAGCGCCCACATCATCAGTTCCACATGGGCAGCCTTCGTGACCGAGGTCTTCAGCCAGATCTCTCCGAGCACGTCGTTGATGGTGTGGATGTCGACCGAAAACGGCGGCGCCTCCTGTCCTGGCTGGCGCGGCGGGCGGAAGAATTTGATCGCGACCGGGTTCGCGTCGGCAAACGGCAGCACCATGGAGAAAGACAGCTCGCCACGCGCCTGCGCCGCCAACGACTCCACCTGCGAGGCCTCGATGTCGTCGATCGCGCGCCGCACCGACTCGGCCATGCCCGGCTCGCGCTCGGAGATCGCGCGGACCAGCCGGCGCAGCAGCGACTTGGCATCGCCCGCGGCGGCGGCCTGCCCGCGTGCGAGCAAGGGCTCCAGCCAGAAACCCGAGGACAGTACCGCGGCCTGCAGCGCCGACGGCGTCAGCCCGCGCATCGACAGCTGCATGCGCTGGAACAGGGCGGCGAGTTCGGGCGCGGCGGCCGACTGCAGGAGGCCGGCCGCCATCTGGGGCTGGAACAGCTGCATCAGGGTCGGGGACATCGGCGGACGAAGCGAGAGCGCAAGCAGGCGCGACATGCCCGGCGGCAGTGCGGGCTCGCCGGCCAGCGGCGGCGCAGCCGCCGGTGCCGTGGCGCCCGCCGCACCGGGGTCGACCGGCTTCAGCGACCAGGCGGCCGCACCGGCCGCCGCGCGCAGCCACACGGTGTCGCCGGGACGGAAGCGCAGGCCGGGCGGCAGGTCGAGCAGGCGGCCTTCCAGCAGCAATTTGATCTGCGCGCCGCGCGCCTCGATCGTGCCCTGGACGATCTGGCCGTCGCGCAGGCCGAGCTGCTGCGCCATGGCCGTGGCCAGCGGCAGCGGCCGGCCTTCCAGATAGAACGGATTGAGCCGGCCCGGCAGGGCCGTCTGCTCCACGCCTTGCAACAGCGGGTTCACGGCGCGTGCCGGCTCAGGGGAGTGGCGCGCCGCTCAGGGATAGCGTACCCAGCGGCGCTTGTCGTCGGCCGATACCTCGGCCGCCGGCACCGGCATGTCGACCGGCTGGCGCGGCACGGCCAGCGGCAGGTTCAGTTCGGTCGTGCCGGCATTCATGGTCGGCGACACCACCGGTGCGGCGGTGTGCAGGTCGACCGCCTTTTTCGCGGCCGGCTCAGCCTTCGGTGCATCGCCCATCACGACATGGCGCAGGTCATCGGCGCCGGGCAGCCTGACGGTGGTGCCGGATTTCAGCGGCACGCTCTTCATGCCCGCCAGCAGCTGCGGATTGGCGCGCGCAAAGGCGGCGCGCATCACTTCGATCGAGAACGGGCTGTCCGGCATGGTCTTGCGGATCACCGAGTCGAGGCTCTCGCCGGATTTCACCTGGTAGGCGCCGCCGGTCTTGCCGTGTGCGAGCGCATCCGCGGCGATGGCCGACAGCGCCGGGTCGCGGACCGGCTTCGGTGCGGCAGCCGCGGCCTGGCGGCGCCTCGCGCCGGCCGGCTTGTCATGGGCAGGCTCGTGCTTCGCGACCGCGGTCTCGGCGGGCTTGTCGGCCGGTTTCTCGGCGGGCTTTTCAGCGGCCTTCTCGGCCGGCTTCGAGCCGAGTTCTTCCGGCTTTTTCAGTTCGCCTTTCGGCGCGAATGCCTTGGGCGTCGCATTTTTCGGGTAGGGCTTGGACGGCAGCTCGGGCTCGGCCGGCTTGTCGGCAGCCGCTTTCTCGTCTTTTTTCTTGTCGTCGGCAGCGGGTGCGTCGGCAGCATGCGCGGCGCCGCCGCACAGCAGCGCAAGCACGGCGATCAGGAACGGGCGTTGGGCGAGTTTCATGGTCCTCTCCGGGAATCAGCGTATTCAGAAGGGGGTGGCGACCCAGTCGCCGGAGCGTGCAATGCGGGTCGGGCCGGCCAGCTGGCGGACCACGGCCGTGCCATTGCCGACGCTGGTGACTTCGACCAGCGCGAGGTGTTCGCCGCTGTCGGGCTCGAGCATGCGCGTCGGCAGCTGTTCGCGGTTCATCAGCAGCAGCTGGTCGCCGACCGCCAGGCCGGCGGCCTGGCCGCCGTTGATGATCCAGCCGGCATCGGTGGCCTGTACGACATTGAAGGTCTGCGGGCGGCAGCCGAAGTCGGCGTCCAGGCGCTGCTGCCAGCGCGCGACGACGTTGTCGAGCTCGGCCAGCAGGCCGACCGGCAGCGGCTGCGGGGTATAGCTGATTTCGCGCGCCGGGAAGAACAGGGGCACCGCATCCTGCCAGAGCAGCCGGCGGCTGGCGCGCTCGGTCACGGTCAGGCGCAGCACGAACGGCACCGGCTCGGAACGCGGGGGCAGGTCGCGCAGGCTGTCCTGCACGGATTGCAGCGCGCGCCGCACCTGTTCGCCGCGGCCGGCCGGCGGGCGCACCGGCTCGATGCCGAGCGCGCCGGCGGGCAGCAGTTCGACCTGCATCCGGTACGGCGCGAGGTCGGGCACGTGGCCGGTCAGGTGCTTTTCATAGAGGCTGCCGGGCTCGGGCTGGCTGGCCGACAGCAGCCACTGGCGGCCGGCACCGGCGCGGGCGGCAAAGCGTGCGCGCGCCTGCTCGAGAAAACGCTGCCAGTAGGCGCGATCGGCGCCGCTGGTGGCGATGTTGAGTGCGGTATCAAGCGTGGCCTCGCGCCGGTAGCGCAGCTGGCTGGCCGCGCAGACTTCGGCGTCCGGCGTCACGCCGCGCGCCTCCGCCACGATCGCGGCCGACACGCCGTCCTCAACCGTCAGGTAGTTCAGCACGCGCACATTGCGCACTTTCATGTTCGACGTGAGGCGGGTGTTCTCGTGCAGCTTGCCGCTGCTGTCGATCCACGCGGCATTGCGCACCCGGGTCTGCCCTTCCATCGCGGCATTCACCAGCGCATGCTGCAGCGCCTGCAGCCGCTGTTTCGGCTCGACCGGCAGCGTGGCGTCGGCCGCGCCGGCCGCAGCGGCGGCGACAGCCAGCGGCAAGGACAGCATCAGGTTCCACAGTGGCGCGCGCATGGTCGGCTCCCCGGGTTCGTTCGCTGCTTATTTGTGGCGCGCAGCGAGCTGCGCGAGGTACAGCACGCGCAGGTCGTTGACGACCCGGCCATCGAGCGACATCGTGGTCTCGTAGGTGTCGTCGCCGATCGGGGTGATCGACTCCAGCACGGCGCCGTAGATGATGCCCTGCACGCGGGTGCGGAAGGTGTCGCTGGTCACCATCATCTCGGCCACGGTGGTGGTCGCATCGAGCTGCTGGCCATACACCTGTTCCGTCAGCGCGCGGTAGGCGTCGAGCTTGGAGGCGCGGATCGCCATCAGGCGCTGCTGCGCGGGGTTCTTGTGGTTCTGGGTGCTGATGACGGCGTAGCCGGTGGCGCGGATGGTGGCATTGCGCTCGGCCATCGGCGTGATCATGCTGACGGCGTCTTCCTTCGGCGCAGGTTTAGCCTCGGCAGCCTTGGGTTCGGCCGGCTTCACCTCGGGGGCCGGCGCCGGCCGGACTTCCGCGGCCTTAGCCTCGGCCTTGGCCGATGCGGTGTCGGCGACAGCGACCGTCGGTACCGACTGGCAGGCAGCCAGCAGCAGCGTCAGTGTCAGCGTTGAGCATTTCGACATCGTGTTCATTGATCACCCCTTTTTTATTAGCAGCCGGCAAGACGCCGGTGTCCCGGTGCGCACCCGGATTGGAATTACCGGCAAGAACTGTTCTGATCATGCATCAGCTCGTTCCTGTTTTCACCGCTTGGCAAACAGTTAACGCAAGGCAATTTGCCTTTGCTCCCACGGGTAATCGGCACGGGGGGACTGATCTTTAACAAGGGCGGGTGATTTGAAGGCGGGATACAGCAGGTCCTGTGCACAGCAGCCAGGAGACGTCGCCAATTCTTGCTTTTTATGAAATCGATCGATGCGAGGCGCCCGGGTTCGCGCACCGGCACTCAATGGCACATCACTTGCTTATAAGTTCCGCGTGGAAATCATTCAATTGCGAAACAAATCCATAAGCCATTGATTTAACAAGAATTAAGAAAAATGACCACCCTCTCCATGTCAACAATTCGACAGCGCCTGTCGGGGTTCGAGCTCAAAGGGCTCGGTATTCCGTTCCTCGTGCTGCTGATTATGGCGATGCTGGTCATTCCGCTTCCGCCCCTCGTGCTGGACGTGCTGTTCACCTTCAACATCCTGATCAGCGTGATGGTGATCATGGTGGCGATCGGCACCAACAAACCGCTGGAGTTCTCGTCGTTCCCGGCCGTGCTGCTGTTCGCAACCATGCTGCGGCTGGCGCTGAACGTGGCATCGACCCGGGTCATTCTGGTCAACGGCCACGAGGGCGAGCATGCGGCGGGCGCAGTGATTGCGGCGTTCGGCGAATTCGTCATCGCCGGCAATTATCTGGTCGGCCTCATCATTTTCGTGATCCTGATGATCATTAACTTCATCGTGGTCACCAAGGGCGCCGGCCGGGTGTCGGAAGTCAATGCACGCTTCACGCTGGATGCCATGCCGGGCAAGCAGATGGCGATCGACGCCGACCTGAACGCCGGCTCGATCACCCAGGAAGAAGCGAAGAAGCGCCGCGACGAGATCGGACAGGAAGCGGACTTCTTCGGCTCGATGGACGGTGCATCGAAATTCGTCTCCGGCGACGCCATGGCCGGCCTGCTGATCCTGCTGATCAACGTGATCGGCGGCCTCGCGATCGGGGTCGCGCAGCACGACATGTCGTTTTCCGACGCTGGCCGCCTGTACGTGCTGCTGACGATTGGCGACGGCCTGGTCGCGCAGATCCCGTCGCTGTTCCTGTCGCTGGCGACCGCGATCATCGTCACCCGTGTGACGACCTCGGAATCCATGACCGACCAGGCGGTGTCGCAACTGTCGAATCCGTCCGCGCTGTTCATCAGCGCCGGTATCCTGACCATTCTGGGCATCGTGCCCGGCATGCCCCATCTGGTGTTCCTGTTGCTGGCGCTGGTGGCCACCGGCCTCGGCCTGCTGCTGGTGCGGAATGACGAGACGGCCGCAGTCGAGAGCGAACAGAAGGCGGCCGAGCAGCAGGCGGCGGACGCACCGAAGGAACTCGGCTGGGAGGACGTGGAGCAGGTCGACCTGATCGGCCTCGAGATCGGCTACGGCCTGATCCCGCTGGTGAACCCGGAAACCGGCGGCCAGCTGATGCCGCGCGTGAAAGGCGTGCGCAAGAAACTGTCGGCCGAGCTCGGCTTCCTGGTGCAGCCGGTGCGCATCCGCGACGCGCTCAATCTCGACCCGGACGTCTATCACATCGTGCTCAATGGCGTGGTGCGCGGCAAGGGCGATATCAAGAGCGGCTGCGAGCTGGCGATCAACCCGGGCAAGGTGTACGGACAGCTCGAGGGCTTCGCGACCCGCGAGCCGGCGTTCGGGCTGGAAGCGGTCTGGATCGATCCGTCGCAGCGCGACTATGCGCGCACGCTGGGCTACACCGTGGTCGACCCGGCCACCGCAATCGCCACCCATCTGAATAAAGTGCTGCGCGAGAACGCGGCCGACCTGCTGTCGCACGACGAGACTCAGCAGCTGCTCGACAAGCTGGCGCAGAAATCGCCGAAGCTGGTCGAGGACCTGGTGCCGGGCAAGATGGCGCTGGGCGTCATCACCCGCACCCTCCAGCACCTGCTGACCGAGGGCATACCGATCCGCGACATGCGCACCATTGTCGAGACCCTGTCGGATGCGGCCGCGCGCACCCAGGACCCGGAGCAGCTGTGCGCGGTCGTGCGCCCCAAGCTGGGCCGCATGATCGTGCAGGAACTGGTCGACGCGCAGGACAACCTGCCGGTGATGACGCTGGCGCCCGACCTCGAGCAATTGCTGCACAACGTGCTGACCAACGGCGCGCCCGGACAGAGCGTAGTGATCGAGCCCGGCCTGGCCGAAAGCCTGTTCTCGGCGCTTCGCGAGTCGGCGCGCACCGTCGAAGACCAGGGCAATCCGGCCGTACTGGTGGTGGCGCCGTCGATCCGGCCGTGGCTGTCGAAGATGGTCCGCCACCGGATACCCGAGATGACCGTACTTTCCTACACCGAGATACCGGACGACCAGGCGGTCAAAGTGATCTTCACGGTGGAAGCACAGAACAAGTCCTGACCAGGAAAAACGCATGGAACTCAAACGCATCCTCGCCAAAGACCTCCGCCGGGCGACCGAGAAAGCCGTCAAGCTGTACGGCGACGACGTGCTGTTCATCTCGAACGCCAAAGTCAACGGCCAGCATGAGGTCATCGTTGCGGTCGACGTGGCGCCCGAGCTCGAGCCCGAGGCCTGGCTGTCGCCCCGCCCTGTCGCGGCCCCGGCCCCTGCCGCGGCGGCAGCCGACGGCGCCCGGTTCGGCGATGCGCTGCAGCAGTCGATGAAGGAACTCGGCGCGGCCGACGATGAGGAAGACGATGTCACCTACCAGCCGGCGGCGCGCGCGCCGCAGCGGCCGGCCACCGCCTCCTCCGACGCACGCAGCGCGGAGGACCACCGCGATTACATCCGCGGCCGCGAAATCGTGGACATGGTGCGCGACGAACTGGCCGCGATCCGGCGCGAATTCAAGCTGGCGCAGCGGGTCGCCGCCTGGCAGACCGAGGCGACCGCGCACGGCGCGGTGCGGCCGCTGGTCGCCGCGCTGGCCGAGGCCAGCATCCCGGTCTCGCTGCGCACGCTGCTGGTCGACCACGTCGGCGGCATGGACGACCTCGACCAGGCAAAACAGGCGCTGCATGCCCACCTCGTGAAAAGCCTGGGCGAGCACTGGGCCAAGCTGCCGCAGCGCGGCGTGCATGCGATCGCCGGCCCGGCCGGCGCGGGCAAGACGATGATGGTCGCCCGCCTCGCACGCGCGGCCGCCGAACGCAAGGGCACGGAGTCGGTCGCGGTGATCTCGTATTGCGACCAGCGCGCCGGCGCCTGGAGCCAGATCCAGATGCTGTGCGCACAGGCGGGCGTCGACTGCCTGCGCGCGAACGACCCGGACACCCTGAAAATGCTGCTCGGCGAGCTGGGCGGGCGCCAGCTGGTACTGATCGACACGCCGGGCGTGGAAGTGCTCGCGAAAATGGAACAGATCCGCGCATGCGACGCTGAAATCGGCTGCCACCTCGTGCTGCCGGCGGATGCGGCCGGCACCACGCTGCGGCGCCTGCTGGTCGACGTGCCGTTCGCATGGACCAGCCTGATGGCCTCGCGGATGGATGAGGCCACCCAGCCGTGGGCGCTGATCCAGACCCTGTGCGAGAAGCCGGTGCCGCTGTCGGCCGCATCGCACAGCCCGTCGGCCGCCGATGGCTGCCAGGTGCTCACCGCCGCGGAACTGGTGACGCTGGCGATCCGCGGCCTGGCGATCGATGCACCCGACAGCATGGCCGACGAACCGGCCGACGAAGACACCGATCCCACCGTCATGACCGCCGCCCGCGCGCTGGTCGCCCGCATCGAAAAGAGCGCACATGCAAGCTAAGCAAGCAACGGCCACCCGCCGCACTGAAGTCATCGGCATCGCCAGCGGCAAGGGCGGCGTCGGCAAAACCACACTGTCGACCAACCTCGCGGTCGCGCTGTCCCTGATGGGCAAGAGCGTGATGCTGCTCGACGGCGACCTCGGGCTCGCGAATGCGCAGATTGCGCTCGGCTGCCAGACCCAGTACAACCTGTCGCACGTGCTCGCCGGCGAGAAGACGCTCAAGGAGATCATCGTCACCTCGCGCCAGGGCGTGAAGCTGGTGCCCGGAGCGTCCGGCGTGCACCAGATGGCCGGCCTGTCGGCCGCCGTCACCGCCGGCATCGTGCAGGCCTTCTCCGAACTGGATGACGACATCGATTACCTGATCGTCGACACTGCCGCCGGCATCGCGCCGTCGGTGCTGGCTTTCATGGAAGCCTGCCAGCGCCGCTTCGTGGTGGTGAAGGACGAGCCGTCGTCGATCGCGGATGCCTACGGCATCGTCAAGGTGATGACGCGCGACCTCGAGCTCGACGAAATCTACCTGATACCGAACATGGTCGAGAGCCAGGCGGCCGGCGCCCACCTGTACCGCCGGGTCAACGACGTCTGCAACCGCTTCCTCGGCAAGAGCCTGCAGTACCTGACATCCATCGAGGCTGACGAGCTGGTGCTCACGGCGCTCAAAAAGTACCAGTCCGTGCTGGAATTCGCGCCCGGCAGCGCCGGCGCGCGGGATTACCGGCGGCTGGCCGATGCCCTCGCCAACCTGCCTGAAATCGGCCACGCCTCCGGCGGGCTGCAGTTTTTCATGGAACGGCTGGTAAAACAGACGCCCGGAGGCTAAAGCATGCCGCCCTCGATCCGACTCTACGAACAGACCGGGAACCAGGAAGAGGCGCTGATCCTCGACCACCTCGGCATGGTCAAGCGCATTGCGGTGCACCTGAAGGCGCGCATCCCGCCGTTCATGGAAGTGGACGAGCTGGTTCAGGTCGGCATGATCGGCCTGATCGAGGCATCGCGCTCGTTCGACCCGACCAAGGGCGTGGCCTTCGAGAGCTATGCGCACACGCGAATCCGCGGCGCCATGATCGACGAGGTGCGCCGGCTGTCCTTCCTGCCGCGATCGGCCGTTGCGTTCAATAAGTCGCACAGCTCGGCCAGCCAGGCGCTGGCGTCCGAACTGGGGCGCGCGCCCACGCCGGCCGAGCTGGCCGAATACATGGGCATGGAGATCGACAGCTACGAGAAGGATCGCGGCGCGGCGCGCCAGTTCGAGACCTACTCCATGGAGGTAGTATCCGACGAGGTGATGAACGTGCCGGAACAGAAGTCGCGCCAGCCGGAAGCGCTGGTCGAGGAGGCGCAGATGATGGAAGCGCTGACCGACGCCATCGACGGCCTGCCGGAGCGCGACAAGCTGGTCATCTCGCTGTACTACGTCGAGGAACTGAACCTGCGCGAGATCGGCGAGGTGCTCGGCGTGTCGGAATCGCGGGTGTCGCAGATACTGTCGGCGAACGTAAAGAAACTGCGCGCGCAGCTGAACGCCGAACCGGCGGTCCGCTGAGCGCCGGCGATCCGGGGACGAAGAGACGCTCATGGAGCAACAGATGAACACCATCCTGCTGCTGTTGATATTCACCGGCCTGGTGGGGATGCTGCTCGTGATCTTCTTCATGCTGGACCGGCTGAATGAACTGCACAGGCAGGCCGACCTGCCGCGCGGCGAACTGGACCCGCGCGCCGCCTTTGGCGGCTTGGCCGGCAAGAACCTGTGGGACGCGATGATCGGCATACCGATGCCCGGCTGGGAGCCCAAGCGCGTCGCCGCGCTGCGCCCGCGCTACGAGCTGGTACTGCAGAAGCACCTCGAACTGCTGTTCGAGGACGGCAAGCTGGACGGCCGCGAAGGCCTGTCGATGCCGGTGCGCTGCGACCGCAAGGTGCCGACCCTGCGCGGCGAAATCGAATCCTGGATACCGCATGAGTTCGCATCCGGCGTCTATCGTGCCGGCTATGCGCTGGCCACCTCGGCCGCCGACGACAGCGAGATCGTCCGGCGCCAGCTCGACATGCTGGGCAATGCGATCTTCTCCGCCGCCGGGCTGCCGCCGCATCCGCTGTCCGCCATCCTGATGCCGCAACTCGAACGCCCGGCCTCTGACACCACGGATGACGAGCACGCCGACACGCAGGCCGGCGCCGCACCCGCGGAAAGCGAGCAATGGCCGGCCCCGGAAGAGGCCGCCGCACAGGCGGCACTGCCGGCGCCGCAGCCGGAGGATGGGCTGCCCACCGCCTTGCCGCCGGCAGCAGACGCCGCACCGGTGGCAATCGAGCCGCAGGCGAACACCGTCACCGATGATGCCCAGCAGCGGCAAATTCCTGCCGCCCCCGCCCCTGCCGGCAACTGACCGCCAGCGCTCCAAAACGGGCGCGCCGCCCTAAAGCTCCCCGGCCTGCTGCCGATACATGGTCTGACGCAATGATTTATCTTGGAGCGACAGACGATGAACATGAGACAACGCGCACTGGCCAGCTACGGTGATGTGAAAGTCAGCACCGGCGTGAGCGGCGCAGACAATGTGCAGCTGATCCAGATGCTGTTCGACGGCCTGATCGAGAGCCTCGCGACCGCCAGGGGCCAGATCGAGCGCGGAATGATCGAAGAGAAATCGAAGAGCATCGCACGCGCCGGCCGCATCGTCGTTGGCCTGCAGGGCGCGCTGGACTTTGACAAGGGCGGCGACATCGCACGCAACCTGAACGATCTGTACAGCTATGTCACCCGCCGCCTGTTCCATGTCAACGCGCACAACGATCTGGCAGCTCTGGAGGAAGTGCACAACCTGATGAACGAGATCCGCAGCGCATGGGCGATGGTGCCGCAACTGGTGCCGCCGTCGCAGCGCAAGGTCACGCTCAGCTGAGGCTGACCGACTTCCCCCGAACCACGCCGCGCATGACGCGGCGTTGGTTTTTCTTACCCGCCCCGCCCCCGCCGCTCCTGCCGGAGCCACCGACCCCTGACCGCAGCGGCCAGTTCGTCTGGCTGGCAAGCGCTGCAAGGCGCCTGCAAAAGTTTCTTTAAATTAATATAATTCCAGCAACGAAACGGCCTGGATGCCGGCCTGACACGTTTTTTGCATTAGCACGGGCAATCCCCTGCAACCGAGGAATGCAAAGCACGATGAACCCTCTTTCGAATGCAGCGACCGCTGCCGCCGCATCGGCGAAAAGCGTCCAGAAATCAACGACTTCCGGCAACCCGGGCCAAGCTGGCGGCGAAGTCGCGGGCGAATTTGCGGCCTTGTTCGGCGCGATGATGGACGCCGGCCTGCGGCAAGACCTTGCCGCCCCGGCAGCCGCCGAAGGCAAGCCCTCGCCAGTGGCGGGGCTGGCCGCCGAGGTGCTGGGCCCGACCGTGCACATCATTACCACCGCCGAGCCGGTGACGAGCGACGAGAGCCTGCTCGCGTTCGCGCGCGCCCAGGGGATGGATGAGCAGGCGCTGGCGTTGATCTTCGGCCAGCCCCCGGCCGCCGTGGCCGATGGCCTCGGCGACGGGCCGGACGGCAGCCGGCCCTTCGCCTCCAGCGCCGCCGCGCTGGCACTGCAGGGCGGGACCGGCGCGGCCGGATCGCCTGCAGCGCCGGCGGGCAATGTCCTTGAACTCGGTCCCGACGCGACGCTGCGCTGGTCTGTGGGCGAGGCCACGCCGGCAGCCGCGCCGAAAGAGACCCTGACGCCGATGTTCGGGCTCAACGGCATGCGTGCCGTGCTGCAACCCGCAGCGGGTGCCGCACCGCCCGCCGCAGTCGAGGAGCCGGCCGCGCATCCGGAGGCAGCCAATCAGTCGCTGGCCGCCAGCCTGATTCTGGGCGCGGCCGAAGCCGGCCAGGCAGCCCGCCGCATGCTGGCCAAGCAGGCCGGACAGCGGGCTGAAAAACTGGTCGAGACCGCGCAAGCGCGCATGCCGGCGGTGGCCGACGCGACGGCCGCTGCAAGCAGCGCCGCCGAGCCGGCGACCGAGACCCTGGTGCTCGACCTCGGCATCGACGACGCCGACCTGCAGGCGCTGCTCCCGCACCGGCCGGCCGATGCGCGGCCGGGGGACGGCGGGCAGTCGGGCGCCGGCGGCGGCACGGCCGCCGAAGCAGCACGCAGCGACCTCGACCTGCGCGCCGAGCAGTACGAAAAACTGTCGCAGCGGCTGGGCGAGGCGCTCGGCCAGCGGCTGGCGGCGCAGATCGCGCGCGGCGACTGGAAAGTGGAGATGGCGCTGCGCCCCCATGATCTGGGCAACATCGACATTGAACTGGCAATGAAGAACGGCGGCCTGGAAGCCAGCTTCACCGCCAGCGAAATGCGCACGCGCGATCTGATTTCCGAGGGCCTGCCGCGGCTGAAGGAAGTGCTGGCCCAGCTTGGCATGGACGTTGCTTCAGTGAATGTTAACGTAAGGCAAAACAGCCAGCATGGCGGAAATCCGACACCCGGCAGGCAGCCCGGCAGCATCGCGGGCACCGGCAGGCGCGCACACAGCGAGGATTCCGGCATGACAGCGGCGCCGCCGGCACGGGCAGTCCCGGCATCGGATGACGGACTGGACGTGCTGGTCTGATCGCAAGTAACAGGTAGTGACTAAGCGTTGGAGGATGTGATGGCTGAAGAAGCAGCAGCAGCACCGGAAGCACAAGCAGAGGCCGAGCCGAAAAAGAAAGGCCCGCTGCTAAAAATCATTCTGATGGTCGTGGCCGTGCTGCTGATCATTGGCGCGTCGGTGGGCGGCACCCTGCTGGCGACCGGCTTCTTCTCGAAGAAGGAAGAGGCGAAGGAGGCGGTCGACGCCCAGCTGGACAAGCTGGAGGACCCGCATGCCGACGGCAAGGACGACGGCCACGGCGAAGCCAAAGCCGACGGCGAGGCCGCCAAGCCGGGCCAGGAAGCGCCGCAGAAGCAACTGGTGTCTCCGGAGCCGGACAACCAGCGCTGGAAGTTCAACTATCACTCGCTGGAAAAGCCCCTGTTGTCGAACCTGTCGGGCTCGCGCAAAGTGATGCAAGTCACCCTGACCGTGATGACCCACTACGATGACCGCGTGATCAACAATGTGAAGACGCATGAACTCGCGCTGCGTGCCGGCATCCTCGACGTGATGCGGCAGAAGACTGAGTCCGACCTGCGCGACCCGGACTTCCGCAAGCAGCTGGCCGAGGAAGTGCGGCTGGTGATCAACTCGCTGCTCGAGAAGTACGAAGGCTTCGGCGGCATCGAGGAAGTGATGTTCACCGAGTTCGTCGTCCAGTAAGCGGGCGAACGGCACCGGATTCCTACGGAAGATTGACGCCATGGCTGAAATGAGCAACCTGCTGTCGCCGGAAGAGCTGGCCGCCCTTGCGCAGGGCATCGATGACGGCAGCATTGCGGTCGATACCGGCTTCAATTTGACCACCCGGGTCAAGAAGCACGACCTGGCCAGCGAGGACAGCACGCTGGGCGTGAACACCTCGTCGATCGAAATGATCAACGAGCGCTTCGTGCGGCTGTTCCGCCTCGGCCTGATGGAGGTGCTGCGCACCAGCCCCCGCATCAACCCGTCGCGCGCGCAGATCGTGCGCTTCGGCGATTATCTGAAAGACCTGCGCCCGCCGCTGGCGGTCAATACCATCCGCATCAATCCGCTGCGCGGCTTTTCGCTCGTGACGATCGAGCCGACGCTGGTGTTCTCCGCGCTCGACAATTTCTTCGGCGGGTCGGGTTCCGGCATGCCGGGCGCCCGCCGCCGCCGGTCCAGCGACAAGGACGGCGAGCCGCTGCCGGCCAACTGGCTGCCGCCGACCCGGATGTTCACGCCGACCGAGTCGCGCATCATCAAGATCATCCTCGACGTCTTCTTCCGCTCGCTGAAGGAGGCCTGGGCGCCCCTGCTGCCGGTGAGTTTCGACCACGTGGGTTCCGAGATCAACCCGCAGTTCGCGCAGATCGCCGACGAAAACGACCTCGTCATCATGTCGCGCTTCGAGACCGAGAGCGCGGGCGGGGTCAAGGGCTTCGTCGATCTGGTGTATCCGTATGCGTCGCTCAAGCCGCTCCGCGACCTGCTGCGCAACCGCGTGCAGGCCGACGGCAGCGAAGAATCCGACATGAAGTGGCGCAAGGAACTGACTGCTGCCGTCGGCGACGCACAGCTGGACCTGCAGGTACTGCTCGGCACCGTGGTCGACCACTATGAGCGCGTGCAGAACCTGAAGGAAGGCGACCTGCTGTTTTTCAAGAAGCCGGAGCTCGCCACGCTGCTGATCGGCGGCCTGCCTGCCTTCGAATGCCAGGTCGGCATGTCCGGCCCGAACGTCGCTGTCCGCATCGAAAAAGCGACCAGCCCAGAAACACTCTAACGACAGAGGAAGCCTCATGAGCGACACTTTCCAGGACAATGACACCGCGCTCGCCGAACCGAAGGCCGGCGCGATGCCGAACCACCAGATCAACCCCGAGGTACTGCAGAACATCTCGGTCGCCATCAAGGTCGAGGTCGGCCGCACGAAGATGAAGATCCGCGACCTGCTGCGCCTGACCCAGGGCTCGGTGGTCGAGCTCGAGCGCATTGCCGGCGAGCCGCTGGACCTGCTGGTCAACGACACCGTGGTCGCCCAGGGCGAAGTCGTGCTGGTGAACGACCGATACGGCATCCGGCTGACGCGCGTGGTGCCTGCGTCGGATCGCATGAAGAACCTCTGACCGACTGACCGGAAGCCACGACATGCAAGCCACCGACTGGTTGTCTTTCGCCTTCAGTTTCGCACTCGTCATCGCCCTGCTCGGTGCGCTGCTGTACGCGATGAAGCGCCTGCAGTCGGGCAAGCTGCTCGGCCTGCCGCAGCGCCGCATCCGCGTGCTGGAGGTGGTATCGGTGGCGCCGCGCCAGAAACTGATGCTGGTGCGCGTGAAAGACCAGGACCTGCTGCTCGGCGTCACCGTGCAGCAGATCAGCACGCTGGCCAGTTTCCCGCTGACCGACGAGGACGTCGTGGCCGAGTCGGTGCCGCGCAGCGCCGGCGCCGACGGCAGCAACTCGCTCACGCCGCTGGCCAAGCGCTTCTCCGAAATGCTGAAATCCGCACAGAACAAGGACCAGGCCTGATCATGGCTCGCCGCGCCCTCCCCGCCCTGCTTTCCCTGCTGGCCTTCCTGCTGCCCGCGCTGCTGCCGACGCTCGCGTCCGCACAGGGCATGCCGGCGGTGACCGTCGCCAACGGCCCGGGCGGCGTGCAGGCCTACAGCCTGACGCTGCAGCTGCTGGCGCTGATGACGGTGCTCACGCTGCTGCCGTCGATGCTGCTGATGATGACCTCGTTCGTGCGCATCATCATCGTGTTCTCCATCCTGCGCCAGGCGCTTGGCACCGGCCAGACGCCGCCCAATCAGGTGCTGGCGGGCCTCGCGCTGTTCCTGTCGCTGTTCATCATGCAGCCGGTGCTGAGCGACGTGTACAACAACGCGATCCTCCCCTACATGAACCAGGGCATGCCGTTCGAGCAGGCGCTGGAGGCGGCAGAGAAACCGATCCGCGGCTTCATGCTCGCGCAGACCCGCGAGGAAGACATCGCGATGTTCATGGAAATCTCGCGCAGCAAGGCCGAGCTCGAAGGGCCGGAATCGGTGCCCTTCACCACGCTGGTGCCGGCCTTCGTGACCTCGGAACTCAAGAGCGCATTCACCATCGGCTTCCTGATCTATATCCCGTTCGTGGTGATCGACCTGATCGTCTCGTCGGTGCTGATGTCGATGGGCATGATGATGCTGTCGCCGATGATGATCTCGATGCCGTTCAAGCTGATGCTGTTCGTGCTGGTCGATGGCTGGAGCATGCTGATGGGCTCGCTCGCGAACAGCTTCGCGATGCCCTGATCCGATACAACAAGGAAAACATTCATGGAAGTCGCTACCGTCATCGACCTCGGCCGCAGCGCCCTGTGGGCCACCATCCTGATCGCCTCCCCGCTGCTGGTCGTCGGGCTCGGCGTCGGCCTGTTCATCGGCGTGATCCAGGCCGCGACCTCGATCAACGAAGCCACGCTGTCCTTCATCCCGAAGCTGGTCATCATGGGCGTGACGCTCGCGATCTTCGGCGGCTGGCAGCTCGGCATGCTGGTCGACTTCACGCGCGACATTTACAAGCGCATCCCGGCGCTGTTCTCCTGACCGAGCTGCGGAGCGCCGGCCAGTCATGACCCTCCTCGCCGCGGACATCGTCGAGCGCTTCTACACTTTCCTGTGGCCGATGCTGCGCATCTCGGCGCTGCTGCTGGCGGCCCCGCTGTTTTCGCTGGATGCGCTGACGCTGCGCATCCGCATCATGCTGGCGCTGGTGGTCACCGTCTTCGTCTATCCGATGGTCGAGTGGCCCGTGATCGACCCGATCAGCGCGAACGGCCTGCTGCAGATCGTCAACCAGCTGTTCATCGGCGCGATGATGGGCCTGATGCTGCAGATCGCGGTAGCCGCGATCGTGGTGGCCGGCCAGACGATTGCCGCATCGATGGGCCTGTCGATGGCCAGCATGGTCGATCCCAACATCGGTAACGTGCCGGTGATCTCGCAGTTCCTGGTCATCCTCGGCACGCTGATCTTCCTCGGCTTCGGCGGCCACGTGATCATGCTGTCGATGATCATCGACAGCTTTCGCACGGTACCGATCGGCGACTTCATACTCGGCCAGGTCGCCTTCGGCAAGGTGGTCGCATGGAGCGGCATGATGTTCCTCGGCGGCGTCCTGCTGGCGCTGCCAGTGATGGTGTCGCTGCTGTTCATTAACATCGGCCTCGGCATCGTGACCCGCGCGGCGCCGACGCTCAACATTTTTTCGGTGGGCTTTCCGGCCTCGATCGCCGCCGGCTTCATCGTGCTGATCCTGTCGCTGGACAGCATCGGCGGGCGCATCCAGTGGCTGTGGATGCAGGCGTTCAGCCACGCGAAAGACCTGGTGGGACTGGTGAACTGACATGGCAGAGCACAGCACCGACGAAGACAAGACCGAAGAACCTACCTCGCGCAAGCTGTCCAAGGCCCGCGAGGAAGGACAGGTGGCGCGCTCGACCGAACTGCCGGCCGCTGCGGTCACGATCGCGTCGCTCGGCCTGATGTATATCGCCGGCGACTTCATGGTGAAGAAGCTGGCCGAGGCCTTCGCGTCCGGCTTCAATTTCGACCGCAAGCTGGTGCACTCGCCCAACCTGATGCCGGCGATCTTCGGGCATGAACTGCTGGAGGCTTTCCTTCTCGTGGTGCCGCTGATGTTGCTGACCGCGGCGGTCGCGATCGCCGCGTCCGGTGCGACCGGCGGCTTCCTGTTCGCCTCCAAGGCGCTCGCGCCCAAGGCATCCAAGCTGAATCCGCTGAACGGCATCAAGCGCATGTTCGGTACCAAGGCCTGGGTCGAGCTAGGCAAGGCGCTGCTGAAATTCGCGCTGGTGGCCGGCGTGGTCTGCTGGGTCCTGTATGACAACATCACCACGCTGAACCTGATCGGCCGCATGGCATTCGAGCCGGCGATGGCGACGGCCGGCCAGCTGCTGACGAAGTCGGCGCTGATCATGGCCTGCTCGCTGATCCTGATCGCGCTGATCGACGTGCCCTTCCAGCGCTGGCAGTTCATGAAGCAGATGCGCATGACCAAGCAGGAAGTCAAGGACGAGATGAAGGACATGGAAGGCCGTCCGGAGGTGAAGGCACAGATCCGCCGCCGGCAGCGCGAGATGGCCAGCGGCCGCATGATCGACCGCGTGAAAGATGCGGACGTCGTCATTACCAACCCGGAGCACTTCGCGGTCGCACTGTCCTATGATCCGAACGGCGACAGCGCACCCATCCTGCTGGCGAAAGGGGCGGACGAGCTGGCCGCGCGCATCCGCGCGGAAGCCGAGAAGCACGGGGTCGAGATTTTCAGCGCGCCGCCGCTCGCGCGTGCGCTCTACTTCACGACTGAAATCGAGCAAGCCGTGCCGGAAGACCTGTACTATGCGGTCGCGCAGGTGATTGCGTATGTGTTTAATTTGGCAAGCATCCGTCCGGGTGCGCCGCCCGTGCAGCGGCCGCAGCCGAAGGTGCCGAAGAACATGCAGTTCGATGCCAACGGAAGACTTGAAGAGGCCGTCACGTGATCGACCACGACAACGAGATCAGCAACGATGCCGTCGGCAGCGACGGCATTTTCCTGCGTGCGTCCGACCGCCGTCGCTTCGACTATGTGATGCGCGCGCTGCGCGAGAACAGCCTGTCGCTGGCGCTGTCGTCCGACAACGAGGGCGTGCTCGACCATTACGGGCGCATGGTGCTGGCCAAGCTGCGCAAGACCGATGGCCTGCAGATCGAGGTCTTCCTGCCGCAGAACACCGAGCAGCTGCTCGAGCGCTTCAACCAGATCCTAGCCGGCGTATCGCTCGACGACGCGCGCCAGGCCGAGGGATCGACCGCGCCGCGCCGGGTGCTGATCGCGCACGATGCCAAGGCCGTCTCCGCACGCGACCTGCAGCTGATGGCGCGGCTGGTGAAGGATTTCCCGGGTGCGAATGTATCGCTGGTGCTGCTGGTCGACCGGGCCGGCATGCAGCTGCACGAGCGTACCCTCGACATCTTCGGGCAGCGCCTGTTGCGCTGGCCGGTCGACGCACCGACCCGCAGCGAGGGCGACGCACTGCTGAAGGTGGGGCGTGCGATCGGCTTCGAAGTCGAGGTCAAGAAAGTGCTGGCCGCGACCGGTTATGCGGAACTGCGCCTCCCGCCACAGCCGAAGGCCGCGCCCGAGCCTGACAATGCTGCCCAGCTGCGCTTCGAGGCCCACCTCGCTGCCGCACGCAAGGAGCACGCAGAGCAGCAGGCGCCGGAACGCCACGCGCGCACCGAGCCGACGCTCGACGGCCCGCCACCGGCGCCGGCCAAACCCTTTACCGATCCGCCGCGCGCACGCGGCATCGTGGCACGCATCGTGCGCTGGACGGCAGCGCTGTCGCTGCTGCTGCTCGTGTCGGTCGGCGTGGTGCTGCTGCTGTTCGCAAAGAACCTGTCGCCGGTGGTCGCGAACTCGCCGATCCTGAAAGACCACCTGCCGCCCTGGGCCATGGACGTGGTGGTCGCGGTGGTCGGCAAGCCGCCGTCGGCTGCGCTGGCCTCAAGCGAGCCGGCTGCGCCCGCCACCGCTACAGTTCCGGCCGCCGGTGCCGATTCAGTGAATGACCGGTCTGCGGCCGCCGAACCAGCGCCGCAGGCCCAGGCACCGGAGGCCGCCCCTCCTGAAGCCGTGACGACAGAGCCGCCCAAAGCGGAAGCCGCGCCGGCCGAGCCGGCGAAGGCGGAGGCCGCCAAGCCTGAACCGGCAAGGAATGCGCCGTCCAAAGCGGAACTGCCGAAAGCCGACCTGCCTCGCCCCGAACCGGCGCGGGAAGCGGCCAGCGCGACCGCGCCCGCCGACGTGCTGGCGCCCCGTTCGGAGCGTGGCGTCGACCAGCTGGTGCGGGCAGCAAAGCCTGGCAGCTTCTTCGTCCAGCACGTATCGCTGGGCTCGATGGCCGAGGCGCAGGAATGGCGCGCGCAGCACCGCGCGCTGGCGCAGGCGAAGATCGCCGCGGTCAGCACGCAGGACAAGGGAGTGAAGTTTGCAGTGGTTTCCGGACCGTTCGCGAACCGCAAGGAAGCCGAAGGCTTCGCTGCGCGGCCGGGGGTGCCCGCCGACCCGTGGCTGCGCCCGGTGAAGTCGCTGCAGGGTGCGTTGCAGCCTGCCAGCCGTTGATGGCAGGAGCAAGGACAGAAAGGTGGCTCATGTCTGAAGAAAAGACCCAGATATTCCGGGGCGATGAAGCCCCGGAGATGGGTATTGCCGAGACGGGAGGGCCGGCGCCTTCACCGCGGCGCAACGCGCCTTCCGACCAGCGCGCACTGCAGGACCAGCGGGACGGCGCAAGCCTCCAGCGCGAGATGCACGATGCGGAAGGCGAGGCGGTGTTGCGGGAGATGCCGGCAGCAGAGGCCGACGGGCCGGCCGACGTGCGATCGTTGCGCGACGCGGAAGGTGCGTCGGAGCTGCGGGAGATGCACGACGCGCAAGGCATGGCCGATGTGCGCGAGATACACGATGCCCCCGGGGCGGCAGAGCAGCGCCGGATAGAGGATGCCGATGGCCTGACCGAGCTGCGCCAGGTGCACGACCACGGCGCGCCGGTGCCGGCGCCGGCGCCGGCCGCCGTCAGTGAGCGGCCACCGCTGAACTTCAATGAGGACGAGGTAGCCGAGCCGGCGCCTGAGGCTCCCGCCGCCCGGCTCGAGCCGCAGCAACCGCGGCCGGCCGCGCCGCCGGCCGCCCCCGCGCCACAGGATGATGCCGACCTGACGTTCAAGGTCGAGCGGGACGCGACACCGTGGGCGCTGTCGATCCACCTCGAAGAGCGGATTGCCAGCCTCGGCGTGACCACGGCAAAGGTCAACCAGCAGCTCGATACGCTCGAGGAGTCGACCAAACGACTGGCGAAACGGATAGGCAAATGAGCGAAGCAGACACAGACAAGACGCCGGAGGTGAAGCTGGACGGGGCCGGCGGGTTCATGCCCGAGCCGGCGCCGCCGCGGATGACAGCCGAAGAGGCCGGGCTGACGCCTGAAGAGGCGGACGCCGCAGGTGAGGCTGCGCCAGCCGGCGACGCAGGCAGTACGCGGCCGGAAATACAGCTGGCCGGCGTGCAGCCGGACGGCTCGGTCGCCGTGCCGCAGGACACCGCGCGCCGCGCGCTGGAGGCGGTGCAGGTGCTGGTCGAGAACAACCGTGCCGCGTCGCAGCAGCTGGAAGCGCTGATGGGCATCGTGCTGGATGCGGCGGAAGTCGCGAACCGCTCGGCGTCTGCGGTGGCGACGACCGGCGGCCACGTGAACCGCGCCGCCGAGAAACTGGTCGATGGTGCGCAGCGCTCGGCCGCCCAGGCCAAGCTGGTGCTGGGCATTGCCGGCGCAGTCATCGTCGGATCGGCCGGCGTGTTCAGCTTCATGAGCGTGCAACTGCAGAACAAGGTCGCACAGCTCGACGAGATGATGCTGGCCGTCGGGAAGCGCGCAGTCGACCTCAAGCGCCGGATGGAAAGCATGGACGAGATCCATGCCGCGCTGGAGGACCTGAAGCTCGCGCAGCAAAACACGCAATCGGTGCAGCAGGCGATCGAAGACCGCATTGCGCGCATGCAGGAAGCGCCGCCCGCGCAGGCAAAGCCCGAGCCGGCCAAGACGGCGGCAGCACCGCTGTCTCCGGAGGCGCAGGCAGCACGCAAGGCGGAGGCGGAGGCGCGTGAGGCAGCGGCACGCGAGCGCACGGCAAAGGCGCAGGCAGAAAACCGACAGCTGCTGCAGCAACTGACCACGCTGGACGCGATGCTGAAGGATCAGGCCAAGGCGGTGAAGGAGCTGTCCGGACAGTTCGGCACGCTGCAGGGGGCAGTGACCAGTACGGAAACGCTGGCCGCCCAGCAGAAGCTGCGCGAGAAGGAAATGGCGCAGGAACTGGCCGCGGAGCGCGCGCGCCGGGAGAAGGAAGTGAAGGACAAGGAGCGCGAACTGGTTCGGGAGCGCGAGCGCGCACGCGAGCGGGAAGCCGCCCGCGAACGCGAACTGGCCCGCGAGCGCGAGGCGGTCAAGGAAAAGCTGGCAGCGGCGGAGCGCGAGGCCGAGCGACAGCGCGTGGTGTCTTACCGGCGCGACCAGTCCAGGCCGGCCAGCACGCCACCGGATGCGAAGGTGCCGTCGTTTACCGCGACCGGCGGCACGAAGTCCGAATAGATTCCTGCATGCCGCCCGGGGCGGTTACCCGCCCCAGGCATCTACCAGCACCTCGATGCGCCGGTTCTTCGCCCGGCCTTCGCGGGTGTCATTCGCTGCCACCGGCCGCGTGTCGGCCATGCCGCGAACCACCACGCGCTCGCGCGGCACGCCGGCATAACCGGTCAGGTAATCCGCCACCGAGGAAGCGCGCGCACCCGACAGGTCCCAGTTCGAGCGGTAGCGCTGGTGCCCGGACAGCGGGATATCGTCGGTGTGCCCCTCGATCGTGACCCGGCCGCCGGTTTTGCCGATCGCTTCCCCGATCTTGCGCAGCATCGGCAGCGACTCCGGAGACAGTTCCGCGCTGGCCGGATAGAAGCTGCCCTGTACGGCCATCCGGATCACAATGCGCTCGCCGTCGCGCTCGACCTGCGCGTCCCCCTGCTCGATTTCCCTCGCCAGCACATCGCGCAGCACGCGGATCTGGCGCGCGAGTTCGACGCCACGATCATCGGACGCACCGCCCTCGCGCACCTCGACCGGCGTCTCCACCATGGCCTGCACGTCGGCAATGCGCGCATACAAATCGATCAATTCCTGCGGCAGCAGGCCGCTGCTGCGCTCGGGCAGCTGGATCAACAGGCGACCGTTGTCGGCAAACAGCTGGATCTTGTGGCCGGCGATGTCGAGCGACAGGGCCTTTTGCAGCGTGCCGAGGTCCTTTGCCAACTGCTCGGGGAGCGGCAGCTTTTGCTCGGTCGCGCCGCCGGACAGCTGGGTCTCGGGCGGCGGCGCCTTGACCGGCGGCTGCACGCGGTCGCGGCCGAGGGATTTGTTCAGCGAGCCGCTGACATCGCGGAAGCGGTTTTCGTTCAGGTCCGAGAAAGACAGCACCAGCAGGAAGAAAGCCAGCAGCAGCGTGGCCATGTCGGCGAAGGTGACGATCCAGATGGGCGCGCCACGTCGCGGCGCTTCCTCTTCCTGCGCGGTGATGCTGTCGAACAGGGTTTGCGGCTGCCGGGCCGCTTCTTCGTCCTCGACGGCGGGCGAGCGGGCCATCGCTCAGTCCTTTACCGGCGCATCGGCTGCGTCATGTACCGGCGCGATCAGCACTGCGGGCTCGGATTCCAGCGCATCGACCGACAGATTGCCCAGCAACAGGTCGGGCAGCAGACGCGGATCGCCGCCTTTGTGGATGAACAGCACGCCTGCCATCGCCAGCTCATAGTTGCGGCGCGTGCGCTTGCTGTAGCCATTGATCTTCTGCACCAGCGGGCCGAGGACAACGTGCGACAGCACCGCGCCGTACAGCGTGGTGAGCAGCGCGACCGCCATGCCGGGGCCGATCGCATGCGGGTCGTGCACATTGCCCATCATGAGCACCAGTCCGATCAGGGTGCCGATCATGCCCATGCCAGGCGCGAGATCCTGCGCGTAGCTGAAGAAGTCGCGCGCATGCTCGAACCGCAGCTTGACCTCGGTGATTTCGCGCAGCAGCGCATCCTTGAGCAGCGCATGGTCAATCCCGTCGACCCACATGCGCACGGCCTTGGCGATGAAGCGGTCCTTGTACTCGCGGTCCTCGAGGGTGATCATCCAGCGGTCGTCGTAGCGGGTCACGCGCCCGACCTCGACCAGTTCGTCGATCATGTCCTGCAGCCGAACCGGCCTGGACGAGAGCACCTCGCGTGCGGTGGCATAGGCGTCCTTGAACTCGGCGACCGAGCTCTTGGCCAAGACGCACAGGAAGGTGCCGCCAAAGACGATCAGAATCGCGGGCAGGTCAATGAACTGCAGGAACTGGCCGCCGGTGGCGACTGCGATCAGCAGCAGCGCACCGATCACACCGGTCAGGCTGACGATGTCCATGTCGAGTGTTTTCCTGGTCGTTTTTTGCTTGAGGTCAGGGCCGGGCCACGGGCGCTCAGGCCGAGCGCAGCCGGTATTTGTCGATCTTCTCGATCAGGGTCGTGCGCTGCAGGTTCAGCAGGCGGGCGGTCTTGGACACGTTTCCGTCGGCACGGTCGAGCGCCTGCTCGATGTAAGCGCGATCGATCTGCGCCATCCGCTCCTTCAGCGACAGGCCCTCCGGCGGCAGCAGCGCGCCGCCCTGGGCCAGCAGGATGATGTCCTCGACGTCGTTGCGCGCGGCCGCAGGCGCGGTATCGGCCATTCCCGACGGCGCCTCGTTCAGTGCGAACATCTGCAATACGTCGGCCGGATGATCATCCGCCTCCGGCACCGGCTGCGGCGCGGGCGCAGACACAGCCTCGGGCTCGACGCTGCCGAGTTCCTCCTGCAGTCGCTGCAGGCCCCTGGGCAGCATCGCGGCCGGGATGGTGCGCAGCGTCAGCCGCTGGCCGGCGAACAGGGTCGAGAAACGATGGACCAGATTGGACAGTTCGCGCACATTGCCCGGCCACTCATAGCGGCGCAGCGCCTCGGCAAATTCGGTGCTGAAGCTGACCGCCCCGCCCTTGTGCGCGAACTTGTCGGCATAGTGCCGGGCGAGCAGCAGGATGTCGTCGCCACGCTCGCGCAGCGGCGGCGTGTGCACGGGCAGCACGTTGAGCCGGTAATACAAGTCTTCTCGGAAGCGCCCGGCGGCGATTTCGGCTTCGATGTCACGGTGGGTCGCGGCGACCACCCGCACGTCCACCTCGACCGGGCGCGAGGAGCCGATCGGGTCGACCGTCTTTTCCTGCAGCACCCGCAGCAGCTTGACCTGCATGTCGAGCGACAGGTCGCCGATTTCATCGAGGAACAGGGTACCGCCATGCGCCAGTTCGAAGCGGCCGACGCGGTCGGCCAGCGCGCCGGTGAACGCGCCCTTCCGGTGCCCGAAGAGCTCGGACTCCATCAGCTCCTTGGGTATGGCAGCGCAGTTGAGCGGAACGAAATTGGCGTCGGCGCGCGGCGACTGGTGGTGCAGCGCCTGCGCGACCAGTTCCTTGCCGGTGCCCGACTCGCCGGTCACTAGCACGGTCGCGGTGGAATCCGCGATCGTTTCGATCAGCTTGCGGATCTCGCGCATCGGCGGGCTGTTGCCAATGATGGGATTCGGCTGTCGCATGGGCTCGGCTGTCCAGGAGGCAAATCAGCGGGCAAAGCGGCAGTCGCAACGCGCTGACTTGCATACACTTTCCCGATGTTTCCGAATTGAAACATACGCGTGCAAGAGTGTCAACGCGGTTTCACACTTCATGTTGACAGGCAGTATTAACATATTGGCAATCTTCGCTTCAGTGTCGCTTTTAAAGTTCCGAATCCGCCGCTGTCCCGGCTGGCTACAATCGCCATTTCGGCGATGCCCGACCCGGGCTAGCGCCCCCATTGAACAGAGGAGACCGGAGATGAGCACGATCGCCCAGCTGCGCCGCATCCTGAAAGACAGCCGGACGATTGCGGTGGTCGGCCTGTCGGCCGACTGGTACCGCCCTTCCTACTTCGCGGCCAAGTACATGCAGGAACATGGATTCCGCGTGATTCCGGTCAATCCGAAATACGACGAGATCCTTGGTGAACGCTGCTACCCGGACCTGAAGTCGATACCGGAGCAGGTCGACATCGTCGATGTCTTCCGCAAGCCGAACGACTGCGTGCCGATCGCGCATGACGCCGTGGCCATCGGCGCAAAAGTGCTATGGCTGCAGATCGGCGTCATCAATGACGAAGCGAAGCGCATTGCGGAGGCTGGCGGCCTTGAAGTCGTCATGGATCGCTGCGTGAAAATCGAATACGCGCGCCTGTTCGGCGGCCTCGGGTGGTTCGGCGTGAACACCCGGGTCATTTCCGCGCGCCGACCTGTCTGAGGAACGAACTGCCATGGCCCAAGACCACGTCTACCATTTCGACACCCTGTGCCTGCACGCCGGGCAGATACCGGATGCGGCCACCGGCGCGCGCGCGGTGCCGATCTACCAGACCACCTCCTACGTGTTCGACAGCGCTGACCATGCGGCCAGCCTGTTCAACCTGCAGACCTTCGGCAATGTGTATTCGCGGCTGTCGAATCCGACCGTCGCCGTGCTCGAGGAGCGCGTCGCGGCGCTCGAGAACGGGCGCGCGGCAGTGGCGACCGGCAGCGGCATGGCCGCACAGATGATCGCGATGCTGAACCTGTGCGAGGCGGGCGACGAGATCGTCGCCGCGCGCACGCTGTACGGCGGCACGCACACGCAGCTGGACGTCAACTTCCGCAAGCTCGGCATCAACACGACCTTCGTCGACAGCGAGGATCCGGAGAATTTCGCGCGCGCGATCACGCCAAAGACGAAGCTCCTGTATGCGGAGACCATCGGCAATCCGTCGATGAACGTGCTCGACATCGAGAAGGTGGCGCAGATCGCGGCCGCGCATGACCTGCCGCTGTTCATCGACAATACCTTTGCGTCGCCGTGGCTGTGCCGGCCGTTCGACTGGGGCGCAGCGATCGTGATGCATTCGGCCACCAAATTCCTCGGCGGGCATGGCACGACGATGGGCGGCATCATCGTCGAGTCCGGCAAGTTCAACTGGGCCAACGGCAAATTCCCGACCATGACCGAGCCGTCGCAGGGCTATCACGGCGTGCGCTTCTTCGAGACCTTCGGCGACTTCGGCTTCACGATGAAGTGCCGGATGGAGGGTCTGCGCACCTTCGGGCCCGCGCTGTCCCCGATGAATGCCTTCCTGCTGCTGCAGGGTGTGGAGACGCTGCACCTGCGGATGGAGCGCCACTGCAGCAATGCGCTGAAGATTGCGCAGTACCTGAGCGAGCATCCGAAGGTGTCGTGGGTGAATTACCCGGGACTGAAGAACAACAAGTACTACGAGCTCGCGCAGAAGTACCTGCCCAAGGGTGCGGGCGCGGTGCTGTCGTTCGGCGTGAAGGGCGGCGCGGCGGCTGGCCAGAAATTCATCGAGAGCGTCGAGTTCCTGTCGCACCTCGCGAATATCGGCGATGCGAAGACGCTGGTGATCCATCCGGCGTCGACCACGCACCGGCAACTGTCGGAAGAGCAGCAGATGGCGGCCGGCGTGCCGCCCGACCTGATCCGTCTGGCGGTCGGCATCGAGTCGGTCGACGACATCCTGTGGGACATTGACCAGACGCTGGCGAAGACCTGAGGCTTCGCGTTGCGCCAGTCGATGCTGCGGGCTGTGTCGTCAGGTGGCGGCAAAGAGGAAGTCTCTCGTACTGAGCTTGATGACGCCGAGGGCGTTGATTGGCCGCCGGACTGCGCGGGCTCAGCATCCTTGGATTTGGCTTACCCGGTTGATGCCACTACAATTGCCTTTCGTCGAACACCGACCAGACATGCGAAAAGATCTGGCACGGCGATTTCTTTGAACCACCCAGCAAGAAAGAAGACCATGAAGAGACTGTCCCCCGTCCTGGCAGCCCTGCTGCTGTCCTCCGCCATCGCCCCGTGGGCGGCTGCCGGCGCGCCGCCGCGCGTCGATCCGAATGCGCCGCCGCCCGAGTACTGGGAGCCGGAACCGGAAACCACCGCTGACCAGGGCGCGAAGAAAGCCAAGAAAGACAAAGCCGTGAAAAAGGATAAGAAGGGCGACGCCAAGCAGTAAGCGCCGCCTGAACCTCACCGGCGGCCGGCATCGCTGGCCGCCAGCCTCCTTCCTCTGTTCCTCTCATCTCCCGGGCGCCGGGACGCCAGTGCTGTGGCGCAAGCCACTTGTCAATACGGCACAATCCGACTTGCGCGACCATCAGTATACCCACCAATAGTTTATTGAAAAATATTCTGTTTTGCGATATAGTCTCGACCACAGGAACCCGCCACGATGACTACCTCGACCGATTTTGACGTACCGACCATGCGCGCCGCCGCCGATGAGGCCAGCAGCCTGATGCGCGTGCTGTCGAACCCCGACCGCCTGCTGCTGCTCTGCCAGCTCGCTCAGGGCGAGCGCCGCGTCGGCGAACTGGAGGAGTTGCTCGACATCCGGCAGCCGACGCTGTCGCAGCAGCTGGCAGTACTTCGCGAAGAAGCGCTGGTCGAGACGCGGCGCGATGGCAAGCAGATCTACTACCGGATCGCGAGCGAGAAGGCGCTGGCAATCATGAACCTGTTGTACCAGCTGTATTGCGGACCCTCGGAAGGAGCAGACATATGACCATCGACTGGCTGAATTTCACGCCCGGACTGTCGCTGATCGGCGGCTTGCTGATCTGCGTCGCGTCCGCGCTGTTTATCCTGGCCAACGGCCGGATCGCCGGCATCAGCGGCATCCTGGGCGGCCTGCTGCGGCCGGCGCGCGGCGACGTGCTGTGGCGGCTGGCTTTCGTGCTCGGCCTGGTCGCTGCGCCCGCCGTGGTCTATGCGTTCGTTCCGTATGTCGCGCCGACCATCGATGCCGACACCACCACGCTGGTGATCGCCGGCCTGCTGGTCGGTATCGGCACACGCTACGGCAGCGGCTGCACCAGCGGCCATGGCGTGTGCGGACTATCGCGGCTGTCGCCGCGCTCGCTGGTCGCCACCCTCGCCTTCATGGGCAGCGGTGTCGCGATCGTGTTTGTCATGCGCCACCTGCTGGCTTACGGAGGCTAATCGTGAATAAACACATGGACATGCTGTCGTCCTTCATCGTCGGCCTGATTTTCGGCGTCGGCCTGATCCTGGCCGGCATGACCGACCCGTCAAAAGTCATTGGCTTCCTTGACGTCGCCGGCCTCTGGGATCCTTCGCTCGCGTTCGTCATGGGCGGCGCGATCGCCGTCGGCGTGGTCGCCTTCCGGTTTGCGAGGAAGCGCAGCACGGCTTTCTTCGGCGGCGCAATGCGCATGCCGACAGGCAATGACATCAGCTCGCGGCTGGTACTCGGCAGCCTGCTGTTCGGCGCGGGCTGGGGCATGGCCGGCTTTTGTCCGGGTCCGGCCCTGACGGCGCTCGGCACAGGCAATGCCAAGGCGGCTGTCTTCGTGCTTGCGATGATCGCCGGCATGGCACTGTTTGAAGTCGCCGAGCGTGTCCGGCAGTCGCCGCGGCGCGAACGGCAATCGTCTGTCTGACCCACCCAAACAAACGGAGGACACCATGCAAGCCAACGTAGGTGGTATCGACCGCGCGCTGCGGATCATCGCCGGCATCGCCCTGATCCTGCTTGCACTGACGCAGACCATCGGCCCCTGGGGCTGGATCGGCGTGGTACCGCTGCTGACCGGCCTGTTCCGGTTCTGCCCGGCCTACACGCTGCTCGGCGTGCGGACCTGCAAGCTCGATTCGACCCGCCAGGCGGATCTCTGAGCATGGCCAAGGGCTTCGCGAATCCGCGCGAGACCTGGGACGCGCGCTTCTCGACCGATGACTACATCTTTGGCACCGGGCCGAATGCATGGCTGGCCTGGCATGCCGATCTGCTGAAACCGGGCATGCGGGCGCTGGCGGTGGCCGATGGCGAGGGCCGCAACAGCGTGTGGATGGCCAAACGTGGTCTGACGGTGGACGCCTTCGACATCTCGCCGGTCGGCGTCGCGAAGGCGCGCAAGCTGGCGGCAGATGCCGGCGTAGACGTCAACTACAACGTCAGCGGCGTGGAAGACTTCGACTGGAAAGTCGGTGCCTACGATGTGGTGGTCGCGATCTTCATCCAGTTTGCCGACCCCGATACCCGTGCGATGCTGTTCAGGCAGATGAAGTCGGCGCTGAAGCCGGACGGGCTGCTGCTGTTGCAGGGCTACACGCCGAAGCAGCTCGAGTACAAGACCGGCGGGCCGCCGAACCCTGACCACCTGTATACCGAGGAACTGCTGCGCGAAGCGTTTGGCGACATGGAGATCGTCGAGCTGACGATGTATGAAGACGTGCTGGCCGAAGGATCGCAGCACAGCGGGCAGTCGGCGCTGGCGGGGCTGGTGGCGCGGCGGCGGTTCGGGTGCAGTTTTGGGTGAGGGAACCCGAGCCCTCCCGATCACACCTGCTTCCCGCGCATCCCCAGTCTTCCCAGCAGCGCCCTGTCCTCTTCCACTTCCGGATTCCCGGTCACCAGCAGCTTGTCGCCGTAGAAAATCGAGTTCGCGCCGGCCAGGTAGCACAGCGCCTGCACGCCGTCGCCGAGCTGGCGGCGGCCTGCGGAGAGGCGCACGCGCGCCTTCGGCATCGTGATGCGCGCGACCGCGATCGTGCGCACGAATTCCAGCGGGTCCAGCGGTTCCTGGTCGGCCAGCGGCGTGCCTTCGACCGCGACCAGATGATTGATCGGCACCGAGTCAGGATACGGGTTCAGGTTGGCCAGCTGTGCAATCAGGCCGGCGCGCTGCATGCGCGATTCGCCCATGCCGACGATGCCGCCGCAGCACACCTTCAGGCCCGCGTCGCGCACATGGCCAAGGGTGTCCAGCCGGTCCTGGTAGTCGCGCGTGGTGATGATCTCGCCGTAGAACTCAGGCGCCGTGTCGAGGTTGTGGTTGTAGTAGTCGAGGCCGGCGGAAGCGAGGCGCTGCGCCTGCTCTTCCTTCAGCATGCCCAGCGTTGCGCAGGTCTCGAGGCCGAGCGCTTTCACTGCCTTCACCATTTCCTCGACTGCCTCGATGTCGCGGTCCTTCGGCGAGCGCCATGCGGCGCCCATGCAGAAGCGGGTCGCGCCGCCGTCCTTCGCAGCCTGCGCAGCGGCGACGACGTCATCGACGGCCATCATCTTCTCGGCCTTGACGCCGGTATCGTGGTGCGCGGACTGCGGGCAGTAGCCGCAGTTCTCCGGGCAGCCGCCGGTCTTGATCGACAGCAGCGTGGCCAGTTCGACCTCGTTCGCATCCCAGTGCGCGCGATGCACCTGCTGCGCGCGCCACAGCAGATCATTGAACGGCAGTTCGAACAGCGCGGCGACCTCGGCCACCGGCCAGGTCTCGTTGGCCTGCGCGAGGTCGGAGACCTTCTTCGAGGCAGCAAAAAACTCGATCGTTTGCGACGACATGCGGAAATTCCAATCCAAGTAAAACAGGGCGATGGGCTCAGCGCGCGGGCCACGCAGCCAGCCGGGAGAAATCCAGTGCATCGGCCGCGACCGCCGGCGACGGCACCGTCATCCATGGCACCACGCCCAGCAGCGGCGCCGGCAGGCGGGCCCGCAGCGCCTCGACATTGTCGGCCTGGTGCGGCATCGCAGCGTCGATCTGGTTTGCGACCCAGCCAGTGAGTTTCAGGCCGCGCGCGGCAATCGCCTCGGCGGTCAGCAGTGCATGGCTCAGGCAGCCGAGGCGCAGGCCGACCACGAGGATAACATCAAGCCGCAAATCGGCCGCGAAATCTGCCGTATCGTAGTTGTCGGTCAGCGGTACCCGGAAGCCGCCGACGCCCTCCACCACCACCGCCGGCGCACTGGCCGCGACCTGTGCATACGCGTCCCGCAGTACCGCCGGATCGATGGCTACCTGCTCAAGCGCGGCCGCCACATGCGGTGCGCAGGCTTCGCGCAGCAGGTAGGAGGTGGTCAGCGACTGCGGCTGCGCGAAAGTGGACTCGGATGCCAGCAGCGCGACGTCGTCATTGAACAGCACACCGTCACGCACTTCGGCACCGGCCGCCAGCGGCTTCATGCCGACGGCCGGCACGCCGGCGCGGCCCAGTGCATTCAGGAAGGCCGCGCTTACCAGGGATTTGCCGACGCCGGTATCGGTGCCGGTGATAAAACAGGAAAACTTCAGACTCACGTTGATGCCTCTTGCTGCGAATGATGTTCGATATCGATGATGGCGCGGGCCAGTGCATCCACCTCGTCCAGTGTGTGCGCTGCCGACAGCGTGATGCGCAGCCGCGCACTGCCGGCCGGCACTGTCGGCGGCCGGATCGCGCCGACCCAGAAACCGCGCGCCAGCAGGGCGGCACCGGTCGCCAGGGTGGCGGCATTGTCGCCAATCACGACCGGCTGTATCGGGGTGTCCGACGGCAGCAGCTGCCAGCGCTTGAGTTCCAGGCGCTCGCGCAGCCGGGCCACCAGATGTGCCAGATGCGCACGGCGCTGCAGGCCTTCGTCGCTGCCGATAATGTCGAGGCTGGTCAGCAGCGCATGCGCGACCGCCGGCGGCGCCGCCGTGGTGTAGATATAGGGCCGGGCTCGCTGCACCAGCCACTCGACCACGGTAGCGTGGGCGGCGACAAAGGCGCCGGCCACGCCGGCTGCCTTGCCCAGCGTGCCGATGTAAACCAGCTGCGACGAGGTCAGCGCGAGATGCTCGAGCACGCCGCGCCCGTGCTCGCCCAGCACGCCGAAGCCATGCGCATCGTCGACCACCAGCCATGCACGATGCCGCTCGCACAGCGCCAGCAGTTCGCGCAGCGGCGCAATGTCGCCGTCCATGCTGAACACACTGTCGGTGACCACCAGCTTGTCCTGCGAGCTGCTCTGCGCCAGTAGCGCTTCCAACTGCTGCAGGTCACGATGCGGATACACGCGCAGCACCGAACGCGCGAGCCGCGCGCCGTCAATCAGCGATGCGTGGTTAAGTTCTTCGGAAAAAATCTCGGCGTCCTTGCCGGCCAGCGCCGACAGCACCGCAAGATTGGCCATGTAGCCGGTGGAGAAATACAGCGCACGCGCTGACGGCACGTGCGGCGACAGGAAGTCCGCCAGCCGCTCCTCCAGCGCTGCATGGGCGGCCGAATGTCCTGAGATCAGGTGCGACGCGCCGCTGCCGGCACCGTAGCGCAGCGCACCTTCGCGCAGCGCGTCGACGACGCGCGCATCGCCGGCGAGGCCGAGGTAATCATTGCTGCAGAAGGCCAGCAGCGGCTGGCCGTCGACCGTCATGCGCGGCGCATGCGGGGTGGCGACTGCGCGCCGGCGGCGGATCAGGTGCTGCTGCTCGAGCGCCTGCAGTTTCTGCCGCAGGCCGGACAGCAGCGGTGAATCTTCAGCCATGCACGTCCTCAGTGCTGCAGCCAGGACGGCTTGCGTTTCTCGAGGAAAGCCAGGATGCCTTCGCGGCCTTGCGGCGACACGCGGATCTCGGCGATCCGACGTGCGGTGTCGGCGATCAGGTGGGCATCGATCGCCTCGCCGCCGACCTCGCGGATCAGGCGCTTGGCCTCGCCGATCGCATGCGGGCTGCCGGCCGACAGGTGGTGCACCATGCGCGCCACCGCTGTATCCAGTTCGGCGGCGTCCGCGACCTCGTGCACGAAACCGATGCGCGCAGCCTCGGCCGCGGAAAAACGTTCGGCGGTCAGGAAATAGCGATGTGCGGCGCGCTCGCCCATGGCGCGGATTACATAGGGGGCGATCGTCGCCGGTATCAGCCCGAGCTTCACCTCGGACAGGCAGAACTCGATGCCGTCGGCGGCAATCGCGATGTCGCAGGCGGCCACCAGCCCCATGCCGCCGGCATAGCAGTCGCCCTGCACGCGCGCGACCGTCGGCTTGCTGCATTCGTGGATCACATGCAGCATCTCGGCCAGCGCCTGGGCGTCGGCACGGTTCTGGTCTTCGCTGTAGCCGGCCATCCTGCGCATCCAGTTCAGGTCGGCGCCGGCAGAAAACGCCGCGCCGTGCGCGGCCAGCACGATGGCACGCACTTCGCGCTCATGATCGAGCGCGCGGAACGCGTGCGCGAGCTCGGCAATGCTCTGCTCGTTGAATGCATTGCGCACCTCGGGACGGTTCATCCACACGGTGGCGAGATGGCCGTCGCGCACGATCTCCAGCGTCTGGTACTCCATCGTTCAGTCGGCTCCTTCGGATTTTGGCTTGGCCAGCGACTGCGGATCGTCAATGCGCAGGCGCCGGCGGTTCGGTTCGACGGCAGCGAGCGGCGCCACTTCCTCCATCTCCTGCAGGCACTGGACCGCAAGTTGCTGGTACTCCAGCGTGCCCTTGCGTTTCCATGCGATTTCGTCGTCGCTCAATTGTCTCACCACCCGTGCCGGCGCACCCAGCACGAGGCTCTTCGGCGGCACCTGCATGCCGGTCTTAACGAAGGCCATTGCCGCAACGATCGAGGAATCGCCGACCACTGCGCCATCCATCACCACCGCATTCATGCCGACCAGCGCATTGCGTCCGATGCGCGCGCCGTGGATGACCGCGCCGTGGCCGATGTGGCCGTCGACCTCGATCACGGTATCGCTGCCCGGAAAGCCGTGCACCACGCAGGTGTCCTGCAGGTTGGATCCGGCCTCCATCACCAGCCGGCCGAAATCGCCGCGCAGCACCGCATTCGGCCCCACGTAACAGCCGGGCCCGATGATCACGTCGCCGATCAGCACCGCGGTCGGATGCACGAAGGCGGTCGGGTCGATGACCGGTACCACGCCTTCGATGGCATAGACTTTCGGCAGGGACTTCATGTGCGCGTCCTGATCACGATCTTGCCGGTCACCTTGCGCGATGCCATGTCGTTCAAGGCCTGCGGTACCTCGGCCAGCGCATAGGTCGCCGACAGGTGCGGCCGGATTTTGCCTTCGGCATGCCAGCGCATGAGTTCCTGCATCGCCGCCTCATGCCGCGCCGGTTCGCGGCGCGCGAAATCGCCCCAGAACACGCCGACCACCGACGCCCCCTTCAGCAACGGCAGGTTGAGCGGCAGTTTCGGTATCTCGCCGTTGGCAAAACCGATCACGAGATAGCGGCCGCGCCAGGCGATCGAACGGAAGGCCGGCTCGGTATAACCGCCGCCGACCGGGTCGTAGACCACGTCCGGCCCCTTGCCGCCGGTCGTCCGGCGTATGCCTTCGCGCAAATCCTCGGTGCTGTAATTGATGGTGTCATCAGCACCGTGCTCGCGGCAGATCGCGAGTTTCTCCTCGGTCGAGGCTGCAGCGATCACGCGCGCGCCGAGCGCCTTGCCGATCTCGATCGCCGCCAGGCCAACGCCGCCGGCCGCGCCCAGCACCAGCATCGTCTCGCCGGCCTGCAGCTGCGCGCGGTCGACCACGGCATGATGCGAGGTGCCATAGGTCAGCGTCAGTGCGGCGGCGGTGTCGAAGTCCATGCTGTCGGCCATCCGCATCAGCGAGGCCGCCGGCACGGCGACCTGCTGCGCGAATGCGCCATGCGGCACATACGCGAACACCCGGTCGCCCGGCTGGAAGCCGGCCACGCCGTCACCCACGGCACGCACCGTGCCCGCCAGCTCATTGCCGGGCGTGAAAGGCAGTTCGGGCTTGAACTGGTACTTGTTCTGGATCACCAGCACGTCCGGAAAATTCACGCCGGCGGCCATGATGTCGACTATCACCTCGCCCGGTTTCGCGGACAGCTCGGGCAGGTCTTCGACCACCAGGGTTTCGGGCAGTCCCCAGGCTTTGCATACAACGGCTTTCATCTTGTCTCCCAGTGATTTTCTTATTGGAACTTCGGTGCGCGCTTTTCGATGAATGCGCGGATGCCCTCGCGGCCGTCGGCGGTCTCGCCGGAAGCCAGCATGTGTTCGCGCTCGAGGTCGAAGTGCGCATGCAGCGGCTGCTGCTGCGCGGCCTCGATCAGCGCCTTGATGCGCGCCTGCGCCTGCGCCGGCCCGTGCGCGAGTTGCTGCGCCAGCTGGCGCGCTGCGTGCGCGAGCTCGGCATCCGGATAGACGGCGTCCACCAGGCCGATCGACAGGCACTCGTGGGCCGGGAACGGCCGGTTGGTCAGGAACACTTCCTTGGCCTTGGCTGCGCCCGCGCGGCGGGTGACGAACCACGAACCGCCGACGTCGGGCGTGAGGCCGATCGCGGAATAGCCGCCGCGCAGCTTCATCGACTCTGCCGCCAGCACCAGGTCACCGCAGAGCGCGAATCCGATGCCGCCGCCGCCGACCGGGCCGTTGATGGCACAGACGATAGGCCACGGCAATTGCATCAGCGCCTTCATCGCGTCATGTACCGGATCGAGCAGTTCCTGCAGGATCTCCGGCAGCGCGCGCGAAGTGTCGGCAAACGCATTGATGTCGCCGCCCGCGCAGAAATGACGGCCGGCAGCGGTGATCAGTACCGCACGCACCGACGCATCGGCTGCGATGCGCTCGACCGCGGAAGCAAAGGCGCGCGCCATCGCCATGTCGAGCACATTCGCGCGCTCGGGCGTGTTGAAAGTCATGATGGCGAGCGACTGCTCGATCTCCAGCTTCAGCGGGGAAGTCATGCGGCGGGTCTCCAGAGAGTTTTTATTGGCCGGGATCGGCCCGAGTTATCGCGCGATTCTAGCAAAGCCCCTGTGCGGCCCCGACGGGCGGGGCCTTGAAAAATGCCGAAGCCGGGGTGCAGTGAGGTTCAATCGGCAAGCGCGCGCGCGCAGGGATCCGATCCGCCGCGAGGCCGGACAACCGGGGCGGCACGGCCCTCCTTGCCCGGGCACACACTTATCGCCCTGCAATCAGCGGTAAACTGGCCGGGTCTTAAGGAAACCAGGAGCCGCCAATGAAAACCCTGCCCGTCCTTCTCCTCGCCGCCAGCCTGCTCGCCGGCACCGCGCTGACAGTTCATGCCCAATACACCGGCCCGGGCAGCAAGCCGGCCAGATCTGCACCGCAGGCGCCGATCAAGACCGTGGCCGACGTCATCAAGAACGGGAAAGACGACCAGATGGTCACGCTGACCGGTCAGGTGGTGAAACAGGTGGGGCGCGAAAAATTCCTGTTCCGGGACGCCAGCGGCGAGATCCGGGTCGAGATCGATGACGATGTGATGCCGACCCAGCCGTTCGACGACAAAACCCGTGTCGAGATCACCGGCGAGGTGGAGAAAGATTTCCTGCGCTCGGTCGAGATCGATGTGAAAGCAATGAAGCTGCTGCCCTGAGGGCGGCAGCCGCCCTCAATCGCGGGAACCGGGCCCCGGTTTGCGGCTGTCCGGGTTATCGATCAGCAGCAACAGCAGGCCGGCAAGGTAGAACAGGACGACGGAACTGACCGGAAACATCTCACGCTCCCGAAAGAGAACGGGGAGCGCGAGGCTCCCCGGGGGTATTACTGTCAGAAACGGTAGCGGACGCCAACCATTACGCTGCGCGGTGCGCCGGGCGCGACGAAGCGGCTGACCAGCGGGCCGTCTGCCGGGTTCGCGAAACGATTGCCGCCGGCGTCGAACATGCTGAGGGCCATCATCCCGTAGGTCTCGAAGCGGGTATCGAGCACATTGTTGATGCGGGCGAAGTAATCCAGGCCTTTTGCGGCCTCGTAGTTCGCATGCAGGTGCAGCAGCGTGTAGCCCTTCACCTTTGCATTCACCGCCGACGTCTCGTCATTCTCCGCGCCGATCAGCCCGTCCTCATTGCCCTGCGTGACCATGCCGGAGGTCGCGACCAGCGTGCCGCCGACGGTCAGCTTGTCGGTCGTGCGCCAGTCCGCATTCAGCCGGAAGGTGTGCTCGGGCAGGCCGGCGATCTTGGTGCCGGGCCTGACCAGAATGTCGCGCTCGCCGCCGAACAGCGGCGCCGTGTCCTGGTAAGTTGCATCCAGATAGCTGTAGGTCGCGCGCACCGCCACCCGGGCCACGGTGGTGTAGGCCGAGATGTCGACGCCCTGGCGGCGGGTCTTGGAGAAATTGCTGAAGTAGCCGAGACCCTGGCTGTTCACCGCGCGGAACAGGATGTCGTCCTTGTTCTCCGAGCGATAGATGGCGGCGGTGACGCCGCTGCTGCTGTCGAACTGCCAGCGCACGCCGGTCTCAAGCGTGGTCGCGATCACCTGTTTCAGGTAAGGGTCGGCCTGCAGGCCGGTCGGCAGCCGGCAGGGCTCGGCCGGGTCCGCGCAGCCGAGCTCGATCACCGTCGGCACCCGGTTGCTGCGGCCGAGGTTGCCGAATACCGAGACGGCGCCGCTGAGCTTGTGGGTGATCCCGAGCGAGGGATTGAAGCTGTTGTAGTTGAAGCTCTCGCGCGGGCGCTCGGTGCCGACGCCGCCGTCGAAGTTGGTGATGGTGTTGGCCACACCCGCATGATTGAAGCGGGCGGCCGCGGTCAGGTGGGTGGCCTTCGAGATCTCGAAGGTGTCCGCGCCGTACAGGCCGATCGCATACGACTTGCCGCGCACCTTCGCGCTGTCCTCGGCGCCGCCGCAATCGATAGGCGCGCGCGAAGCGTCCAGGTCGTCGCACTCGGCCTGCTGAGAGCCATAGCGCACGTGGCTGCCATCGAAACTGAGGCCGGCGGTCAGGTGATGGCGCTCCAGCAGCTTCGTCATATTGACGCTGGTGCCATAGCTGGTCTGCCAGGTGTTGGTGTAGTTGAGCACGGCCTCATCTCCATACGCACCAGGGACATCATCGTCTTCCTCGCGCTCGGCGTCGCCGCCCACCGTGCGGCGCTTGCTGTTGCGTACATAGGCGTTGGCGGCGATCTCAGTGCTGCCGTCGAGCAGGCGCTGGAAGTTGAAGGTAAGCTGGTTCAGCTCATTGCGAGTGCGATCCGGATGCGTATAAACCCAGCGGCGGTTGCTCTGGTACATGCCGGGCGCCGGATTGTCGTCACCATCCGTTCCCCAGTTCGTGCCCGGCAGCAGGCCATTGCCGAGAAGGTTGCTGCGGCCGACTAGCAGCGACAGGTCCCAGTTGCTGTCGTTCTGCTGGCGACCGATTTTTGCGAATACGTTACCGAGGTTTCCGTCCGAGTAATCGCGCCAGCCGTCCTCGCGGAAACCGGTCACGGCCACGAAGCTGTGATAGCCGTCCTCGCCCTTGCTGCCATAGCTGACGTCGGCACGCGCGCGGCCGAAGCTGCCGGCCTGCAGCCTGACCTCGCCACCGGGAGCGGTCAGGCCGGACTTGGTGGTGAATGCCAGCGCGCCGCCCAGCGTATTCAGGCCATAGATGGGGTTCGAGCCGGGCACCAGGGTCACGTTACCGATCGCGGACTCGGGAATCATGTCCCAGTTGACGACATCGCCGAAGGGCTCATTCACGCGCACGCCATCCAGGTAGACCGACAGGCCCTGCGCGGAGCCGAGGATGCCGGACAGCCGGAAGCCGCGGTAAGTAATGTCGGCCTGGAACGGGCTGCCCTGCACCTCGTTGACATTCACGCCCAGCAGGTTGCGCGACATGTAGTCGGTCAGGTTCAGGGTCTGGCCACGGTACAGCTGCTCGTCCGTCACCGTCTGCACGTCATACGGCAGCTTGTCTTTCTCGATACCGATGCCGGGCAATGGCGAGGTGCCGACGACTTCGACTTCTTTCAGGGTCTTGTCCTGTGCCTGCAGGGCCGGGCTGGCGAACACTGCGGCAATTGCCAGTGCGAGGGCGTGCGGGCGGAACCGCATGGGGCTGTGCTGCTTCATCCTGTCTCCGATTGTGTTCGTCGCGGCCGATCTGGTTGTTTTGTCGCTGGCCGCGAACTTGTGCGGGGGGATTGTATGTCTGGCACGCGAGGATTCGACCGGGAATTTTTCCCAACGTGCTCTCCACTGGCCGGCCGCAGGGAAATCTTCCCGACGACTTGGGAAGATTTCCTATTCCTGATCGAGGCCCTCCGGCACTACAGTGTCACCCAGCCGGTTTCCTCTCATTTCCGGCGTTTCTCTCTGTGGCAAACGCTTGTCCGTCTGCGGGCAAGCGGTCCCGGGCGGTGCCGATGGCACCGCCTTTTTCTTTGCATCCGAATTTTCGGTACCATTGCCGCGCGATGAATGCCAACGACAAAACCGCCATCCTGCTGGTCGACGACCATGCGGTCGTGCGCGCCGGTTACAAGCGCTACATCGAACTCGATCCGCGGCTGCAGGTGGTGGCCGAGGCATCGACCGGGGAGGACGCGTACATGCTGCTCGACCGGCAGCCGGTAGACGTGGTGATCATGGACCTGTCGATGCCGGGCCAGGGCGGTTTCGAATCGCTGCGCCGCATACTGAACCGCTTTCCCAGCCAGAAGGTGATGATTTTTTCAATGCATGAAAATGCATCGATCGCCAACCAGGCGCTGCGCCTGGGCGCAGCCGGCTACCTGACCAAGAGCATGGCGCCGGACGAGATCATCGACGCCATCCACGAGGTGGTGCGCGGCGGCCAGCCGGTCGCGCCGTCGCTGCGCGCCGCGCTCAGGGAACTGGCCGCGCCCGACCTGCCGCACAATGGGCTGCTGCCGCGCGAGTTTGAAGTGCTGTTGCTGCTGGCCTCCGGCGAGAGCATCGACACCATCAGCAGCCGGCTGCATCTGAGCCCGAAAACCGCATCCAACTACCAGACCAGCATCCGCAGGAAGCTCGGCGTCGGTTCATCGATCGAACTGCAGCAATATGCGCGAAGGCAGGGCCTGATTCCCTGAGAGGGGCGCTCAGTCGGCCAGTGCCGGCAGCGGCGCTTCCGTCAGCGGAAAGCGGGCGACCAGCGTCAGGCCGGACGGCGCCGCACTGCCAAGTTGCAGCTCGCCGCGATTGGCCAGTACCCGCTCCCGGATGCCAGCCAGCCCCAGTCCGCCGCTGCCGAGGTGCGCCGGATCGAGCCCGCGCCCGTCGTCGGTTACCGCCAGTTCCAGCCACGACGCGCTGGCATCCGCGGTCAGCGAAATCTCTACTCGCGACGCCTGCGCATGGCGCAACACATTGGTCAGCGCCTCCTGCACGATCCGGTATACCGCGACCGCCAGCCGCTGCGGTACCGTGGCGCCGCCAAGCGACACGCTCAGCCGGCAGTCGGGCGAACCGTCGCCGCGTGCGCGACGCTGGCTGACCAGGTCATGCAGTGCCTGTCCCAGCGCGATCTCGTGCTCCTCCCCGCCCTGCAGGCCATAGGGCCGCAACTGGGCGAGCAGTCCGCGCAGCTGGGCCAGGATCGCGCCGCTGTTCTCGTACATTGCCCGCGCGCAGGCCTCGAGCGACGGCTGGCCGGCGGATTGCTTCAGCAGGTAGGACGCATCGACCTGGATCGCCGTCAGCAGCTGGCCGAATTCATCGTGCAGTTCATGCGCAAGCTTGCGTCGCTCGTCTTCCTGCACATCCTGCAGCCGGTGCAGCAGCTCGCGCTGCGCGGCGATCTGCGCGGTCAGCACCTCGGCAAGATGGTTCAGCGCGCCGCCGATCTGGTCCAGTTCGCGCGTATTGCTGCGACCGATGCGCACCGCATAGTCGCCCTTTTCGAGGCGCGCGATCGCGGCCAGGATGCCCGACAGCGGCGCCAGCGCCTGGCGCACGCTGAACCACAGCGCAGTGATCAGGGCCACCGCGACCGCACCGAAGAGCGCGAACTGCAGCAGCGCACTCGTGATCGCCTCGCCGCTCTCCGAGCGCGGATTGGGCTCGAGCACCAGCGACAGCCGCTGCCCGTCGGATCGCAGCACGGGCAGTGTCGTGGTCTGCAGGTCGAGGTCGCGCACCAGCCAGCGGTTGAGGAAACCGAAGTCGGCAGCCGTTGCCGGCGGCTGCGTCAGCCGGCGACCCTCGGCATCCAGCAACGCGACCCGGAAATGGCGCAGCGTACCGCCGGCGTTCAGGGTGTCGATCGCCCCCACAGGCGCGGCCAGCGGACCGGGCTCGTTCAGCTGGCTGATGACGGCAATCAGCGGGCCGATCCGCTGGCTGCTGTCGAGCTCGTCGGCGATATCGCGCCTGGCGGCAAGCAGGGTCAGGATCAGCGACAGCGAGATGGCCACCATGCCGACCAGCATCAGGCGAAGCAACAAGCGGGAAACCAATTGCATGGGATGCTCCTGGAGGGAATTGGGGGAAGTCGGGCGGGTAGAATGGGCACAGATTATAGAGAGGCCCGAGGCCGCAGCCGGCATTTCAATGGAAGACGCTCACACCCAACTCCCCTACCTGCGCGAAACCCTGATCTTCCTTGCACTGGCCGGCGTGCTGATGCCGCTGCTGCAGCGCTTGCGGGTCAACCAGATCCTCGGATTCCTGGCGGCAGGTGCGCTGCTCGGCCCCTACGGCCTGCTGCAATGGGCCGGCCAGTTGCCATGGCTGACGAACATCACCTTCCTCAGTATCGAGGGCATCAGGGCGCTCGGCGAACTGGGCGTGGTTTTCCTGATGTTCAGCATCGGGCTCGAGCTGTCAGCCGAGCGGCTGTGGGCGCTGCGGCGCTGGGTGTTCGGCGCCGGCAGTGCGCAGGTGCTGTTCTCCGCTGCGCTGATCGGCGCGGCGGCGCTCTGGTTCGGCAACACCACGGAAGCTGCGATCGTGCTCGGGTTGGTGCTGGCGCTGTCGTCGACCGCGGTAGTCATGCAGCTGATGACGGAGCAGCGCACCTTCGAACAGCCCCTGGGGCAGGCGAATTTTTCCGTGCTGATGCTGCAAGACCTGGCGGTCGTGCCGATCCTGCTGCTGACCGGGGTACTGGCCTCGGGCAACTCCACCGGCCTGCCCTGGCTGATGGGAAGCGTGCTGCTCAAGTCGGTCGCGGCCATCGTGCTGATCTCGCTGCTCGGCCGCTGGGTAATCCGCCCGCTGTTCCGCTCACTGGCCGAGCAGCGGCAACCGGCGACTTTCCTCGCGCTGACCCTGCTGTCCACACTGGGCATCGCGAGCCTGACAGCCTATGCGGGGCTGTCGATGGCGCTCGGTGCTTTCCTTGCCGGGCTGCTGCTGTCGGAGACGGAGTTCAGGCACGAGGTCGAGGTCGTGATCGATCCGTTCAAGAGCTTGCTGCTCGGGCTGTTCTTCATGTCGGTCGGCATGCAGATCGACCTGCGCGCCCTGCTAGCCGAGCCGCTGATGATCCCGCTGTCGGTCGCCGGGCTGTTCCTGCTGAAGGGCAGCGTGCTGGCCGTGGTGCTGCGCATGGGCGGGCATCCGTGGGGACGTGCAATCGAGGGCGGACTGATGATGGGCCAGGGCGGCGAGTTTGCGTTCATCGTCACCGGCTACGCGCTGGCCGGCGGGCTGTTCGAGCGCGACCTCGTGCAGTTCATCCTGCTGGTGGTCAGCCTGTCGATGTTCGCGACGCCAATGGTGGCGCGCGCCGGCCGGATGATCGGCGACGCCATGAGCCGCCGTGCGCCGGAAATGCCGCTCGATAACGCGCAAACCGATGAACTGGCCGGGCATGTGATCATCGTCGGCTTCGGTCGCATCGGCCAGTTGCTGGCCGGCGTGCTGACTGCCGAGGGCGTGCGCTATGTCGCTATCGAAAGCGACGTCAGCCAGTCGACCCGGCGCCATGAGCTCGGCGAGCCGGTGTACTTCGGCGACGTGCGCCGCCCCGAACTGCTGGAACGGGTCCATGCAGGCCGAGCGGCAGCCATCGTACTCACGATGAACCACCCGGAATCGGCGGTGCAGGCGGCGGCCGCGATCAGCCGCGCGTTTCCCGGCGTGCCGCTGCTGGCCCGCGCGCATGACGAGGCCCATGCGCGCGGGCTGCGCAGCGCGGGCGCCAGCATGGTCATGCCGGAAGCACTGGAGGCCGCCCTGCAGCTGTCAACCTTCGTGCTGCAAGCGAGCGGCGTCGAACCCGAGCGCGCGGCGCGGGCGATCAGCAGCGAGCGGGAAAGCCGGCTGTCGGCGGCGCGCCAGGCTCAATAGCGCAAGACGCGGGAATCAGCGGCCGAGGTGGCCTCAAGATCGGCGAACTTGACGAGGCTGACATCGGCTGAAGAACAATCGTCCGACAGGCCGCGGTGGTTCAGGTACAGGTACTCCTCGTAGCGCGCCTCCCGGATCGGATCCGACAGGTCAAAGGTCTGGTGTGCCGGATGGCACATCAGCAGGGTGCCGCTGGGCAGGCGATGCAGCCAGCGCTTCATCAGGCGCGGGTAGCCGGCGGCCGGGTCGAGCGCATACAGCCCGGCGAATTTCTTCGTGTAGCGCAGCCCCTCGCGCGCCGCATGCTCGGCAAAGCCGCGCGACGCACGCTTGAGCACCCAGCCCTTGAACGGCACGCCACACGAGTCGAGCAGGCAGTCCGGCGCCCTCACCCACGGGCGAGGGCGGTCTCTCCAGCACTCGGAGATCACCTCGGTCAGCACCTCCCGGATGTCTGCGAAGGAATGCACATGATGGTGGCCGTCGATATAGTCAGGCAGCCGGCCGAAATGCTTCACGAACAGGTCGACCTGCGAGAGAAACGCTGCACGCACCTGCTCGCGCACGATCTTTCCGCGCGCTGACGCATACAGCCACCAGACCAACGGCCGCGTGGTGTCCGGTCCGTCGAAGCGGCGAGTGAGGTTCAGGTGCAGGCCGACGTCGGTCAGGTGATGGTAATCCCGCAGCTCGCGCGCGCCCTCCGGCCATGCGGGGCCCTGGGACATCACCGAGGTCGCACCGATACGCCATACGCGAACCAGTTCGATGATGGCGGCATTGATCGGGGACGACTGGCCGAAATCGTCGGCACACAGGGTGAAACGGCGACTGCGCAACGGCATTTTCATGCGGGCTCCCGAACGGTGAATGCCCTGCGGCAGGCAAGGACACGGGCAGCGGATCGGTCTGACGGTATTCGGGTCGAACTTCAGGAGGCAGACGACATTCAAGGATTCCGGCACATGCCGACCCGCGTGAACAACATTCCTCTGTCCTCGCATGCGTGAGCACGGTCAACCAAGACTGCGCGGAATGTATCGGCAGCTTCAGGGATGGGTCAAGAGACTATCCGACCCTATTGGAAAAAGAAGATATGTCATGCGGGAACCGCAATTTATGTTAAAAAAAACATATGGCATGAAGAACGTTTTACTCGCTAATCGCCCGAACTCCCGGGAAAATTGAATATTTTTCACGCCAATCATCGATCTACTACTGAAAGTTAATATTTATGTGATTGATGATATTGGGCAACTGATGCATATTCCACGCGGCCGAATCACCGTAGTTCCACTACAGAAACTTTCCTACAGTTTCTTGAAAGGTTTTTTGTGAGCAAACGTAGCCGTCCTGCAGATATTTACCTTCGTTTCATTCAACTGGCCGAGGCAATCCGAGGCATGCCCTCGCTGCCGCCGCTGGAGCCTCTGGAGGAACGCATCCTCGAACTGATTGCGTATGCACGACAGACCCAAGAGAGGCTGTCGGTGAAAGATTTGATGGGCAAGCGCGAACTCGGCTCGCCGGCCATGCTCCATGGCCGCCTCAAGTCGATGCGGGAAAAAGGCTGGATTCTGCTGGCAGACACAGAAGACGCCCGCCGCAAACAGCTCGAACTGACGCAGGCCGCCCTGCTGCACTTCGACAAGCTGTCGAAATGCCTGGTACAGGCAGCCAAGAAAGCCGGCTGAGCACCGGCCTCATTTCCTGAGCGCGAGCCAGACGGCGATCGCCACGATCGCCGCCACTGCCAGCTCCAGTCCCACCATTACCCAGCCCATCCCGCCTCCATCCGAGTCGCGGGCATGATGCCACAGCTCAGAACAGTTCGATCTCGCCGGCCACCGGGCGTGTCTGCAGCTGCTTCGAGTACTGTTTTTCCACTTGCGCCAGCTGCTGGTCGGTCGACTCCAGCTTTTTGACCAGCGCCCGTCCGCTGCGCGGGAAGTAGGCCAGCTTGCGCGGATGGACGTCATTCAGGTCTTCGGCGACGATCGCGATCTGCTCCGCCCTCAGGTAGTCGCGCACGAAAGCGGCATTGCGTTCGCCGACATTCATCGCCTGCATGCCCGACAGCACCCGGCCGCCGCCAAACACCTTGGCTTCGAGCCGCGCGCGCTGCGCGCCTGATTTCAGCAACTGGTTGATCAGTATCTCCATCGCAGCCGCGCCGTAGCGCATCGACGCCGACACCGGGCTGTCGGCGTCGCCGCCGCTGGGCAGCATGAAATGGTTCATCCCGCCAATGCCGTTCACGCGGTCGCGAATGCAGGCAGAGACGCAGGAGCCGAGCACCGTCAGCAGTGCCATGTCGCTGGTCGTGAAATAGTATTCGCCCGGCAGCACCCGGGCAGCCATGCAATCGAAATGACGGTCAAAGTACAGGTGCTTGGCCAAATGCTGGTCGATCGACATTACCCCCCCGATTTCGCCGACTGCAGTTCATAGACGGTCTTGCCGCGCAGGCGCAGGGCGTCCGACACATAGAGAAAATTCTCCGAGTGCCCGGCAAACAGCAATCCGTCGGGCTTCATCAGCGGCACGAAGCGCGACAGGATGGTTTTCTGGGTCGGCTTGTCGAAATAGATCATCACATTGCGACAGAAGATCGCATCGAACGGCGGCTTCAGCGGCCACTCGCGGCCCAGCAGGTTCAGCGGGAGGAAGCTGACCAGCTTGCGCAGCTCGGGCCGCACGCGTACCAAACCGTCCTGCGCGCCCTTGCCGCGCTGGAAAAACCTCCGCAGCTGCTCAGCGGGCATCGAGCGCACGCGCTCGGCCGGATAAATGCCGGCGGCGGCTGCCTGCAGTACGTCGGTATCGATGTCGGTGGCGACAATCTTTACCGGCGGGTTCAGCGACCCGTAGGCATCGCACAGCGTCATCGCGATCGAATACGGCTCCTCGCCGGTCGAACTGGCCGAGCACCAGACCGACAGCTCCGGACGAGCCTGGGCGTGCGCGGCGAGTATCGGGAAATGGTGAGGCTCGCGAAAGAAGGCGGTGAGGTTGGTCGTCAGCGCGTTCGTGAACGACTGCCATTCTTCGGTGCCGCTGTCGGCGTCCAGGGTGTCGAGATACGCGTGGAAGGAGGCGTGACCAGTCGCCCGCAGGCGGCGCGCGAGGCGGCTGTACACCATCTCGTGCTTGCCCTCTGCGAGCGCAATCCCGGCGCAGCGGCGGATCATCACGCGCACACGCTCGAAGTCGGCGGACGTAAAGGCGAATTCCTTGGTCTTTCTTTCCATCGGGGCCGGCAAGCAGGGGGCAGCAAAGCCCCGATCAGATCACGCTCGGTCGTGCAGCGAGCCTCGGAATAAAAGGCGGGAACCCCTGCTTTTCCTTCCGGTCAGAGCAGTCTTGCGATGGAGAATGCAACGCGTATGAATGGATAAATATTTGAATCCGGAGGCCTGTTACGGACATTGTTTCCACAAAGATATTTCTTTGTGACATGTATTGAGGAATCTCAAACCAACAATCAGTGCCTGCAGCGAAGGTAGCGGGTAATTCCAATCGAAAAAGAAAGCAGCCTATGCCCGCCGTCCCCTGCACCTTGCCGAATACCCAGTTAATGCTCGAAGACACCTGGCTCGCCGACCTGATCCGTACGGCGGGCAGCGAGATTTACCTGATCGACGCCAGTACACTCGACTTGCTCGAGGTCAGCGATGCCGTGCGCCGCAACCTGCGATTCAGCAAAGACGCCCTGGCTTCGATGAAGGCATCCGATATCCTGAGCGACCTGCCGGCCGAACGGCTGAGCCAGCTGGCCGGCCGCCTGCGCGCTGGCGGGGAAACCGAAATCGTGGTCGATGCAGTGCAGCAGCGGCACGATGGCTCGCAAGATCCGCTGCAACTGAAACTCTCTCTGCTGCAGCTGCCGGCGATGGCGGTGCTGGTCGCAGTCGCCCTCAGGCGGCGGGATACGCCGCCGACGGTCAGCCGCGAAGAACGCTTTGCACAGATCGAGGCGCATGTGCCCGGCCTGCTGTTCCAGCTCCGGCGCAGCCCGTCCGGCGTGCTGCAGTTCAGCTTCCTGTCGCAGGCCTGCCAGGACCTGCTCGGCCAGCCAAGCGAGGTGATCTACTCGAACGCCGCCCGCTTCCTGTCCCTGATCCGGGACGAGGACCGCGCGGTCTGGGACGAGAAATTGCGCGACTCCGCAGCCACCCTCGCCACCTTCAATTGGGAAGGCCGGATCTGGATCGACGCATGGCAGGACACAAAATGGATCAACGTGCGCGCCACCCCGCGCAGCGAGGGCGAGGACGGCGTCCAGTGGACCGGCCTGATGACCAACATCAGCCACAGCAAGCAGCTGCAGGAAGAAATCAGCCGCTCGCGCCGCCAGCTGGCCGAATTGACCGCCCACATTGACGCCGTGAAGGAAGCCGAGCGCGAACGCATCGAGCGCGACTTGCACGACGACCTCGGCGGCAATCTGTCCGCACTCAAAATGATGCTCGAGCACCTGTGGAGCCAGCTGCCGCCGTCCGACCTGCTGCAGGAGCGACGCGGCTATCTCGCGGCACTGCTCGACCGATCGATCGAATCCATCCATCGGATCGCTGCGGACCTGCGGCCCGGCATCCTCGATGCCGGCCTCGTGGCAGCACTGGAATGGCTGGCGCAGGAACATCGGCAGCAGACCGGCGTGCGCTGCCAGCTGCACTGCGCGGAGCAGGACATCGAACTCGATCCGAAGCTGGCGACCTCGCTGTTCCGCATCGCCCAGGAAGCCTGCAACAACGTGCGCAAGCATGCACAGGCAACCCAGGTCGATATCCACCTGATCGACACCGGTCATGAATTGGTGCTGGAAGTGATCGACAACGGCTGCGGCATCCCGGAGGAGCGGCGCGACAGCCCGCGCTCGTTCGGGCTGCGCGGCATGGCCGAGCGGATGGCCGCGCTGGGCGGCGATTTCCTGATCGCCAGCCGCCCCGACAAAGGCACCATGGTGCGCGTCAGCATGCCGCTGCGCGACCGGGAGACAGCATCAGAATGACCCACGCGGCAGTGAATACAGGCGTGAAGATCCGCGTGCTGATCGCGGACGACCATGCGATCGTGCGCGAGGGACTGAAACAGATCATCGGCAGCAGCGGCAGCATCGTGGTCGCCGGCGAGGCGGAGAACGGCCAGCAGGCGATACAGCAAGTGCGCAGCGGCGGCTTCGACGTGCTGCTGCTCGACATCTCCATGCCCGATCGCAACGGCATCGACGTGCTCAAGCAGGTAAAAAAGGAATTTCCGTCGCTGGCGGTCTTGATGCTGACGATGCACCGCGAAGACCAGTATGCGATCCGCGCGATCAAGGCAGGCGCGTCCGGCTACCTGAACAAGCAGAGCGCGCCGGCCGAACTGGTGAATGCGCTGCACGAAGTCGCCGCCGGCCGCAAGTACATCACCGCCGCGCTCGCGCAGGAGCTCGCTAACCAGCTTGGCGACAGCGACGCCGGCCGGCCCGTGCACGAACTGCTGTCTGACCGCGAGTACCAGACCCTGGTAATGATTGCCTCCGGCAAGACCGTCGGCGAGATCGCGGCCGAGCTGGCGCTCTCAGTCAAGACCATCAGCATGTACCGCACCCGGCTGCTGCAAAAAATGAAAATGCGGCACAACGCCGAGCTCACCCACTACGCGATCCGGCAAAAGCTGGTGCCGGAAATGTCGGAGTGACCGTGGCCGCGGCGGCCGGCATGCAAAAAAACTTCAGCGTCCTCTAAACATTTCGCTCTCCCCGCCCGTAATCCAAGACAACAGCGGTCGATAACGCCGGCAACGGCAGCCAGACCAACGTTAGTCGAGGCCAGGAATGCTGGCCGAAAAATCGGACCAAGCCAAGGAGAGCATCATGCCCGCAGTCATCAACACCAACCTCGCATCGCTGAACACCCAGCGCAACCTCACCGCCTCGCAGGCCTCGCTGAACACCTCGCTGCAGCGCCTGTCCTCCGGCATGCGCGTCAACAGCGCGAAAGACGACGCCGCCGGCCTCGCGATCGCCGAGCGCATGAACTCGCAAGTCAAAGGCATGAACGTCGCGATCCGCAACGCCAATGATGCAATCTCGCTGGCACAGACGGCGGAAGGCGCGCTCGGCAAAGTGGCCGACAACCTGCAGCGCATGCGCGAACTCGCCGTGCAGGCGGCCAATGGCACCAACAGCACTGCAGACCGCACCACGCTGAACCAGGAATACACCGCACTGGCTGGCGAAGTCACCCGCGTCCTCGAGAGCACCAAGTTCAACGGCCTGAACCTGCTCAACAACGCGGCCCCGGCCACCGGCTTCGACTTCCAGGTCGGCGCGAATAACAACGCCAACGAGAAGATCAACATCGCTACCTCGGACATCACCGCAGGTACGGGTATCGCTGCCGTCACCGGCGCGGGCGCATCGGCCAGCATCGCCGACGCCACCGGTGCCCTTGCCCTCGGCGCGATGGATGCGCTGTCGACCGCGATCGACGAAGTCTCCAGCGCGCGCGCCAAGTTCGGCGCCTCGCAGAACCGCTTCGAAGCGGTGATCTCGAACCTGCAGATCGCTTCCGAGAACCAGACTGCATCGCGCAGCCGCATCGTCGACGCCGACTTCGCGTCCGAAACCGCGAACCTGACCCGCGGCCAGATCCTGCAGCAGGCAGGCACCGCGATGCTCGCGCAGGCGAACTCTCTGCCCAACGGCGTGATGGCCCTGCTGCGCGGCTGATCCGACGCGAGAGTGACGAGATGGCGGGTGCGGCCGAGGGTTGCATCCGCCATCCAGCGCAGCCTGATTCGCAACCGGCACCGAGGCCGACATGAAAATCCCGCCCCTTTCCCCGAGCACGCCAATCGCCGACAGCACGCCCATACCGGCTGCAGCCGGCGCCACTGCGTCGTCGCCGCCCGCAGCCGAGCCCGAGCCCGACACGGCACCTGACCCGATCGCTCTCCAGAAATTGGCCGATCAGCTGACCCAGAGCGTCGGCATGAGCGGCCAGCAGGTGCAGTTCTCGGTCGACGATGCCACCGGCAAGACCGTACTGCGCGTGACAGACGCCGAATCAGGGGCAGTTTTACGCCAGATACCGGGGGATGAAGCGCTGTCAATGGCGCGCATACTCGACAGGATGCAGGGTGTGCTGATCCGCCAGAAGGCCTGATCGCGCGCCCTGCGAGGAGAACACCATGGGCATATCCGTATCCGGCATGGGATCGGGACTGGACATCAACGGCCTCGTGTCGCAGTTGATGAGCGCCGAGACGCGCCCGATGACGCTGCTGAAAGCGCAGCAGAAATCCGTCGGCACCAAGATTTCGGCCTACGGGCAGCTGTCGTCGGCGCTGGCCAGCCTGCAGACCTCGCTCAAGGGCCTGACCCCCAGCGGACTGGCCGTCCACAGTGGAAGCAGCTCGTCCCCGGCCCTGACCGCCAGCGCCGGCAGCGGAGCCACGGCCGGCAACTACGCAGTGTCGGTGACCCAGCTTGCGCAGTCGCACAAGCTGCTGTCGCCGGGCTTCGCCAATGACGGCACCGACCTCGGCGCCGGCACGCTGTCCATCGCTGTCGCCGGCGGGGCGGCCGTGCAGCTTGCGCCGGCCAGCAATTCGCTGCGCGACCTGCGCGACGCCATCAATGCCAGCGGCCTTGCGGTCAGCGCCAGCATCGTCAGCGACGGCAGCGCCACCGGCTATCGTCTGGCCATCGCTGGCAAGGATAGCGGCGCAGGCAAGACCATCGCCCTGAGCGGCACCGGCGCGCTTGCGTCGTTCAGCTACGATCCGGCCGCCCCGGTCAGCTTCGGCTATGACGGCAGCGGCAATCCGCCTGCGGTGATGAGCCAGGCCCAGGCCGCACAGGACGCCAAACTCAGCATCGACGGTCTCAACATCAGCTCGCCGACCAATACCGTCAGCGGCGCGATCGCCGGGGTCACGCTGCAGCTCAAGGAAGTCACGGCTGCACCGGCCACCGTCGGCATAGCGCGCGACGACGCCGCTGTGAAATCCTCGGTGAACGCTTTCGTGAAGGCCTACAACGAGCTGCGCTCGCTGATCGGCTCACAGACCGCGTACAACGAAGCCACCAAGACCGGTGCCGCGCTGTACGGCGACTCCGGCCCGAAATCCATCCTGTCCCAGCTGCGCGCGACCATCACCGGCGCCGTGGCCGGCGCGGGCAGCCTCGACACACTGTCCGATATCGGGCTGTCCTTCCAGAAGGACGGCACGCTGGCCGTCAACGACGCGAAACTGCAGACAGCCATCGACACCGCGCCCGCCGACCTGCGCGCGCTGTTCTCCGGCGCCTACGGCATCGCGACACGGCTGGGTACCCGGCTCGCCGACATGCTCGGCCAGCCAGGCGTCGTCACTACCCGCACCGAAGGCCTGAATGCTACCCAGCGCCGGCTGTCCCAGCGCGAGACTGCACTGCAGGCGCGTCTGGAAGCGATCGAGGCCCGCTATCGCGCGCAATTTACCCGCCTGGATGCGGCACTCACCCGCATGCAGGGCACCAGCACCTACCTGAGCCAGCAGCTGTCTGCGCTGGCCAAACTGTAAACCTGGAGAGCGACAGAATGTTCGGCAACTCCCGTCCCGGCGCAAGCGCTTATCGGCAAATGAGCATCGACACCGACGCACTGACGGCCAGCCCGCACCAGCTGATCGTGATGCTGTTCGATGGCGCACTGCGGGCGATCGACACCGCACGGACCCAAGTGCAGTCCCACGACATCGAAGGCAAAGGCCGTTCGATCTCCAAGGCGATAGAAATCATCGGCAGCGGCCTCGCCGCCAGCCTCGACCACAAGGCCGGCGGCGAACTGGCCGCCAATCTGGCATCGCTGTATGACTATGCGGTCCGGCAGCTGGTGGATGCGAACCTGCACAATGACAGCGGCAAACTCGATGAAGCGCACCGGCTGCTTGTCCAGATGCGGGCGAACTGGCTCGCCATCGGCAGCCGCGCAATGCCGGTCGGAGCCGCTGCATGAAGACGAACGGCGACGCTCCCGACGTGCTGGCGCTATATCAGGAAATCGAACGACTGACCGGCAGCATGCTGTCGGCCGCGCACCGGAGCGACTGGGACCGGCTGATCGAGCTCGAGGCCGGCTGCGCGAATTGCATTGAATCGATCAAGGGCTGTCCGGTACCGCCGCAATTGTCGGCCGAGGCGCGCCAGCAAAAAGCTGACCTGCTGCGCCGCATCCTCTCGAACGACCGCGAGATCCGCAAGCTGACCGCCCCATGGATGGAGCGCATCGGCCGCATGCTCGGCGCAGCCAACGCACAGTGCAAGGTGATGCGCGCGTACGAGGACAAGTAAGCGACCATGGCCGGCGACAGCGGAGTGGCGGGTGTGATCGCGGCGACCGCAGTCAGTGGCGTGGCACCGCTCGCCACGCCCGCCGATGCGCACCTGCCGCCGGCGCCACCCGTGCCCGGACCGTCGCCGGGCAGTACGCCGGGCGTGCGGCCCGAACTCAGCGGCGCGGCACGGCTCCTGTCGCTGTTGGCCAACCCCGCGCTCGCCGGAACGCCCGCGCCCCTGCCGCCGCTGCTGCCGGTTCCGACTGCGCTGCCGGCATTGATTGCGCAGGCACTGCATGAAGGCATCGCGCACAGCGGGCTGTTCTATGAATCCCATCAGGCCGACTGGGTGACAGGCCGGCGAGCACTGGAATCGCTGAAGCAGGAACCGCAGGCGCGGGCCGCTTCATCGCCGGCGGACGAAGCCGCCGTGCCGCCCATCGTGCGCCAGCAATTGGAGATGCTCGACGGGCAGCCGCTGCAATGGCGCGGCGAACTCTGGCCCGGGCAGCCGCTGCACATCAGGATTGCAAAGGAGCCGCGACGCGATTCACCCTCGCCGGACGGCGCCGAGGCTGACGAAGCCGCCTGGCAAACCACGCTGGTCAGCCACCTGCCTTCGCTCGGTCGCATCTGTGCACGCCTGCGCATCGCGGGCGACCGGCTCTGGCTGGAGCTAGACAGCGCCGATGCAGACTGTGCCAGCCTGATCGCTCGACACGCCGATGAACTGCGCGCGGCGCTGCAGTCCGGCGGCCTCGCGCTGCAATCCTTTGCCAGCCGCATCGATGACGACGCCTGACCATCAGCCTGCAGAGGATGCCGAGCGCCGCGAAGCTGTCGCACTCGCCTACGGCGCCAGCGACGGCGCGCCGCGCGTGGTCGCACGCGGCCGCGGGCTGATCGCCGACGAGATCATCCGGCGCGCCAACGAGCATGACGTGTTCGTGCACCAGTCGCGCGAACTGGTCGCCCTGCTGATGCAGGTCGAGCTTGATCGTGAAATACCTCCGGCACTGTACACAGCGATCGCTGAGCTGCTGGCGTGGCTGTACCGGATCGATGGTTCACCTTCGCCTCCACACGACAAATCCTGAATCATCGGACTGTGGCGCGGTAGTGGAGTTGCGCCATTTCCTCCATCTCGTGTCGGTACCCAGACTGCCTGCACCAATTGCGCAACACGCGACATCAGTGCATGCGCCAGTCGGGGCATTCAGACAGGAGATGGAAATGGAGATCACCAGCACGGCCGGTAATGGAGGCATCGTCGGCAGCTCCGACAATGACGGGCTCAACGGGGCCGACACACATGACCGCCTCGAGGGCGGCGCCGGCAACGACCAGCTGCATGGCGACGCCGGATTCAACCACCTGTTCGGCCATCTGCAACTATGTGTACCGAACCGGCAACCCGGCCATGCAGTCGCTCGGCGATGGCGAGTGCCGGGTACGCTGGACACAATCGTAAGTGCGGCAGCAAGGTACCTATGGCCGTCGATACGCTGGGCCAGTTGCAGGCCGTGCAAGTCGCTCCGGCTGGCCGGGATCGATCTGCACATAGTGCGGCTGCCCAAGCGCTGGGCCGTCGAGCGTAGCTTTGCACGGATCAGCCGTTTTCGCCGGCTGGTGCGCGACGCTGAGCGCCTGTATCAGGTACCGGCGGGCAGCCACTTCATCGTATTTGCCATCCTGATGCCGCCCAACGCTGTTCAAGGCATCGGGAGTGCATAACACCCTCCAGATCCGGAACAACCACGGCGTCTCTTTTTAATCCTGAGCGAGGAATAGGCGCTTACACCTGCATATTCATAATCTCGTGATAAGCGCTCACCAGCTTGTTCCTGACCTGCACCGTCGCCTGCAGGGACAGGCTGGCCTTCTGCCGCTCGATCATTACGTCTGACAGGTTCACGCTGTCGTCGCCGAGCGCAAAGCGCTGCCCGAGCCGGTCGGCCGACACCTGCTGCTGGTTCACCTTGTCCAGCATCGCGCGCAGTTCGCTGGAAAAGCTCACTTTCGTGCCCTCCACCGTTGCCTTCACAGGCAGTGCGGTCGCGGCCGTCGGCGCCTGCGCGCGCGCGGTGGCCTGCAGGCGGGCGGCCATGGCCTCGATGCGGCCGGAGTCTATCGGTCCTATCTTCATGCGTCGCAGCTTAAGCGACAGGCAAGCCGGCCAAGCGCCGAGCAAAGCCGGCAAGCCCCTGCTTTTCCGCGCATGGCGGCGCGCGCGGAGGCGGACAATCGGCTTCCATCCCTTTTGCCGCATTCAACAGCCGTGCGCCACCCTGCCCTGTCCTCCGGAGCCCTCTCATGGCGGTAACGACCGTACCTGCTGAAAAATTAAGCTTGCCGACGATGATGCAGTCGCCCGGCGCCCGCCTCGCGATGATGGCTGCCGGCGCGGCAGCGATCGTCGCGCTGATGGCGGGCGTCTGGCTGTGGGGGCAGAAGCCGGAATACCGTGTGCTGTTTGCCAATACCACCGACCGCGACGGCGGCGCGATCGTGGCCGCACTGCAGCAGATGAACGTGCCCTATCGCGTGGCCGACGGCGGCGGCGCGATCCTGGTGCCCCAGGACCAGGTGCACGAAGTGCGGCTGAAGCTGGCCTCGCAGGGCCTGCCGAAAGGCAGCGGCGTCGGCTTCGAGCTGATGGAAAACCAGAAGCTCGGCACCTCGCAATTCCTCGAGCAGGTGAACTTCCAGCGCGCGCTCGAAGGCGAACTCGCGCGCACCATCCAGTCGCTGGCGAATGTGCAGGCCGCGCGCGTGCATCTGGCGATGCCGAAGGCCTCGGTCTTCCTGCGCGACCAGCAAAAGCCGACTGCGTCAGTATTCCTGCACCTGCATCCGGGCCGCGCGCCCGAGCCGCAACAGGTGAGCGCCATCGTGCACTTGGTCGCCTCCAGCGTGCCGGAGCTGACCGCCGCAAGCGTGACCGTAGTCGACCAGAACGGCCACCTGCTGTCCGACAATAACAAGCCGAAGTCGGCCAACCAGCTCGACCCGTCGCAGCTGAAATATGTGGACGAGATACAGCAATCGATCGCGCGCCGCATCGAATCCATCATCACGCCCATCGTCGGCCGCGAGAATGTGCGTGCCGAAGTCAGCGCCGATATCGATTTCTCCGTCAGCGAGCAGGCCGCCGAAAGCTACCGGCCGAATGGCACGCCGGACTCGGCCGCCATCCGCAGCCAGCAGCAGTCGGAATCGCAGAGCACCGGCACTGCCGCACCGGGCGGCGTCCCGGGTGCGCTCAGCAATACCCCGCCGCAGCCGGCGACTGCGCCGATCACCAATCCGCCGCCAGCGCAGCCGGGGGCCGCCGAGCCGAAGCCCCCAAGCTCCAGCCAGCGCGACAGTACGATCAACTATGAGATTGACAAGACCCTGCGCGTGACGCAGCAGCCGATGGGCGGCATCAAGCGCCTGTCGGTCGCGGTGGTGGTGAACCACCGGACCGAGCTCGACAACAAGGGCAAGCCGGTCACGCGTGCGCTGACCGATGACGAAAAGACCGCGATCACCGACCTCGTGAAAGAAGCGATGGGTTACAGCAAGGACCGCGGCGATACGCTGAACGTGGTCAACAGCCCGTTCGTGAGCGCCACGCCCGAGCCGCTGCCGGAGCTGCCGCTCTGGAAGGATCCGGACAACATCGCGCTCGCCAAGGACGCCGGCCGCTACCTGCTGATCTTTGCGGTCATTGGCTGGCTCTGGTTCCGGCAGCTCAAGCCGCTGCTGGCGCGAATGCGCGAGCCGAAGGTCGAGCCGCCGGCCACGCCGATCGAGCCGGTGCTGGATGCCGACGGTGAATTACTGCCGGCGGCGCCGGCCAAGCCGAACGACCTGGAGCTGGCGCGCCAGATCGCGAAGGAGGATCCGCGCATGGTCGCGAATGTCGTGAAAAACTGGGTGGGGGCGGAGTGATTGAGACCGGGGTACAGAAGGCAGCGGTGCTGATGCTCGCGCTCGGCGAGGACGAAGCCGCCGAAGTGATGAAATTCCTGTCGCCGCGCGAGGTGCAGGCGCTGGGCGGCGCGATGTCCACCATGAAGGCGGTGCAAAGCCACGAACTCGAGCAGGTGCTGGCCGAGTTCCGCAGCCTGACCGAGAAGAACACCTCGATCGGCATCGATTCCGACGACTATATCCGCAGCGTGCTCACCAAGGCACTCGGCGACGACAAGGCCAGCTCGCTGCTGAACCGCATCCTCGGCGCGCGCGAGGCGTCGGGCATAGAGAGCCTCAAATGGATGGACGGCCAGTCGGTGTCCGAGCTGATCCGCAACGAGCATCCGCAGATCATTGCCACCATCCTGGTCCACCTCGAGCGCGACCACGCGAGCGAAGTGCTCGGCTTTTTCACCGAGCGGCTGCGCAATGACGTCGTGCTGCGCATCGCCACGCTCGACGGCGTGCAGCCGGCCGCGCTGCGCGAGCTGAACGATGTGCTGACCAAGCTCCTCACCGGCAATGAAGGTTTGAAGAAGAAACAGATGGGCGGCGTGCGCGCGGCGGCCGAGATCATGAACTTCTTCAGCGGCGAACATGAAACCGCGGTGATGAACAACCTGAAGAACTACGACGCGGACATGGCGCAGAAGATCATGGACGAGATGTTCGTGTTCGACAACATCATCGACATCGACGATCGCGGCATCCAGACCCTGCTGCGCGAAGTGCCGTCCGAGGCGCTGATCGTGGCACTCAAGGGTGCGGGGCAGGAACTGCGCGAGAAGGTTTTCAGGAACATGTCGCAGCGCGCTGGCGAAATGCTGAAGGAAGACCTCGAAGCCAAGGGCCCGGTGCGCCTGTCGGAAGTCGAGACCCAGCAGAAGGAGATCCTGGCCATCGTCCGCCGGCTGGCCGAGGAAGGCACGATACAGCTAGGCGCCAAGGGCGAGGATCCGTATGTCTGAGTTCGCGCCCGTGGCATCGGCTGCGTCCGACGACGCGATCGCGGAGCGCCTCGGCAGGCTGGTGGCCGATACCGACATACCGCTGGAGCAGCAGACGCCGTGGCAGCGCTACGAGATGGCGTCCTTCGGCGACAACCGGCTGGCCGCCGTGGCGCGGGCGGAGGCAGAGAAGGCGGCGCGTGCCGCGCTGCAGCGGCAGCTGTCCGAGCAGATCGCCAGCAGCCGGCAGCAGGCGCGCGACGAGGGCCGCGGCGAGGGGCATGCCGAGGGCTTCGCTGCCGGGCATGCGGAAGGCCTCGCGCTGGGACGCGCCGATGCGGCCGCCGAACGCGAGCAGCTGCTGGGGCTGATGACGAGCTTCACCGCCGAACTCGCGCACGCCAACGAAACTGTGAGCCGCGATGTGCTGGCGCTGGCGCTGGATGTCGCCAAAGCCATGCTGAAGACCGCGCTGCCGGTGAAGCCGGAGCTGGTACTGCCCGTGATCGAAGATGCGATGCAGCACCTGCCGAGCGTGCAGCCGCCCGCCTTGCTGCAACTGCATCCGGAGGATGTCGCGCTGGTGCAGGCCCAGATCGGCGACGGGCTGGTCAATAACGGCTGGCGGCTGCAGCCGGACGCCGGCATCGAACGCGGCGGCTGCCGGATCGAGACTGGTGCGAACCAGATCGATGCCGAGCTCGCGACACGCTGGGCGCGGATCGCTGGCGCGCTGGGGACCAGGGATGGTTGGCTTGGATAACTTGCGCCGTACCGTGACGAAAGACGCTGGATCCCGGCGTGCGCCGGGACGACCCTGCAAAGTGCATCAGCCAATTGACCGGGCTTGCGCCCGCATCGGAATAACGGCTCGACGAGTGTCGGCCCCGAAACCGTCACCCCGGCGCACGCCGGGGTCCGGTGACTCGTAAAACCATGATCTCGCCCAACACCCTCCGCTGGCAAGCCTACCTGCGCGACTGCGGCCAGCTGCTGAAGATCGCCGACCCGATCCAGGTCGCCGGCCGCGTCACGCGCGTGACCGGTCTGGTCATGGAAGCCGCGGGCCTGAAGCTGCCGATCGGCGCGGCCTGCCGGGTGCTGACCGAGAGCCGCGCGGAAGTCGAGGCCGAAGTCGTCGGCTTCCGCGACGACCGCCTGTATCTGATGCCGCAAGGCGACACCGAAGGCGTGCTGCCCGGCGCGCGCGTGATGCCGCTTGAAGTGGCTGACATCCTGCCGCGCGCCGGCAGCCTGAATCACCCGCGCCGGCGCGCGTCCGACCGCAGCCGCCACCTGCCAGTCGGTGATGCGCTGCTCGGCCGGGTAGTGGACGCGGCCGGTCGGCCGCTGGACCAGCACGGTCCATTGCGCAGCGCAGCGTCCGCATCGCTGAATGCGCGCGCCATCAATCCGCTGTCGCGCGCGCCGATCGAGACGCCGCTCGACGTCGGCGTACGCGCAATCAATGCGCTGCTCACCGTCGGGCGCGGCCAGCGCATGGGCCTGTTTGCAGGCTCCGGCGTCGGCAAGAGCATGCTGCTCGGGATGATGGCGCGCTATACGCAGGCCGACGTGATCGTGGTCGGCCTGATCGGCGAGCGCGGCCGCGAAGTCAAGGAATTCATCGAGCAGATCCTCGGCGAGGACGGGCTGGCACGCTCGGTGGTGGTGGCCGCGCCGGCCGATGCGCCGCCGCTGATGCGCCTGCAGGGCGCCACCTATACCACCGCCATTGCCGAACATTTTCGCGACCAGGGCCGGCATGTCCTGCTGATCATGGATTCGCTGACCCGCTATGCGATGGCGCAGCGTGAGATCGCGCTCGCGATCGGCGAGCCGCCGGCCACCAAGGGTTATCCGCCGTCGGTGTTCGCGAAACTGCCGGCGCTGGTCGAGCGCACCGGCAACGGCCGTCCCGGCGGCGGGTCGATCACTGCGTTCTACACAGTGCTCACCGAAGGCGACGACCAGCAGGACCCGATCGCCGACGCCGCGCGCGCGATCCTCGACGGCCACATCGTGCTCAACCGCAGCCTGGCCGAGGCCGGCCACTATCCGGCAATCGATATCGAGCAGTCGATCAGCCGCGTGATGCACTCGATCACCGATGCCGGCCAGCAGCAGTTGGCGCGCCGGCTGAAACAATTGTTGTCCAGCTACCAGCGCAACCGCGACCTGATCAATGTCGGCGCATACAAGCGCGGCACCGACCCGATGCTGGATGAGGCTATCCTGCTGCAGCCGTCAATTGCCGCTTTTCTGCAGCAGGGCATACACGAGCAGAGCGCGACTGCCGACAGCCTGGCGCAACTGGGGCGGCTGTTCGGCGGCTGACGCAGGCAATCGCGCGAAATCCCGGGCTCTGTGCCGACTATTCCAAAGATTGAAACGCCCGCCTGCCACCTACAGTGGCAGACATGACAAAGATCACTGCGCTCGACACCCTCGTCCTGCTCGCCGAGCGGGAAACCGACCACGCGGCCGAATTGCTCGGCAAGGCGATTGCGCAGCGGACCGATGCGCAGCAGCGGCTGGCCATGCTGCAGCAGCTGCGCGAGGAGTACTCTGCGCGGTTGCAGCGCCACCAGCATGACGGCCTGTCATTCGCCGCCTACAGGAACTTCCAGATGTTCATGGAAAAGATCGACCGCGCGATCGAGGGACAACAGGCCATTGAGGCTGGCGCCTGCCGCCGCGCCGACGACGCACAGCAGCACTGGCAGTCGACCAAACGCGAGGGCCGCACCTGGGAGGTGCTGGTCGAGCGTGCGGGGCGCAGCCAGGCACAACGGGATGCGAAGCAGGAACGCAAGCTCATGGATGAATTCGCAGCACGCGCCGGCCGGCTGGCCAGCGAGCTGGCCTGACAGAGTCGCCCATGAAGATTGCCCCCGACAGCGCGACCCGGGCCGCAGCCGAGCCGGCTACCCTCGCAGCCGACTCGGCCGACGGCGCAGCCGGCTTCGATGCGCTGCTTGCCAGTCTGCTGCTGCCCTCGCCCGAAGTCCCTGCCCTGCCTGTCGACCTCGCGCCGTCGGCCGGGGCCGCTGTCACCGTGGACCCGGAGCACACGACCATGGCGGCAGGCACCGAAGCCTCGGTGCAGTCGCTGCTCGCCACCCTGCAGGCATCGCAATCGCTGGGGCTGGCGATGCCCGGTGCGCTGCCGGGTGCCGGCGAAGCGCCGGCAGCGACGGCCACTGAACGGCGGCCGTCGGCCGCGGACGCCGCTGCGGTCGCGGCCGACCGGCTTGCGCCCGGCAAGGTAGCGGTCGACGACAGGCTGGCGGAGAAACGCGAGGCCGCCCGCCTGAGCGCCGGCCTGCACGCAATGGGAGGCGACGCCGGAGAGGCAAAACCGCCCACCCTCCCGCCGCTGCCTGCATCGCCGGCCGCGCAGCGCAGCGCCGAGCGGGACGCCGCCGGACCGACCGTGCCAACGGCTTTCGCTGCCGCCCACGCCGGCACGCTGGCCGCCACCGAACTGCCCCCGCGGCAGGCCGTGCTGCCGGTCGCGCCGCCGGTCAGCAGCCCGGCCTGGCAGCAGGCTTTCGGCGAACAGGTGCTGTGGACCGCGCGCGCAGAATTCCAGTCGGCCAGCCTGACGCTGAATCCGCCCGATCTGGGGCCGGTCAGCATCGAGCTCGCGCTGAACGACGGACAAGCCAGCGCCAGCTTCAGCAGCCAGCAGCCCGAAGTACGCAAGGCGATCGAGGATGCCTTGCCATTGCTGAAGCAGATGTTCGCCGATGCGGGGCTGCAGCTGGAGCATGCGGACGTCGGCAGCGGACGGCAGCAGCAACCGGCGCGCGACCCGCAGTCCTCGTCGGCCGCCGGCTCGCCACAGGCAGAGCCGGAACCGGCGCACGCATTGCCGGTTCCGCAGGAGCGCTCAAGCGCGCTGCTCGATACCTACGCATAAGCGGCTGACGGCCGCGGCGGGGGCATGGCGGGAAAACATCGCCGTTTTTGCCCGGCTGATCGCGGCTTTCAGAACGGCCGCAAAAAATAGAATCGAGCTGTCCCACCACGAGTCGAACCGCCATGGCCGCCGCTTCATCGAAAGACAGCAAGGAAAGCAATGTCACGCCCATCAGCGAGGCCCGGCCGCGCTCAAAGAAGCTGCTGCTGTTCATAGTCGCAGGCCTGCTGCTGTGCGCAGGCGGCGCCGGCGGCGCATGGTGGCTGATGCAGTCGCAGCCGCCGACGCAGCAGGCCGCCAAGCCGCAGCCGCCGGCACCGCCGGTGTTCTTCGATCTCGACACCTTCACCGTCAACCTGGCCGGCGACCGCATCCTGCAGACCACGATTTCGCTGCAGGTCGGGAAGACCGCCGATACCGACCAGCTAAAGCTCTACCTGCCGCAAGTGAAGAGCCGCCTGTTGCTGCTGCTGTCGGCCAAGACGGCCGACCAGCTGCAGACGCCGGGCGGCAAGGAAAGCCTCGCCGGCGAGATCGCCGCGACGCTGCGCAAACCCTATGAAAAAAACCTCACGCCGCCATCGATCAGTGGCGTATTCCTGACCTCGTTCGTGATCCAGTAACCCGATAGCCATGGCCGAAAATTTCCTGTCCCAGGAAGAAGTCGATGTGCTGCTGCGCGGCGTGGCCGGCGAGGCCGAAGAAGCGCCGCAGGATGCGCTGGCAGCCGGCGTGCGCCCGTACAACCTGGCGACGCAGGAACGCATCGTGCGCGGCCGGATGCCGACGCTCGAGATCATCAACGAGCGTTTCGCACGGCTGTTCCGTATTGGCCTGTTCAACTTCCTGCGCCGCACCGCCGAAGTATCGGTCGGGCCGGTCAAGGTGTCGAAATACAGCGAATTCATCCGCAATCTGGTGGTGCCGACCAACCTGAACCTGGTGCACTGCAAGCCCCTGCGCGGCACCGCGCTGATGGTGATCGATCCGAACCTGGTGTTCCTGATGATCGACAACCTGTTCGGCGGCGACGGCCGGTTCCACACGCGCGTCGAAGGACGCGACTTCACGCAGACCGAGCAGCGCATCATCCAGCGCGTACTCGAGATCTGGTTCGACGGCTACAAAAAATCTTGGGAGCCGGTGCATCCGCTCGAATTCGAGTACATCCGCTCCGAAATGAATACGCAGTTCGCGAATATCGCCACGCCGAATGAAGTGGTGGTGTCGACCACCTTTACCGTCGAACTCGGCTCGCAGTCCGGCGAAATGCACATCTGCATGCCCTACTCGATGATCGAGCCCATTCGCGACCAGCTGACCTCCAGCCTGCAGGGAGAAACGCTGGAAATCGATCATCGCTGGATCAAGCTGCTGAAGCAGCAGATACAGACCGCCGAAGTCGAGCTGGTGGTCGACCTCGGTTCGATCCGTGCGCGGATCGATGACGTGATGAAAATGCGCGCCGGCGACGTGCTGGCAATCGACATCGCCGACGTGCTGGAGGCCAAGGTGGCCGGCGTGCCGGTGATGCGCTGCACGCACGGGCAGCTGAACGGCCAGTACGCGGTCAAGGTGCTCGAGTTGCTGCCCGGCGTTCATCAGGAAAACCTGCAAGGAGAAGAAAGTGACGATGCTTGATCCCGAAAACAGCGCCACCGTCGATGACTGGAGCGCGGCGCTGGCCGAGCAGGCCGCCGCCGACGCCAAGGCCGATGCCCCCCTCGAGAAAGCGAGCTTCCAGGATTTCACCGCCCCTGTCGGCAGCGCGCAGAAAAACGAGATCGACTTCATCCTCGACATACCGGTACAGATGACGGTCGAACTCGGCCGGACCAAGATCGCCATCCGCAACCTGCTGCAGCTCGCGCAGGGGTCGGTTGTCGAGCTCGACGGCATGGCCGGCGAGCCGATGGACGTGCTGGTCAACGGCTGCCTGATCGCGCAGGGCGAGGTGGTGGTGGTGAATGACAAGTTCGGCATACGGCTGACCGACATCATCACGCCGTCCGAACGTATCCGGAAGCTGAACCGATGATGCAAGTGACCCTCGGCCTGTTCTTCGTGCTGGCCCTGATCGGCGGCCTCGCATGGAGCGTGTCGCGGCTGCGCGGCATCGTGCCGACCGCACAGGTGCCGGTGACCGTGCTTGGCGCCGCCGCCGTCGGCACCCGCGAGCGGGTGGTGGTGGTCGACGTCGGCGGCCAGTGGCTGGTGCTCGGCGTGGCCGGCGGCAGCGTGACCCTGCTCGACAAGACCCCGCCGCAGCCGCTGCACGCGCAGCACGCACCGGCGCAGGAGCTGCCGAAGTTTGCCGCCTGGCTGAAACAGGCGATGGACAAGCGCAAGCCATGAGCCGCGCACCGACCGCGCTGATTCGCTGCGCGCTGCCGGCGCTGCTGGCCCTGCTGCCGGCGGCCGCACTGGCCGCTCCCGGCCTGCCCGCGTTCACTAGCACCCCGGCGCCCGGCGGCGGCACGAATTACACACTGTCGCTGCAGACCCTGCTGTTCATGACGGCGCTCGGCTTCCTTCCTGCCGCGCTGCTGATGATGACCAGCTTCACCCGCATCGTGATCGTGCTGTCGCTGCTGCGTCAGGCGCTCGGCACCCAGCATGCGCCGCCGAATCAGGTGATCATCGGGCTGGCGCTGTTCCTGTCGCTGTTCGTGATGGGACCGACGATGGACAAGGTCTACACGAATGCATGGCAGCCGCTGCAGGAGAACAAGATCTCGATGGAGCAGGCGATGGAGCAAGGCGCGGCGCCGCTGAAGCAGTTCATGCTCGCTCAGACCCGCGCCAGCGATCTTGCGCTGTATGTGCAGCTGTCGAAGAGCCCGGCGCTCGACGGCCCCGAGCAGGTGCCGCTGCGCCTGCTGGTGCCGGCCTTCATTACCTCCGAGCTGAAGACCGCCTTCCAGATCGGTTTTGCGATCTTCATTCCTTTCCTGATCATCGACATGGTGGTGGCCAGCGTACTGATGGCGCTGGGCATGATGATGGTGTCGCCGGCCATCGTGTCGCTGCCGTTCAAGCTGATCCTGTTCGTGCTGGTCGACGGCTGGGCGCTGCTGATCGGCTCGCTCGCACAGAGCTTCGTCACCTGAGGTCGCAATGACGCCTGAAACCGTGATGACGCAGGGCCGCCTGGCGATGGAGACCATGCTGATGGTCGCCGGCCCGCTGCTGCTGGTGGCGCTGGCAGTCGGCCTGGTGGTCAGCATCTTTCAGGCAGCGACCCAGATCAACGAAGCCACACTCTCCTTCATCCCCAAACTGATCGGCATCTTCATCGCGATCCTGGTCGCCGGCCCGTGGATGCTGACCGTGATGCTGGATTTCATGCGGCGCACGATCACTGGCATTCCGGGCATGGTCGGCTAGCATGCTGGCCTTCACCAGCGCGCAGCTCGAGGCCTGGATGGTCGCGCTGCTGTGGCCTGCCGCCCGTGTTCTGGCAATGGTCAGCGTCGCGCCCCTGTTCGGCCATGCCAGCATCCCGGTGCGGGTGAAGGTCGGCCTCGGCCTGCTGCTGTCGATGGCGATCGCCCCCGGGCTGCCGCCGCTGCCGGCGGTTGCGCCATTCTCCGCCGAAGGCTTCGTCGTGCTGTTGCAGCAGATGCTGATCGGGCTGGCGATCGGCTTCACCATGCGGCTGGTGTTCGCCGCCGTCGAAATGGCCGGCGAGCTGGCCGCGCTGACCATGGGCCTGTCCTTCGCCGCCTTCTTCGATCCGCTCAGCCGCAGCCAGGCGTCACCGGTCAGCCAGATGTTCAGCTGGCTGGCGATGATGGTGTTCGTCTCGTCCAACCTGCACCTTGCGCTGCTGGCCGCGCTGGCCGACAGCTTTCATACACTGCCGATCTCGGCACTGCCCATGGGCACCGGGCCGTTCGGCATGGTGGCTGCGATGGGCGGCGCCATCTTCGCGACCGGCCTGCAGCTGGCACTGCCCATTCTCGCGGCACTGCTGGTGACCAACCTCGCACTCGGCATCCTCAACAAGGCCGCACCGCAACTGAACCTGTTCGGCATCGGCTTTCCGATCACGCTTGGCGTCGGCTTCGTGATGATCAGCCTGGTGTTGCCTTACCTGACCGAGCCGCTGCTGCGGGCGATGGAGCGAGGCCTGACCGCGCCACTGTTCCACTGATCAGCGTATTCGCTAATCGGACGACACTCAAGTCGGATGGGGGGCGACTCAGGTTTTTCTTAACAACAATCAGAATTAGTGAACCGAACATCGTCTGTCGGGACAGAGGACGGTCGATCGCTGAATGCCAATCCCGTCCGTCTGCCGCACGGTAGTAACGGACAACGGGCGACGTGATCAGACATTTACTCAACAGCATATTTCCCTGACTCGATTACCGCTCATGAACGCAATTCCCCTGTATCCGAGGACTTCCGGCTACCCGTCCGCTTTTTCCCCCGTCCCTGCACGCACCTCGTCGGTTTCTTCCGCCGCACCGGTCACGCTGGCCACCGACATCCGCCGGCATGCGCCGGCATTGTCCGTACTGACCGATGGCGAAGCGCCGCTCGATCGTGCCTCACTCGAGAATCCATTCACCGGCCTGCAGATGCCGGCATCCATGCTGTTCACCAGCGAACTGCCGGGTGCAACACCTTTCGAGAAGGGCCTCGCCTTGCGTGATCAGGTGCGCGCCCGCAAGGCTGCCGGGGAATTCAGCGCGTACCAGCCAACGCTGCTGGTCTTTCACGGCACGGTGCAGGACGGCGAACTCCTGCTGACGGATGCGCAGGGCAGCTTCATGCTGCCGGCAATCGTGCTGCTGCATGAGCTTTCTGCCGAACTGAAACAACCGGCTGCTGCCCATGACCCGCGATCACCGGCACCGGTCGTGCTGTCGTGCTGTTTTGCAGAGCAGGTCATTCCGACGCTGCGGAATTTCCCGCGGCCGGTACTGGTCAATGGCAGCAATCATGAGCTCGACATTCTGGATGCGCAGACGGTGTTCCATGCCTGCGCGAAGGCAGTGGAGGTCGCGTGGCGGGCCGACAGGACGGTCTGCAAGGACACCCTGTTCGACGTACTGTCCACCACCAGCGGCGACCGCGTTCACCAGCTGAGCAATGGCGAATGGCTCGAGCATGCGCTGCCGTTTTCGACGGCATCGCTGTCCAGTCTGGACGACAGGCAGGCCGCCCTCTACTTGCGCGCCATGCTCGTACGCGGCAACGCGGACGATCTCGCGGAGGGACTGCTGCTGTTTGGCACGGCGCCCATGCACCGGCTCGATCCATCGATCACGCCGCTGCAGTATTTGCTGGAGTTCGCAACTTACGACCTGGCGGGCAAGGTACAGCTGCTGCTACTGGCCGGGGAGGATGTCAATGCCATCGATGAAGACGGCGACACGCTCCTGCACACGATCTGCGACATCGATCCGGCCGCGCGCGGTGACCGGACCAGCGAGGAACTCGCGCTCCGGTACCGGCTCGGGCGGCTCGTGCTGGCCTATGGCGCCGACCCGCACAAACCGAATGCTGAAGGCATCACGCCGGCCGACCTCGCATACGCTGCGGGCCATCCTGCCCTGACGTCACTTTTCGAGCACGGCGCGAATGTCGGAACCCGGCTGTCGCATCAGGCGCAATTGAAGGTTGAGGCGACGCGGCTGCGCTGGAGCTCCGTGCTGTCGCTGCTGGCCGACCCGTCACAACTGGATGACGTGGACGATGCCGGCGTCATGGATGACGGCAGCGACAGTACGGACGACGCCGCCACGCCGGCTCAGATCAGCGAAAACAGCGACAGCTGAGACACCGCCTTGAAGGACTTCAGCGCCGCCTCCAGCGTGGTCTGCTGCTGGCTGAACTGGCTGATGGCCTGGGTGTAATCGACGTCCTGCAGCGTGGACTTCGCTTCCGAGTAGTAGACATCGCGCGCCGATCCGGCCGCATCGAGCGCATCGATCTCCTTCTGCTGCGCGCCGATCGCGGCACGCGCCGACAGCGTGCGGTCGAGCAGCGTCGCCAGCGCATTGCCGGCGGCGTTGCCGCGCGCAGACAGGTTGGCCTGGGCCGCCGCACTCGCAGTCGGCGAGGCAAGCGCATCTGCCCAGCTGCGCAGGGTCGTGAAAATATCCTGCTGCACGCCGGGCGCCGCCGCGGTGCCGGTGTTGATCGCCTCGAACAGCTGCTGGCCGCTGACCGAGGTGGTCACCCGCCGGCTGCTGTCGACCTGCAGCGTGCGCTGCCCGGCGTCGCCCTGAAAGTTGGCGCCGGTCGCGGTGGCCACATAAGCCGGCGTGCCCACCTGAAAGCCGGAGAACATGTAATTGCCCATGCCGTCCTTGCTATTGGCCAGTGCCAGCATGTGGTCGATGCGGCCGTTCAGCTCGACCGCCAGGTAACCGCGCTGCATATCGTCGAGCGAGCCATTGCCCGCCTGCACCCGCAGGGTCTGTATGTCCTGCACCAGGTCGTTCAGGCTGGCCAGCACCCCCTCCTGCTCGCGCAGCGCATTGCCTGCGTTCACGCGGTTGGTCGCAAACTGCGCATTCATCGCCTGCCCCTGCTCGAGGTTCAGTACCTGCGACGCGCCAATCGGGTCGTCGGCCGGCGTCAGAATCTTGCGGCCGGTGGCCAGCTGCTGCTGGGTCTTTACCAGCGAGGACTGCAGATCGGTGATGCGCGACTGGCCTGCGCTGTAAATGGTGTTGGTGCTGATTCTCATCGCCTGTCTCCGTGGTCTCTCGTCAGCGGCCGAGCTGCAGCAGGATCTCGAACATCTCGCCGGCGGTCTGCATCAGCTTTCCGGCCGCCTGATAGGCCTGCTGGTAACGCAGCAGGTTGCCCGCCTCCTCGTCGAGGTTGACGCCCGACTCGCCCTGCTGCGCCGCGACTGCCTGCGTGTAATAGGCCCCGGCCGCGGCGCTGGTAACTTCCAGCTCGCGCGCCTTGTTGCCGATATCGGCGACCAGCGATGCATACGCGCCCTGGAAATGCGCGCTGCCGCCGGCCAGTGTCATCGCACCCTGCAAGTCGGCGATGCGCGCCGCATTGCGGGCGTCGCCGCTGCCGCCGGTATTGGCTTCGATACGGAAGCGGTCGCCGTTGGCCGGCTGGCCGGACAGGCTCACCTGCATGCCGGAAAATGAATAACTGGCGTCGGCGACGAATGGTATGGCGGCCCCGGGCGCATACGTTGTGCTGCTGCCGTTGGCCGTCACCGTCACCGGCACGGCCGGAAAGCCGGTCAGCTGGCTGCCTGCGCTCGCATATTGCAAGGTGACCGGCGCGGCGATCGCCGCCTGCGTGAATCCGCTCCCGACACTGCCGGCGCTGATGATGCCGGTGCCGGCATTGGTCGGAAGTGCCGCGGTGCGCACCGGTGCGGCGGCGGCCAGTTGCGCGGTGTCCTTCAGCAGCACGCCCAGCTTGCCGGCGCCGGCGGCCGTCGGCCGGATCAGGAAGCTGTCGCCGGTGGCGGGCGCGCCCGTCATCGACAATGAAAAGCCATCGATCGTCTGCGGCAGGCTGGACAGCGTCGTTACCTGGTTGTCCGACAGTCGGGTCAGCCTGTAATCGGTCCCGTCGAACTGCAGCCGGTAATCGCTGGTGGTCAGTTGCGACGGATCGGCAATCGCCGCGCTGCTGACGCCGCTGCCGGTGTTCTCGCGGCTGGCGCTGACCAGCGGCTGCGGCACGCTGAACAGGTCGCCGCCCATGGTGCCCGAGGGCGTCTGCCCGAGCCGGTGCTGCGCATTCACCGCATCGGCGAGGCCGATGGCAACGCGGCCAAGCGCGTTCTGCGCCGGATCCAGCGTGCGGGCGCGGAACTCGAACAGCCCGCCGAGACGGCCGCCGGGCAGCGCGGACTCGGCCAGCACGGTGGACGTGCCCCTCGACAGGTAGGCGACCACGGTGCGCGTGCTGTCGGTCGCCGAGCCGGTCGCGGCCAGCCCGTAGGTCTTGCTGCCGACCACCAGCGGCTGTCCGTTGCCGATGAAAACGTTCGCGCTGTTGCCCTGGTTGACGACGGTCACCCGGACTTCCTTGCCGAGCTCGTGGATCAGGCGGTCGCGCTGGTCCAGCAGGTCGTTCGGCGGCTTGCCCTGCGCTGCGGTGGTGGCCTTTTCGATCGCGTCATTGAGCTGGCCGATCTGGCGCGCATAAGCATTGATCGAAGATACGCTGGCCTCGATCTCGCCGTTCACGCCGGAACGGATCTCGGCCAGCTGCGCATCGAGCCCGTTGAAGCGCGCGGCCAGCGATTCGGATGACGACAGCAGCGACTGCCGCGCGGCGGGGTCGTTCGGCTGTGCCGCAAGGTTCTGCACGCTGCGGAAAAAGTCCTGCAGCGCCGGGGATACGCCGGCCGATACGTCGGCCAGCAGGTTGTCGATGCGGCGGATCTGCGAATAGTAGGTGTCGAGCTTACTCACGTTCACCTGCGCGCCGAGCACCTGGTTGCTCAGGAATTCGTTGTAGACGCGCGTGACGCCGGTGACCTCGGTGCCCTTGCCGACGAAGCCATAGCCGCTGTTCTGCCCGGCCACTGCACCCTGCGTGACCACCTGCCGGGTGTAGCCGGCGGTGCCGGAGTTCGCAATATTGTGCCCGGTGGTCGCCAGGCCTATCTGGGCGGCCGCGAGTGCGCTCTGGCCGATGGAGAGGATGTTGGTAGTCATGGCGGGTCGGGGTGGTTTGCCTTATTGGGGGTTACGGTTTTTTGCGCGGGATGTTTAGGTGCGATTAATGACGCTGGATCCCCCTGCGGGCCATCAGACCTTTGCCATCACCCCTTTGAGCTTCTGCGCATACGCCGGATCCGTCGCATATCCTGCCTTCTGCAGCGCATCTGCAAAGCCGCCGGCATCGGTCGCCGCCGCCATCACTTCACGGTAGCGCGGGCTGGTCGACAGCATCCGCGCGTAGTCGGCGAAGGCTTCCGCATACGAGCCGTACGCGCGGAATTTCTCGCTCCGCTTGTGCGGCACGCCATCGATGTATTCCGTCGTGACCGCCTCGGCCACGTCGCCTTTCCAGCCGGCGCCGGCCTTGATGCCGAATACGTTGTGCGAGCTGCTGCCGTCGGCACGCAGGATCTCGCGCCGTCCCCAGCCACTCTCCAGCGCGGCCTGCGCAATCATGAATTTCGCTGGTATGCCGGTAGCCGTGCTCGCCGCTGCCGCATGCCGTGCATGCAGTTCGGCAAAGTTCGCGGCCTTGCCGTCGGCGCGCGGCAGTTCGCGCGCACGCGCTGGCGCATCGCCGGCGGCAGCTGCTGCGGCGGGCACGACAGGCGAGGGAAGCACCGGTGCCGGCGCCTCCGGATCTGCGAGCGCACCGCGCGGCGTCATCTGCCGCACCAGCACATCGGCCAGGCCGATGCCGCGCGACGCGAGCGCCTGCGCATATTGCTGGTCGAGCATGCCCTGCATCATCCGGCCCTGTTCGCTGTCGAACATGCCCTCGGACGCAGCAGCCTCGCGCATGCTCTTCATCACCATGTCGAGGAACAGCGCCTCGAACTGCGTGGCCGTCGCCTTGAGCGCCTCCGGCGAATTCTCGCGTGCAGCATGTTTCAGGCGTTCCAGCGCATGGGCATCCAGCACGCCGCCGCCGGGACTGATCGCCATCAGATGATCTCCAGGTCGGCGCGCAGGCTGCCGGCGGCCTTCATTGCCTGCAGGATGACGAGCAGGTCCTGCGGCGTGACGCCGACCGCGTTCAGCGCCTTCACCACGTCGGACAGCGAGACGCCCGCCTGCAGCAGCACGAGTTCGCCGGCCTCTTTCCTGATGTCGATATCGCTCTTTTGGGTGGCCACCGTCTGGCCCTGGCCGAAGGCGTTCGGCTGGCTGATCACCGGCGTCGAACTGATGACCACCGACAGGCTGCCGTGCGCGATCGCACAGGGCTCGAGCGTTACTGACTGGTTCATCACCACCGAGCCGGTGCGCGCATTGATGATCACCCGCGCGGCGGCGCGCGAGGTGTTGATGTCAAGGTCTTCCAGCGCGGCGATGAAGGACACCCGCTGGCTGTCGTCGGTCGGTGCGCGCACGCGCACCACGCGCCCGTTCTGCGCCGTGGCCATGCCGTCGCCGAACGCGCGATTAACGGCGGTGACGATCCGCGCCGCATTCGCAAAGTCAGTGCGGGTCAGTTCCAGCGCCACGAAGTCGCCCTGTCCGATGGCGGTCGGCACTTCGCGCTCGACGGTCGCACCGTTGGTGATGCGGCCGGCCAGCAGGTGGTTGATCTGCTTCGAGCTGCCGTTGGCGGCGGCGCCGGCGCCGCCGACCAGCAGATTGCCCTGGGCCATCGCATAAATGCGGTTGTCCGCACCTTTCAGCGGCGTCATCAGCAAAGTGCCGCCGCGCAGGCTCTTCGCATTGCCGATCGACGATACGGTGACGTCGATTTCCTGCCCGGGCTGGGCGAACGGCGGCAGCGTGGCCGTCACCATCACGGCAGCCACATTTTTCAGTTGCAGGCTCTGGCCCGGCGGCAGGTTCACGCCCATCTGCGACAGCATGGAGGCGATGCTTTGCACAGTGAACGGCGTCTGCATGGTCTGGTCGCCGGTGCCGTCGAGGCCGACCACGATGCCGTAGCCGGACAGCTGGTTGTTGCGCACCCCCTGCAGGGTCGCGAGATCCTTGATGCGCTCGGCGTGCGCGGCCGGCAGCAGCAGTGCGATGAACAGCAGGGAAAGGAGGCGCTTCATGGTCACAGCGGCATGATGCTGAAGAAGAAACGCGCCAGCGCCGACTGCACTGCCGCGCGGTCGTAGTTGGTGTTGGTCCGGTATTCCACGCGCATGTCGGCCACTGACGTCGACGGCACCGTGTTGTTTGCGCTGATCGTGGTCGGATTGACCACGCCGGAGAAGCGGATGAATTCGGTACCCTTGTCGAAGGCCACCTGCTTTTCGCCGCGCACCCGCAGATGGCCGTTGGGCAGTACCTCGGTGACGGTTGCCGTCACGGTGCCGGTGAAGTTGTTGGCAGCATTGGCGGCAGCCTTCTCCGCATTGCTCAGTTCCTGCGCCGCCTCGACGTTCATGCCGAGGTACGGGCCGGGCACGGTCACGCCGACCTGGCCTTCCTTGCTGGACGAACTGGCGACATTCTTGCCGGCGCTGGTCTTCTCGGCGATCGAGATAATCAGCGTATCGCCAGCCAGCCGTGCGCGGCGGTCCTCGAACATCGGTCGATAGCTGTCGGCCACGAAGATGGCGCCGTTGCGCGCGGCGGCCGGCTCGGGCTGCGGCGCTGCGGCGCGTACCGGCTCGACGATGGATTCCGGAACGACGGTCGTGCAACCGGCCAGCAGTGCGATGGCAGTGGCCAGCAGCCCGCAGCCGAGCGACGCGGCGATCACGCGCAGTCCGATGCCGGCGATCTCGCCAAGCGCCGGATGGCGGGGATGGAGGATATCGGCCATCGGAAGCTCCGCTTACAGCTGGCCCAGGCGCTGCAGCATCTGGTCTGCAGTGTTGATCGCCTTGCTGTTGATTTCATAGGCGCGCTGGGTCTGGATCATGCTGACCAGTTCTTCCACCACGTTCACGTTCGAGGTCTCGACATAGCCCTGCATCAGGACGCCCGCGCCATTCATGCCGGGCGTCACGGTGTTGGGCGCGCCGGACGACGGCGTTTCCGCATACAGGTTCTCGCCGCGGCTCTCGAGGCCGGCGGGGTTCGGGAACTGCACCAGCGTCAGGCTGCCGACCTGGGTCACCTGGCTCGAGCCGGCCGGCTGGATGGTGATGGTGCCGTCGCTGCCGATGGTCATGTTGGTGGAGTTGGCCGGCACGGTGACGGCCGGCTGCACCGGATAGCCGCTGGCGGTCACCAGCACGCCCTCGGCATTCACCTGCAGCGATCCGTCGCGGGTATAGCCATTGGTGCCGTCGGGCAGCAGCACCTGCAGGAAGCCGCTGCCGTTGATCGCGACATCCTTCGGATTGTTCGTCTGCTGCAGATTGCCCTGCGAGAAAAGCCGCTCGGTCGCGACCGCGCGCACGCCGGTGCCGACCTGCATGCCGGTCGCCACCTGGGTCTGCTGCGAGGACATCGCCCCGGGCGCGCGCGTGGTCTGGTACATCAGGTCCTCGAACACCGCGCGCGAGCGCTTGAAGCCGCTGGTGCCGACGTTGGCGAGGTTGTTGGAGATGACGTCCAGCTGCGCCTGCTGCGCGGTCAGTCCGGTCTTGGCGATCCACAGCGATTTCATCATGACGTTGCACTCCTGCTGATGTTGGGCTGCGGATGATTTTCTGGCAGGCCTTACGGATTCATTGAGAGGATCTGGCTGGCTTTTGCCTCGTTGCTTTCGGCGTTCTTCAGCAGGTTCATTTGCAGCTCGAAGGTGCGCGAGAGGTCGATCAGGTTCACCATCGCATCCACGGCGTTCACGTTGCTGGTCTCGAGGCTGCCCGGCGACAGCCTGACCATGGCATCGGCCTCGGCCGGCTGCCCGCCCTTGGTACGGAACAGTCCGTCGTCGCCGCGATCGAGCTGCTCGTTCGGCGGATTGACCAGCCGGATGCGTCCGACCACGGTCGGCACGCCGCGCGCATCCATGCTGGAGACGGTGCCGTCGGGCGCGATGCTGGCGCGGCCTTCGGGCGGCAGTGTGATCGGACCGCCGTCGCCGGCGACCGCCAGCCCGCCCTGTCCGGTCAGCACGCCGGTATCGCTGACCTTCAGCGCGCCGGCGCGGGTGTACACCTCGCGGCCGTCCATGCCCTGCAATGCGATCCAGCCGCTGCCCCGGAGCGACACATCGAGCGGATTGCCGGTCTGCTGGATCAGGCCCGGCGTGAAGTCGGCGCCGCTGGTGGCATCGAGCACATAGGTGCGCGTCGGCAGGTTCGGCCCCTGCACCGGGACCGCACGGAAGCCGTCGAGCTGCGCGCGAAAGCCGGTGGTGTTCAGGTTCGCCAGATTGTGCGCCGTGGTGGACTGCTGTTCAACGACCTGTTTTGCGCCGGTCATCGCGATGTAGATCATGCGGTCCATGGGGGATTACCTCAGGTTCACCAGCGTCTGCAACACCTGGTCCTGGGTCTTGATCGTCTGCGCATTCGCCTGGTAGTTGCGCTGCGCGGTGATCATGTTGACCAGTTCCGCAGTGAGGTCGACGTTCGAGTCCTCGACCGCATTCGACTGCAGCGCGCCCAGGTTGCCGGACGTCGGCGAACCGACCATCGGGCTGCCGGACTCGGCAGTCTCGGCCCACAGGTTGCCGCCCAGCGGATGCAGGCCGTTCGGGTTGGCGAACGAGGCCAGCACCACCTGGCCGAGCACGGACGACTGGCCGTTGGTATAGCGGCCCATCACGGTGCCGTCGGGCGCGATGCCGAAGCCGGACAGGCGGCCCGACGTGAAGCCGTCCTGGTCGAGGCGATTGACCGCGAAACTCGCGCCGAACTGGGTGGTGCCGGTGTAGTCGAGGCCGACCGCCAGCAGCGGCGTGGCGCCGGTGGTGACCGGGATGTTGGCCATGATCGGCAGCGCGGCCTGGCTGGCCGGCGTCAGCGCACCATCGGTACCGAAGGCCAGCGTGCCGAGCGGCGCGCCGCCATTCAGCGGGTTCTCATCGGCCGCGCCGTAGATGGCCCAGGTGCCGGCGCCGGTTTTCACGAAAAAGGTCTGCAGCACATGCGCATTGCCCAGCGAGTCGAACACCGACACTGAGGTGGCGTTGTTGTAGGTGGTCGGGTCGTTCATCGCGAACGGCGTGGTAAGCGGCACGTCCTGCCGCGAATCCAGGTTCAGCAGCGCGTCCACCGTGCGGGTCAGCTGCGGCGGCAGGTCGGCGGTCCGGATCATGATGTCGGCCGGCGCGCCGGTGGACAGGATGCCGCGGCTGTCGGCCACATAGCCGGTCAGGCGCGCGCCTTCGGGATTGACGATAAAGCCCGACCGGTCCAGCTGGAACTGGCCGTTGCGGCTGTAGCTGACCGAGCCGCCGTTGCTCATCCGGAAGAAGCCGCCGCCATTGATCGCGACGTCGAGCGGATTGTTCGACGCCGTCACGTTCCCCTGCGTGAACTGCTGTGCCACGTCGGTCAGCCGGGTGCCGATGCCGATCAGCGAGTTGCCGCTGCCGGTCAGCGATGCCGCGTAGACGTCAGAGAAAATTGCCTGCGACTGCTTGAAGCCCACCGTATTCGCATTGGCGACGTTATTACCGATCACTTCAAGCGTCTTCGACGATGCCGACAGGCCGCTCAGTCCCTGTTGAAAGCTCATGGCCGTTCCTCCGTTCAGAAAGCCGTTAAAACCCGATTAAAGAATCTGCCGCACGTCGCCGAGCGACACAGGCGGCTGCCCGCCGCCGAGGTTCAGCCGCGCGCCGCCGCTGCCGGTCGACACGCTGAGCACCTCACCAAAAGCCAGCGGCTGCGCGCTGACCGCCGCCCCGCCGCGCTGTGCGCTGACGGACACCTGATAGCGGCCGTCGGGCGCGGAAGCGCCGGAGGCCAGCCGGCCGTCCCACGCCAGCGCGAGCGCGCCCTGCGGCTGCGCGCCGAGCTCGAAGCTGCGCACCGGATTGCCGGCGCCGTCGCTGATCGTCACCTGCACGCCGTCAGCCGGGCCGGACAATTCGATGCCGTACACCGACTTGCCGCCGGTGAGCGACAGCGAAGCGCCGGGCACCAGTACGCCGTGGCCGATCATGGTCGCCGCCTGCAGCGACTGCGCCGCCTGCGTGCTTTCCATCATGGCTTTCATGGTCTCGTTCAGCTTGTCGATGCCGGTCACTGTCGACAGCTGCGCGAGCTGGCTGGTGACCTGCGCGTTGTCGAGCGGGTTGAGCGGATCCTGGTTCTTCATCTGCGTCACCAGCAGCGTCATGAAGCGGTTCTGCGCATCGGCCGCGGTAGCCGCGGCCTTGCCGGCGGCGGGGTTCATCGCGCCGAGCAGGTCGGCGCCGACGGTCTGTCCGGTCGGTGAAATGGTCGTCATGGGTTTACTGTCCTATACCCAGCGTCTTCTGCAGCAGGGTCTTGGCGGTGTTCAGGGTCTCGACGTTGTTCTGGTAGGAGCGCGATGCGGAGATCATGTTGACCATCTCGTCCACCGGATTCACGTTCGGCATCGCGACATAGCCGCCTTCGTTGGCCATCGGATGCTTCGGGTCGTAGATCATGCGCGGCGCGGACTGGTCCTCGACCACCGCGGTGACGCGGACGCCGCTGCTGCCGGCGGCGTCCACCGGCTGCGCGGCGAACACCACATGCTTGGCGCGGTAGGGCTTGCCGTCAGGGCCGGTGGCGCTCTCGGCGTTGGCGATGTTGCTGGCCACGGTGTTGAGCCGCTGGCTCTGCGCGGCCATGCCGGACGACGCGACATTGAAAATCGAGAAAAGCGACATGATCACTGCCCCTGGATGACGGCCATCAGGCTCTTGATCCGGCCATTGACCGCCGACAGGCTGGCCTCGTAGCGGATCGCGTTGTCGGCGAACTGCGCGCGTTCGGCATCGAGCTCGACCGTGTTGCCGTCGATGTTGTCCTGGCGCGGCAGCCGGTACTGCAGCTGCCGGCCCGACGGCGTGCTGCCGGCCGGACCGGCCTTCAGGTGGCGCGAATGCGGCGCAGCCAGCGCCGCCTGCCCGCTGCCGCCGGCGCCCAGCGCCTCGGTCAGCGCGCTGCGGAAATCGAAGTCCCGCGCTTTGTAGTTCGGGGTGTCGGCATTCGCGATGTTCGAGGCCAGCACCTGCTGGCGCTCGGCGCGCAGCGACAGCGCGTTCTGGTGGAAGCGGAACGCCTCATCCAGCTTGTTGATCATGTTCGCCTCCTTCATTGACGGATGAAGGCGATGATAGGAACGCAATGCAGGACCGCATCGGGCAATCAGGAACGCGAACCCGGGCCTGTTTGCGGTATTGCGCGGCGGCCGCGAGGCGCAGCATCACGGCATGTCATCGTCCGCCCACTCCGTCGCGCGTCGCCTGCTGGCCCTGCTGTGCTGGCTGCCGGCGCTCGCCGTCGCACAATCCTCGCCCCTGCCCGCGCCGCCGCCCGCACGCCAGGACCTGTCCGAGCTGCGCACGCTGGCCGAGCAGTTCCTGCGCACGCAGGCGGCGAACCTTCCGGGCACGCCGTCGGTCAAAGTCGGCGCGCCGGACGGCCGGCTCCAGCTGGCGCGCTGCGATGCACCGCAGGCCTATCTGCCGAACGGCGCCCGCACGCTCGGCAAAACTTCGGTCGGCATCCGCTGCCCGTCGCCGGTGGCCTGGAATGTGTTTCTGCCAGCCACGGTGTCGGTGCAGACCGCCTACTTGGTCAGCACCGCACCGCTCGCACAAGGGCAGCGGCTGGGCAGCGCAGACGTCGCGCTGCGCCAGGGCGACCTGGCCAGCCTGCCGGCCGGCGTGCTGACCGATCCGGCGCAGCTGGTCGGTCGCACGCTGCAGCTGCCGGTCGCGGCCGGCATACCACTGTCGCGCGCGATGCTGAAATCACAACCCGTGGTGCAGCCCGGCCAGGCAGTCCGGCTGGTCGCGCAGGGACCGGGGTTTTCGGTATCGAGCGAGGCGCGCGCGCTGACCGGCGGCGCGGAGGGCGACGCGGTGCAGGCGCGCACCGGCAGCGGACAGGTCGTGACCGGCATCGCCCAGGCGGACGGGGTGCTGGCGGTCCGGTATTGAAAGACTCTCTCAAAATGAGCAGCGCGAAGTGTTGCGATCGCTGGCAAGGCGGGGGCGTCGCAGACAGACCAGACGGTCGGCAAGGCGCCGCCAGCGCGCAGCCAGCGGCATTTTGACAGGGCCTCTAAACATTTTCGGCAGGCTGCCGTAGAACTGGCAAACCCGCCCTTTTTGCAAGGACACCGCCATGAAGATCGATGATTCCACCGGCAAATTGCCGCTGCCGCCCGCAGTGGCCGGCCGCAGTACCGCCAGCCGCACCGAGGCACCGGCCGCCAGCAAGCCCGCCGACAAAGTCAGCCTGTCCGGCTCGGGCAAGGCACTGGCCAGCACGGCCGAGGCGCCGATCGACCTGGCGAAGGTCGAGCAGATCCGCGCGGCGATTGCCGACGGCAGCTTCCGGCTGGACGTCGACCGCATTGCCGATGGCGTGATCGCCGCCAGCCGCGAACTGATGCGGCGCGGCTGAACCGCAGGACGAAGACAACCGCATGAGCACCCTGCCCTCCCCGGTCGCTGCACTGGACAACGAAACCGCTGCAATGCAGGAGCTGCTGGCGCTGCTGCAGCGCGAGCAGGAATGCCTCGCCGCCGGCGATGCGGACGGATGTGCGGCCCTGCTGGACAACAAGGCAACCCGGGTCGCCGAACTTTCCGCGTGCGCACGCGAGCGGCACCGCCAGCTGGGCGAGCTCGGCTTTGCCGCCACCGAGCAGGGCATGCAGCAATGGCTCACGTCAGCCGCAGCCTCGGCCGACGCGCTGCGCGCCTGGGCAGGATTGATGGCGATTGCGCGCGACGCGCATGAACTCAACCGCGTAAACGGTCTGCTGCTCGGCCAGCTGGCCGGACGCAACCGCCAGGCGCTGGCCGCGCTAGGCATCGGCGGCGATGGCCAGGGGCTGTACGGCCCGGGCGGGCAGGCAGACTACCGGCCCCCGGTGACGGCCCGCGTGGTCGGCTAGTACACCGGGAACGCAGCGTCGCGCATCAGTTACTTGTCGCAGCGGCCATTCCCGAATCGCTGCACGCACAGGCTGGTGGCGCAGTCATCCACATAACGCTCGCGGCTGCCCGCGTTCACATCCACGGTACCGGGCTCGTCGAAGTACTCGATGGCACGCCGCATTCCCTGCCGACAGGTACTCATCGCCTGCGTGGTGTCGCCCTGCCGGCCGCTGCTCTGGGTCTGCGTGCTCTGGCAGGTGGTCGAACCGTCCGGCACCATCACCGTACGACTGCGGCGGATCAGCCGCTGCTCCATGACCACCGGCCACGACTGCAGCGCCTGCTGGCGGCACTCGGCCGCGGCGCGCTGGTATTCGGGCGTGGAACAGGCAGCCAGCGACAGGCCGGCAGCGGCGCACAGCATCAGGTGTTTGACGAACATCGGCGACTCCTTTGACAGAACTACCGATGTGGTGACCACGATGCACAAGCTGTTCCGGCGGGCCGTGTCAGCCCGGCATCATCACCAGCAGGTGCACGCGACGGTTGCGCGCGCGCCCGTCCGCGGTCTGGTTGTCGCCCAGCGGCCGGCTGTCGGCATGGCCGGTGGCGGCCAGCCGGCGCGGATCGATGCCGAGTTCCGACAGCCGCCGCGCGACCACTGCGGCACGCATCGCCGACAGTTCCCAGTTCGACGCGAACTGGACAGTGCGGATCGCCACGCTGTCGGTATGGCCCTCGACCGCCACCTGCCACGGGCCTGGCCGCAGTACGCCGGCCAGCGCGCCGACGGCCGCCGCCGATTGCGGCGTCAGGCGCGCGTCGCCGGTCGCAAACAGCAGGGTGGCGTCGATGTCGATGCCGACCCCGCGTGCCTCCTGCCGCACCTGCACCCGTTCGCCCAGCCCGAGCGCAGCCAGCGCATCGGCCAGCTGGCGCGCAACGACTGCGGCGTCGCTGGCCGGCGCGGCGTCGGCTGCCGGTGCGGCGTCGACTGCCGGCGCGGGGGCCAGATTGCCGCCCAAGGCGCGGCCGACCGACTGTGACACCGCATTCGCCCGTGCCAGGTCGACCGACGCGCTCGCATACAGCGCCGCGAACACCGCCAGCAGCAGGATCAGGAAATCGGTCCACGACAGCAGCCAGCGGTCGGCCGGCGGCAGCGGTTCGTCAGCGGGCGGCCGTCGCATATTCTTCCCGGCGCGCGGCCGCGACGCGCTCTTCGATCAGGTGGCCTGGCTCGCCGGCGGCAATCGCGACAATCGCATCGGCGAACAGATGGCGCTCGCGCAGCTCGCGCGCCAGCTGTTCCCTGAGCCGGGCAGCGACCGGCAGGAACAGCAGGTTGGCGAAGCCGACGCCGTACAGCGTAGAGACGAAGGCCACCGCAATCCCCGGCCCCAGCCGCGACGGGTCGTGCAGGTGCTGCATCACCTGCACCAGCCCCAGCACCGCGCCCAGAATGCCCATGGTCGGCGCGGTGCCGCCAGCGCTCTCCCACACGCGGATCGCCTGCCGCCGGTCGAGCTCATGGGCCTCGGTGTCGCTGTCGAGAATCTCGGCGATGCGTGCCGGCGTCACGCCATCGACCAGCATGCGCAGGCCGCGCGCGATGAAGGGGTCGTCGATGCGGGCGGCCGTGCTGTCGAGCGCCAGCGCGCCCGAGCGGCGCACGGTGGCGCCCCAGCTGCGCACCAGCATGCGGATGTCCGGCTGCGGTGCGAGGGGAGACGCATAGCTTTGCCGCAGCAGCCGCAAGGCCTCCAGCAGCCGCTCGGGTCCGCATTGCAGCAGCAGCGCGCCGAGCGTGCCGCCCAGCACCACGGCGAGGCCGGCCGGCTGCAGCAGCGCGCCGAGCTGGCCGCCGTCGGCGCCCAGCCCCAGGGCGATGGCGCCGACGCCGACCAGCAGTCCGGTCAGGCTGCGCCAGTCCATGCCTGCTCACGCAGTGCAGTGCGCAGGCGCGCGATCGCCTGGCTGTGCAGCTGGCATACGCGCGACGCCGATACGCCGAACACGGCGCCGATCTCGGCCAGGTTCATCTCTTCCTGATAGAGCATCGCCATCAGCTGCTGCTCGCGCTCTGGCAGCGCCTGGATAGCATCGACCAGCGCGCCCCGAAAGCCGCTCTCGGCCAGCTGCTCGAGCGGATCGCCGCCTGCGGCCACCGCATGCCGGTCGAGGAAATGTTCGTGCTCGTCGTGGTCGTGGAAGTCTTCGTAATACACCAGCTGGTGGCCGGCGCCGTCGGCCAGCATCTGGTGGTAGTCGGGCAGCGACAGGCCGAGCGCGCGCGCCACCTCGGATTCGGACGGCGGGCGCTGCAGCTGCTGCTGCAGCTTCGCGATCGCCGCCTCGACCTTGCGCATGTTCTGCCGCACGCCGCGCGGCAGCCAGTCCGCACCGCGCAGCTCGTCGAGCATCGCGCCGCGGATGCGCTGCACTGCATAGGTCTCGAACTGGTTGCCCTGCTCTTCATAACGCTGCAGCGCGTCGCACAGGCCGATCATGCCGGCCTGGATCAGGTCGTCGACCTCGACATTGTCCGGCAGCCTGGCCTTCATCTGGTGCGCCAGGCGCCTGACCAGCGGCGAGTACTGCGCGAGGCGCTCGCGCATGTCGGCTTTGCCGTGGGCGTTATACATGGCTGGTTTCCTGCGGGACGATGGAACGGACCGACAGCCCGAGATAGCGGCTGGCGGCATGGAAGAGATTGGCGTGCGCACGTCTGGCCTGCAGCGGGTCGGCGTCAGTGACCAGCAGCGCCACGCTGTCGCAGCCACATTGCTCTTTCAGCAGGCGCAGGATCTGGTAGGCGCTGCGGATGGAATCGGGACTGCCGGACAGCTGCACCACCAGTTCGCCGTCGGACAGCTGCGGCAGCGGCAGCCGGCCCTGCTCGTCAAGCTGCGCATCCACCAGCACGCGCGCATGCCCGACAGCGATCTGCTGCAGCAGCTGCGCGGGCGCCGCCGCGGCGGCGTCGACCAGCAGCACCTCATGGCCGCGGCGGCGCATGCTGGCCGCCAGCCGCTGCATCAGCGCGCGCTTGTCGCCGTCGCTGTCGGCCGACAGCACGGTGCACAGCCCGGGCAGCGGCGAAGAGCGCAGCCGGCGCAGCCCCTCCGCCTGGTCGGTTCGCGGGCTAGCCAACGCGCACCTCCGCCAGCAGCGGGTCGCGCATGGCAGACGCGCTGTTCGCGGCTACCAGCGGCAGTTCATGGTTGGTGATGCCGAACACCTGCGCCTGCCCGCGCTGCGTGAACGCGCGCTCGAGCAGCTGCTGGCGACTGGCGAGATGCAGGTCCTCCGGCACGCGCTGGCCGTCAGCGATGAAAGCGAGCGGCAGCTTGTGGCGGATCGCGACGTCGAGCGCACCGCCGATGCCATTGGCCTCGTCGAGCTTGGTCAGCAGGCAGCCGGCAAGCCCGTCGCCGCGATAGGCGCGCACCACCTCGTCCAGCGTCTCCACCGTGCTGGTGGCATTCAGGCAGAGCAGCCGCTGCACGCGGCCGTCGACGGACGCAAACATCGCGATCTGCTCGGCCACCATCTGGTCGCGCTGGCTGGCGCCGGCGGTGTCGATCAGGACGATGTGCTTGTGCTGCAATTCGCCGAGTGCGATCGTCAGGTCGGCGGCGTCGCGCACCGAGTGCACCATCACGCCGAGCAGCTTGCCGTAGATGCGCAGCTGTTCGAAGGCGCCGATACGATAGCCGTCGGTGGTGACCAGCGCGACGCGCGAGGCGCCGTGGCGCGCCACGCAGCGCGCGGCCAGTTTGGCGGTGCTGGTGGTCTTGCCGACCCCGGTCGGGCCGACCAGCGCGAACACCCCGCCCTGCTCGAGCAGGTGTTCATCGCTGTCGAGCAGCAGCAGGTTGCGCGACAGGATCTCGCGCACCCACGCGCGGCCGGCATCCTCGCCGTCGTGCGCGGAGGACGGCATATGCTCGGCCACATAGCGCGACAGGCCGGCGGAAAATCCGGCGGCCAGCATCTCGCGCAGCGCACGCGCGCGGGCCTCGGGCTGGCGCCCGTTCCAGGCCAGCGTCGCCAGCTGCGACTCGAGCAGGCCGCGCATCGAGCGCAGTTCATCCTTGAGCTCGTCGGGCAGCGCGGGGGTGGCGGCCGGCATGGCCGGCGCTGCCGCGACGGGCCGGGCGCCGGCCGGCTTCAGCAGCGCGTCCATGTCGTCCGGCGCCATCACCAGGAGTTCCGTACCGCCGGCGACCGCCCGGTTGGACAGCACCACCGCCTCGTCGCCAAGGGCGGCACGCGCTGCGCGCAGCGCTTCGCGCGGGCTGGGCGCGATGAATTTTCGGACGTTCATTTACTGGGCTCCTATCAGGGCAGTGATCCTGACGTTGCGGGATTCGGGGACTTCGGCATGCGACAGCACGGACAGCTGCGGCAGGCTGCGGCGCAGGAAGCGCGACAGCAGCGGCCGCAGCGGCGCGGGCACCAGCAGCACCGCCGCCAGCCCGCTCTGTTCCTGGCGCTGCACGGCGCGCGCGGCCTGGTCGGACAGGGTGTCGGCGAGGCCAGGCTCGAGTGCCGTTCCGCCGGCCTGCAGGGCACCCATCAGCACGCGCTCGAGCGGCGCGTCGAGCGCCAGCACCGAGAGCTCGGCCGGGGCCGGGAACAGCTGCTGCACAATCGCGCGGCCAAGCGCACCGCGCACCGCCTCGGTCAGTTCGGCCGGGTCTTTCGCATGCGGCGCGTGCTCGCACAGGGTCTCGACGATGGTGCGCATGTCGCGGATGTGCACGCCCTCGGCCAGCAGGTTCTGCAGCACTTTCTGCAGCGCCGACAGGCTGAGCTGCTTCGGCACCAGGTCCTCGGTCAGCTTCGGTGTGTCGCGCTCGAGGTGCTCGAGCAGCTGCTGCACTTCGCCGCGGCCAAGCAGTTCGGCCGCATGGCGGGTGACGAGATGGTTCAGGTGGGTCGCTATCACGGTCGATGCATCGACCACGGTGTAGCCGAGCGCCTGCGCCTGCGCGCGCTGCGCGTCATCGATCCAGAAAGCGGGCAGGCCGAACGCCGGATCGGTAGTGGGCGTGCCGTCCACCGGGCCGCCGACCATGCCGGGATCGATTGCCATGAACTGGTTCGCATGCGCTTCGCCGGCGCCGATCTCGACGCCCTTGAGCGTGATCCGGTAGCCGCCAGGCCGGAGTTCGAGGTTGTCGCGGATGTGCACCGCCGGCGCGAGGAAACCGACTTCCTGCGCAAATTTGCGGCGCACGCCCTTGATCCGCTTGAGCAGTTCGCCGCCCTGCGCGGCATCGACCAGCGGTATCAGACGGAAGCCCACCTCGAGGCCGAGGGTGTCGACCGGCACGATATCTTGCCAGCCGGCTTCTTCCGGCTCGATCGCAGCGACCGGCGCAGGCGGCGGCTCGGCCGCCTGCGCGCGTTCTTCAATGCGCCGCTGCGCCCATGTCGCGCCGAAGCCGAGCAATACGGCCAGCAGCAGGAACGGCAGGTGCGGCATGCCGGGGATCAGGCCAAAGCCGCCGATGATGGCAGCGGTAATGGCCAGTACCTGAGGCTTGGCGAACAGCTGGCCGACCAGCTGGCCGCCGACGTCCTGTTCGTTCGCCACCCGTGACACCACCACGCCGGCCGCAATCGAGATCACTAGCGACGGTATCTGCGCAACCAGGCCGTCGCCAATGGCCAGCAGCGTGTAATTCTTTGCTGCCGCATCGAAGCCCATGTCGTGCTGGAGCATGCCGACCACCAGACCGCCGACGATATTGACGACAGTGACCACGATGCCGGCGATTGCATCGCCGCGCACATATTTGCTGGCGCCGTCCATTGCGCCGTAAAACTCGGCCTCGCGCGCCACTTCCTGCCGGCGCGCGCGGGCGTCGGCCTCGCCGATCAGGCCGGCGTTCAGGTCGGCGTCGATCGCCATCTGCTTGCCGGGCATCGCATCCAGTGCAAACCGTGCACCGACTTCCGCGATGCGGCCGGCGCCCTTGGTGACGACGGTGAAGTTGATAATGGTCAGGATCACGAACACCACGATGCCGACGGTGTAATTACCGCCGATCAGGAAGTGCCCGAAGGCTTCGATCACCTGCCCGGCGGCGCCGGCGCCGGAATGGCCCTCAGTCAGCACCACGCGGGTGGAAGCGACGTTCAGCGACAGCCGCAGCATGGTCGACATCAGCAGCACCGCCGGGAAAGCCATGAAGTCCAGCGGCTTGACGGTGTACAGGCTGGTCATCAGGATGATGACCGACAGCGCGATATTGAAAGAGAACAGCAGGTCGAGCAGGATCGGCGGCAGCGGCAGGATCATCATGCCGAGCATCAGCACGATCAGCGCAGGCGCGGCCAGCGCCTGCGCGCCGCCGACTTTCATCCATGCGGGCAGCGCGAATCCGTTCATGCGGCCGCTCCCGGGATGTCCATGTCAACCGGCACCTCGATGCCGGACGGCGGCGCGGCCTCACTGCCGGCGCGCAGCTGGAACACATAGGCCAGCACCTGCGCGACTGCGGTATAGAGCCGCTCGGGAATCGCATCGCCCGGCTCGGTGTGCCGGTACAGCGCGCGCGCCAGCGGCGGCGCTTCGAGCAGCGGCACGCGATGCTCGGCGGCGATGGCGCGGATTTTCGCGGCGATCTCGTCAGCGCCCTTGGCCACCACCACCGGTGCCGCATGCCGGTCCTCGCTGTATTTCAGCGCGACTGCATAGTGGGTCGGGTTGGTGACGACCACGTCGGCCTTCGGCACCTCGGCCATCATCCGGCGGCGCGCCATCTCGCGCTGCTGCGCGCGGATCCGGGCCTTGACCTCGGGATTGCCCTCCTGCTCCTTGTGTTCCCTGCGCACTTCATCGCGCGTCATCATCAGCTTCTTGCCATGCTGCCAGCGCTGCCAGGGCACATCGAATACCGCGATCAGCGCCAGCACCGCCGCCATGCTGGCGAACGCGGCGAACAGCAGGTGGCCGAGCGCGCCGTCGCCCGCGCCGAGCGGGGCCAGCGCGAGCGCGAACACCGCATCTGCGTGGCTGCGCACCGCGAAGAAAGCGGCCACGCCGACCAGCAGGGTCTTGGCCAGCGCCTTGCCGAGCTCGCCCAGCGAATTCAGGGAAAACAGCCGGCCAACGCCGGCGATCGGGTCGAGTCGCTCGAATTTCGGAAGGAAGGCCTTGGTGGAGAACAGCCAGCCACCGACCAGCAGCGGCGCGACAACCACGACAGCCAGCAGGACGGCGGCGAACGGCAGCAACGTCCACAATGCGCGGCCGACGAGCGCACGGCCGTGCTCGAGCAGCAGCGCGGTATCGAAGGCGAGCGATCGCGGGAAAGCCAGCGCGTCTTTCAGCAGTAGCGACAGCGACGACTGCAGAGACGCGCCCATCGCCCACAGCAGCAGGCCGCCGACCAACAGCGACGCGCATGCGGCCAGTTCGCGCGAGCGCGGGACATTCCCTTCCTCGCGCGCCTGCTCGAGTCGCCGTTCACTGGCTGGTTCGGTTTTTTCAAGGTCGCTGTCCGCGGCCATCCGTCGCTCCGTTCAGCCCCACCGGGGGCACGATCGGATTATTCGGCCGGAACGCGCCTTGCCATCCCGGGAACAGCGGGGAAAACGGGGGGTTGATCGACGGGCGGTGTGTTGAAGTTTGGCCAAGCAGGCTTGACGCTGTCGGTTCGCGGAGGCAGACGCCGGGTTCGGGCTTGCGCCGGGGCGACAAATTTGAAGCCACTGCCTGCGAATTCCAGACTGAGCCGTACAAAGTCCCATGGGGTCCGGCGGCTCAGGTTTTCACATCCGCACGTGCAAGCCTGCCGGATCAGAATCCCAAACTATCCAGCAAATCATCCACCTGCTCCTGATCCGCCACCACATCGGTCTTCCCCTGCGGGTTGACCTGGGGCCCGTTCAGCAGACCATTCCCGGCGTCGCGCCGCCCTTCGACCGGCGCATGATCAACCAGCAGTTGCACCAGCTGCGACTCCAGCGTGTGGCCCAGCGCCGTGACCTTGGTGATCACCTGCCCGGTCAGGTCCTGGAAGTCCTGCGCCATCATGATGTCGAGCAGGTGCTTTTTCGTGTCGGACGCGGAATCGCGCGTCATTTCGAGGAAAGCGAGCGTGCGCTGCCCCAGATCGGCCGGCGTCGCGCCGGAAGCCAGCGCCGCCTGCCATTCAGTCATCAATGCGGCCGCGCCCTGCTCGAGGTCTTCTTGCAGCGGAGATGCGGCGTCGGTCGCGTTCAATACGCGCTGCGCGGCCTGCTCGGTCATTTTTGCGACATACATCAGCCGGTCGCGGGTATTCGTGATGTCGTCCTTCGCAAGGCGCTCGATATCCTTGTCGAGGCCGAGTTCGCGCAGGCTTTCATGCAGGCTGCGCGTCAGCTGGCCGACGCGCGACAGCAGTTCTTCATAGCGGGACTGTTCCAGGTCCACGATATCGATCGTCGTCGCGTCCATCTCACGCCGCCTTTTCCAGCTTCTCGAAGATCTTCGACAGCTTCTCGTCCAGCGTCGCCGCGGTGAACGGCTTGACCACATAGCCGTTGGCGCCGGCCTGCGCGGCGGCGATGATGTTTTCCTTCTTCGCCTCGGCCGTCACCATCAGCACCGGCAGCTTGCCGATCGCGGCATCGGCGCGGATCTGCTTCAGCATCTCGAGGCCATCCATGTTCGGCATATTCCAGTCGGAGATCACGAAATCGAAGGTCTCGTTCTTCAGCTTCGACAGCGCCATCGCGCCATCCTCGGCCTCGTCGACGTTCGAATAACCGAGCTCCTTCAGCAGGTTGCGCACAATGCGGCGCATGGTCGAGAAGTCATCGACGACGAGGAATTTGGTTTTTGGGTCTGCCATTTCGGCTCCTGGTTCAAAAACTAACGGTTAATACATTGACGGACAAAATCCGCCTAATTTGAGCGACCGGCAATGGAACCCGATCACTGCTTACCGCACTTATCGGCATCCCATCGCCTGAAGGCCCAGAAATGAATAGCATTTCATCATCCACTGGCACTGACCATCACGCTAATCTGCCGCCGATTCTCGGACTTCCGGAAGACGCGATCAGACGAATCATTGCCAACATAAACAGCGCCGATAATCTGACCCTGTCGAAACTTGCCCGGACATGCAAACACCTGTGGAAAATTGTCAGCACCGACGCGCTGTGCTCCTTTTTCTACACTGCCCGCGAGGCTTACCTGTCGGGCGACCTGAACAAAAAAGTCTTGGTGTTCACATTGCTGTCCGACTGGATTAACGATGTCGCCGGCCAGCTGCCGGAACTGACACGGTGGCAGATCATCGGGCATCTGTCCTACATGGGGAGTTGGGACAAGCTGTCCCCGTATGCCGCAATCGAAGACGTCGACGGGCAAATATCGCGAAGCTTGCTGTCGCCCATTAAATCCCTTGTCCGGCTTGCACACCGCGATCTGGATGACTCTCGTGCAGCGAGCGAATCCGCCCACCTCCCTGCCAGCGCCGCAACGCTCGAAGCCGGTGCCGAACTCGCAGAAACCCTGCGGCGACTGATCGTACTTTTCGATGAACACTTCGCCATCTCGATTCGTAAAATCAATGCCAGCCTTGAGCCCCTGGAGTGAATAACCCGTCGGCATTCCTGTCCGCCAACCCGCTGTTACGTCACACCCGCAACGCCCTCCCGCCATCCTTCGCCAGCTGCCCCAGCACCAGCCCGGGCAACTGCGCAAGCGCCGCCGATTCATGCACCGCACCCACCGCCACAGCTTCGCGCGGCATCCCGTACACCACGCAGCTCGCCTCATCCTGCGCGAAATTGAACGCGCCGGCCTCGCGCATTGCCAGCATGCCGGCCGCGCCATCCTTGCCCATGCCGGTCAGGATCACGCCGATCGCATTCTTGCCAGCCTGCGTGGCGGCCGAGTCGAACAGCACATCCACCGACGGCCGGTGGCGGTTCACCGGCGGGCCGGCGTCGAGTTTAGTCAAATAGTTCGCGCCGCTCTTCGCGAGCAGCAGGTGCGAATGCCCGGGCGCCAGATACGCATGACCGGGCAGCACACGCTCGCCGCCTTCCGCTTCCTTCACCGAGATCCGGCACAGGCTGTCGAGCCGCTGCGCGAATGAGCGCGTGAAGCCTTCCGGCATGTGCTGCACGATCAGGATGCCCGGGCAGTCGGATGGCATCTGCTGCAGGAATTCGCGGATCGCCTCGGTGCCGCCGGTCGATGCGCCGATGATGATCAGTTTCTCGGACGACGATAGCGGATTGCGCAGCGACGGCAGCGGGCCGCCGGTGGCCGCCGCTGCCGCAGCGCGCGGACGTACCTGCACCCGTGCGCGCGCCGCCGCACGGATCTTGTCAGCGATCAGCTCGGTGTACTCGCGCATGCCGGACTGGATCGCCATCTTCGGCTTGGCGACGAAGTCGACGGCGCCAAGCTCCAGCGCACGCAAGGTCGTCTCGGAGCCGCGCTCGGTCAGCGATGACACCATGACCACCGGCATCGGCCGCAGTCGCATCAGCCGCTCGAGGAAATCGAGCCCGTCCATCTTCGGCATTTCGACGTCCAGTGTCAGCACGTCGGGATTGCGCTCGCGGATCAGTTCGCGCGCGACCAGCGGGTCGGGTGCGACGCCGATGACTTCCATGTCAGGCTGGCTGTCGACGATCTCGCGCATCACGCTGCGGATCAGTGCGGAATCGTCGACGATCAGTACTTTGGTCTTGGCGGCCATGGCTCACGCGTTCGGATCAGAACTCTTCCCACTCGTCCGCGCCGGCGGTGGCTGCCGCTGCCTTGCGTGCCGGCGCCGGCTGGGAAGCCGCGCGGGCAGGACGCGCTGCGGGTGCGGGCAGCCTTGCCGGCTTTTTGGCCGTCACTTTCTGGCGCGCAGGTGCCGACGAGGACAGGCCGGACACGCGGAACACGCTGACGGTTTCCGACAGACCGGCCGCCTGCTCCTGCAGGCTGTCGGCCGCGGCCGCAGCCTCCTCGACCAATGCCGCATTCTGCTGGGTGACCTGGTCCATCTGGGTGATGGCCTGGTTGACCTGCTCGATGCCGGCGCTCTGCTCGTGGCTGGCGGCAGTGATCTCGGCCATGATGTCGGTCACCCGGCGCACGCTGGCGACGACTTCCTCCATCGTGCTGCCGGCCTCCGCTACTAGCCGGCTGCCGTTCTCCACCTTGTCCACCGAGTCGCCGATCAGCGACTTGATTTCCTTCGCTGCTGCCGCCGAACGCTGCGCGAGGCTGCGCACTTCGGTTGCCACGACCGCAAAGCCCCTGCCCTGCTCGCCGGCCCGGGCAGCTTCCACTGCCGCGTTCAGCGCGAGGATGTTGGTCTGGAACGCGATGCCATCGATGACGCCGATGATGTCGACGATCTTGTTGGCCGAGGTATTGATCTGCTGCATGGTGTCGACCACTTCCGACACCACCGAGCCGCCGCGTGCAGCCACTTCGGAGGCGCTGATCGCCAGCTGGTTTGCCTGCCCTGCATTCTCTGCGTTCTGGCGCACGGTGGAGGTCAGCTCTTCCATCGACGAAGCCGTCTCTTCCAGCGAACTGGCCTGCTGCTCGGTACGCGACGACAGGTCGAGGTTGCCGGCCGCGATCTGGCTGGAGGCCGTGGCAATCGTGTCGGTGCCGTTACGGACATTGCGCACGATGTCAGCCAGCCGGTCGCGCATGCTCTTCATCGCAAACATCAGGCTGCTGGTATCGCCGGCAGCGACATCGACCTGCACATCCAGGTCGCCGGCAGCGATCCGGGTGGCCACTTCGGCGGCGATCTGCGGCTCTCCGCCAAGCTGCTTCGTGAGACTGCGGGTGATCAGCCATGCGGACAGCACGCCGAGCAAGGCGGCAAACAGGCCGAGCAGCATCAACTGCTGCTTTGCACTCTCATAGGCGGCAACGCCGGCAGCGCTCGCCTCTTGCGACAGGCGTTCTTCAATGGCGGCCAGTTCGCCCAGTTCATTCATCAGCTTGCGCTGGATCGGCCGGACTTCCTCGATCAGGACCTTGGTGGCTTCGGCTGTCTTGTTCTGCATGCCGAAATCGATCGCGCGGTTGATCGGCGCGAGAATCGCCGCATGCTGTTCATGGACACGGGAGAGCAGCGCTTTTTCTTCCTGCGTGGTGCTCGAATGCTGGAACAGCTGCGACAGCTTCTCGTCAGCTGCCGCGAATTTTTTCTCGCCTTCGCGGATGCGGTCCACCTCCGGCTGCATCTCCTGAACGGTCTGCATCAGCACGACGTTACGCGCCGCGATCATTCGGTCGAACACGCTGGCACGCAATGTCATGATCTGAGCGACCTGCGCGTTATTGACCTGCGCAATCTGGTCGATCCGCGCCTGCATCATCGCCATCCGGTTCAGGCCAAGTGCGATCGCCGCGACCAGCAGCGCAATCAGCAGTGCGAAGCCGCCGGCCAGCCGCACGCCGACTTTGACATTTCCAAGGTTCACGATTACTTCTCCCAAATAATTAGTTGGCGAGGCTGTCGATCAGCCCCATTTCTGCAGACGACATCAGTTTGTCGATGTCGACCAGGATCAGCATCCGCTCGTCGAGCGTGCCGAGGCCGATCAGGTAGTCGGTGTTGAAGGCGGTGCCCATGTCAGGCGCCGGACGGATCTGCGACGGCGCCAGCGTGGTCACGTCGGACACGCTGTCGACCACCATGCCGACCACACGGCCGGCGATGTTCAGGATGATCACGACGGTGAACTGGTCGTAGCTCGGATCGCCGAGATTGAATTTGATGCGCATGTCCACGATCGGCACGATGATGCCGCGCAGGTTGACCACGCCCTTCAGGAAATCGGGCGAGTTCGCGATCCGGGTGACCGCCTCGTAGCCGCGGATCTCCTGCACCTTGAGGATGTCGATGCCGTATTCTTCGGCGCCAAGCTTGAACGCGAGGAATTCGCGGGCGGCGGGATCGGCGATGGACGCACTGTTATTCGCGTCTGGAGTCTCGATTTGCATGAGTTGTCCTGTCGGGGGGATGGATGCTTTTGGTTACGGCAGCTTAGCCAACGGGCTTTAGCGGGGATATGTCGAGGAGAGCCGGTTTACGGTGGCTTTTTGCGGGAGAGCCGATTCTGGTCGGTACGGATTCGAGGACGCTGGATTCCGGCCTGCGCGGGATGGCCGTCATCCAGGCAGACGCGTTCGGCGCGCGACGAAAGACGCCGGATCCCGGCTTGCGCCGGAATGACGATTGAAAAGGTATCGCCCTCAATACGCCGGTCCCGGCACCAGATCGATCCACGGGGCGCAAGAACACGATCGGCGTGGGGACCCGCGCCTCAGCACCCTGCCTTCGCGCCCCGGAGCAGCGCGCTGACATCAAGAATCAGCGCCACGCTGCCGTCGCCAAGGATGGTGGCGCCGGAGATGCCGGCCACGCGGCGATAGTTCGCCTCGAGGTTCTTCACGACCACCTGCTGCTGCCCGACGAGTTCGTCGATCAGCAGGGCGGCCTTGTTGCCGTCGGCCTCGATGATGACCGCAATGCCGTGAATAGCGTCGGCCTCGCCCTGCGTGTCGAATATCTGGCGCAGGGAGATCAGCGGCAGATACTCGCCGCGCACGCGGATGACCTGCCCCTGTCCGGCGATGTGGCTGACGTCGCGCGTCTGCGGCTGCAGCGATTCGAGCACATAGTTCAGCGGCAGGATGTAGACCTCGTCGCCGCTGCGCACCGACATGCCGTCCAGAATGGCCAGTGTCAGTGGCAATGCGATCGACACCGTGGTGCCGGCGCCGGCCGCGGAACGGATATCGACCTGGCCGCCAAGCGCGGAAATATTGCGCTTGACGACATCCATGCCGACGCCTCGCCCGGAGACATCGGTGACCGTCTCGGCGGTGGAAAAGCCGGGCGCAAAGATCAGCTGCCAGACCTCGGCATCGCTCATGGCGTCGGAGACCGACAGGCCCTGCTGGCGCGCCTTGGCCAGGATGCGCTCGCGCCTGAGGCCGCCTCCGTCGTCCGAGACTTCGATCACCACATGACCGCCCCGATGCGAGGCCGACAGGGTGAGCGTGCCGGCCGCGTCCTTGCCGGCCGCGACGCGCGCTTCCGGCATTTCAATACCGTGGTCGATGCTGTTGCGCACCAGGTGGGTCAGCGGATCGATGATGCGCTCGATCAGGCCCTTGTCGAGCTCGGTGGCAGCACCATGGGTCACGAAGTCGACCTTCTTGCCCAGCTTGGCCGCGAGGTCGCGCACCATGCGCGGGAAACGCGAGAACACATAATCCATCGGCATCATGCGGATCGACATCACGGCTTCCTGCAAGTGCCGCGTGTTGCGGGTCAGCTGAGAGACGCCGTTGAGCAGCTTCTCGTGCAGCATCGGGTCGAGGCCGTGGGTGCGCTGCTCGATCATCGCCTGCGTGATCACCAGTTCGCCGACCAGGTTGATCAGCTGGTCGACCTTCTCCACCGATACGCGGATCGATGTCGATTCGCCGGCATGGACGGCCGACTTGTCGGCAGCCGGCGCCGCCGCGCGCTCGGCCGCCGGCTTCATTGCCGGCACCGGCACGGCAGCCACTGGCAGGTCGAACAGCTCGTAGGCAGGCTGCTCTGCATGCGGCTGCTCGCCGGCCTCCTGAATACGCAGCAGCTCGGGGTCGACAATAAACGCGCACAATGCGGCGATATCGTCGCAGGACTCCGCGGTCTCCAGCAGCACTGCGCGGGCGTCACCGTCGACCGGGGTCACTCGGCCCAGCAGGCCGAGTTCCTCGGCCAGCGCGGCCATGTCCTTGTCGCTGATGCCCGGCATGGAGATACGAACGATGCGCGCGATGCCGCCCTCGGCAGGTGCGGGTGCCGCCGGCGCGGCCGCCGGTGCGGTGCCGCCCTGGGCGGCCAGTCCGTGCAGCCGCTCGAGCAGCGCGTCGGCCGCCGGCTGGTCGATGGCCTCGCCGTCGCGGTGCACGCGCAACAGCATCTGCAGCACGTCCTTGGCAGTGAGAAAAGCGTCAATGTGATCCAGGGTCAGCGCCATCTCGCCCTTGCGCAAGCGGTCGAGCAGGCTTTCCAGCACATGCGTCACGCCGGTCATGTCCTGCAGCCCGAAAGTGGCAGCGCCGCCCTTGATCGAATGGGCGACGCGGAAGATCGCATCAATGTCGGCCATGTCGAAGGATTGCGGATCGAGCCCGAGCAGCAGTTTCTCCTTCTCTGCCAACAGCTCCTCGGCCTCGTCGAAGAAGACCTGGAAAAACTGGCTGATCTCGACGCTCATGCGACGCTCCCCGGACCGATCAGCTTGCCGACCACTTCCAGCAGGCGATTCGGATCGAAGGGCTTGACCAGCCAGCCGTTGGCGCCGGCCTCGCGGCCGAGGCTCTTCATCTCGGCGCTGGATTCGGTCGTCAGCATCAGGATCGGCACCGCCCGGTATTCCGGCAACCCGCGCAGCGACTTGATGAGTGTCAGCCCGTCCATATTGGGCATGTTCTGGTCAGTCAGCACCAGATCGACCTGGGTGGCGCGCGCCTTGGCGAGACCGTCGACGCCATCGACCGCATCGATCACCTGATAACCGCCGCTCTTCAGAGAGAAGGCCAGCATCTGCCTCAGCGAACCCGAGTCATCGACTGCCAATATCTTCTTGCCCATCTGTTTCTCCGTGTTTTCCGTGGTTGCCCGTATGGGTCAGAAAAGCTCGATCTCGCCGCTGTCCATGTGGTGCTGCGGCACACTGCCGTTGCTGCCCCGGCCCGGCATGTCGCCGCCCTCGCTCAGGTGATGGCGCGCGTTGGCGATCAGCTGGCTGGCGATGTCCTCGAACTGCAATGCCGTCAGTGCGCTGTCGAGGTGGGCGCAGGCTTCCTGCAGCACGCCGCCAGCCAGCGACCGGTCGCGCGAGATCGCCTCGTGCGCGCCGATAAAGCCGGCGGACAACTTGGCGACGGCTTCCTTGAGCAGGATGTCGAGCTGGACCAGATCCGCGCGCACGGTGGCGAGGCGATCCTGCTCGGTCAGGTAGGGGTTCATGGCGTCTTGTCCTTCGGTGGCTGCGGCAAGGCCTGGAGCGCTTTGCCGGCATCGGCGCCGCGCCCGATCTCGAGCTGGCCATCATCGCCAGTGACTGCCTGCTCGGCGCGCTTGTTCATCACGACGATGCTGATGCGTCGGTTGATGGGATTGGCAGCATTGGTCTTGTCCAGCGGCACGGCAGAGGACAGACCGACCACGCGCAGCACCTTCGCTTCCTGCATGCCGCCCTGAACGAGTTCCCGCCGCGACGCGTTCGCACGGTCGGCCGACAGTTCCCAGTTGCTGTAGCCGCGCTCGCCGCCCGCATAGACGACGTTGTCGGTATGGCCGGACAGCCCGACACGGTTTGGCACATCGTTCAGCATGCGGCCGATCTCGCGCAGGATGTCACGGGTGTACGGTTGCAGTGAGGCGCTGGCCATCGCGAACATCGGACGGTTCTGCTCGTCGACGATCTGGATGCGCAGCCCCTCGCTGGTGATATCGAGCAGCAGCTGCTTCTTGAACTGCCTCAGCAGCGGGTTGGCGTCAATCGCCTCCTCGATCCGCTTTTTCAGTGCTTCGAGCTGCGCGCGCTCGCGGCGCTCGAGCTCCTTCTGCGCGGCATTCAGGTCGACGACCTTGCGCACCTCGCCGTCCTTTTTCGATGCGTCCTGCCCGCCGCCCTTGATCACGCTGGAACGCTCGGATACCGATGAGCCGCCCTGCATCGCGACTTTCATCGGGGTCTTGAAGTAGTCGGCGATGCCCTCGAGCTTGGCCTTGGAGGTGGAGGACAGCAGCCACATCAGCAGGAAGAAGGCCATCATCGCGGTCACGAAGTCGGCATACGCGATCTTCCACGCGCCGCCATGATGGCCGCCATGGCCCTTCGCGACTTTCTTTACGACGATGAGTGGCTTCTCCGCCGGCATTTATTTGCCTTTCAGCGAGCGCAGGTGTTCATCGAGCTGATGGAAGCCCGGCCGCTCGCTTGAGTAGAGCACCTTGCGGCCGAACTCGACGGCGATCGCCGGCGGCGCGCCATGAAAATTCGCGAGCAGGGTCGCCTTGATGCACTGAAGCATTTTGGTCGCCTCATCGGCCTTCTGTTCGAGCAGGCTGGCCAGCGGCGCCACGAAACCGTACGAGATCAGGATGCCGAGGAAGGTACCGACCAGCGCCCGTGCGATCAGGATGCCGAGTTCTTCCGGCGGCAGGCCGATCGATTCCATGGTGTGCACCACGCCCATCACCGCAGCGACGATACCGAACGCCGGCATTGCGTCGCCCAGCTTGGCGATGCACTGCGCGGGCACGACTGCCTCGTGATGGTGGGTCTCGATCTCGTTGTCCATCAGGTTTTCGATCTGGAAGACGTCGATGTTGCCGGCGACGACCAGGCGCAGGTAGTCGCAGATGAAATCAACCGCATGATGGTCGGCGAGGATGCCGGGATAATTCGCGAAAATCGCGCTCTCGGCCGGCGATTCGATATCGCGCTCGACGGCCATCATGCCCTCCTTGCGTATCTTCCCGAGCAGTTCGGAGAGCAGCGCAAGCAGTTCAAGATAGCGCGCCTGGGTATAGGCCGATCCCTTGAACAGCGTGGGAATTGCCTTGAAAGTCGCCTTCAGCGATTTGACATTGTTACCAACTACGAAAGCGCCGGCCGCTGCGCCGCCGATCATCAGCAGTTCGATGGGCTGGAACAGCGCAGCCAAATGGCCGCCGGCGAGCGCAAAGCCGCCGAAGACGGCGCCGAGAACAATCAGGTATCCGAGAATGACCAGCACGATGGCTCCGAGGTGACGGGCCCGGGACTGGGCCTTTGGCTCGGTTACGGCAGCCGGCGGGCGGGGATTTAGCGCGGGGCAGCATCGGAGGAGATCGGCGACCGCGCCAGTGACTGGCAGGCCCCGCCCGAAAGGCGATGCCGGATCCCCCTGCGGGCCACATGGCCGGGCCGACGAGATGACTTTTCCGGACGCGCCAGCTAAAAAAACGTCATCCCGGCGCAGGCCCGGATCCATGACCCCGTTCCTCTCGGCTTGTGAGATGACGACTCAACGCGCAGGCCACGCGACCTGTGGCGCCGTAGTGCATTTGCGCTATTTAGACCAAACGAAGGGGGCAAACAAAGGGACACTCACTCAGATTGCTCGCCGCTACACGGGCAAACAAAGGCGGGCAAACAAAGGGACACTCACTCAGATTGCTCGCCGCTACACCGTTGGTGCGACTAGCGAATAAACAGAGTGAGTGTCCCTTCGATCTTTTCCTTCTTTCTCCCTTCGATCTTTTCCTTCGATCTTTTTTCCCTTCGATCTTTTCTCCTTCGATCCCCTTTCCCTTCGATCCCCTTCGATCCTCCCATCTCCCTTCGATCGATCACCTTCGATCCATCATGCGTCCGCACCACACCTGCACTGTGGCGGTGTAGTGCAATTGCGCTATTTAGTGCACACCGCTGCCTGCCTACACTGGCCGGACCGAGACCGCTGCCTGGTTCGGGCCCCTGCCCTCCGCCCCGGCTCGCCTTTCACCCCTTACGCAAGGAGACACCATGACCACCAGCGGCGTTTCAGGCAGCACCTCGATCGAAGGCTCCGACGCCGGCGAGAAACTCGTCGGCGGCGGCGGCAGCGATACCATCGACGGCGGCCGCGGCAGCGACTTCATCAATGCCGGCGGCGGCAATGACACCATCATCTATGACGAAGCCGACTACAAGATCCTTGGCGGCGGCGGCATCGATACGCTGCTGTTCCTGAGCGAGAAGCAAAACCTCAACTTCGGCACCCAGGCCATCAACGGCATTGAGGCGCTGCAGCTTGGTGGCATGGGTGGGCATCGCGTCACTTTCAGCGCCGCCGACGTCGTCCGCGTGTCCGACACCGATCGCTTCGTCATCACGGGTGACAAAACCAGTACCGTCAATTTCAGTGACAGCGGATGGACCTGGGGCGGGTTGATCAACAACAATGAACAGAGCCTGTTCACCAAGGACGGCGCCACCGTGGTGGTCGACCGGACCGTCAACGTCGCGGGGTTTTCCTACAATGCGACGGTCACATTCCGCGAGGGTTCGGACCAGGAGGTGAAGGAGGACGAAGGAACCCCTTTCCTTGACGCCGACGGGACGCTGACCGTGACGGATCAGAACGCAGGCCAGGCATTCCTGCTTCCCTCGATGCTAGGCACGCTGACGAGCCTGGATGAACAGGGCAATCCAAATCTGGGCCAGCTTTATATCGGCGTCTCGACACTGACCGGTAGCTATTTATACGGCTACTCAGTCGACAACGACAAAGTGCACTATCTCGGCGCAGGACAGACACGCACCGAAGACTTTTGGGTGGAGACCGTCGATGGCACTCGGGTGAAATTGCCTTTCACCATCGTCGGCGTCAATGATGCGCCCGAACTCACCGATGTGCAGGCCACGCTGGCCACCGGCGTTGAGGACACCGACTACACGATCTCGGTCGCCGATCTGCTCCAGGGCTTCACCGATGCAGACATTGACGACACGCTGGCTGTCGAAAATCTCACAGCCAACAACGGCATGCTGGTCAAAAACAGCAATGATCCCAACTACACGTTCACGCCATCTGCCAACTACAACGGCACTATCACGCTGAACTATCGCGTCGTCGACGAAAAGGGTGCCTTCATCAGCGCCACGCAATCGTTCAGCCTGACAGCCGTCAATGATGCGCCCACACTCACCGGTACGCAGGCCGCGCTGGCCAACGGCTTCGAGGACACCAGTTACCACATTACAGTGACTGACCTGCTCAAAGGCTTTTCCGACGTCGACGGCGATGCGCTGGCTGTCGAGAATCTCACAGCTAACGACGGCACGCTGGTCAAAAAAAATGACGGCACCTATACATTCACGCCGACTGCCGACTACAACGGCACTGTCACGCTGAACTATCGCGTCATCGACGGCAAGGGGGGCAGCGCTGATGGCACGCGATCGTTCAGCCTGGCCGCCGTCAATGATGCGCCCTCACTCACCGGCACGCAGGCCACGCTGGCTGCCGGCGTTGAGGATACCGACTACAGGATCTCGGTCGATGACCTGCTCAAAGGTTTTTCCGACGTCGACGGCGATGCACTGAGCATGTCGGGACTGACAACCACCAACGGCACGCTAGTCAACAATAACAATGGGAGCTACACATTCAAGCCCAACGCTAACCACAACGGATCTGTCGCTCTGAGCTATCGCGTCGTCGACGAAAAGGGTGCCTTCATCAGCGCCACGCAATCGTTCAGCCTGACAGCCGTCAATGATGCGCCCTCACTCACCGGCACGCAGGCCACGCTGGCTGCCGGCGTTGAGGATACCGACTACAGGATCTCGGTCGATGACCTGCTCAAAGGTTTTTCCGACGTCGACGGCGATGCGCTGGCTGTTGCGAATCTCACAGGTAACGACCGCCCGCTGGTCAACAATGATGACGGCACCTATACATTCACGCCACCTGCCGACTACAACGGCACTGTCACGCTGAACTATCGCATCATCGACGGCAAGGGGGGCAGCACTGATGGCACGCGATCGTTCATCCTGGCCGCCGTCAATGATGCGCCAACGTTTACCATCACCGGCTCGTTCCAACTTGAAGAAGATACGAACGTGAGGGATGGACAATGGCTGACGACAGTAATTACTTTGAGGGTGAAGGATCCGGATATTGGCGAGTCTGTGATCGACAAAATTGAATCTTCCCTAAACAATATCGGCGGGCTGACCCAACGCGCAAACTCGGGTGACGAATTTTTGTATGTCTACCAAGTCAACAATAACGACTCAAAAATTCAAGGTCTGAATTCCGGACAAACATGGTCAGATAGCTTCACCCTATTCTCCCGGGACGGGAGCTCCACAATATTTCGCTTCGAAATTTCAGGAAAAAATGAACCGATCAATGGTACGGCAGGAAATGACACTATCTCAGGAACTTCTGGCGCTGATCTGATCTACGGGCTCGATGGCAATGACAGGATCGCTGCTGAAGACGGCAACGATACGGTGTACGGCGGTTCGGGCGATGACACAATCCTGGGAGGATCAGGCAACGATATCCTATACGGTAACGATGGAAATGACACCCTTGTCGGGGGAACCGGTGTGGATTCCCTGTACGCAGGCGCAGGGAACGATCTAATCAACGCAAGATATTCTGAAGGGAATTTTTTCGGGGAAGAGGGTGATGATTTCTTTGAGTTCAATGGAGAATCTTGGGGCTCGCTCAATGGAGGCTCGGGCAGAGACACCTTCATTTTCCATCCGGACTCTGATTATGGGAATGCGACTTATGCCATCATTTCGGACTTTGACGTGTCAAAAGCCCCTGAAAACGGGGGCGACGTGCTCAGATTACCCTTCAGTCTCACCGGCCTAAAAGCCGAAGCCGCGGATGCCACTTACGGGGCCAATGCCTTCGCTCTTTATTTAGGGGACCAGTTCGTGATGACGCTCATAGGCGTCGGGTTTTCACCCGACAAAATCAGTGACTATATCGGCGCTAAGAATATAGTGTCCTACTAGTCAGAAGCCTCAGGCAAAGCAAAGGCAAAGCAAAGGCGCCAAGCAAAGCGCCAAGCAAAGGAGCGCCAAGCAAAGGGACACGCACTCTGTTCGGCCGCTAATCGCCCAATAGCTGAGCGCACATAGCGAAAGACACTGGATCCCGGCGTTCGCCGGGATGACGATTTGAAGGCTAACGCCCTCTGGTCAGGCATCCCGGCGCTCGGTGAGGAAACAAAGGGACTCTCACTCGGGCCTGCTTTCGTAGGCGTGCTTTCGTAGGCGTGCTTTCGTGGGCGTGCTTTCTTGGGCCTGCTTTCGTGGGCCTGCTTTCTTGGGCTTCCTCGCTCTGCTCCGAACGGCTGCTCTCTGCGCAAACCAAAGCCACATAACGAAAAACGCCGGATCCGGCCAAGGCCGTGATCCAGCGTTTTTTTATTCGGTGCGAGCTGAGTGCGAGGCGTTTGGTCAGGCCGGAATCGTATCCACCAACGGCTCGGACTTGCGTTTCTTGCCGGCGCGCGACGGCGGATGGCAGAGCCCGCAGCGGTAGCCGGAATGCAGCTCGAAGGTGTGGCTGACAAAATGGCCGCGGCACTCGCTGCACTCGACCAGGGTCAGCATCTTGCTGTCGAAGAAGCGGATCAGTGTCCATGCGCGCGTCAGCGACAGCAGCGGCTCGGCGCCCGGCTCCGGCGGCATCTGCTCGAGGTACAGCCGGTAGGCCTTGATCACCGCATCGATTCCGGAGACCTGCGCATGCTGCACCAGATAGCGATGGATGCTCAGGAACAGCGACGAGTGGATGTTCGGCTGCCAGGTGATGAACCAGTCGGTGGAGAAAGGCAGCATGCCCTTCGGCGGCGACACACCGCGCAATTCCTTGTACAGCTTCAGCAGGCGCTCGCGCGACAGCGTGGTTTCGCTCTCGAGCAGTTGCAGGCGCGCGCCCAGCTCGATCAGTTCGATCGCGAGGCTGATCTGGCGACCTTCGGATATGACACTCTTGTTTCCCATCGCGCTGCTCCCGGCCGAGACGTTGATCAGGCGATTTCTTCAACCGGCTGCGCGGCCATCAGGATGGTGGCATGTGCCTGCGACAGCGAACGCTCTTTCGAATGGCTGGTCAGCATGCCGAGGATGGCAGCATCGTCGAAGCGAAAGCGCGCCAGCATCATGTTGCTCGACGCCAGCTTGACGATCTGGGCCGGCGACAGCTGGTCGATCAGGTCGGCCAGGTCGGCCGACAGGCCGAGCCGGAAGATTGCCGCTGCACGATCTGCGCGCACCATCTGCTGCGCGAGCATCAGGTAGGAAAGATTGGCGTCGCGGATGTCCGCCATCATGTCGTTCATGTTCATGCCGTTCTCCCTTGTCCGTTCTGATTGGCTTGCCGATAAAAGGCTTGCCGACGGAATGGATTCTGCCGATGGGCTTGCAACTCGGAAATCGGCTGGACACGGTATTTATTGTGAGTCGCAGGCTGTCGGCACTGTCGGTGTCTGTCCTACACGCACCGCCCTCCACCTTCCTGTCGCTGTTTACGGCAAGGGGCGGCATGAATTTAGGGAATTCGCGGTAAACTTTTTTCTCTCCTGCACCTTTACCCCAAGCAATGAAACAGACTATCGAAGCCCTGCTGAAATCCCTTGACCTGCCGTCGGTTCCAGAGTGGATTGACCTGGGCATCACGCTGGGCAAAGTCGTGCTGATCCTGCTCTTCGCATGGCTGGTCTACGGGCTGGCGAAGCGGCTGATCCGGCTCTCTCACGTACGGCTGCGTGCGCGGGCGGAGAGCCCGGAGGAAGGGCGGCGCATCGATACGCTGGAGCGCGTGTTTGTCTATGCGCTGTCGGTGGTCGTGGCAGTGATGGTGATCATGCTGGTGCTGTCGGAGTTCGGGATATCAATCGCACCGCTGCTGGCGACGGCCGGCGTGGCCGGCCTTGCGATCGGTTTCGGTGCGCAGAGCCTGGTGAAAGACTATTTCACCGGCTTCGTGATGCTGATCGAGAACCAGATCCGGGTCGGCGACGTGGTGGAGGTATCGGGCAAGGCGGGCGTGGTGCAGGAACTGACGCTGCGCTATGTGCAGCTGCGCGACTACGAGGGCGCGGTTCATTATGTGCCGAACGGCACCATCGTGACTGTCACGAACCGCAGCCGTGGCTTCGCTTATGCAGTGATGGATACCGGCATCGCGTACAAGGAAGACATCGACCGGGTGTATGCGGTAATGCGGCAGACGGCGGCGGAACTGCGTGCGGATCCGGAATTCGGCTCGCGCATTCTCGATGACCTCGAGATTTCCGGGGTCGACCAGTGGGCGGACTCGGCGGTAATGATAAAGAGCCGCATCAAGACCATCGCGCTCGAGCAGTGGGCGGTGCGCCGCGAATACCTGCGCCGCCTGAAGCACGCCTTCGATGTGCATTGCATCGAAATTCCGTTTCCGCAGCGGACGGTGCATACCATTCCTGCACCGAAGGGCGGCGGCGAGGCTGCGCCGCGCGCCGACGCCGCCGACTGATCCGGACCGACCAGCGGTCGATCCCTGCTGCCGGCAAGCGGCGATGCAGGCCTACAGTTCGTAGCTGTCGCGCTCGCCGGCCAGTACCTGCTCGACGAGCCGGCGCGACAGGTTGGGCGCCAGCAGCTCAATGAAGGTAAACACATAGCCGCGCAGGTAGGCTCCCTCCTTGAGCGCGATGCGGGAGACGTTCATGCCGAACAGATGGCCGGCCGGCAAGGCCTTCAGGCCGGTATCGCGCGCGGCACTGTAGGCCAGGCCGGCGATGATGCCAACGCCCATGCCGAGTTCCACATAGGTCTTGATGACGTCGGCGTCGATCGCCTCCAGCACCACGTCCGGCTTCAGGCTGCGCCGTGCAAAAGCCTGGTCGATCTTGTTGCGGCCGGCAAACGCGGCATCGTAGGTAATCAGCGGGTAGGTGGCCAGGTCTTCGAGCGTGATCGCCTTCAGCCGGGTCAGCGGATGCTCGGGCGGCACCACCACCATGTGCTCCCACTGGAAACAGGGTAGCGACACCAGGCCGTCGATGTCGGCAATCGCCTCGGTGGCGATCGCAAGGTCGGCCTGGCTGTTGAGCACCATGTCGGCGACCTGCTTCGGGTTGCCCTGCAATAGCGACAGCCTGACCTTCGGGAATTTCTGAGCGAAGGCCTGTACCACCGGCGGCAGCGAATAGCGCGCCTGCGTGTGGGTGGTCGCAATCGTGAAGCTGCCACTGTCCTGCGCAGCGAATTCCTTGCCGATGCGCTTGAGGCCCTCGACCTCCTGCAGGATGGTCTCGACCGACCGCAGCACCTGCCGCCCCGGCTCGGTCAGTCCGCGGATGCGCTTGCCGTGTCGGGTGAAGATGTCGATGCCCAGTTCTTCCTCGAGCTCGATGATGGCCTTCGACACCCCGGGCTGCGACGTGAACAACGCCTTGGCAGCTTCGGTCAGGTTGAAGTTCTGGCGCACGGCTTCGCGAACGAAGCGGAATTGGTGGAGGTTCACGTTTTCACTATTTTCTGGTCAATGTCGGACACAGGCTCGCGCCGGATGCCAGCCCGCCCGGCCGGAGCCAACCGGGCTCCGGAGATCCGCGGGGCTCCGCTTGCGGCAGCCTTTGCCGCAGCGGCGGCCGGAAGCGAGCGCCAATATTGCCAATAAAGCAATCAAAGTGCCCCCGCATTCGCTTATATCCGGCAATCATATAAGCAAATAAATCTTGTGTAGTTTGGAATAAGGACGAAGTTTATTAGACTCTGCCCTCCTTCGCGCGAGGCTTTATGACTTTAACTTATGTAGTGTCCGGGTTTGCCGTCGGGCTGCTGGTCGGTCTGACTGGCGTCGGCGGCGGTTCGCTGATGACGCCGCTGCTGACGCTGCTGTTTGGCGTCAACCCGGCCGTGGCTGTCGGTACCGACCTCGCATTTGCCGCCACCACCAAAACCGCAGGCACGCTAGCGCACCGGGTACGGAATACGGTGCACTTGGATATTGTCAAGCGGCTGTGCATCGGCGCACTGCCCGCGGCCGTGCTGGCGACGCTGGCGCTGAAATACTTTGGCGCACTCGACAAGAACATCGGCCAGATCATCCGCTACACCATTGCTTTCTCCGTGCTGCTGACGGTATTCGCGATCATTTTCCGCGGCCGCACGCAGGCGATCGCGACCGTGGTGTCGGGCGCGGCGATCGGCACGCTGGTAACGATCTCGTCGATCGGCGCCGGTGCAGTCGGCGCGACCATCCTCGTGCTGCTGTACCCGAAGCTGAAGCCGGCCGAAATCGCCGGCACTGACATTGCGTATGCGGTGCCGCTGACCGCAATCGCCGCCTTCGGCCACTGGTGGCTGGGCTCAATTAATTGGGAACTGCTGGGCATGCTTCTGGTAGGCTCGCTGCCCGGCATCACCATCGGCTCGCTGGCGGCACGCGCCGTCCCCGAAAAATTCCTGCGCGGGCTGCTCGCGACCACCCTCACCGGTGTCGCCGCCAAGCTCGTGCTCTGACTGGTTTGACCAAGGAAGACCATGTATCGCTACGACCAATACGACCACCAGATCGTCAGGGAGCGCGTCGCCCAGTTCCGCGGACAGGTGGAACGCCGCCTGTCCGGCGAACTGACCGAGGACGAGTTCCGCCCGCTGCGCCTGCAGAACGGCCTCTACCTGCAGCGCCATGCATACATGCTGCGCGTGGCGGTGCCGTACGGCCTGCTGTCGTCGAAGCAGATGCGGATGTTCGCGCACATCGCGCGCAAATATGACCGCGGCTACGGGCATTTCACGACGCGCCAGAACATCCAGTACAACTGGATCGAGCTCGAGCACACGCCGGACATTCTGGCCGACCTTGCATCGGTCGAGATGCATGCAATCCAGACCTCGGGCAACTGCATCCGAAACATCACCTCCGACCAGTTCGCCGGCGTCGCCGCCGACGAACTGCTCGATCCGCGCGCTTACATCGAGATCCTGCGCCAGTGGAGCACTTTCCATCCGGAGTTTGCCTACCTGCCCCGCAAATTCAAGATTGCGGTAAATGCAGCTGCCGAGGATCGCGCGGTAGTGAAGGCGCATGACATCGGCCTGAACGTGGTGAAGAACGACGCCGGCGAAGTCGGTTTCCAGGTGCTGGTGGGCGGCGGCCTCGGCCGTACCCCGATCATCGGCAGCGTGGTTCGCGAATTCCTGCCGTGGCAGCATGTGCTGACCTATGTGGAAGCGATCATGCGCGTCTACAACCAGTACGGCCGGCGCGACAACAAGTACAAGGCGCGCATCAAGATTCTGCTCAAGGCGCTGGGCGTGGAGGAATTCACCCGCCAGGTCGAGCAGGAGTGGGCCGACCTGAAGGACACCGAGGGCACGCTGACCGAGGAAGAACTCGCGCGCGTGGCCAGCTATTTCGTGCCGCCGGCTTATGAAAAGCTCGACGATGCGGAGTCGCTGCTGAACCAGCAGCGCGCCGAGAACAAGGCTTTCGGCACCTGGCTCGGACGCAATGTGAAGCCGCACAAGGTGCCCGGCTATGCCATCGTCACGCTGTCGCTGAAGAAGACCGGCACGCCGCCGGGCGACGCGACCGCAGAGCAAATGGACTTCGTGGCCGACCTCGCCGACCGCTACAGCTTCGGCGAACTGCGCGTGACGCACGAACAGAACCTGGTGCTGGCCGACGTAAAGCAGTCCGACCTGCTGGCCGTCTACAAGGAAGCGAAGGCGCACGGCCTCGCGACCCCGAACATCGGCCTGCTGACCGACATCATCTGCTGCCCGGGCGGCGACTTCTGCTCGCTGGCGAATGCGAAGTCGATACCGATCGCCGAGGCGATCGCCGAACGCTTCGACAATCTCGACTTCCAGCACGACATCGGCGACCTCGACCTGAATATCTCGGGCTGCATTAACGCTTGCGGCCACCACCACGTCGGCAACATCGGCGTGCTCGGCGTCGACAAGGATGGCTCCGAGTGGTACCAGGTGTCGATCGGCGGCAAGCAGGGCAATGACAGCGCGATCGGCAAGATCATCGGCCCGTCGTTCGCAGCCGGCCAGATGCCGGAGGTGATCGCACGCCTGCTCGACGTGTATGTGCGCGAGCGCCACGAGGACGAGCTGTTCATCGACACTGTCGAGCGTATCGGCGTCGAACCATTCAAGACTCACGTGTATGCGACCCCGATCCCGGGCCATGCATACCAGGCAGGAGAAGACGCTCATGCGTAAGATCATCAAGGACAAGGCCATCGTCAGCGACGACTGGAACCTGCTGAAACTCGCCGACGGCGAGACCCCGGACGCCGTATCCGTCCCGGCCGGCAAGCAGATCGTGCCGCTGCAAGTGTGGCTGGCGCAGAAGACCGCCCTCGCCGCGCGCGCCGACGTCGGCGTCTGGCTGGCCAGCGACGAGCGCCCCGAGCAGCTGAAGGACGACACGAAGTCGCTGCCGGTGATCGCCGTCGACTTCCCCAGCTTCGCCGACGGGCGCGGCTATTCGATCGCATTCAACCTGCGCGCCCGTCTCGGCTTCGAGGGCGAACTGCGCGCGATCGGCGACGTGCTGCGCGACCAATTGTTCTACATGGCGCGCGTCGGCTTCAATGCCTTTGCGACCCGCGAGGACCGCTCGATTGAAGACGCACTGAAGGGCCTGAGCGATTTCTCCGAGGTCTACCAGCACTCGTGGGACCAGAAATCGCCGCTGTTCCGCCGCGCTGCTCGCCCCGCCGCACAGGACGCGTGATGGATACCGGATACGAACAACGGGTTGCCGCAACCCGCGCCATCCTGGAGCGCATCGCCGCCGAGTTTTCGCCGGCGGTGTTTGCGTCCAGCCTGGCGGCCGAGGACATGGTGCTGACCGACCTGATCCTGCGCGCAAAGCTGCCGATCAGGATCTTCTCGCTCGAGACCGGACGCCTGCATGCAGAGACGCTGGGCATGCTCGACCGCGTGCGCGAGGCGTACGGCTACGAAATCGCGCTGTACAAGCCGGAAGCCGCGGCAGTGGAAGCCTATGTGTCCGCCAACGGCCTGAACGCGTTCTACGACAGCGTTGAAATGCGCAAGGAATGCTGCCGCATCCGCAAGGTCGAGCCGCTGAACCGCGCACTGGCCGGCAACAAGGCATGGATCACCGGCCAGCGCCGCGCACAGTCGACTACCCGCGCCGAACTCGCGGTGCAGGAAGACGATCCGGCGCACGGCATGCAGAAGTTCAACCCGCTGGCCGACTGGTCGGAAGACGACGTCTGGAACTACCTCCGTGCCAATGGCGTTCCGTATAATCCCCTGCACGACAAGGGTTATCCGTCGATCGGCTGCGAGCCGTGCACACGTGCTGTTCAACAGGGCGAGGACATTCGCGCCGGCAGATGGTGGTGGGAAAGCCCGGACCAGAAAGAATGCGGACTCCACGTCGTTACCGATGCAGATGGAACAACCCGGCTCGTCCGGGCTTCGGTGAAGGCTAATGCTCCCGAAGGGAGCGTTAAATGAGCGAAGCGAATGGCCGGAACCAAAGCCCGGACCAGAAAGAATGCGGACTCCACGTCATTACCGATGCAGATGGAACAACCCGGCTCGTCCGGGCTTCGGTGAAGGCTAATGCTCCCGAAGGGAGCATTAAATGAGCGAAGCGAATGGCCGGAACCAACATCCTGAATCCAAAGAATGCGGCCTGCACGTCGTCGACGGCAAACTGGTCCGCATCAAATCCGTTCAAGCGTAAACGAACATGAACACCGCAACCGACAACAAGCATTTCATCGACGCCGCCAGCAACCGTCATCTCGACTGGCTGGAATCCGAGGCGATCCACATCATGCGCGAGGTGGCCGCCGAATGCGGCAACCCGGCGCTGCTCTTCTCCGGCGGCAAGGACTCGGTGGTGCTGTTGCGCATTGCCGAGAAAGCCTTCAGGCCGGGCAAGTTCCCTTTCCCGCTGGTGCATATCGACACCGGCCACAACTTCCCGGAAGTGATCGAATTCCGCGACCGCCGCGTGGCCGAACTCGGCGAGCGGCTGATCGTTGGCTCGGTCGAGGACTCGATCAGGCGCGGCACCGTCCGCCTGCGCAATCCGCAGACCGACTCGCGCAACGCGGCACAGGCCGTCACGCTGCTCGAAACCATCGCCGAGCACAAGTTCGACGCCTGCATCGGCGGCGCGCGCCGCGATGAAGAAAAGGCCCGCGCGAAGGAGCGCATCTTCTCGTTCCGCGACGAATTCGGCCAGTGGAACCCGAAGGCGCAGCGCCCGGAGCTGTGGGACCTGTATAACACCCGCGTGCATCCGGGCGAGAACATGCGCGTGTTCCCGATCTCGAACTGGACCGAACTCGACGTCTGGCAGTACATCGCCCGCGAACAGCTTGCGCTGCCGAGCATCTATTTCGCGCACCAGCGCGAAGTCATTCCGCGCAACGGCCTGCTGGTGCCCGTCACCGACCTGACGCCGCCGAGGGAAGGCGAAACCGTCGAGACGCAGACCGTGCGCTTCCGCACCGTCGGCGACATCTCGTGCACCTGCCCGGTCGCGTCCGATGCGTCCGACGTGGAAGCGATCATTGCCGAGACCGCGGTCACCCAGATCACCGAGCGCGGCGCCACCCGGATGGACGACCAGACCTCCGAAGCGTCGATGGAAAAGCGCAAGAAAGAAGGATATTTCTAAATGAACGCCGTAGCAGACAAGCACATCGCCGGCAGCAGCGCGCAAGAGCGCGGGCTGCTGCGCTTCATCACCGCCGGTTCGGTGGACGATGGCAAGAGCACCCTGATCGGCCGCCTGCTGTTCGATAGCAAAGGCATTTTCGCCGACCAGCTGGATGCGATCTCGCGTGCCCGCCACAAGCGCACCGTCGGCGACATGATCGACCTGTCGCTGCTGACCGACGGCCTCGAGGCCGAGCGCGAACAGGGCATCACGATCGATGTCGCGTACCGCTATTTCGCGACGCCGAAGCGCAAGTTCATCATCGCCGATGCGCCGGGCCACGAGCAGTACACCCGCAACATGGTGACCGGCGCGTCGACCGCCGATGCCGTGATCATTCTGGTCGACGTGTCGAAAGTGAAGCTGACCGACGACGGCAAGGCCGAGCTGCTGATCCAGACCAAGCGCCACTCGACGATTGCACAGCTGCTGCAGATCGAGCATGTGATCGTCGCCGTCAACAAGATGGACCTGGTCGACTACGACCGCACCGTGTACGACCGCATCGTCGCGTCCTACAAGGAATTCGCGACCGCCCTCGGCCTGAAGGACATCCACACCATCCCGATGTCGGCGCTGGCCGGCGACAACGTGGTGGTGCGCAGCGAGAAGATGGACTGGTACCAGGGCCCGACGCTGATCGAGCTGCTGGAATCGCTGTCGGTGTACGACGACGAGCATGCAGCCGCACTGCGCTTCCCGGTGCAACTGGTCGCACGGCACAACGGCCACGAAGCCAACGATTTCCGCGGCTACATGGGCCGCATCGAAGCCGGCAGCGTGAAAAAGGGCGACAAGGTGACCGTGCAGCCGGGCGGCCAGAGCGCGACCGTGAAGGACATCCTGACGCTGGAAGGCTCGCTGGAGTCGGCATCGGCCGGCAAGTCGGTCACCATCCTGCTGGAGGAATACGTCGACATTTCGCGCGGCGACATGCTGGTGGCTGCGGATGCACCGGCCACCGTCGTGAAAAATTTCACGGCCGACGTCTGCTGGCTGTCGGAAGAGCCGCTCGACCTGCGCCGTAAATACTGGCTCAAGCACACCACCCGCCAGGTAGCTGCAAAAGTGACCGGCATCGAATCGCTGCTGGACATCAACACCCAACAGCTACAGCAGGGCTCCGAGCTCAAACTGAACGGCATCGGTCGCATCAACCTCACCGTGCAGCAGCCGCTGGCTGCAGATGCGTACGACCAGATGCGCGCAACCGGCAGCTTCATCCTGATCGACGAAATCTCGCACCAGACCGTCGCGGCCGGCATGATCCGGCTAGACTGAAACCCCTCCTCCATGTTCGACCACCTCTCCAGGCCGGCCCGTGAAACACCGGGCAAGGTCTGGCTGGTCGGCGCCGGTCCCGGCGCCGCCGACCTCATCACCGTTCGCGGCGCCCGCATTCTCGCTGAAGCGGACGTCGTGCTGCATGACGCGCTGGTGACGCCCGACATCCTCGCGCTGTGCCCGCAGGCCGATCTGATTGCCGTCGGCAAGCGCAGCGGACAGCGCTCGACCGCTCAGCCGCTGATCAATCAGCGCATCATCGAATGCGCATTCCGCTACGACCGCATAGTCCGTCTCAAAGGTGGCGACCCGATGCTGTTCGGTCGCGCCGATGAAGAGCTGAATGCGCTGGAAGCGGCGAAAGTACCCTATGAGATCGTGCCTGGCATCACCACCGCGTTTGCGGCCGCAGCCTCTATCCGGCAGCCGCTGACCAAGCGCGGCGTCGCGCGCAACGTCGCCTTCTTCACGTCGACCACCGCGCCCGGCGAACCCGACCAGACCGCCCTGCCCGGCTGTGACACGCTGGTGCAGTACATGGGCGGGCAGGAAGCAATTGCCACCGCGCGTCGCTTGCTGGAGCGCGGAAAGCCTGACGACACGCCGGTGATCGCCATCGAGAATGTCAGCCGGACCGATGAGCGCGTCATGCGCATGACGCTCGCCCAGATGGTGGCCGGCATTCCCGATTGCCATGGGCCGGTGCTGGTGATGATTGGCGAAGCGCTCCGGGAACGCCCCTGAAACTTTGTGTTGATCAGTCTCGCTGATCGAACACGTAGTATGACAACGACACTCTTGAATCTCCCGGTCACTTCAGACCGATGAGCCGTGCTCTGCTGCACCATACGTAGCTTCGGCGAGAACCCCGCATTGCATCCTCACGGCTTCATTGTGTTCATGCGGGGAGTCGCCGATGCGCAGGATCATCGCGCTGAAGAAAAAGCCGCTGAAAGGCAAGCGGGACTATCGTCCCCGCCGCGTCTGGACGCTGCAGCAGAAAACTGAAATCCTGGACTACGCGGACCAGACGAGCACCTTGCAAGCCTCACGCGTGTACGACGTCGATATTCGCCTGATCTTCAAATGGCGGATCGACCATCGCGAAGGCATGCTCGCGCAGCGCACCTGGCGAACTGCAGAGCGCAGGAAGCGGCGCACGACGGCCGAGATCATTGCGGAGAGCGAAGCGGTGGATGAGGAGTCGTGACGCCGATGGACTCGCCGGCCGGCGCGCTGGCCGGCGAGGACGGGCATGGCGCTGGCCGGGCTTCAGTCCTCCACGGGCTTGAATACCGGACGCTCGTCTGCCGACATCCAGCGTCGGCAGACATCGGATAGTTCCTCGGGCTTTGCCGTCGGGCAGAGAACTGCCTGGTTCATCGAGTCGAACCGCGCCCGCCAGCGCGGCTCGTTCAGGCTGATGCGGTCCGACGCGGGAAAGTTTTCGCGCCAGTCTGTGTTGAAGAGCATTGAGCCTTCAGTGACCCACAGTTGGACCGTAATCTCCTGAACCTTCGGGTCCTTTTTCAAGTAACAGCGAAAGACTTCACCCTGCCGCTTCCCGGACAGATCCAGAAGCATTTTGCGTTCGATGGACTTCGCACACCCCGGTGTTAGCCGTTTCACCATGAAATCTGCGAAACGGTCTAGCGGAAATGGCGTCGTCCTTTCTGGCAGCGGCGCCAGCATTGCCGTGAAGATGATGTTATCCGTCGCCTTTCCATCCCTCATCCCGCTATAGGCCCGCGAATACGCATTACTGCTTTCACAAAGCGAGTGATATCCAAAGTCTTTTTGAGCAGGAAAATAGGCTTTCCAGCCATATGCGGCCAATTCCCAATGGGGCGATTTATCCACGGTAATGTACATGCTCTTCAAGCAGAATCTCAGCGGCGACTTTTCAGGCGTCTTCAAACCCGTGCCAGATTTCTGCGTGTGCTGAGCAGGTAACTGGCATGCCCCCAGGATAAATACGAAAAAAAATGCGATGACTGGTCGCGCGGCCATAACTAGCTCCTGTCAGACGTTGATCCAAGATGGAAACGTCTGTGACTACGGAGGAGTTTGGTATCCGCAGGAGAGCCAGCTTTTCGATGTTTAAAAAGACGCCTGGAGACCGCATTCAGGAAACCGGATTTAATCCGAGCAGCTATAAGAAAACTCTTAAAAACCGAGCTGCACGATCAGCGGATTTCCCGTTGACGCAGCGAGACAACAGTTTCATTCCTTACCTCGGGATTTAATTCAAAAACCCTGGCGCCCATCGCCAATTCTTAAAAATTCGCTTCACACCCTCACACAATCGCGGGCTTCGATGAGGAGGTCTCTATGCGAGCGTGCAGGAATGGGCAATCCGGTCTATTGCATTTCACAGGGGCGATGATCGTTCTTCTGGGCCTGTGGTGTATCGCCCTATCAGAATCGATCGCCGGCGAGTTTGACGATCTGGAAGGCAGCCGGGAATCCAAAGATTTCACGCCGGCCGAGCGCGCACTGTTTACCGAGGCGACCAACTGGTTTCAAAGATATGAAATCAAGCTCGCGCACCCTGCACAGTCGCCGCTGCACTGGCTGGACAACGATCATCTGGCATTTTCCACCCGCGCCTTCGCCGGATGGACCGCCGGGCCGGAGGAATTGCCTCGTATCCTGACAATGAACGTGACCACGGGAGAACTGAAGGATTCCGGCTATCACGGCGTGCTGTCTTGCCTGAGCCACCGGGGCGACATGTTAATCAGGCTGGAAGAGTATGAGCAGGGAGCCGCCCGGCTGAATTCTGTCGACCGCTGGCTGGGCGGACGATGGGGTGAACCGCTGCATCCTGTAGAGCGGGAGCCCGACACTTCCAAGTCTAACTATCTTTGCCAGTTCTACACCAACGGCTACCAAATCTACCGGTTAAACGTGTCAGAAATTACAGAGAAAGCATTTCGCACGATTCCCCTGCTGCCAAAACATGGCCATCTCAAGATTCAGCTGAAAGCAGTCGGCACCAAGATTAATGAAGAATTTTATCTGGTGAAGCCTGACGGATCGTCGGTTCACCTTCTCAGCGGCAAAGTCGGCCTATTATCTTTTGACTATCAACCTTGGGACGATCGCTATTTTTTCCAAGGCACATCTCGATCCCGTTCAGTGGTTATCAATCCCGATGGGCATGCTGAGATTCAAGCGGTTCCACGCTTGTTCAAATACTGGACAGCAGACCACAGCGGATCAGTAGCCGCTACTCGAACCTTGCCGGGGATGGTATGGACTGTAAAACATGGCTGGTCATGGCAAAAGCAGGGCTTGTATCTGGAAAAAGGAAAAATGCTCTTTCGAGTCGACGCTGGTTCTGTGTACTTGTCGCCTTCGGTGTCACCCGGCGGCTGCCGCATATTCATGAACGTCTTTCCAGCTGATTCGTACAGCCCGAAAGCCAACTACCAAAAGGTCGTGCTTGACCTCTGCGAAAGGAAATATAAATGAGCCAACGTGAGAAAAATATCGGAACAGCGGATCAAATATCGCCGACTCGCGCGCAAGATCGCCTGATGCAATCGGGGCGCATTAGCTAAAACCGAGCGGGTATATAAATGCGGGCATTGAACTTTTTCGGAAAAAATTTCAAAAACATTAATCGATGAATCGCCTTTTAATCAAAGAATACGTCTTTCTCAGTGCAAGTGCGACGATTGTAATATTTACAGCAATAATCAATTGGCTTTTCCTCCCAAACTATTGGCCCAGCTCCCCGGAAGGCATTTTGTTCGTAGAAAAAGTATCCGAGTACTACCCGGGATTAATGAAGATGAAACAGCATTGGCAAGGCTATACGCCGGAAATTGGCGTTTTGTTTTCATCAATGGCAATTGGAATGCCCTTTCACTTAATGTTTGGTTTTTTGAGCGCATTTTTCTTTCCTCACGAACAAAAAGTGAAAAGAATTTATAAACAAAAATGCGTGACCATAATATTTTTGCTGCTATTAATTGTCGCGTTTTCTCTAGACGCAACCTTACTTCCTTACGCCAACAACGCATACAGGATAAATCAGGCAAGCGAAGAAATAGTCATTTCTATTTACTCATGGCTGATTGTTTGTATTTCTTTTTTTATGACTGGCCAGTTATTTGCAGTTCTATTGCTTAAATTAAATGAATTATTTATTTGCCGGGAAAGACGAAAATGACCGAAAGAACAGGTAAAGACAGCACAGCGAGCTTTGATTTTCAAGAAATCTTTAGTAAGCACTATGAAAATAAAGGTTGGAATGGTGAAAACGGAAAAGCAAATGCAGCTTCAGAGGTGACCGGCACAGTCATTAGCGCTAAATACAGTGTCCTCTCCCACTTAGCCGGAGAGCACAGTTGGAAGCTTGGTCCGGCAGGCTGGACAGGCGTGGGGGTCAGTACTGTAATAAACATCGCAACCTCGCCCTCTTCTAGTTACCCAACTTGCACAATCGTTGGTGGCGTTGGCTCGGTAGCGATTGGTGCAGCCACAACCGCGGTGACTACCTTTTCAGGTTTTGGCGTCGGTTTACAAGTGCTTTTAGGTGGCACCGCAGGAGCTTTATCCCAACGAATAATCACCAGCGCCTGCGAAACTCTGGTCGACTATCTGGATTCGCTCGAGAGCAACAGTACGCTCTCCACGAGTATTCCCAAGCCGCCTGCTGTCACGCAGAACTTTCCTTTAACTCCAGTTAACAGCACCAGTACTCCAGCCTCCACCGAAGAAACCGCTCGATCCCTCATTCGCTTCCGCCCGTCGCCCGACTATCGAGGGACAGATGGCGCATACACCGTCGCCAAAGGCGAAACACTGTCCGGTATCGCGGCCGCCAATCGCATCTCGCTGGCGGACCTCCTGCAAGAAAACCCGCAGATCATCGACCCCAACAGCCTGCGTGCAGGTCAAGTGATCCGCCTGCCCGCTACTGCGCTCGGATATCAGCCCGGTGGCGATGGTACCGACGCCCTTCCCTCGGCAGACAAGCAGATAAATGCCCTGTCCAAGGCGTTGAACGACGCTGCCGGTGAAACCGTAACCGTCTTCACTGAAAATTCAGGACGCATCGCCTTGCTTTCCGAATCGCGCAATACGGCAACCCTGATCGGCAATGATGGTTCGGTGGTGGAGACTCGCCTCTCGGATTATCAGGAGGAATTGCGTGCTCAACTGCACGGCTATCTCGATTCGGACTTTTACGATCCGGATGCGCACGAGTTCTATCTGGACCTGGATGCCGGCGTTGCCGGCATCTACGACGGATCGACCGGCAGCGCGTTCTATCAAACCGCTGCCGGATCGGTGTACCAGGACAAACGTCGGTTGCTCTTCGTCGACGAGCAGCAGCGCACGACGTTCTATGACGATCAATCCGGAAAGTGGCTGTTTGCCGAGACCGTGTCCGATGACGACGGTTACCAGACCCGCTTCGAGTTGCAAGGCGCCGATGGCGCAGGACTCAAGCTCCTGATCAATCAGGACGCCCAGGGCACTGCGAGCTCGCAGACCCTGATGTTTGCCGACGCAACGGGAAAGGTCCGTACCCGGCTGTTCGGGGCACAGGGGGAACTCACAGAAACCAGTGAAAGCGAATTCCTGAGCGCAGAGACGAGAAAGACCGTCCGATGGAATGCAAACGGGGATGTGCTGGATACCACGGTCGAACAAAAAATTCCCGTCGACGGCCAGACTTATTTGCTGCGCGAGACAGTCGACGAGCAGACAAAAACCCATACCGTGAAGGTCATCGACCCGGACGGCAATGAAAGGAAAAGCAAAACTTCCGCGCCAGGCCTCGACACGAGCAAATGGGACCCGGAAGTGCGGGAACAACTCCACTCGGACGTCGCCGACTTCCTGACCGCACTGCGCCAGAAGGACACTGCCGGCATCATCCTTTCAACAGCTCGCATTGCGCTTGACTATGCCCGCGCACAAGGGGTAGCCACTGGCCAAATGGGTGTGGTGGCGGACTATGCAACCCACGGACTCGCCCTGGTCCAATCCCTGCGCTCCCTGCAGTCCGGCGATACGCTGGCCAAAATCGGCGGCGCCGTCGGTCTTTTGAACAGTACGAACTACTTCGCGGGCCAATGGGGCTCGGCCTACCTCAGCAAAGCCCAAACCGCCGCCCTGGCCCAGATCGGCGCCATGCTGTCGATCGCCAACCTCAAGAACCTCGATGAGATGCTGGAAGCCGGGCAGATCGGCTCGGCCGGCGCTACCGTCATTGGCGCCATCAATGCCGTCGGCTATCTCACAAAGACGAGCTCGGCATTGATGGGGTCCGGCGCTATCGTCGCATTGAACCCAATCGTGCTGGTCGCGGGCGCGTTCCTGTTTGACAGCCTGCTCGGTGAAGACCCGCCGCCCCCGCCGCCGCAGGGCGTCGCAAATTTTTATCGCGACGACGCGGGCGTGCTGCGTTACCGGTTCAGTGAATCAAACCGGCTTGGCGAAAAAATTCTCCGCAAAGAGCTCGACCTGTTGCTGCCGAAGCTTGAACAGCAAATCGCCGAGGCCAATGGCTATATGGAAGACGACCGCCATCGGCTGAGCCTCGTGGCGTCGCGCATGCCGGCGGTCCGGATTTCCGCATGGCCCAGCTACGAGGGCAATGGCGTCGACAACTATTTCTTCGTGCTCGAGCAGCAGGATCCGCTGCGTGAAGAACCCGGCTATCTCGGCATTTCGCGGCTCGACCTCGTGAAGCTGTATGCCGAAACGCTGCTGTTGCCCGAGGCGATCGTCCAGCAGTGGGAAGTCGATCATTTGCGCGCCAAGTTCGGCAATGACGAAGCGCTGTGGCTGACCGAGGGTGCATGGCTGCGCGGTCGTAGCCCGATCGAGCAGAAGCGCGCGCAACTGCAAGCCGAAGCGGATCGCACGAAAGCGTTTTGGGAGGAGTCATCCACCGGATTGTTCCGTCTGGTCGACGAGATGATCGGCAGCCAATGGCGCGGCAATCTTGCGATGGCAGAGGGTGGCGTCAGCATCCGTGATGCCGCACGCCAATCCATGGAGGCAGCGCAGGCGGCGCTGGAGGCTTTCAATGCCGCGCATCCAGTCGATCCGGGCGCAGCATCGCGGGCGACGCCTGAGCAGGAAGCCGTCTTTGCGTCCAGCCGCGCGGCCGCAGAAACTGTTGCGCTGCAATGGCAGCGGATACTGGCAGTCGACCTTGGCAATGACGGCATACAGGTCATCGACCTGCCGGGCAATGTCGGCACCGACCTCGAGAGCCTCCGTACGCAGCAGGTGGCCCGCATTGATGTCGATGGCGACGGTTTCAAAGAGGCGACGCAATGGATCGCGCCGTCCGATGCCATCCTCGGCATCGACCGCAGTGGCAATCACCAGATTGATGACGGAAGCGAGCTGTTCCATGGCGCCGACACGCCGTTCGACCAGCACGGTCTGGCATCGCTGGCTTACTACGATGCCAATGGCGACGGCCTGATCACGCCGGAGGATCCGGCATACCGGCAGCTGCGGCTGTGGATCGATCTTGACGGCGACGGCAGCACGGGCCAGCTCGAGGTGTTCGACCTGCAGATGCGGCCGGTCGCATGGGGCGAGTCATTTCCGGCGAACCCGGCGATGTCGTCGATGGCGGTGAAGGCAATCGACCTGAAGTCGGCCAGCATGCAGTTTGCCGACGGCAGCAGCGCGGCCATTGCCCAGCTCGACCTGCTCGCCCATGTCGAAGGAATCAAGCTGCGGATGGATCAGCAGACCGGCAACCTCAATGTGCTGCATGAGGATGGCCTGCGCGAGAACTTCATCACGCTGGTGGAAGACATGAGCGCGCTGCAGGAACTGCAGTCCCCTTCCCTGCCGGCGGCACGCCGTGCGGAACTGGAGGCACTGGCGGTCCGCTATGGCCTGAATCCGCAGTCTGCGGAATTTTCTGCGATCGTCCGCTCGCTCCGGGCAACCGGGGAATCGCTGGGCGAGCAGGATGCGGTCATTTACTTCGGTGACGACGATGTGTGGGTCGACCCGGCGATACGGGAGCGCCTGGCGCAGCTTCGGATCAGCTTCCGCAAACTGGATGGCGCATCCGGCATCGCGACCGGCGAACAACTGGCCCGAACCGGACGGCCGCTGGGTACCGAGGCAGTGACAGAGCATCGGCCGTTCGACGACCGATGGGTGCCGAGCCGCCGCGTCGGCCAGGCCGACATTCGCAGCGAGGGCATGCCCGTGATACCCGCACCGCAGCCGCCTGCCGAGCGGCCTGCGCAGGCCTCGGATGTCTACAGCCTGCTGGCCGCCACCAAGGGTGCGCAGTCCGGCGGGCTGGTCACGCAGATGCCGGCCGTCAGCAGCGAGCCTGCCCAAGGATCTGCGCCAGCCGCCAAAGCAACGGTCCTGAGCAGTGCGCAGCCGACTTCGACGCTGCAGCCGCTGACCCTCGTCGCGCGCGAAGATGACACTCTGGCCTTCGGCTACACGCAGCTCGCGCAGGAAGCGCGCCTGCTGCTGGCCGAGACCGACCCGAACCTCCGGCTGGAACTGATCGGCCTGCGCAGCACCCGCATGGGCGCCGCCAGCATGGACGATGACGCCGGCGTGCTCCGCTTCCGTCCGCACGAGCATCACGTCGGCGATGCCGGCATCGTCTATGTGCTGGCGGACCAGCATGGCCGGGTATTCGAGCGCGAGATGCGCTTCAAGCTGCAGCCAGTGAACGACGCGCCGCTGGTGGCCGGAGAATTCATTGCAGCTTCGGAAGACGTGCCGCTGCTGATCGACTCGCTTGCGCTGCTGGCGAACGACCGCGACATTGAAGGCGATGCGCTGAGGGTGACTGGTATCGCCCGGGTCGGTCTCGGCCGTGCCGAACTGCTGGGCAATGGGCAAATTCATTACGTGCCCCCCTCCGATCAATACGGCACGTCCGACACGCTCGATTACATCGTTCAGGACAGCCACGGCGCGAGTTCGGTCGCCCGCATCCGGATTGCGCTGGCACCGGTCGATGACGCACCATCGGTCGTGTCGGAACGCCTGATCAATGCCCGAGAAGACCAGATACTTCGCATTCCCGCGCACCTGTTGCTGCGCAATGACTTCGACGTCGATACCGATGCACGCATCGGCGCGTCGAAACTGAAAATCAGTGCGGTCGGCTCGGCCGAGCATGGCAGCGTGAGGCTGGATGCAGGCGGCGACATTGTCTTTACGCCGGATACGCATTTCCATGGCGATGCAGGCTTCAGCTATACCGTGATCGATGCCACCGGCATGGCAACCACCGGCCGAGCACTGGTGCGCATCGATGCTGCGAATGATGCGCCGCTGGCGGCGGGCGAGCGGATCGACAGCCGGGAGGACGAACTGCTGCTGATCGATCCGGCACTGCTGCTGGCCAATGACATCGACACCGACGTCGATCGCGGCGAACGCCAGCGGCTCGCAGTGATCGGCGTCGACCAGGCCGTCGGCGGGACGGTCGAACTCCGGGAAGGGATGATCCGCTTCCTGCCGGAGGCCAATCGCAGCGGCAGCGCCAGCTTCCGCTATCTGGTCGGCGATGGCGCAGGCGGATTGGCGGAGGCAAGGGTCGATATCGCACTGGCCGCAGTCAATGACGCGCCTGTGGCAGCGCCGATGCGTTTCAGCGCGCTCGAGGACACCGAACTGGTGTTTGCGGCCGAGCGGCTGCTCGACGGTGCGACCGATGTCGACGGCGATGCGGGGGCGATCCGGTTGGTGGGTGTTGGCAGCGCGCTGGGCGGCAGCATAGCGCTCGTCGACGGCCAACTGCGCTTCCGGCCTTCGGCGGACTTCGCCGGAACGGCCAGCTTCGTTTACACGCTGGCTGACGATCATGGCGCCGAGACCACGGCCATGGCAACGATCGACATCAACAATGTCAACGACGCGCCGGTCTTCATGGAAGGCAGCCGGCTGGAACGCATGGGCGATGAAGACCGGGAAATCCGGATCGCCGAGTCTGCTCTGGCAACCATGTTCTGGGATGCCGATGGCGACAAGCTGTGTATCGCCCCCGGCTCGCTGGCGGCACTGACGTCCGGCGACTCGCTGCATTTTGACGAGACACGCCGCGAGCTGGTGTTTCGTGGCGCACCGAACCAGAGCGGCACGCGGCAGATCCGCTTCGCCCTGACCGATGGACAGGCTATTTCGACGCCTCAGGTGGTTAGCTTGCAGCTTCGGCCCGTCAATGATGCGCCCGTGGTCAATGCAGTCGGCTTCCAGATGCTGGAGGACGGCGGTGCCACTGACCCTACGCAGAATGCATGGAGCTACCTGTCGCACTCGCTGCTGTTGTCCGGTGCCACGGACGTTGACGGCGATGCGCTGCAGGTCGTGAACGTGAGCGGCGCCCGCACAGCGGGCACGGCGAATCCGCAGCCGGTCGAGCTGCTGAACGATGCGGCAGGCCAGCGGGTGGGCATTCGTGCGCCGCTGAATTACCACGGCGCGATCGAGTTCGAATTTACCGTTGCCGATGGCAAGGGCGGGGAGACGGTGCAGAAGGCTTACGGGTCGGTGGTGGCGGTGAATGATGCGCCTTACCTCCAGGTGTTGCAAACAAGCGCAGGCCGTCAGCACTTCGGGCGAGCGCAAATGGATGTTTCAAGTTGGCGCCTGACGGCCTGGGATCCGGATGAAGGAAAAGCGGTCAAGATTGCTACCGAACGTAACCCGATGCGCGGAGAGGTGGCTCTTGCCGGCCAATCGACATCGTCGGACCCTCGCGGAGGATTGCTCGCAAGCGCAACAATCTCAACCAAAAGTGGCGCGGGCAACCGAACGACGACCGAAACCGCCTGGTTCAGCGCCACCGACTCTGCAGGCGCCAAGTCTCACATCAGCATTTCTTTCATCGGCCGCTACAGCCATGACCCGATCGTAATCGACCTCGGCCGCGACGGACTCCAGTTCATCGACATCGCCAACAGCCAGGCGAGTTTCGACGTGGACGGTGTGCGGCGGCGCAGCGCATGGATCGGCGCGCAGGAAGGCATCCTGGCATGGGATGTGGATCAGGACGGCGACATCAACCGGCTGGACGAAATTGCCTTCGGCACGCATGTCGGCCAGCCGGCGCTGAGCGACCTGCAGGCACTGCAACATGCAGATTTCGACAGCAACCAGGACGGCGTATTCGACGGCAGTGACACGCGCTGGTCTCAGTTCCTGCTCTGGCAGGACCGCAACGGCAATGGCGCCAGCGACGAGGGCGAGCTGCAGTCGCTGCAAGCGGCGGGCATCGACGCACTGTACCTGAATGCCAATGTACTCAACCGCGCCGAGGGTGCGGATGTGCGGGTGCGCGGTTACACGCGGGTGCGCATGAATGACGGCAGCCTGCGGCAGGCGGCCGATGTCTGGCTCGGCCTCGAGAACCCGGAGGCCGCCGGCGTCGGGCTGCCGGATCCGTCGATGCAGCAGGCCTCGCTGCTTGGGTCCGATCAGTTCGCCAGTCTGTTGCAGCAGCTGGCGAATGCGCCGCAGGAAGGCAACCGCGCGCCGATGGTGTATGGCTATCTGCCTACCCAGTTTGCTGATGAAGGACAGCCGTTCCGGCTGGAATTGGCGCCGAATTTCTTCATCGATGCCGATACTGAAGACCGGCTCCGAATCGACGCCCGGCTGGCCGACGGCGCCGAGTTGCCGGCCTGGCTGCGCTGGGACAGCGATCGCCTGCTGCTCGAGGGCACGCCCGGCGCGTCGGATGCCGGTCCGCTGCAATTGGCGTTCACCGCAACCGACCGCGACGGCGCGCGCAGCCACACCAGCTTCACGCTGATGACGACGGCGGCGAACCACGCGCCGACAGTTGCCGAACCGCTGGCGCTGTTGCCTTGGCTGGCGGACGAAGACACCAGCTTTGTTCTGCCGGGCACCCTGTTCAGCGACCCGAACGGCGACCCGCTGATGATCGACGCCGGCATGGCGGATGGCTCGCCCCTGCCCCTGCGCTTTGATCCGGTCACCCGCACCTTGAGCGGACGGCTCGCGTCGACCGATCTCGCGCAACCGCTCACCTTGCTGGTGACTGCCACCGATACCGGCGGGCTGTCGGCCAGCACGACGGTGCAGCTGACGGCCGCCCAGTTCGGCTCGGATGCCGATGACCTGCTGACCGGAACGCACGGACCGGAGTATCTGTGGGGCGACGCAGGCAATGATGTGCTGCGGGGTGGCGGCGGCAACGATACGCTGGTCGGCGGCCCGGGCAATGACTTGCTGGACGGCGGAAGCGGCGATGACCTTTACCAGATTGCAGGCAACAGCGGGAACGACATCCTGTCGGACAGCAGCGGCACCGACATCCTTGCCTTGCTCGAGATCGATGACCTCCGCGAGGTTTCGCTGGGTGCCGAGGGCTTCGACCTGCTGCTTGGCTTCCGGCACACCGGTGGCAGCGTGACGGTGAAGGACTTCTGGACGGCCGACGGCCAGCTCAATACCGCGGGCGGCATCGACCGCCTCCGGTTCCGGTCCGGTCACGAAATTTCCGCGGCCGGACTGATTGGCGCGATGGCAGCTTCACCGCTGCCAGCCATATCTCCGGTCAGTGCCGCCGGAGCAGCGGCATGACCGGTACCGCGTTCAACAGATTGCGGAGCGGCGGCCAGCGATGACGTCGTCGGTTTCTGACGCAGGACACACCTCCGCAGGGCCAGCACATACCGCCATCGGCAACGACCCCGGCGACACCCCTGCGCTGCCATCGGGGCTGGCCTGCCTGCTGACCATCGCCCGCGCGCACGGCATTGCCGCCGATCCTGCGCAGTTGATGCATGAATTCGGCGATACAGCAGGCGATTTCCCGATGCCTGCGATCCTTCAGGCCGCCCGCCAGCTTGGCATGGTCGCGGATCGGCGGCGAATGCATGCAGATCGCCTGCACAAGATCGCGCTGCCGGCGATGTTTGTCGACGCAGAAGGCGGATTTGGCATCCTCGGCCGGGTGGACGCCAACCGCAACGAGCCCCGGGTGCTGATGCATCGCCCGGGAGACGCGCGGCCGGCCTGGCTGCCGCTGGCAGAATTCAACGAGCGCTGCAGCGGCGAATTGCTGCTGTTTGCATCGCGCGCCTCGCTGGCCGGCGAGCTGTCGCGATTCGATTTCAGCTGGTTCATACCGGCGATCGTCAAATACCGGAAGCTGCTGCTCGAAGTCTTGCTGGTGTCAGTGGTGCTGCAGCTGTTTGCACTGGTCACGCCGCTGTTCTTTCAGGTGGTGATGGACAAGGTGCTGGTGCATCGCGGGTTCAGCACACTGGACGTGATCGCGGTGGGCCTGCTGGCGGTGATGCTGTTCGAGATCACGCTGGGCGCCCTGCGCACCTACCTGTTCTCGCATACCACCAGCCGCATCGATGTCGAACTTGGCGCACGCCTGTTCCGGCACTTGCTGTCGCTGCCGCTGTCGTGGTTCCACGCACGGCGCGCGGGCGAATCGGTGGCACGGATGCGGGAGCTGGAACAGATCCGCAGCTTCATGACCGGCAACGGCATCACCCTGGTGCTGGACCTGTCGTTCTCGCTGGTGTTCATCGGCGTGATGCTGCTCTACAGCCCTCAACTGACGCTGGTCGTCGTGCTGTCCCTGCCCTGCTATCTCGTGCTGTCGCTGATTGCCACACCGCTGCTGCGGCAGCGGCTGGACGAGCAATTCCGGCGCGGCGCGGACAACCAGTCCTTCCTGGTCGAGACCGTGACCGCGATCGATACGGTAAAGGCAATGGCTGTCGAGCCGCGCTGGTGCCGCAAATGGGAAGACCAGCTGGCCGGCTATGTGAAAGCGGCATTCCGGGCCGGCATGGTCGGCAACTGGGCCAGCCACGGCGTCTCGCTGATCGGCAAGCTGGTCACGCTGGCCACCATGTGGCTGGGTGCACATCTGGTGATCGAAGGCGAGCTCAGTGTCGGGCAGCTGATCGCTTTCAATATGCTGGCCGGCCATGTGGCGATGCCGGTGATGCGGCTGGCGCAGATGTGGACGGATTTCCAGCAGGTGGGCATTTCGGTCGCGCGGCTCGGCGACATCCTGAACACTGGCACAGAGAAGACGAATGCCGGCATTTCGCTGCCGCGCCTGCAAGGACAGATCGAATTCAACCAGCTGCATTTCCGCTACCGGCCGGAAGGCAACGACATCCTGTCCGGCATCTCGCTGGCGATCCGCGCGGGCGAAGTGGTCGGCATTGTCGGCCGCTCCGGATCGGGCAAGAGCACGCTGACCCGCCTGCTGCAACGGCTGCATGTGCCGCAGCGCGGCCGCATCCTGATCGATGGTATCGATATCGCACTGGCTGATCCTGCGTCGTTGCGGCGGCAGCTGGGCGTGGTGCTGCAGGACAGCCAGCTGTTTCGCGGCACGGTGCGCGACAACATTGCGCTGACCGATCCCGGCGCACCGCTGGAACGGGTGATCCATGCAGCGCGGCTGGCAGGCGCCCATGGCTTCATCAGCGAACTGCCCGAGGGCTACGAGACGGAGGTCGGCGAGCACGGCGTCGGCCTGTCCGGCGGACAGCGGCAGCGGATCGCGATTGCGCGCGCGCTGATGCGCGACCCGCGGATACTGGTCTTCGACGAAGCCACCAGCGCGCTCGACTATGAATCCGAGCGGGTCATCCAGATGAACATGGCGGCCATTTGCCGGGGGCGCACCGTGATCATCATCGCGCACCGGCTGTCTGCCGTCCGGCATGCCGACCGCATCCTCGTGCTCGAGCGCGGGCGGCTGGTGGAACAGGGGCCGCATCACGAACTGGTCGCGCGCGAAGATGGCCTGTATGCGCACCTGTACCGGATGCAGCAGGCATGATCCGCGCGGCCGTGGCCCGCGGCGGGCTTTACCTGTCAGTGCTCGGCCTGATGCTGCGCCGTCACGCCGGCACATTCCGGCAAGCGTGGGCATTGCGGCGGCAAGTCGAGGGTGAACCCTACCGGGGTGACGAAGCGGAGTTCCACGCCGGGGCGCTGTCATTGCAGCGATCGCCACCCTCCCCCGCTCCGCGGATCGCCGCCTGGCTGCTGATCGCCTTCGCAATGCTGGCGCTGGCATGGGCCCTGGTCGGGCAGGTCGATATCGTGGCCATTGCACACGGCAAGATCGTGCCCAGCGGGCGCAGCAAGCCGATCCAGGCGATGGAAACGGCCAGCGTGGCGGCCATCCATGTGCGCGATGGCGACACCGTGCATGCAGGCCAGTTGCTGCTGCAGCTTGATGCGACCGGCCCGATGGCAGACGTCGACCGGCTCAGGAATGAATGGCTGGCGGCACAGCTGCAGGCTGCACGCGCGCGCTCGATGCTTGCAGCGCTGGCAAGCGGACAGCCGCCGGCACTGGCGCCCGGGGCGGACATTCCGCCACTGAGGCTGCAGGAAGCGGCACGCCAGGCAGACGCCCAGTTCATGGAGTACCGCACGGCGCTGGACCGGCTGGATGCCGACATCGAGCGCCGCAAGGCTGAGCTGCGGTCTGTCGGGGCGCTGGTGGCGAAGCTGGAACAGACGCTGCCCATCGTGCGCAGCCGTGCACACGACTACCGCGACCTGAATGAGCGCAATTTCGTGTCGCGCCATGCATGGCTGGAGAAAGAGCAGCTGCGGCTGGAGCAGGAGGGCGAGCTCGCCGCGCAGGTGAGCCGGCTGGCGGAAATCCGCGCCGCCTTGCGGGAATCCGGGGAGCAGCGGCGGACACTGGTTGCAGCAACCCGGCGACAGGCGCTGGATGCGGCAGCCGAGGGCCTGCAGAGGGCGGAGTCGCTCCGGCAGGAGCTGCTAAAGGCAGAAGCGCGCCGGCGCCTGATGGACATCGTGGCGCCGACCGACGGCACGGTGCAGCAGCTTGCCGTCAATACCGTGGGCGCGGTCGTCACGCCAGCCCAGGCCTTGCTGCTCTTGGTACCGAGCGGGCAGCCGGTCGAAGTCGATGCACTGCTGGAAAACAAGGATATCGGCTTCGTGAAGGCAGGCCAGCCAGCCGAAGTGAAGGTCGAGACCTTTCCGTACACCCGCTACGGGACGGTATCCGGAACAGTGGCGCAGGTCTCGCCCGATGCAGTGGGCGACGACAAGAGCGGCCTTGCCTACCTCGCAAAAGTCCGGCTGGATCGTGCGAGTCTCCGGGTGGACGACAAGTTGGTGCCGCTGCATCCGGGAATGGCCGTGGTGGCCGAGGTCAGGACAGGACGGCGCCGGGTGATCGAGTACTTCCTAGCCCCGCTGGCTGAGCACGTCAGCGAGAGCCTGCGCGAGCGCTGAGAGACCAGCGGCGGACTCAGCCCTGGCCAGCGTGCAGGCTGGCGATGCAATACCCGGCGATCGCGGCCAGCACCTCAGGGCTCTCCCCAACGGCCGGAGACACGTTCAGCTGCAGCTCGGGATACTGAACTCGCAACTCGTCGATCATCGGCGGCAAGTCGCGCAGCACATGGCCGCCCTGCCCGAGAAACACCGGCACCACGCTGATCGACACGCAGCCGGCAGCCGCGAGCCGGGAAACCACCTCGGGCAAGCGCGGCTCCATCAGCTCGAGGAAAGCCAGTTCCACCTCGGTGTCCGGCCGCTGCTCGCGGGCGATGGCCTGCAGTTTCTGGAAAGGCTGGGCCCAGCGCGGGTCGCGTGCGCCGTGCGCGAACAGGATCAGTGCGTTCTTCATGCTCATTCAATGTCTCTCGACCCACCAGAGCGCCGCGATCGCCGCCAGCAGGAACAGCAGGCTCGGGGTGAGCGCGGTAGCCAGCGGCGACCAGGCATTCAGCAGGCCAATGTGGGAAAACAAATTGTTCACGAGGTGGAACACGAGGCCGATCATGACGCCGACGAACACCTTCAGCGACAGCCCGCCGCTGCGCACGTGCACATAGGCGAACGGCAGTGCCAGGATCATCATCACCATCACTACGGCCGGATACAACAGCTTTTTCCACAGCGCGATCTCGTACGCATCACTGCGCTGCTGATTGTCCTGCAAATGCCGGCTGAACTGCACCAGATCGACCGCTGACATTTTCTTCGGATCTGCCAGCAGCACCGCAAGAATGTCCGGCGTGATGTCGGACTGCATCTGGCTGCTCTCGAGCTGCCGGCGTTCTGCGGCCTGCGGCCGGCCGCTGTCCGGGTCGCCATCGAGTCGCTTCATTTGCATTTCCTGAACTTGCGACAGTTGCCAGCTGCCGTTCCCGAGGAATTGCGCGTGCGACGCGGATACGCGCCGCTGCAGACGCATCTGCGTGTCGAACTCGAACAGCTGGACGTCACGCACGGTGCCGTCCGGATCGACCCGGCTCGCATTCAGGAAGCGCGACCCGATCACTTGCTGTGATGCCGGGTCGCGCAGCACGTCCTTGGCCCACAGGCCGGAGCGGAACGTCGAAGACAGCGCAGAACCCTGGATGCGGCGCTTGAATCCCTCTCGAAAATCGGTGGCGCGCGGCGCGACGAATTCGCCGAGCACGAAAGTGATCAGCGCCAGCACCAGGCCGATCCGGACCAACAGACCGATCGCGCGCGCCATCGACAGCGAGGACGCACGCATGACCGTGAACTCCGAACGCGACGCGAACTGGGCCATCACATAGATGGTGCCGATCAGCACCGCGATCGGCATCAGTTCATAGGCATACGTCGGCAGGCCGAGGGAGACGAACAGGAAAGCATGCTGGATCTGGTAGGGGCCGCGCCCGACTGACTGCAGCTCGCCCATCAGGTCGAAGAAAGCGAACAGCGCAAGGAAGGCGATGAGTGCAAAGAGCACCGAACGGTAGATCTCGCCTGAAAAATAGCGGCGCAATACCTTCATGCCGCCTCCTTGCGCCGGACCAGCACGGCCCGCCGCACCATGCCCCACAGCCTGGCCGGATGCCAACGGCTGTTGGTGTTGTCTCGCAAGACGAACAGCACGGCGATGACCAGCAGGACCACCACGTGCAGCGGCCACCATGCAGCTGCGAACGACAGCCGTCCGCTACCGACCTGGGCCTGCAGTATGCCGATCGCATTGCTGTAGGTTACGGCCAGCAGCAGCGCGATCATCAGGTTCAGCGCGCGTCCGCGGCGCGGGTTCACGAACCCGAGCGGGATCGCGAGCAGCATCTGAATCAGGCACATTACCGGCATTGCGATCCGCCACAGCAGTTCGGCCAGCCGGTCCTTGCTCGGTTCAGCCAGCAGCCTGTGGGTGGGCAACGAGCGCGCGGCCTTGTTTTCCGTGGTCTCGCGCGCGTCCTGCGATACGACGATCGTGTAGCGCTCAAAGTCGATCGTGCGGAATGCATCGTCGCCGGGCGCACCGTCGTAGCGACGCCCGCGGAACAGTTGCAGCAGCTTGTCGCCGCGCGCGTCGAACACGATTGCGCCCTGCTCGGCGACGACGACGGTGTCATCGCTGCCGCCCGACTGGCGCACGAATACGTTCTTCACCTTGCTGGCGTCGGAGGTCAGTCCCTCGACGAAAAAGATCTTGTCGCCACCGGCCGACTCCTGAAACTTGCCGGGCGCGATGCGGGCCACGTCCTCGCGGTTGCGGAAACGCTCTTTGTACTCGGCCGACAGGCGGTTCGCCCACGGCGTCAGCCAGAGCGAGAGCAGCGCGGTCAGCACCACCAGCGGCAGGCCGACCTGCAGCACCGGCCGGATCCAGCGTGCCAGCGACAGCCCGGATGCAAACCAGACCACCATCTCCGAATCCTGGTAGGTGCGCGCGACTACCAGCAGCACCGAGATGAACGCGGTCAGCGAGATGATGACGGGGAGGTAGCTGAGACCGGCAAAACCGAGCAGCGCGGCGACGTCTGTCGAAGCCACCCTGCCGGACGCAGCGTCACCGAGGATGCGGATCAGCGTGACCGTGATCACGACAGTGAACAGCGTGGTGAAGACTGCGCCGACCGTGTTCCACAGCTCGCGGCGGATGGCGCGCTGAAAAATCATTCGGGACTATAATTCCGGGGGATAAACGAGGAGCGGCCATGGACTTTAGCATAAAAGCCTTCAACACAATAAACGCAATCTCCCAGCAGAAAACCGCCTGCGCCGTCGTCGGCGTATTCGACAACGGCAAGCTCAGCAACGAAGCGCGCGCACTCGACGACAAGGGCTCGCTGAGCGCCGCCGTCAAGAGCGGCGACATCACCGGCAAGCCGGGCTCCACCTTGCTGCTGCATCGCCCGTCCGGCGCTGCGCAGCGCGTACTGCTGGTCGGCCTCGGTACCGAGGGCAGCGTCAGCGACCGGAATTTCACCTCTGCAGCACACGCGACGGCACGCGTGCTCGCATCGCTGGGCGCCAACGAGGCTTTACTCGCACTGCCGCTCGACGCGGTTAATGGCCGCGATGCCCACTGGGGTCTGCGTACGCTGGTGACGGCACTGCGCGAGAGTGTGTATCGTGCCGATGGGCTCAAGAGCAAAAAGGACGATGTCCAGTCCGGCGTGAAGAAGGTCGCGTTTGCGGTCGGCAGCGCACTTCAGGCAGCGGCAAAGCAAACGGTGGCTCAGTCGGTCGCGCTGGCCAACGGTATGGACCTGGCCAAAACGCTCGGCAACCTGCCGCCGAACATCTGCACGCCGACCTATCTCGCAAACACTGCGAAGCAGCTCGCCAAAGACTACAAGCTGGCGGTTGAGGTTCTCGACCGCAAGCAGCTTGAAGCGCTGAAGATGGGCAGCTTCCTGTCGGTGACCAATGGCAGCGAGCAGCCGCCGAAATTCATCGTGCTCAGGCACATGGGCGGCAAGGCCAAGGACGCGCCGGTGGTCCTGGTCGGCAAGGGCATCACCTTCGATACCGGCGGCATCTCGCTCAAGCCCGGCCTCGGCATGGACGAAATGAAGTACGACATGTGTGGCGCCGCATCAGTGCTGGGTACCTTCCGCGCGATCGCCGAAATGCAGCTGAAGCTGAACGTGATCGGCGTGATCCCGGCCTGCGAGAACATGCCGTCGGGCCGCGCGACCCGTCCGGGCGACATCGTGACGTCGATGTCGGGCCAGACCATCGAGATCCTGAACACCGATGCCGAGGGCCGGCTGATCCTGTGCGATGCGCTGACCTATGTAGAGCGCTTCAAGCCGGCCGCCGTGGTCGACATCGCTACCCTGACCGGTGCCTGCGTGACCGCGCTGGGTCACCACAACACCGGGCTGTTCACCCGGCACGACGACGCACATGATGCACTGGCTAATGAACTGCTCGCCGCCGGCAAGGCCTCGAACGACACCGCTTGGCGGATGCCGATCGAGGATGCCTATCAGGAGCAGCTGAAGTCCAATTTTGCGGACATCGCGAACATCGGCGGCCCGCCGGGCGGCTCGATCACGGCCGCCTGTTTCCTCGAGCGCTTCACCCGCAAGTACACGTGGGCGCATCTGGACATTGCCGGCACCGCATGGAAGAGCGGTGCTGCCAAGGGAGCCACTGGCAGGCCGGTGCCGCTGCTGACCAGCTTTCTGCTGGCAAGGGCGAAATCCTAGTTCCGCGTCAGTCATCAGGAAAGGGGGCCGAGGCCCCCTTTTTTGTTACTTAGTTACATCGGATTTCTATTGAATTCAAGAAATCGGCTGATCCACGAGAACTATAGTCGCCCCTCTGGAACCCAGATTCGTCGGTGAGCGAACAGCCTTGCCAATTTTGACGAACCTGTGGGGGAATGATGATGAATAGCGGCACTGAGCCAAGCAGCAGCCGGCGCCCCGGTTCCGGCCCGGAACCCGGCTCCGGCACCCGGGACCGGAAAATACTGAGCGAGTCGGATGTGCAGAACCGGATTGCCCTCATCAGGGCCGGCGTCCGCAAGCAGGCGGCACTTGCGCTCAGGCGATCCGAGGTGCCGGACTTGAGAACCCGGATCGTCGACCAGTGGGTCAGCGATGCCCGCGCCTGTCAGAAACCAGGCGATCCAGGGCCGGCATTTGCAGACTGCGGTCTGGCGAAAAAACACAAGATCCGTGCATTGAAATTCGGTCTCGCGCATCTCGCCCCAGCGCCATCGGACGATAGAACGACCCGGGCGATAAAACAGGCAACGCTTTCCGGCGAGGTGCTGGAGCAATGCCTCGGCATGAAGCCGCTGACCATGGGACCGCAAGGGCAAGGGTTGCTGGAAATGGCGTTTGGCGTGATCGCCGAGGTCCCGTTTGTTGAGGAAGCTCCTGAATATCACTGGCTTAAAGCCGCCGTCGATCACTGCGAGCATGACATCATCCGTGCCGGACAACAGCAGCGAGAGCGAATGAACCTGATGGTCGCGCAGGCGATGCAAGATTTACTGTCCTCCGTGCCGCATCGCATTGCGACACGGGACACCATCCACGCGATGGATACGCCGCGCTTTTGCCTGAGCGATGAGGAAATGCAGCGTTTCATCGCCGGCGTGCACAAGCTGATCGACGGCCACGATATTGAGGAAGACGAGATGGCACTGGTCGAGCGATTCACGCCCCGACTGCAGCGCCATGTGCCTCCGGCCATGCGGGCGGACTTCGATAATTTCGTGGATCTCCTGAATGTGCGCAAATCGCAACTGACTGACTGAGCCGACCGGCAGGCACGTGAATGAGGGGCGGAGTTCATGCCGCCGTTTCTTTTTTAGGGACCGGTGCAGCCCGGCGTGCTCACCGCTTTCGTTACAATGCATGGCCTCAACCTCCTGCCGCACTGCCGATGAAACTCGCCACCTGGAACGTCAACTCCCTGAAAGTCCGCCTGCCCCAAGTGCTGCAATGGCTGCAGACCTCGCCGGTCGATGTGCTCTGCCTGCAGGAAACCAAGCTCACCGACGACAAATTCCCGGTGGCCGAAATCGAGGCGGCCGGCTACCAAGTCGCGTTCACTGGGCAGAAGACCTATAACGGCGTGGCCATCCTGTCGCGGCACGCCATGTCGGATATCGTGAAGAACAACCCGCTGTTCGAGGACGAACAGCAGCGCATCATCAGCGCGACCATTGCCGGCATGCGCATCGTCTGCGCCTATATCCCGAACGGGCAGGAAGTCGGCTCCGACAAATATCAGTACAAGCTGCGCTGGCTGGACGCGCTGCAACGGTGGCTGGAGGCTGAGATACAGTCCCACCCTAGCCTTGCGCTGCTCGGCGACTACAACATCGCGCCGGCCGATGCCGATGTCCACGATCCAGTCGCATGGCAGGGTCAGGTGCTGTGCTCGGACGCGGAACGTGCCGCATTCGAACGGCTGTGCGCGCTGCCGATGAAGGACGCGTTCCGCCTGTTCCCGCAGGCGGACAAGCTGTACAGCTGGTGGGACTACAGGCAGATGGCCTTCCGCCGCAACATGGGCCTGCGCATCGACCACATCCTGCTGTCGCCGCCGCTGGCCGAGCGCTGCATTGCCTGCGAGATCGACAAGATCCCGCGCAAATGGGAACAGCCGTCGGACCATACGCCGGTGGTAGCGACCCTGGCACCCTGAATGGTGATGCGGGACTGTCCGGACAGATGACCCTCCCGCGGCTGCTTTTTGAAGGTTTCGGACAGCCTTGGCCTGGCTTGGCACTGCCCAGTTTTTCTTTGGAGAAATGGGAATAGCGCCTGATACCCCATTACCTTGTTGATGAACGCCCTTTCTTCCGATCTACGAACATTTTTTTAACTTCGGTTACCAAGATCACGTAACACGCAGAACGTCCATATGAAGGAAATTTCTCGGAGGATATTTCAATGTCAAAGATTTCGGCTCAAAGGGCCAATTCGCCTTCACCCGATCCGCGATCAGCGCCAGTCACAAAAGAACCCTCATCCAAGACGGTTCAGTTCGCGCGAACGCCCGCCGCAGCGACACGCTCGCAGGCTGTCACAGGCACATGGAAAAAGGCAGTCCAGCATTCTGCGGCGCATACTGTAAGCGAGCGCGTACAAAGCAAGGTAACCAACCACATTAAGCAACCGTTCAATTTTTCTTCGGAGGGACTCGCTTTCGAACCCACCAATCTGAATGCTGATATCGACAGCTTCGATAAAAATTCGAGTACTGTGTCCACGCGGCCTGAAATTGGGAAACGGGGAATTGTTTTCCAGGAAACCAATCTCGACTTTGATATCGATAGCCTGACCAACAAATAAATCGGAGGAGAATCTAACTAGTTCTGAATATATCGCGCCAGCTTGAATGCTGAGGTTTATTCAAAGTGAGTAATTCAAGCTGCAGCGTAGTGAACTTTGCAGGTCTGCTGCAGTTCTCGACCGATGCGACCAACAGTTGTTGACAGATCCTCTTGCCGAGACCGCTGAAGGGAACGACCCACCGTACGGCAGCACGTCACAAGGACATGTCCGGGCTCCAGCGGCTTTCGATTTTCTGATCGCATCTGCTGGGAGAGGCTTAACAACAGGAAGCTCGATCGCAGTCTCGCCGATTATCACGCTGATAGCGCTTTGGATCGCTCCAGATCGCCGATCATCAGCGCAATACCCTGCCTCAACCGATATTACGTCCCGCCGGCAGCCAAAAAGACTGAACAGCAGAGCGCTGGACGTGCTCCGGAAGATTCGCGGGTTCGCGACGAAGAGCGCCACTATCGGTCACGGGCAATTAAACAAGCCACATTCCGCGTCTATTTTTCAAATGCATCAAGACGCAGTAATGTTCGAACATTTCTGAGACCCTGGTTACCCAATCAAGACAATTCGTCACCAGTCTTGTGCGCTGAAATTTTCAGCGAGGTAGATTTTATGAATGGACGCATCGGACAGCCGACGGTCATCCGCACCCCGGTTAAGTTGGAAAAACCGCAATCCAAGGATGTACGGCACGACCCTAATAAGCAGGTCGCTTATCAAAGCAAGCCCGGGCTGCTGGAAAAACTCAGGCATGCCTTGACACGCCAGCTTAACGGAGCCGGGAAAGATTCCGCCGCGCACGCAGTGAAAACCCGGGTTTCCAAAGGATCAGTGTTACTGGTACAAAACGACACTGCAAGAAAATCGGTCAGCTTTCATCAGGATTTATCAATCCCAATTCCCGATTCCATTGAACGACAGCTGACAGCCGCACTGGCTGACCTGGAAAAAGCCGTGCGGGATAAGCCGATTCAGCAAATGAAGTCAGATCAAACATCAGATCAAATTCAACAAAACGATCCACCCCAATTCGATGACATCCTGAGTGAACTGGGCGTCACTCCCCAACCGGAAACTGGCAAAACCGAAGACCACTCTGCCGGAGGCAGTCGTGCTCCAACTTCGAAGGCAGCACCGCCTGCGCCGCCCTCCGCACACGGACGGCCGCCTCTATCCTCCACCAAAGCCCCGCCACCTCCGCCACCTTCCACAAACGGACGGCCCTCTCTTTCCTTGAATTACTCTGTAAGACCACCAGCCTCGTCATACGTGCCTCCGCCACCTTCGGACGCACCGCCGCCTCCGCCACCTTCGGACGCACCGCCGCCTCCGCCACGCTAGGGTGAGCCCATGGCGAACCCGGGTTTTCGGGCACAAGCTTCGCGAGGATCCTCAATCCTCCATCCATCCAACAATCGCGCAACGAAAACCGCAGCATCAGCATCAGCATCAGCATCAGCAAACAAGCAGCAAACAAGCAGCAAAAGTCTCTGTCGTCCGAAACGCTGGCGGCATGCCACCGAACTAGCCTTGACGTCCGGGCGGATGAACTAACGAGATTCTTGGAGATGCTCGACGGAGTGAAGCCAGCGCACGCTTGGGCGTACGGTGCCACTGACAACACCAAATTAGACATTATGGCGAGCGGTACCGATCAGGTCCTCTACGAACCGGGAACTCGTTCCGGAAAACATGAATGGCAAGGGCGACTGACCGCGCCGGCGAGAGGACTGAGCGTGCCGCAGGCAACGCCGCTTGAATGCTGCCGGCCAGATACGAAGAATGCCCTGGTTGTCCGGAAAGCCGGGGAGCACTCAAGCTTCCTCTGGTCGCCCGCCCCCCTCCAGCAACTCCCTGAGTTTTTCCAGATCCGCAGTCACCAGCGCTATGTCCTGCTGCAGCCGATGCTCCGTCATCGCCGGCGGCCGGAACAAGGTGAATAGTACCTCGCTGCCCTCTTCGTTCGGCACGACCCGCATCGGCACCTGTACCTGCAGGTCGGGCGACAGTGTCAGCACATGATCGAGGATGCCATGCTCGACCGGACCACTGAAGCGCAGCCCGACCTCGCCTTCCGCTGTATCCACTCGCCATTCATCACCCACCTGCCGCACCGAGCGGCAAAAGCCGCCGGCCCACTGCGGAAGATTGCGCGGGTCGGCGACAAAGGATGCCACCGCCGACGGCGGGCTGGCGATCGAGATGGACAAGGTGACCGAGGGATTCATCCGGATTAGGACTGCAGCGCTTCGCGAATCTGCTGCAGCGACGACGGATCTTCGATCGTCGTCAAATCGCCGGGGTCGCGTCCTTCGCACAGCGCCTGTATCGAACGGCGCAGCAGCTTGCCGGAGCGTGTTTTCGGCAACAGGTTCACGCAATAAACCCGCGCCGGCCGTGCGACCGCGCCGAGCTGGTGGTCGACCACGCCGAAAATTTCTTTTTCCAGTTGCTTCTTCGCTTCCGGCGTCGCCACGCGCTCCGCATGTTTCGGGATCACAAACGCAACCGCGACCTGCCCCTTGAGCTTGTCCTCGACGCCGACCACGGCAACTTCGGACACATTCTCGTGGCTCGAAATGCTTTCCTCGATCTCGCGCGTGCCAAGCCGGTGGCCCGCCACGTTGATCACGTCGTCGGTGCGGCCGAGGATGAAGTAGTAACCGTCGGCATCGCGGATGCCCCAATCGAAGGTCGAGTACACCTGCTCGGTGCGGAAATTCGACCAGTAGGAGTTGATGAAGCGCTCGTCGTTGTTGAACACGGTCTGCAGGCAGCCCGGCGGCAACGGGCCTTCGATGACGACCACGCCCTTCTCGTTCGCGCCGCAGACTTCGCCGCTGGCTTCGTTCAGCACTTTCACGCGATAGCCCGGCATCGGCACACCGGGACTGCCGAGACGCGTTGGTTTGTCTTCGACGCCCTTCGCAATCGAGAGAATCGGCCAGCCGGTCTCGGTCTGCCAGTAGTTGTCGATGATGGGCACGCCGAGCGCATCGGCGACCCATGCCGACGTGTTCTCGTCCAGCGGCTCGCCGGCCAGGTACAGCGCCTTCAGCGACGACAGGTCGTGCTGCTTCATCAGTTCCGGCGGCTGCTTTTTCAGCACCCGCACCGCGGTGGGTGCGGAGAACATGCGCGTGACTTTGTGCCTCTCGACGATCTGCCACCAGATCGACGCGTCCGGCCGCAGCGGCGTGCCTTCGTACATGATGGTCGCCATGCCGGCGATCAGCGGGCCGTAGACGATGTATGAGTGGCCGACCACCCAGCCGATGTCGGACGTGGAGAAATAGGTCTCGCCCGGCTTGCCGCAGAAGATGTGCTGCATCGAGCTGGCCAAAGCGACCGCATAGCCGCCGACATCGCGCTGCACACCCTTGGGCTTGCCGGTAGTGCCGGAGGTGTACAGCACATAGGAGATGTCGTCCGACTTCAGCCAGGTGACCGGCACCTGCGCATCGATATGCTGCTCGCGCAGGGCCGCATAGTCGACGTCGCGGCCAGCGACCAGATCCATGGCGACGAGATGGCGGTTCACCAGCAGCACATGCGCCGGCTTGTGCACGGACAGCGAGATCGCTTCGTCCAGCAAAGGCTTGTAGGGGATGGGCTTGCCGCCGCGCGAGCCGGCGTCGGCGGAGACGATCAGCTTCGGCTGCGCGTCATCGATGCGGGTGGCGAGGCTGTTGGCGGCAAAGCCGCCGAACACCACCGAATGAATGGCGCCGATGCGCGCGCAGGCCAGCATCGCAAACATCGCTTCGGCAATCATCGGCATATAGATCAGCACGCGGTCGCCCTTCGCGACGCCCAGCGACAGCATGATCGCCGCCATGCGCTCGACTTCGCGCTGCAGTTCGCCGAAGGTCCAGGTCTTCTCGGCCGGCTGCCCATCCGCCGTTTCGGTGGTAATCGCAATCAGCGCGGGCTTGTCAGCCTGCGTCCCCACCCAGCGGTCGACCGCGTTGTGGCACAGGTTGGTCTCGCCGCCGACGAACCATTTCGCGAACGGCGGGCGGTCGTAGTCGACCACGCGCGTGAAAGGCCGGTGCCAGTCGATCCGCTTCGCTTCCTCGGCCCAGAAGCCCTCAGGATCGTCGACCGACTTGCGATAAAACGCCTCGTAGTTCATATCCCCTCCAGATCATTGCAATGGATTCTTCGCTGGCTTTTTCGGAGACTGCAGGTGTTGCCTGAACTTCCTGGCACAAGGCCGCCCGGGTGAGGCAGCCCCTTGCTTTACTTCGTTTGTCAGAAGGTGTCGCCCGGGATGCGGACCCAGCCTTCCATCAGCACGCGGGCGCTGCGACTCATGATCGCCTTGGTTACGCTCCACTCGCCGTTTTGCTGTTGTGCCTCTGCGCCGACACGCAGCGTGCCGGACGGATGGCCAAAGCGCACCGCCTGCCGCTCGCCGCCGCCGGCAGCGATATTGACCAGCGTGCCCGGAATCGCGGCTGCGGTACCGATGGCTACTGCAGCAGTGCCCATCATCGCGTGATGCAACTTGCCCATCGACAGCGCGCGCACCAGCAGGTCAATGTCGGTCGCCTTCACAGTCTTGCCGCTCGACGCGACATAGTCTTTCGGCGGCGCGACGAACGCGACCTTCGGCGTGTGCTGGCGCTTCGCCGCGTCGGCGATGTCGGCGATCAGGCCCATGCGGACCGCACCATACGCGCGGATGGTCTCGAACATCGCAAGTGCCGTCGCATCGCCATTGATCGCTTCCTGCAATTCGGTTCCGGTGTAGCCGATCGCGTCGGCATTCACGAAGATCGTCGGGATGCCGGCATTGATCATCGTCGCCTTCAGTGTGCCGATGCCGGGCACTTCGAGGTCGTCGACCAGATTCCCGGTCGGGAACATCGAGCCGCCCCCGCCTTCTTCCTCGGCGGCCGGATCCATGAATTCCAGCTGTACTTCGGCGGCGGGGAAGGTCACGCCGTCGAGCTCGAAGTCGCCGGTTTCCTGTACCGCGCCGTTCGTCATCGGCACATGCGCAATGATGGTCTTGCCGATGTTGGCCTGCCAGATGCGGATGGTCGCGATGCCGTCCTTCGGCACGCGTGCGGAATCGACGAGGCCGTTGCCGATCGCGAAGGGGCCGACCGCCGCCGACAGGTTGCCGCAGTTGCCGCTCCAGTCGACGAAGGCCTTGTCGATCGAGACCTGGCCGAACAGGTAATCGACATCATGGCCGGGCCTGCTGCTCTTCGACACGATGACGGTCTTGCTGGTGCTCGAGGTCGCGCCGCCCATGCCGTCGATCTGCTTGCCGTACGGGTCGGGGCTGCCGATCACGCGCATCAGGATCGCGTCGCGCGCCGCGCCGGGCTGCTGCGCGGCCTCGGGCAGGTCCTGCAGGCGGAAGAACACGCCCTTGCTGGTGCCGCCGCGCATGTAGGTGGCGGGGATTTTGATTTGGGGTACGTGGGCCATACTTTTCTTTCGACGCGCTCTAGCTTGGTGGCCTTTGCGCAATTCGTATCGGTTCACAACGGAAGACGCTGGATCCCGGCATGCGCTGGGATGACGATTTAAAAGCCGGCAGCCAAAAAACTGTCGTCCCAGCGGAAGCTGGGACCCATGGCCATCGTCACACCCTCAGTCTTTTGAAACTGTCGGGATCCAGTGTCTTCGCCTTCGCTTTCAGCAGCCTTACGCCGCCTGCTTCGACGACTCGAGGAAGTCCTGCGCGAAGCGCTGCAGCACGCCGCCGGCTTCGTAGATCGACACTTCCTCGTCGCTGTCGAGGCGGCAGGTGACCGCCACTTCGACCGTCTCGCCATTCTTGCGATGGATCACCAGCGTCAGGTCGGCGCGCGGCTTGCGCTGGCCGATCACGTCATAGGTCTCGGTACCGTCCAGTGCCAGCGTCTTGCGGTTGGTGCCCGGCTTGAACTCCAGCGGCAGCACGCCCATGCCGATCAGGTTGGTGCGGTGGATGCGCTCGAAGCCTTCGGCAACGATCGCCTCGACGCCGGCCAGACGCACGCCCTTCGCCGCCCAGTCGCGCGACGAGCCCTGGCCGTAGTCGGCACCGGCGATGATGATCAGCGGCTGCTTGCGGTTCATGTAGGTCTCGATCGCTTCCCACATGCGCATCACCTTGCCCTCGGGCTCGACGCGCGCCAGCGAACCTTTCTTCTGCTGGCCGTCGACGATCGCCATCTCGTTGATGAGCGTCGGGTTCGCGAAGGTTGCGCGCTGCGCGGTCAGGTGGTCGCCGCGGTGCGTCGCGTACGAGTTGAAGTCCTCTTCGGGCAGGCCCATCTTCGCCAGGTATTCGCCGGCGGCCGAGTTCGCAAGGATCGCGTTCGACGGCGACAGGTGGTCGGTGGTGATGTTGTCGCCCAGCAGGGCCAGCGGACGCATGCCCTTGAGCGTACGCTCGCCCGCCAGCGCGCCTTCCCAGTACGGCGGACGGCGGATGTAGGTCGACTGCGGACGCCAGTCGTACAGCGGCTTGACCTCGGTACCGCTGTCGGCACGGATCGCAAACATCGGCTCGTAGACCTTGCGAAAGTGTTCCGGCTTCACGCTCGACTTCACGATCGCATCGATCTCGGCATCGGTCGGCCAGATGTCCTTCAGGCGGATTTCCTTGCCGTCGACCACGGTCAGCACATCCTTCTCGATGTCGAAGCGGATGGTGCCGGCGATCGCATAGGCGACCACCAGCGGCGGCGATGCGAGGAAGGCCTGCTTCGCATAGGGATGGATGCGGCCGTCGAAATTGCGGTTGCCCGACAGCACGGCGGTCGCATACAGGTCGCGATCGATGATCTCCTGCTGGATCTTCGGGTCAAGCGCTCCGGACATGCCGTTGCACGAGGTGCAGGCATACGCGACCACGCCGAAGCCCAGCTTCTCGAGCTCCGGCAGCAGGCCGGAATCCTCGAGGTACATCGTGACGGCCTTCGATCCCGGCGCCAGCGACGACTTCACCCACGGTTTGCGGAAAAGGCCGAGCTTGTTCGCATTGCGCGCCAGCAGGCCGGCGGCGATCACGTTGCGCGGGTTCGACGTGTTGGTGCAGCTGGTGATCGCGGCAATGATCACCGCGCCGTCCGGCATCTGCCCCGGCACGTCTTCCCATTGGCCCGAGATACCTTTCTCGGCAAGGTCGGTGGTCGCAACCCGTGCATGCGGATTCGACGGGCCGGCCATGTTGCGCACGACGCTCGACAGGTCGAACTTCAGCACGCGCTCGTACTCCGCCTTCGCGAGGCTGTCGGCCCACAGGCCGGCGACCTTCGCATAGGTCTCGACCAGCGCGACCTGCTCGTCGCTGCGGCCGGTCAGCTTCAGGTACTGGATGGTCTGCTCGTCGATCGCGAACATCGCGGCGGTCGCGCCGTATTCCGGCGCCATGTTGGAGATGGTGGCGCGGTCGCCCAGCGTCAGCGCGCGCGCGCCCTCGCCGTAGAACTCGAGGTAGGCACCGACCACTTTGGACTTGCGCAGGAACTCGGTCAGCGCGAGGACGATATCGGTCGCGGTGATGCCCGGCTGCGGCTTGCCGGACAGCTCGACGCCGACGATGTCCGGCAGGCGCATCCACGAGGCGCGGCCCAACATCACGTTCTCGGCTTCGAGGCCGCCGACGCCGATCGCGATCACGCCCAGCGCATCGACGTGCGGGGTGTGGCTGTCGGTGCCGACGCAGGTATCCGGATAGGCGACACCCTGGTCGTTATGGATCACCGGCGACATCCGCTCCAGGTTGATCTGGTGCATGATGCCGTTCCCCGGCGGGATCACGTCGACGTTCTTGAACGCTTGCTTGGTCCAGTCGATGAAATGGAAGCGGTCTTCGTTGCGGCGATCCTCGATCGCGCGGTTCTTCTCGAACGCCTGCGGATCGAAGCCGCCGCATTCGACGGCCAGCGAATGGTCGACGATCAGCTGCACCGGCACCACCGGGTTCACCTTGGCCGGATCGCCGCCCTGGTCCGCGATCGCGTCGCGCAGGCCGGCGAGGTCGACCAGCGCGGTCTGGCCGAGGATGTCGTGGCAGACCACGCGGGCAGGGAACCAAGGAAAGTCGAGGTCGCGCTTGCGCTCGATCAGCTGCTTCAGCGAGTCGGTCAGCGTGGCCGGATCGCAGCGGCGCACCAGGTTCTCGGCGAGCACGCGCGAGGTGTACGGCAGCGTGTCCCAGGCGCCGGGTTGGATGGCGTCGACGGCTTCGCGCGCGTCGAAGTACGCGAGGCTGGTGCCGGGAAGGGGTTTGCGGTGGGCGGTGTTCATGGCTTGAGGGTGTGAGGTTTTGTCAGTGACCTGACGAAAGACTAGGCGGTAACTCCGAGCGACGATGGATCCCGGCCTGCGCCGGGATGACGCCATTGGGGCCGATCGGCTTTTGACCCGTCATCCCAGCGCAAGCTGGGATCCACGGCCCGTCGCCAGCGACCGGCCCCAGCCTCCTTATTTACGCTTGGAGATCGGCACAAACTTCAGATCTTCCGGCCCGACATAGTTTGCGCTCGGACGGATGATCTTGTTGTCGATACGCTGCTCGATGATATGCGCAGCCCAGCCGGAGGTGCGCGAGATTACGAACAGCGGCGTGAACATCGCGGTCGGCACGCCCATCATGTGATAGGAGACAGCCGAGAACCAGTCGAGGTTCGGGAACATTTTCTTGATGTCCCACATCACGGCTTCGAGGCGGTCGGCGATGTCGAACATCTTGGTCGAGCCGGCGTCCTTCGACAGCGTACGCGCGACTTCCTTGATCACCTTGTTGCGCGGGTCGGAGATGGTGTAGACCGGGTGGCCGAAGCCGATGATCACTTCCTTGTTCTCTACGCGACGGCGGATGTCGGCCTCGGCCTCGTCCGGATTGTCGTAGCGCTTCTGGATCTCGAATGCGACCTCGTTGGCGCCGCCGTGCTTCGGGCCGCGCAGCGCGCCGATCGCTCCGGTGATGGCCGAGTACATGTCGGAGCCCGTGCCCGCGATCACGCGGCCGGTGAAGGTCGACGCATTGAACTCGTGCTCGGCATACAGGATCAGCGAGGTGTGCATCGCCTTCACCCACAGCTCGGACGGCTCTTCGCCATGCAGCAGGTGCAGGAAGTGGCCGCCGATCGAGTCGTCGTCGGTCTCGGTCTCGATGCGCTTGCCGTTGTGGCTGTAGTGGTACCAGTACAGCAGCATCGAACCCAGCGAGGCCATCAGGCGGTCGGCGATGTCGCGCGCGCCCGGCACGTTGTGGTCATCCTTCTCCGGCAGCACGCAGCCGAGCGCGGACACGCCGGTGCGCATCACGTCCATCGGGTGCGACGAGGCCGGCAGCCACTCGAGCGCCGCCTTCACATTCGCCGGCAGGCCGCGCAGCGCCTTCAGCTTCTGCTTGTAGGCCTTCAGTTCGGCCGAGGTCGGCAGCTTGCCGTGCACCAGCAGGTGCGCAATCTCTTCGAATTCGCAGGCATCGGCAACATCGAGGATGTCGTAGCCGCGATAGTGCAGGTCATTGCCGGTCTTGCCGACGGTGCAGAGCGCGGTGTTGCCGGCGGTGACGCCGGACAGCGCGACGGATTTTTTCGGCTTGAAGCCGGTGGACTGTTGATCGCTCATGCGTTTTCTCCCTGGTTTATTTTGATTTCTGCTGCGCGAAGAGCGCATCGAGTTTCTGTTCGAAGTCGTGATAGCCGATGCGGTCATACAGCTCCATCCGGGTCTGCATGGTGTCGACCACGTTCTTCTGCGTGCCGTCGCGACGCACCGCCTGATAGACGTTCTCGGCCGCCTTGTTCATCGCGCGGAAGGCCGACAACGGATACAGCACGATGCCGACGTCGGCACCGCGCAGTTCGTCGACGGTATACATCGGCGTCGAACCGAATTCGGTGATGTTCGCGAGGATCGGCACCTTCACCGCGGCGGCGAATTGCTTGTACATCGCGAGCTCGGTGATCGCCTCCGGGAAGATCATGTCGGCACCGGCTTCGACACAGGCAACCGCGCGATCGATCGCCGCCTCGAGGCCTTCGACGGCGAGCGCGTCGGTGCGCGCCATGATCACGAAATTCTCGTCAGTGCGCGCATCGACGGCCGCCTTCACGCGGTCGACCATTTCCTGCTTGCTGACGATTTCCTTGTTCGGACGATGGCCGCAGCGCTTGGCGCCGACCTGGTCTTCAATGTGGATCGCGGCCGCGCCGAACTTGATCATCGACTTCACGGTACGCGCGACGTTGAACGCGGACGAGCCGAAGCCGGTGTCGACATCGACCAGCAGCGGCAGGTCGCAGACATCGGTGATGCGGCGCACGTCGGTCAGCACGTCGTCGAGGTTGGAGATACCGAGGTCAGGCAGGCCGAGCGAGCCGGCGGCAACGCCGCCGCCCGACAGATAGATCGCGCGGAAGCCTGCGCGCTTGGCCAGCAGCGCATGATTGGCGTTGATGGCGCCGATCACTTGCAGCGGCGATTCTTCCTTCATCGCCTGACGAAAGCGGGCACCGGGGGATTGGATGGTCATGAAGTGTCCTGTGAGGGCTGTTTCAGATTGGGAACAGGCTGCGTTATTTGCAAACGGCATGCCACGGCAGAGCTGCACGACCATCAATCTTGCCGATTAAAAAATGCGCGTCAAAACAGCGACTTGGAAAACAGGCCGTCACCACGCCGGATAATAAGGCTGCCACAACGTTTCAAATTGTGTTTCAATGTTGCAGACTTTTGAAACATAAAACGCCGATAGATCATGGCCCGCCCCTCCCTGCCCCCGCGCGACCCCGACAGCAAGCCCGTGTTCTGGGCAGTGTCCAGTTCGCGCCTGTATGACATGTTCCGCGACATCACGCCGGAGTTCGATGCGCTGGCATCGATCGAGCTGATACAGCTGGGCTTTGACGAAGCTGTCGATCAGATACGCGAGCGGCTCCAGGCCGAGCGCTGCGATGCAGTGATCTCGGCCGGCTCGAACGGCGCCTACCTGAAGAGCCGGCTGTCGATCCCGGTCGTGCTGGCCAAGGCCAGCGGCTATGACGTCATGCAGGCACTGGCGCGCGCGCGCAAGATCACTACCGATATCGGCATCATCAGCTACCAGGAACCGCCGCGCCAATTGCTCGACTTCCAGCAGACCTTTGGCCTGAACATCATGCAGCGCAGCTATGTGACGCGTGAAGACGCACGCGCGCAGATCAGCGAAATGAAGGCCGCCGGCATCAAGGCCGTGGTCGGCGCCGGCCTGATCACCGATCTTGCGGAGGAAGCCGGCCTCGCCGGCGTGTTCGTGTATTCGGCCGGGTCGATCCGGCAGGCGTTCGAGGATGCGCTCGACATCGCTCGCGCCACGCAGCAGGACGCCCCCAAGGGCCGCGCCTATACCGGCCCCGACCGGCCGCGCGCGAAGTATGCGCTGTCTGCTCTGCGTGGCGAGTCGGATGTGATGCAGGCCTTGCGCCAGACAATCACTGTCTACGCAAAATCGCCGGCACCGGTACTGATCGAGGGCGAGACCGGCACCGGCAAGGAACTGGTTGCGCAGGCGATTCATCGGGAAAGCGTACGCGGCATCGGCGGCGACCGGCCTTTCGTTGCAGTCAACTGCGGCGCGATTGCAGAGTCGCTGCTCGAATCGGAACTGTTCGGCTATGAGGAAGGCGCATTCACCGGCTCGCGCCGCGGCGGCCACGCCGGCCTGTTCGAAGCCGCGCACCGCGGCACGCTGTTCCTCGACGAGATCGGCGAGATGCCGCTCGCCCTGCAGACCCGGCTGCTGCGCGTGCTCGAGGAAAAAGAAGTCGTGCGGGTGGGCGGAACGCGGCCGGTGGCGATCGATGTGCGCGTGGTCAGCGCAACCCATTGCCGACTCGACGAACTGGTCGCGGAGGGCCGTTTCCGTGCCGACCTGTTCTACCGCCTCGGCGTACTGAAACTGACCCTGCCGCCGCTGCGCGAGCGCCTCGAGGATGTGGTCGGGCTGGCCGAGTGGTTCCTGAAGAATGCGCTGGCCGAGCTGGGCGTGCGGCCGAATGCGAACCTGCATGCCGAATGCATGGCCTGCGCGCCGATGCTGCAGGCATGGCAATGGCCGGGCAATGTGCGCGAGCTGCGCAACCTGATGCAGCGGGTTGCCCTGTTTCTCGCGGTCGAGCCGCTGCAGGCGTTCACACCCGCTTTTTTGTCGCGGGTTGCGCCGGAGATCGGTGCGGCACGCGCCGTGTCGCCGCCGGAAGTCGCCATCGCCGGGGCCGGCACGCCCCATAGCGCGACAGTGCCCGACCTGCAGCAGGTGCTCGCCCGCTTCAATGGCAATCGCGCCGAGGCCGCTGCTTTCCTCGGCATCAGCCGCACCACGCTGTGGCGGCGATTGCGGGACAGCGGGCTGCCAGATTGATGACCCATCGGTGCGCGCGCGGCGAGCAGATCGGCAGGGCGGCTTTTCCCCGTCCTGATCAGCGCATGAATCACCGCACAACTCACCGCATGTTGATCTTTGAAGATTTGCACGTTTGGCAACGTGCCGCCGGGGCATCCGTCGTCTTGTACCGGAGAGACTGCCGGTGCGTTCGGCCGCCGTGCCGGCTGCGCGTCGGGCCGGGCGAGACTAAAGCTCGCTGCGCTGGCGCCGACAATCCGGAATGAACCAGCATCAGTCATCTCGCTCACTCAGGAGAAAAAAATGAATCACGCACCGAACGAACGCGCCGTGGTGCTGCCCGCTGCAGGCAAGCAGCCCGGCGAGCATGTATGGACCCATGGCGCGGATGTGCAGGCGCTGTGGCGCAAGCACGGCTGGACGCCGCCCAGCCTGAGCCGGCGCGACTACAGCCAGCCGGCACGCACGACCCACATTGCGGCAATCGCAGCGGAGGGTTCGGCGAGCTGAGTGCCAGCCTCGCTCAATCGTCCTTCCCGCCTTCGATCCCCAGTTCCTGAATCTTGCGGGTGATGGTGTTGCGGCCAATACCAAGCCGGATCGCCGCGTCATTCTTGCGGCCGTGCGTGTGCTTCAGCGCGGTCTTGATGAGCGCTGACTCGAACTGGCGTCCGAGCGCATCCATGACCTCGGGCTTGCCTGCCGATAGCATCTGCGCGGCCTCGGCCTCGAGCATCATCACCCAGCTGCTTTTCGCCACCGGCGCGCCGACCATCATCGAAGGCAAGGCGTCCGCGGCCAGCCTCTCCGGCCGCTCGATCGGCGCGACAGCCGGCGTGCCGGCGGGCGCAGCGGCCAGTTCGCGTACCGGCGCGGAAGACACCGCACCGGCGCCAGCCAGCAGTTCCGGCGGCAAGTCTTTGGTCTCGACCGTCTGCCCGGGCGCCATCACCGTGATCCAGTTGCACAGGTTCTCGAGCTGGCGCACATTGCCCGGCAAATCGAGCGAAGACAGGAACTGCATTGCCTGATCGGACAGGCGCTTGGCCTCGACACCCAGCTGGCGCGCGCTCTGTGCGAGGAAATGGCGTGCCAGCACGGGGATGTCCTCGCGCCTTTCGCGCAACGACGGCAGGCGCAGCCGGATCACGTTCAGCCGGTGATACAGGTCCTCGCGGAACAGACCCTCGCGCACGCGCTCCTCGAGGTTCTGGTGGGTCGCGGCGATCACGCGCACATTCGCCTTCAGCGACTGGTGGCCGCCGACGCGATAGAAATGGCCGTCAGACAGCACGCGCAGCAGCCGGGTCTGGAGGTCGAACGGCATGTCGCCGATCTCGTCGAGGAACAGCGTGCCGCCCTCGGCCTGCTCGAAGCGGCCGCGCCGCATCGCCTGCGCGCCGGTGAACGCGCCACGCTCGTGACCGAACAGTTCGGACTCGAGCAGGTCTTTCGGAATCGCTGCGGTATTCAAGGCAATGAAAGGCTGCGACGAGCGCGGGCTGTGCTTGTGCAGCGCGCGTGCGACCAGTTCCTTGCCGGAGCCTGATTCGCCGGTGATCAGCACCGTCACATTCGACTGGGACAAGCGGCCGATCGCGCGGAATACATCCTGCATCGCCGGTGCCGAACCGAGTATCTCGGGATTCTCCGAGGCCGCCTGCTCGCCACCGGCCTCGCGCAGGCTCTCTTCGAGCGCGCGGCGGATCAGTTCGACGGCCTTGTCGAGGTCGAAGGGCTTGGCAAGGTATTCGAAGGCACCGCCCTGGAAAGCGGCCACCGCGGAATCGAGATCGGAGAATGCCGTCATCACGATGACCGGCAGGCCGGGGTGGCGCTGCTTGACGATCTGCAGCAACTCGAGTCCGGACTCGCCCGGCATGCGGATGTCGGACACCAGCACCTGCGGCTGCCCGGACTGCAGCGCCTCGACGGCATCGCGCACATTGGAGAAACTGCGGGTCGCAATGTTCTCGCGCGCCAGCGCCTTCTCGAGCACCCAGCGAATCGATTCGTCGTCGTCAACTATCCAGATTGGTTTCATGTGGTCTCACTGCTGCCTGTCCAAGGTCGGCACCAAAGCGGTGCCGGGTACCCGTCGTTCGCGCGCCGCCCCGGTGCGCGGTCACACCGGCTGCGTCAGGGCAGCGCGATCATGATGCGGAAATCCGTGCAGCCAGGCCGGCTCTCGCACTCGATTACGCCCGCATGCTGCTGTATGAAGGTCTGCGCGAGGGTCAGGCCCAGCCCGCTTCCGCCGTCACGGCCGGACACCAGCGGGTAGAAAATCCTGTCCCTCAGCTCAGCCGGTATGCCGGGGCCGTTATCAATAATATGCAAGTCTAGTGCCAGCCTGTAACGCACTTTCGCGAGCGTGATCGAGCGGGCAATCCGGCTGCGCAGGATGATCTCGGCGTCGCCTTTCGCAATGCGCGGCGCGAGCGCCTGCGCCGCGTTGTGCGCGATGTTGAGGACGGCCTGGATCAGTTGTTCCTTGTCGCCCCTGAACTCCGGCAGCGACAGGTCGTAGTCGCGCACGATTTTCAGCCCTTGCGGGAATTCCGCGAGGATCAGGCTGCGCACGCGCTCGAATACTTCGTGAATGTTGACGTCGCCGACGATCTGCGGCCGCCGGTGGGGCGCCAGCAGGCGGTCAACCAGGGTCTGCAGCCGATCCGACTCCTTGATGATCACCTGCGTGTATTCGCGCAGTTCCTTCAGGTCGTGGCCCGGCAGTTCAAGTTCGAGCAGCTGGGCGGCGCCGCGAATGCCGCCGAGCGGGTTCTTGATCTCGTGTGCCAGATTGCGGATCAGTTCCTTATTTGCCTGCGTCTGGTCCAGCAGCCGCTCTTCGCGGTCAAGTTTCATCTGCTGCACATTCTCGCGCAGCTCGATCAGTATCGGGTTCTCCGGATCGTCGAGCGCGGTGACCATCAGATTGACCTGCAGCGGCGGCTTGCCGGCCGGACGGTCCAGCACCAGATCCTCGCGCTTGAGATCGAACTGGTGCTCCATGGCCTGCGCGAAGATCGCGGCCAGCCGGTCACCGTTGGTAAACAGATCGGTGAACCGCTGCTGGTACAGCACTTTGAACGAGTTCTCCAGCAGGTTTTCGGCCGCGGCATTTGCATAGTCGATGCGGCCCTCGGTGTCGAGGATCAGGACGGCAGAGGCCAGCAGGTCGAGCCCGCCGAGCGAGGTGGAGAGTATGTTCACGATGGTCCAAAAAAAACGGGGGCCGCTTCGCGGCCCCCGGGTTCCGCATCAATGCCGGCCTATTTTAGATTACCGATCTCGCGCTTCAGCGCCTCGATATTCTTCTCGGTGCGCAGGATCTCGTCCTTCATCAGCGAGACGCGCTCCAGATATTTCGCATAGTTGCGCTCGCTGCCCAACCGCTCCGGCTCGCCATTCTGGTAGTCCTTTTTCAGCGAGGCCAGCTTGGTCTCTTCGGCCCGGATCTCTTCGTTCAGGATCTGCAAGCGGTCCTGGTCACGTCGCTTCTGCACGAGGCTGTCAATGCGAGGAAAGCCGGGATCGGCCTTCGCCTGCATGACCGAAGACGGCGCCGGTATCGAGGACAGCGCTTCGGTATCGAGCTTGCGGCAGCCGCGCACCTCACCGGTATTGCGGTACTCCCGCACGCCATTGGGCTGCGTGCAAACGTAAACGTCCTGCGCGAACGCATTGACGGCCAGCATTGCGAACAACAAAGGAAGCGTCTTCATGGCATGTCGGCCCCGGGAGCTTGCGGGCATGAGTGACTGACGCCGGTTTTTATACCAGAAAGCGAAGCCAAGGGATTGCCAATAGTGCAATGCGACCACAAAAAAAACGGGGCGACCTGGGCCGCCCCGTTCTTGCCGTGCCGTCGACGATTACAGCGAGTAGTACATGTCGAACTCGACCGGATGGGTCGTCATGCGGAAGCGGGTCACTTCCTGCATCTTCAGTTCGATGTAGGCATCGATCATCGTGTCGGTGAACACGCCGCCGCGGGTCAGGAACTCGCGATCCTTGTCGAGGCACTCGAGCGCCTGGTCGAGCGACGAGCAGACGGTCGGGATCTTCGCGTCTTCTTCCGGCGGCAAGTGGTACAGGTCTTTCGATGCAGCCTCGCCCGGATGGATCTTGTTCTGAACGCCGTCGAGGCCGGCCATCAGCAGCGCGGCGAAGCACAGGTACGGGTTCGCGGACGGATCCGGGAAGCGGGTCTCGATACGGCGGCCCTTCGGGTTCGCAACGTGCGGGATACGGATCGATGCCGAACGGTTGCGTGCCGAGTAGGCCAGCTTGACCGGTGCCTCGAAGCCCGGCACCAGACGCTTGTACGAGTTGGTACCCGGGTTGGTGATCGCATTCAGCGCGCGGGCGTGCTTGATGATGCCGCCGATGTAGTACAGCGCGAACTCGGACAGGCCGGCGTAGCCGTCGCCGGCGAACAGGTTCTTGCCATCCTTCCAGACCGACTGGTGCACGTGCATGCCCGAGCCATTGTCGCCGACGATGGGCTTCGGCATGAAGGTTGCGGTCTTGCCGTAGGTGTGCGCGACGTTCCAGATCACGTATTTCTGCAGCTGGGTCCAGTCAGCACGCTCGGTCAGCGTCGAGAAGCGCGTACCGATTTCGTTCTGGCCGGCACCGGCCACTTCGTGGTGGTGCACTTCGACCGGGATGCCCAGCGCTTCGAGCACGAGGCACATTTCCGAGCGCATGTCCTGGAAGCTGTCGACCGGCGGAACCGGGAAGTAGCCGCCCTTGACGGTCGGACGATGGCCGGTGTTGCCGCCCTCAATCTTGTCGCCCGTGGACCAGGAGGCTTCTTCGGAGTCGATCTTCACGAAGCAGCCCGACATGTCGACGTTCCAGCGGACGCTGTCGAAGATGAAGAATTCGGGTTCCGGACCGAAGTAGGCGGTATCGCCCAGGCCCGACGACTTCAGGTAGGCTTCCGCACGCTTCGCGATCGAGCGCGGATCGCGGTCATAGCCCTTGCCGTCGCCCGGCTCGATCACGTCGCACTGCATGAACAGCGTGGTCTCTTCCATGAACGGGTCGAGATTCGCGGTGTTCGGATCCGGCATCAGCAGCATGTCGGAAGCTTCGATGCCCTTCCAGCCGGCGATCGAGGAACCATCAAAGGCGTGGCCGGACTCGAATTTGTCCATGTCGAAATGGGAAACCGGTACGGTCACGTGCTGCTCTTTGCCTCGCGTATCCGTGAAACGGAAGTCGACAAACTTGACTTCGCTTTCCTTCACCATTTTCAGTACGTCTGCGGCCGTCTTTGCCATGTATTTCTCCAGGAGGTTGCGTAGTGAATTGCGTGTGTTCGTGTGGTACCAGTGAGCAGACTTGACGCAGGCGGGAATGCAGGCTGCGCGAGGAATGACTATGCGACCGGAACTCGGCAGCGGATGATAGCAGATTCCGTGCCACACACAGTTCCGGCGTCGAGGGCCAGCGCGTTCGGTTTTTAATGAAAAGTTCGAGGCAGATCAATAGCTTGCCCCAAGGCTAGCCAACCCTCTGTCGGCGCACACACCTCCCAATTTGGTGCAGAATCCTGATATGGCACCAATATGGTGCTTTTGGCCGGACATGCACATTTTGGGTGCGGAAAGTTTCAAGCCTGAATCAAGCTGAGTAATTCACATGTTGAATTTATAATCCGGCCATCCGTCCACACTCCGACGCCATCATGACCACGAATGAATTGCTCGCCATCGCCCGTCAGCGCCAGCAGGCCGACGCACTGCCCTACGCCGGCGCAGTCACGCCGGAGGAGGCTTACGCGCTTTTGTGCGCTGCCCCGACGGTGAAACTGATCGACGTCCGCACGCAGGCCGAGCGCGACTGGGTGGGCCGTGTCGCGATCCCCGATGCGCAGCATTGCGCGGTGCAGTGGACGGTCTATCCCGGCGGCGCGAAAAATCCGAACTTTCTCGAACAGCTGGCGCAGTGCGCGCGGCCTGATGACGTGCTGCTCTTCCTGTGCCGCTCGGGCGTGCGCTCGCGCTACGCGGCTCAGGCTGCGACCGAACACGGCTACCTGAACTGCTTCGACATCCTCGAAGGCTTCGAGGGAGACCGGGATGACGACGGCCACCGCAAGACGGTCGGCGGGTGGTGCCGGGCTCGCCTGCCCTGGATTGGCGCATAAGCAGCAGCCCGACGCTACCGCGCGCCCATCATCCACTGCAGGCGCTTGCGCACGAAATTGATGTGGCTGCGCAGTCCGTACAGCTCCTCGGCAAATGACAGGGGTATGGTCAGGCGGTTGACCCGTTCCTCGATCTCGTCCAGACGCTTCATCTGCTCCTCGCAGACCCGCGAGCGCTCCGCCGGACTGGCCGCCTCCACCGCCAGTTCCGCGTTGCGCAGCTGCCCGTACCAGCGGTAGATACGCGACCGCACCTTCCACACATACAGCGGCGGCACGATGCGCGACAAGGGCACCAGCAGCGCACCCAGCGCCACCAGCACCAGCCACATCCGCTCGACAAAATTCGCCATCCAGAACGGCATGTAACGCTGCAGCAGCGGCGGACCGTTCTTGTAAAACTTTTCCGCCGCATCGGCGACCGGAATCTCCGAATAGTTCGCGGTCGGGAATTCTCCGCGTCGCTGGAACCAGCCCGGACTGCCGTGGATTTCGGCCGCCGCCTGCACAAACAAGTCAACCAGCGCGGGATGCAGGTCGCTGCGAGCGACCAGAGTCGCCGTCGGCGCGATCAGCTGATAGTTGCGTGCCGGGATGCCGCGTCCCAAGTCGACAATGCCGCGCGGCAGTGACACGGCCGACAGGAACGGAAAGCGCCGCGCATAGGCTTCGGCCTGCGAGAAATTGAACAGCTTCACGCCAGGCGTCTGCAGCAGCATCTGGATCAGCAGTCCCTCCGCCGAGGAACTGAACACCAGCCCGTCGATCTTCCCGGCCAGCAGCGCCATTGTCGCCGGCGTGTTTTCCATTTCGCTCAGCGTCACCCTGCGCAAGGGCACGCCGTTTGCGTCGAGCAATTTTTCGATCAGTTGGGGTACACCGGTGCCGCGCGGACCGACATTGATGTTCAGCCCTTGCAGGTCGCGCAGGCTATCCAGCTTCACGCCCGCCCGGTAAAAGAGCCAGACGGGCTCGACAAACAGGCTGCCCAGCGATTCGAGGTCGTTCTCTTCCGAATGCTCCAGCGTGGTGGAGCCGCTCTGGACGAAAGCAATGTCGATGCCGGAGTCGGGATCCTTCAGCCGCTGGAGGTTCTCCATCGATCCCTGCGAACGGCGCAAGTCGACCCGGATGCCCTGACGAGCAAGGATGGCCGCATAACGCTTGCCGAGGACTTCATAGGCACTGTTTTCCTGCCCCGTGGACAGGATCACGGTTTTAGGCGGGGTCGGGTCGACCAGCCGATATGCGGCATAGACCAGGGCCGCGACCAGCAGCACGGGTGGACCGAAGGTGATCAGCAGGTCGCGCAGCGACAGCGTAGTGAACTTGAGGAATCGGGGCATGGTTCAGGAAAGCGGATTGCCTTCCTGAACCATGCCAAACAAAGCTGCTGCTGGCAAGGCGGTGACGAAGCGGCAAGCAGGCGGCGGCACCCAGGCTACTCATCGTCTTCGGTTGCAGTCCCGGCCGGTCGCCGCGCATGCGCATCCTGAGACAGGAAACTGGCAGCGATACCGAACCAGGCGTCGCCGGGAATCACGCGCTCCGCAATCGGCACCAGTTCTTCTTCACGCGCCAGCCAGCGATCGACATGGGCCCAGCACTGCTCCAGCGATGCCGCGATGTCATCAGCGGCCGTGACGCCGGTCGCGATCGCAAGGTGCAGCTTGTCGCGCAGTCCGCGCAGCAGCGCGAGGCTGGCCTTGCCCAGCGCCTCGATCTCGTCCAGCAGCGCGTCGGCCTCGCGCGTGAAGCGGCGCAGCGCGGGAATCACGAAGAGTTCCATCTTGCGCTGCCGGCAGTGCTGCTCGAACTGGCTCAGCCGGGTCAGCAGCGCATCGGCATCGACGCTGCGGGTCTGCCTCAGATTGCGAAGGCAATTCAAAATGGTCTGCCTGAGAGATGAGAGTGTCCAGCGTGCCCGGTTCTGCTCGACCTTCAGGGCTATGATCGAATATGTCGCTGTCAGCATGTTCTTTCCTGATATCCACACAAACACATTCCCTCGCGTCATGGCACGCGTCGCTTCGGTGCAAGGGGGAAGAATGCGGAGGGCTCCGCAATGACGAGCCAGTTTATTAAACCGACAAGAAGGTCTGTTTGAGGGGCCGCAAAGATGCGTAGGCGGACCGGGAAGTGAATGCTACAAAGAGGAGATTTTTGGGCGGGCATCATGCATGCCCGCCCGCCGGCACTCAGTATCAGCCGACTTTCACCGCATGCTCGCGCGTCGCATGGAAGGTGACGCCGGGCCAGCGCTCCTGCACCAGCTTCAGGTTGACCGCAGAACTCGCCAGGTAGGCCAGGTTGCCGGCCGCATCATGTGCGAGGTGCGCACCTGCCGAGGATCTCTCGAAATCGGCCAGCATCTTCTTGTCGTCGCACGAGACCCAGCGCGCGGTGTTCACGCTCGTTCCCTCGAATACGGCATCGACGCCATATTCATTCATCAGCCGGCTCGCAACAACTTCAAACTGCAGCACGCCGACTGCGCCGAGAATGAGGTCGCCGCCGCTGACCGGCTTGAACACCTGCACCGCGCCCTCTTCGCCAAGCTGCTGCAGACCCTTGTGCAATTGCTTGATCTTCAGCGGATTGCGGATGCGCACCGTGCGGAAGAAATCTGGCGCGAAATACGGAATGCCGGTGAACTGCAGCAATTCGCCTTCGGAGAAACTGTCGCCGATCTGCATATTGCCGTGGTTCGGCAGTCCGATGATGTCGCCCGCGTACGCTTCCTCAACCTGCTCCCGCGTCGACGCCATGAAAGTGACGACCGAGGACACCTTGATCTCCCGGTTCAGTCGCAGATGTCGGATCTTCATGCCGCGCTCGAAGCGGCCGGAGCACACGCGCAGGAAGGCAATCCTGTCGCGATGCGCCGGATCCATGTTCGCCTGAATTTTGAACACAAAACCCGAGAACGCCGGCTCGTCCGGCTGGACGCTGCGCACGCTCGCATCGCGCTCGCGCGGTGGCCGCGCCCAGTCGAGCAGTGCATCGAGAATCTCCCGGACGCCGAAGTTGTTGATGGCCGACCCGAAGAACACAGGCGTCTGTTTGCCCGACAGGAAGGCCTCAAGGTCGAACGGATGGGAAGCACCATGCACCAGCTCCACCTCGTTCTTCAGTTGTTCGATCTCGAGCGGGAACATTTCTGCAAGGCGCGGGTTGTCGATGCCCTTGACGATCTCGAAGGCCTGATCGGCCCGTTCATTGCCCGGGGCGAACAGCATGATCTCGTCGCGCAGCAAGTGATAGACGCCGCGGAACGTCTTGCCCATGCCGATCGGCCAGGTCACCGGCGCACACTGGATCTGCAGCACCGACTCGACCTCGTCGAGCAGTTCCAGCGGATCGCGGGTCTCGCGATCCATCTTGTTCATGAACGTGATGATCGGCGTGTCCCGCATGCGGCAGACGTTCAGCAGCTTGATCGTCTGCGCCTCGACCCCATTGGCGGCATCGATCACCATCAGCGCTGAGTCGACTGCGGTGAGCACACGGTAGGTATCTTCGGAGAAGTCCTGGTGGCCGGGCGTGTCGAGCAGGTTCACCACGTGGTCGCGATATTCGAACTGCATCACCGAGCTGGCCACGGAAATGCCGCGCTGCTTCTCGATTTCCATCCAGTCGGAAGTCGCATGGCGGCCGCTCTTGCGTGCCTTCACCGTACCGGCCAGCTGGATCGCACCGGAGAACAGCAGCAGCTTCTCGGTCAGCGTGGTCTTGCCGGCGTCGGGGTGGGAAATGATG